>Ga0315901_10000127_pt1 | contig 108663 bp, 225 predicted proteins | sample LakEriMetagenome_10_FD_203761 | JGI IMG/M metagenome (GOLD analysis project Ga0315901, IMG submission 203761) | Freshwater fungal communities from buoy surface, Lake Erie, Ohio, United States - Buoy 2 MA116 | ecosystem: Environmental > Aquatic > Freshwater > Lake | place: USA: Lake Erie, Ohio... | reverse complement strand
ATGAAAGACAGAGAAATACTTTAAATAATAGGGGTTGAGATTCTCCCCCGCTTGAAACCCGCAACGGAAGTTGTGGGTTTTTTGTTTTTATCTCTCCCGCATAATTTCCAATCTCTCCCGCTAGAACCTGTTTCCTAGCCCGGATCTGGCGTTTACAGGGGTCAAATCCCAAACAAGATATACGAATTAAAAAAACTAATTTACATTTTTGATAATGTAATTTAAATATTCATATTCGTATATCTAAATTTTTGAAAATAGTTTTGTGGTGGTCTTAAACCTTTTTTTATTTTATCCGTATTGAATGTATAAACCACCTATTATGAAACTCAACGAAGCAAAAGATTTGGCAATTCAACTTATGACTAAACACGGAATAGTTCAGCAGGGTTGGAGATTTGAATTTGACAATGCAAAAAGAAGGTTTGGTTGTTGCAAGTATCGTTCAAAGCGAATTACATTATCAGTGTATTTGACTGAATTAAACGAAATGAGTAGGGTTAAGAATACAATCTTGCACGAAATTGCTCACGCACTTTGTCCGAAGGAAGGACATAATGAAGTTTGGAGAGCGAAAGCAATTCAGATTGGATGTGATGGCGAAAGGTGTTATAGTTCAAATGAAGTAGAAACTGTCAAAGGAAATTATTCAGCGACTTGTTGTGGTTGCAACAAAGTATTTACAAGGTTCAGAAAAACAAACAAAAGTCAATCTTGTGGAAATTGTTCGGAAGGAAGATATAACCCTACATATAAATTAAATTGGGTTAAGAATTAAACCTTTTGAATTAAAAAACGTATTGATTAAAAAGATAAAACTATGGGAATATTAATGAAAGCAAACGGGGATGTTAGTGAAGTTTATCCCAGCAAAAAGGGGCATGGATTTTCACTGAAGGAACTACAGGGGTTCGTTGATGGATATATTGAAATTGTGGGTGTGGGAAATAAATTCCTTGTTTTGAACGAGGAGGGTAAATTGAATGGTTTTGAGATAAATTCAAAGGCAACGGAGATTTTCCAAAAACACTATGGGATGACTGATGTGATTGTTGGGGACGTGTTACTCGCTGATGAGGGGGAAATAGATTAAATTAAAAATTATATATTTTATTTTAAAACTTATAAAAAACCTCTTTAAAGATGGAACATAAAAGAATTATTTATAATTTTACAATTAGCATAGTTTATTGGGGTGGACTTATTGCCCTATGGTATTATGTATTTGATGAGTTAGCTAAAGCATTGTAAACTAAACAATTAAATAAATCTAAATTTAAAATGAACAAGACAGACAATTTTGAGCAGTTGAAATCGGAGTACACGAGTGCTTACGAGATGGTGAACAAGAAACCGTGTCCGGAAATTATAAAGGCAAAGGCGTGGATTAAGGTGGGTGAAATTTCATTTAGGCCTGATGGGTTTGAGAAATCTTTGAGGACTTTGCAGTTACGTTGTTCAAATGATGGTGAAACTCGTAGGGATGTGGAATCAAAACTTGCTGTTGATTTGGATTTGCTGAATCAGACAAAGGATACCCTAAAACAATCATTGGATAAATTGAGAAAGTTGACAATTTGTGATGGGATTGAAATCGAGAATATGGTAGAGATGATTGAGAAGTGTGATGATTTGATCGACGTATCAAAAAAGAGAAATATTATTTAAACCTTTTTCTCCCTAATTCGTATTGATAATATGAAAAACGATAAAATCAAAGAAATTATAGAAAGCAGTATTCTTCGTGAAAAAGTAGATTATCGTGGTGGTGGTGTTGAAATTGATTTGTCTTCATTTGGTTTTGAGGGAGAAAAGATGACGGCATACCAAAATTATTTAGGTGGTGGAATGTTATCAAGAATTGGAAATGATTGCACAATAACAGATTGGCAAGAAAATTCAAAATTAGAAGAGATAGCAGAGGTTTTAGCAAGATATTATCACAAAAAAACGAATGAATTGCACGACGAGTGGAGTGCTACTACATTTGAACAAATACAAAATAGAAGTTTGTCAGCTTACTAAAAAAAACTTATATGAAACTATATCAAGCAGCTCACATTATTCAGCAAATCTTCAAAAAGGATGTTTCGTTTATTGAGTTTGAGGATGGGAGTGAAGTAAAATTCAATTATCGTTTGAAAGGTTCAAATAAGACACATTTTATTAATTTGAAAAACATTCACTATGGTGATATGAGCAAGATTAATGAGGTTGTAGATAAGTATTATCAACTACAAAATACTATGAGCAGGATGTAGATTGGTTTCTCCCTAAAAAAAATATCAATAAATAAACCTAATTAAATTAAATAAAAATGATAGAATCATTCAAAGAAAATTGGAAAGAAGGATTAGAGGCAATCCTAACTTTCTCCCTTATACAAGTTATTTTTGCAGCAATAGTTATTTGGATTATATGTTAAAATAAAAAATATGAAAAAATTATTTATTATTTTTATTTTGCTTTTCTCTACCAATACGTATGGGCAAAATAAAAACGTTTCAAAGCCAAAGGATTTCAAACATCCAGTTATGGTTAAACTGATACAAGGGCAAGGAAATGTCTTTCGTATCGGTTTTATTCGTTATAATGATTTCTATGATGTCAAGGAAGATGCAAGTGATGTAAGTGCATATTATGCTCGTTTTTTATCAGATGCAGAAATAAATAATAGTTTGTTTGTATATTTTCCCACCTCAAAAGATAATGGTGAAATGTTAATTGTTTCAAAAATAACGATTACAAAAATGGATATGACCTACGAACAAGCTATGCAATTAATTATTCCTGAATAAATATAGTAAAATTGAAAACTATGGGAAAAATAATAACTTGTGAAAGTAAAATAATTGATAGTACACCCGAAAATGATTTGGAATATTCCAAAGAAGAGTTAGAAGATATTGTATCGGGTTCGATTAGTATAATGCCTTGCGGAGATGAATTTATGGTAATGAATAGTAAGGGTTTGTATTTTGACTTACCTTTAAATGAAATAGCAAGTAAGGTATATTGTGAAAAAAACAATTTGAAAAATCTTAAAATACTCGGTAATGTTTTGGTGGCTCCTAAAAGTGAATTAGGAGAATACAAAGAAGAAGAAGAATAATATATCATTGTTATAGAATTGAGAATCCCCGCAAATCAGCGGGGATTTTTTTTTGCTGTAATTCCTGAACTTGAGGCGATACTCCAGCTCGAACAGCAGGCACATTTTCGATCAGATATACGAAAAGAAAAAACTAATTTACATTTTACAATATGTAAAATGAATTGCTCCTAATATGTAAAATGAATTGCTCCTAATATGTAAAATAACTTTTAACAATCGTATATCTAAAAATTAAATTATCCAGTTTTTTACTGTTCTTCAGGATTTAACTGTAAAATAATTTCTTAAACCTTTTTTTTAATTATCCGTATTGTAAGTAAAACTAAAACTAAACTCAATATGATTACCCAAAGAAAAGTGATTGAGGATTATGTTACAAAGCATCCAACTCTAAAAAAGGTTTCTGCTCACATCAGCAAAAGATATAATATGAGAGAAGATATTGTGTATGAGAAATTCATTACCTTTCTTATGAAAGAAGTGGATTGTATTGGAGAAAAAAATATTCTTCACGGATTGAAATGTTTTGAATTTAGCGAAAGCACAAAAGAATTTGTCAATAGGACTATTTTTTCATCTTACAGTTATAGTGTTAAGAATAAGTAATTTGTGTATATTTGTTTCGGTTCTATAATTGTTTATTGTGTTTCATAGTGGTTAGAAAAAAGTCCCGAAGTCCGGGACTTTTTCTTTTATACTGATTTTCAATAAGTTAAAAAATATTTTAATTTTACACTAAAGATTTGGTGGTGTTACTGCGTATTATATATGTGGGGGTTTTATTAAACCTTTTACAAAAAAATCCGTATTGATATTAACCTAAAAAAAATCGCAAAATGACCAAAGAACAAAGAATGGAGCAAATCTGCAATCAGATTTCTCACGAAGTAATGAGTAAAGATGAATTTATTTCCTTTATGGAAAATGTTCGTGGTGGTAGTCATACTTATGGAAGTATGGTTTCGGACACTGAACCTAAAATGAATAAAAGGGGTAATCCTTTTATTGGTAGAGTTCGTAAAGTTTCAAAGTGGGGTTTTGGTTGCAATACAAGTGCTTCTACTAAAGGTAACAATCAAAGGGAGCAAAAGGGTATTGAGGGTGAATATAAACCTGAATCAACTTATGTGGAATCATCTGACGGCAGAGATAACTATGTTATTGCTGTAAAGAAAGATAATCCTGCAATTAAGTATTTGAGGGTTTATACTAATCCTAATTCAAACGAGAGTACTTTTACGGAGTATTATGTTGATGGAGTTAAGGCGACTGAATTTCAATTAGAGCAATTAAAAACATTTTTGATTAAATCTACAAAAGGAAGTTACAATTTGGGAATTAGAGGTGATGAGGCATTTGGAACTTTCAATGTGGGGATTGATAATGTAAAATTCATTTACATTGATAATCGTAAAATAAAGATTGTGTAATCAAAGGAATGATTATATTGATAAAGCCGCAGAGATGCGGCTTTTTCTTTTTTATGTTAATCTTTTACAAGACATTTTCGGAAGTAAAAATGTGCCAAACTCGGTATTTTGGTTTACGGTGAAATTTCTGGCAGTCGACGGTGAAAACTGGTGGATATTTATAATCAGATATACGATCTTAAAAAACTAATTTACATTTTTATAAAGTGTAAAATATCTTTTTTCTTTCGTATAACTAAATTTGAAAAGTTTAGGTTTAGTCAGTTCGATTCAGCTTAAACCTTTTTAATTAAAAAGCGTATTGATTAAAAAAAGGAAAAAATGGAAAACTCGTTTGATTTATTCGGCTCTAAATTGGAAACTACAGAGATTGCAGTTTCAAAAAATGAAACTATTAATGACATTTCAGTTGTTTGTGAAGCGATACAAATAATTCGACTTGTCAAAACAGTAATGACTACTCGCAGAGATGTAATTGACACTATTAAAGTTGACGGTGCAAAAATGACTTATGAAAGAGCATTAAGGATTGCAAAAATGAAAGCAGAAAAAGTTGGTAATTGTATGGTTGTAGAAAAACTTGAAAGGGTTATAGTATCATATTAAAAATATAAAAATGAAAAAGGGAGGAAAAACTTCCTCCCCTTTCAGCTTAAATCATAGTGTATTATTTAAGAGTAAGTAAATACTTTAATTTATTTACTTCAGCAAGAACTTCATCTCTGATATTTAACACATCAGTATCTTTTTCATCGTCAAATTCACCGGTTAATTCAACAAGAAATTCACAAAAATCATTTAAATAAGAATTTATGGAAAGGTCTTTCATGTTTTTAAGTTTAAGCTCAGAAATTTCATCATTAAGCTCAATTCTTCCGTATTTACCCATACAAATTTCAGCAAATCTATCTAATAAATCATCTATGCTATCATATATGCCACCATAGGCATTATGACGAGCAAAAGAAGTGGTTTGCCAATGAAGAATTCTCATTTGTTGCTGAAAATTCATTATTTTTATTACGCTTTTGTGGTGCATTTTTTTTAATTTTATTATAAATAGACCGAAAAAAAAACTATTTATAATAAACATATGGGTATGGCAGATTTAATAGCACCAGCTTCTTTCGTTAATGTTTTCGCATTTTGTATAGATGATTCATTACCAAAATTCACACCTGATAGGTGGATCCAAAAGAACAGAGTTTATAAGTTAAAGTATATCACCGATTCCTTAAATACCAACGAAATGGCAGTTACCATAGTTGATAGAAATGGTGATGAAATAAATCCTACCGATAATATAAAAGCATTTAAGTCGGAAAGATTTCAATTTTTTCAAATAATTTTAAATTAAAAATTAAACCTTTTTTACTTTGATTCGTATTGATTAAAAAATCAATTATGTCAAAGTTCTATCAATCGGTATTAGTAGAAATTCCTGAAGCTGATGTGTTAAAATCAGTATATCCTGAAAGAATAGCTAACCAGCTTACCCTTGATGAGAGATTACCTAATTGCGAGTGTTACGATTGCAAAGGTACTGAATGGATAATCTTACCAAAGGAAAGTCCTACCATAAAAGATAGCGGTAAACCTTATATTCAATGTATGGGTTGTGGGAGTTTTACTCATTTATAATTTATAAATCTTAAACCTTTTCTCCCTAAAAACGTATTGATTAAAAAACAAGATAACTATGAAAATAATTTCAGCACGAATTACGGCAATGCCTAAAAGTTTATTTGACCCTATGCCCCAAGTTCACGTTACTTTGGAAAATGGGGTGGAAGAATATCTCTTTGACTATTACCCCGATGAGATTTCATTCTCCCCAAGTGAGTTCGTGGGTTTGACAAAGGATGAAGCAAGACATTTGAAGTTTGTTAAGGACAAAAGATTTTTACAATCTTAATTGTAACCTTAATTTATATTTTAGACATTAATTTAAATTAAAAAACAAAATATGGCAACTAAACACGTAATTGTAATTAACAATTCCAATAAAGACCGATTGCACGAAAATGGTAGAAGGGGAATTAAAGAAGATATTTTAAAATTAAGAAACGAAGGTTATTCTTATCGTGATATTCAAAAAAAATTGAAGTGTTCAAAATCAACTATTAATTATCATTGTCAAAATGAAAATTTGACTGATACTGGAATGAAAGTAGAGTTCGTATCTGAAAAGGTCAAAGAACAAATTTATGAGTTCACAAAAACTAACACTGTTAAAAAAACAATGGAAAAATTTGGTTTAGGAAGAACCACAATTAAAAAATATAAATTTAAAAAAGCAAAAGAGGAGTAACCTTTTCTATCCTAATTGGTATTAATATGGATTTTAACAAATGTTCAAGAATAGGGTGTGAAAACAAAAATTGTAATAACACTTATCAATCTATTGGAAATGTTTGCAAATCATGTTGGAGTGATTTCATAGAATATATGTATTCAAAACATGAAAAGAGTTGTGTAGATACAAATTTGATTCCTGAAAAACTACTTTGGGCAGATTTGGAATTTTTTATGACAAATATATTAAAAAATAATCTAAAAAATTAAACCTTTCTATTTTTTATTCGTATTGATTAAAAAAACCAAACACTATGAACATTAGCAAAAAGGAATTTGACCATCACAAAACAACTTGGAGTGCTGTTGCAAAAAACAACCTTTGGTATACTGAACCTTTTTATATTCAGATTTGGGTTAACAAACAAGGAGAAATTGTGGATTCGGTTTCGGTAAGGGGTTTGGATAAAGATTATGTTTTTGACCAAATAAGTGATGAAGAAATTACAAACTATAAAATTGTATAAACAATGGAACTGATAAGCAAGGTAATCAATAGAACACACAAGTTTGAAATTGAAGTTGAGGATACTTGTTATCATGTAACTATCAACGATGATTACGATAGTTATTTTGTCAAAGAAATTGAAATTCGTGATGAGGATAATGAAGATGTAACGGATGAATTGGATGATGAACTTGCTAAAAAATTGATTGAATTTGCTAAACAAAACATGGATTAATATGAGAATTAAATATGAGTTTATTGAAACTGAAAGAACGGATGGTGATAAGAAATTCACCTATGAAGGTGCTTTGAAAAGGATTAGTGAACTTATAGAGGATGAGAATAAACAAGAACCTAACTTTTGGAGAAACCCTAAAAAGATGTCTGATGATGATTTAATTGAAATAGGATTTATTCACTTTGGGTTTGATTACTTGAATTGAAAAACATTGCGTATCTCAAAAAGGAGAGTCAAGAAATTGGCTCTCTTTTTTTTTGTCCTGATTTTCTCTGGTGGAATCCTGAAATTGACTGGACGGGACTGCTGGCCCTAGGTGTCAAATTCCAGACAAGATATACGATCCTAAAAAGATAATTTACATTTTTATTTTCTTAAACCTTTTTGTTTTTTATCAGTATTGATTAAAAACCAACCACTATGAAAAAAGCCGTATATATCCTTATGGTATTGAGTGCTATAAATACAACTTATATGTTGGTCGTTCAACAAGAAAATGATGAGCGTCTTAACCAATTAGAGGATTTAATTAAGAGTCAAAATTCAGTAAAGGTAACTGCAACTATGTATAATGCTGTGGTAAATCAATGTGATGAAGACCCTTTGGTAACTGCTGGTATGTACAAAATCAATCCAAATAAAGCGTCGGAACATAAATGGATTGCAGTTTCAAGGGATTTGCTCAAAAGATGGGGAGGAGTTTTCAATTATGGGGATAAGGTGTATATTAGTGGTGCAGGACATAAGAGTGGGGTTTATACTATTGTGGATACAATGAATAAAAGGTTCAAGAACAGGATTGATTTCTTGGAAACACAAGGGACTAAACACTACAAGTACGAGGATGTTCTTCTTGCTAAATTGTAAAACACAAAATCTATAAAATGGATAATTATAAAATTGAATTTGACAATTTTGATAAGTCAAAATTCAACGGATATTCAAGATTGCATTATGGTACACTTAAAATAGAGAAGTTAAAATTTTCATTTATTGTTTATGAGGTTTATGTGAGTGAAGTTAATTATCATACTTTCTCTTGTGAGTTTGTTGATGGTTCACCACAAAGTGCGAAGGATTTTTGCTTAAAAATAATCGAACAAACAAAAACCAAACTCAACATAAAATGACAAGAAGCAATCAGCTTAAACAAAACATCATTGTTCTTTCAAATAAGACAATACCAGTTCAATGCGATAGAATAGTCATTTTCACCTCAAACAGAAAATATGATAAAGCATTAGAGGAAATTCAAAACATAAGAAATGAACTTATCAATTTGGAAAATCATTTAAAAGAAATGGTTTCAATTATTGAAAATAAAGATAATTAATTTTATTTTAGACCTTTCTATATTTTATCCGTAATGATAATAGAATAAATAATTATGTTAGATATAAGAACAGGTGATAAAGTAAAACTCGAACCAATATCAGAAATTGCAAAAGAAAAGACAATTCATAAAGAAGAGAAATGGGTGGTTGAAGCAATAACGGAACGGGTTTTTTTTGAAAATAAAACGGGTGTTTGGCTGGGATTGAGAATAGCGTCAAATAACAATATGGAATTTCGTTGGGTTCACCTAACTGATGACGAGCATTTCAAGGTTATTCATTAGATTTTAAACCTTTTTTCAATATAAACGTATTGATTAAAAAAAAATAATAATTATGGCACTTAAACGAGCAGTAGTTACTATTGTAGCATTAATTGAATTTGATGATACAAAATTTGATTTGGATGATGTTGATGGTTCAGTTGTGGTTTGTTTCCGTAAGGAAGATAAATATACTGATGAGGAGTTGTTTCTCCCCAAAATGGATGGTATGGAAGTTATAGATTATATTGATGTAGGTGTAGGAGAGAGTGAAGAATAATAATTTTAATTAAAAAATAGAATAAATTATGCCTAATCACATTACAAATATCCTCACAATTAAAGGAAGTGAGCAAAGGGTAAAAGAAGTTTTAGATTTCATAAAAGAAGATGAAAATTTAATTGACTTTGACAAAATTCTCCCTATGCCACCTTCGTTGAGGGTTACATCAGGAAGTAATGTTGATAATGCTATATGTATTTTGATAAATAACACTCAAAGATTTACTGAAATGTTGGAGTGGAGTTGGATTAAAGAACAAGGCATTACTGATGTTGAGGGTGTAAAGCAACTTTTAAATGAAAGGCTTTCTCCCCAAGATTTTGAGGAAGCAAAAATATCATTAGATAACATTGAAAAATATGGACACGCTAATTGGTATGGTTGGAGTATTGCTAATTGGGGAACTAAATGGAATTCTTATGACAACTATCAAATAAGCGAAAATTCAATTTCATTCGATACTGCGTGGTCAACTCCTTTTCCAGTCATTCATAAACTTGCAGAATTATATCCTGATTTATTATTTGAAGTGAAGTTTGCTGATGAGGATATTGGAAATAATTGTGGGATTTATGTATTTGACAATGGTAATTTGGTCAAAGAATATTTACCTAATGGTTACGAAGCAACTAAATTTGCTTTAAGTATAAAAAGTGATGGTGATATGAGTGAACATTTGGGTTGGAGTTTATCTTATTATTCAAACGAAGAATGGGATAATGAATTAGAAGAAGATGTTGCAGATATTATTACTGATGAAACAAGAAGGGATACTTTTTTAGAAAGTATATTTGAAAATTGTGAAGATGAAGAAAAGTTTTATTCGGTAAAAGGCAAATTAGTAAACTTATGTGTTAAGTATGAATTGTATGAATACATTAAACCTATTACTGAAAAAATAAAGTATTAGTAATTTATCAAAGGTGAATACAAAACCCTCAACTGAAAAGTTGGGGGTTTTTTGTTTTCTACCCGTTTCTGGAACTCAGAAGCCCGTGTCTGGTGAAAACAGGGGGTTATTTTCGATCAGATATACGAATTGAAAAAAGTAATTTACATTTCTTAATTAAATAGTTTGATAATGAGATGATTTAGATTTAATTAAAATAAAATTATAATAAATTATAAAATTTTATTATTTTCGTTCAACCTTTTCTAATAAAATCCGTATTGAAACAAACTAAAATAATTAAAATGAAAAGAAGCATAGACGAACAAAACGAAATTATTATTAAGTCAATGTTTGGAAGTAACTTAAAAACTGCGAACTATGACAATGCTAATTTGCGAATACACGAAGAAATGATGGAGAGTGTCAGAAATCATCGAAAGGTGAATGGACTTACCTCTAAAATTACAATTATTCGTAATTTCCTTAAAACAAGGAAGTTTGTAAAAACAACAATGTGTGTTTAGATTAAGAAAATTAAATGAAAAAGGGTTCGGGTTTCCGAGCCCTTTTTTTTTATCCCGCTGTATCCAAGATGTTTCCCGCAGGCGATCCCGGGGAAAACTGGGGTCAAATCCCAAAGAGATATACGATATTCAAAAACTAATTTACATTTTTGGTTTATGTTACACCTTTATTTATTATTTTAGAACTTATATTTATGTATAAAAAAGGTTCATATAAATATCTTTTTTATTAAACCTTTTTAATTAAAAAAAGTATTGAATAACATAAAGGTTGAAGAAAAAAAATTAAAAAAAATATAATTTTCTTAAACCTTTTCAATTAAAAAAAGTATTGATTAAAAAACACGATAAAATGAAAGCAAAGAAAAAAACCCAAAAGAAAACGATTATCCTCAAAGGTGAGGGTGCAAACCAACACACTTTGTATGGTAAGTTCAAAATTGAAGAAAATCATACACACTTTGCAGAAGTGGAAGTGTTGGAAGATAGTGATTTGCGACACGAACAACCTAATGGACAATTTGCTGAACACAATACATTGAAGGTTAATAAAGGTGATTGGGTGTTAGGAAAGCAAGTTGAATACAATCCTTTTCGCAGAGAGATTTCTCAAATATGGGACTAATAAAAAAAACAAAAAACAAATATGGCTAACCCCTTAATTCATTCAAAATCCAGCGTAAAACGCTGGGGTGGTAAAGTAGAAGATTACATTGCTATTCACGAACTGATTGATAGTCCAAAAGCAAGTATGAATAATAATTCTTCACGATGCTTAACCCACAACACTTGGTTCGCTTACACAATCATTCCAAAGGTCTTTGGATATAACATTGTGAACTCTGATGGAAAGAGTGTTGATACGATTGATATTGCTATGCTTCATATAGCAGAGGATTTTAGAATGAAGTTTGTTCCTACGGCACAAGATTACCTTAAACACTTGGAAGTTCAAGCGTGGATGTGTAACGGAGTGAAAGATGTAGAGAACCCCGAAGCGACTGAAAACGCAAAGGAATTGATGAATAAACTTAAACTAACTACACAAGAACAATAAAAAAAAAATAAACACTATGGAAGAAAAGGAAATTATTAAAATATGGAAAGAGTTAGGGGTTGATTACGCAAACTTTGAGTTCAGTTGTGGTGGAGATAGTATGAATGATACCTCTATTCAGATTTATGATGATAAAGGTTCAGAGATTGATTGTGTTGAGATTAGAGATTACATTGATGATGTTATTTATCGCAAGGTGGATTTTTACGAAGCGTCTGACGGACACTATATGGGTGAAGCAGGTAATGTGGAAATTCGTTTGAGTGATGATGAAGAAGAATTAGAATTTTCAAAGAGTTCAGAAAGTGAATGGTGCGAAAGAGTTTCAAGCGATATGGAAGTGTTGCTTGATGAAAAAGAAGTTCAGTTTATCAAGGATAAAGTTCTGAACATAAATGGTGGTGAAGGTGATTACAATATCAATTACAAGGTTGATTGTATTTTGAGTGATGAAGAAGAAGAATTGATAGAAAGTATTGAACAAAAAATTGATAGTGCTTGTGGGCAATTTTCACCCGATACTTTGAACGATTGTACTGATTGGTATGCTTTCACTACAAATGAACAAGGTGATGAAATGAAGTTCAATGGTAATGCTTTGATTGTTCATATTGATAATGAATACTATGAATATAGAGATGAATAATAGTTAAACCTTTTTGTAAAAAATTCGTATTGATTAAAAACAAAAAAAACAAAAACCTATGAAAATAGTAATTGAAAATACAAAGTTTGATTTTAATGTGGGTTGTCGTTTGCTCAAACTAAAACACGAACACTCTCCCTATGAGCAATTAAATGAGATTTGGAATGATATTCAACCAATGAGTTTTGGTGAGATTGCTCAAATTGAAAATATAGAGGAGAGGAGAGTTGCTATTTTGTGTTTAGGACTTGAACGACTTTCAGAGCAAGTTAAACCAAAAGTTTTGAGTAAAGAAACTATTGAAAAGGTTTCAAACTTTATTGATAGTAATGGTAATCTTGTTAAAGAAAAATACAATGATACCTATGAGTTGTGTGAAGTTAAAGGTGAAGTATTTGGTTCAAGTAAGTGGGGGAGAACAATGGAAGATAGTCATTTTGTAAGGTTCAAAGATACCTCAACTGATAGAAGGTATATGATTTGGGTTGATTTGAAAAGTGTGTTTGAAACAAATAGAACAAAAGGTGGTTCATATTGGTATTTCAATTCAGAAACAAAAAAAGAGATAAACGCAATTCAATGTATTGCGTGGACAATTCAAACCAATGTTGCAGAGGGTAACATTAAAGAGATTTTGCGACAAGGTGATTGCGTGTTTGTGAAACCAATAGATAGTAGCAAACCTTTACTCAAAGAAGCAAGACACTTGACTGAAAAAGAGTATCGCAAATTACTCAAAGCAGAAAGTTAAACAAGAAATTAAAACAATAACGAAAGGGTTCGGATAATTCCGAGCCCTTTTTTTTATTTCTCTCCCCAACGCCCAGAATTTTCTGGCAGCGACGGCGTTTTCCGGGGGGTAATTTTCGATCAGATATACGATTTGAAAAAGTTAAATTACATTTTTATTTTTTTAAACCTTTTTAATTTAGATTCGTATTGATAAAAAAAGATAAACCATGACCAATAAAAAAGGATTCCTCTCTTGTGAAAATAAAGGTTTTCAAATAACCTTCGATAATGGAATGACTATGTCTGTTCAATGGGGTGTAGGCAATTATTGTTCACGCAGAAGTTTAGACACCACATCTTTTAATCCTGAATTGAGTGAAAGAAGAATTCATTCTGAGGATGCAGAAATCGCTATATGGGATGAATTGGGTACTTGGTTTGAATTCGAGTATGACCAAGTTAAACCTTACTGTACTCCTGATGAAGTAGCAATTATTATGAACCTTGTTAAAGGAGCAAATAGCTTTGAAAAACTAAAAGAATTATTAATAGAATTTAAACTTTATTAAACCTTTTTAATTTAGATTCGTATTGATAGTATAAACAATAAAAAACTTAAAACTATGTCAACGACAATCACAAAAGAAATCGAAGTAGAAATTGAACTTGAGTATAATGAAATTTGCGAAGCAGTATCAGACCTTTGTAAACAAGAGAAAAGGTCTTTGGTGCAAGATTGCGAACTACTCAATGAACAAATGGTAGTGGATTATATTGATAATCTTGATAGCGATGAAAAAGAATCAATAGTTGATAGTTGCAACCTTCTTGATGACAATTTTATTGAGAATCATATTTCGAATCTCTCTGAAAGCGAAGTAAAAGATTTGCTTGAGAACGCTGGTCACGAAGAAATTCTTAATGGTAGTTCAGAAGTTTCTGAAAAGGATGCGAAGATTCTTGAAATCTGCAAGAAGCATTTATCAGAAAGTCAAATTGACACTCTTATCGAAAAGCACGAAGATTTCGCTGTACTGATTAAAGCAATGGTAAGTATTCTTTCAACGAAATAAACTTATGGAAAATACAACTAAAATTGATTTTAAACTCTCCATGTATTTTACTGGAGAGTTTCCTGAGGAAAGGGTCAAAGAACTCATGCACAAGATCACTGATGCTTTATATCATGAATATGCTCATGGCAATGGTTTCGCTCCTGAAGGTGAGGATGATTGTTTGACTGAAGGCACAAGGTTAAAATACGGGGATATTAATTTGGTTGACAGGTACTATGTTTCTGAAGGTGGAAAAACCGGTGAAAGAAAAACAGATATGATTGACTTTTCTGGAAAATAGTATTATATTTTGTGTAAAAATGGAATATCATATAGTAAATAGTCAATTTAGTCAACTGAAATTCAATCTCGTAAATGACATCAAGGAGCATATCAAAAGGATAAATTCTTACACTATTATTTTTTCTAACAATTTCTTTTATGTGGAGTCAAATAACCCAGATTTAGTTTATTCGATCTACGGTATTGAGAACGGTATTATTTTACATGATACGTTTTATCAAGGAATCACAACATTTGACCTTGGAAAATTATCTTTAGAGGGACTTCTTTTTATTAAAAATGAATTGGATATTTTTGAGAAAAATAAAATTATTTCTGAAAATATTTTAAATTAATTTTAAACTTTTTTCTTTTTTGTCCGTATTGATTAAAAAAAACAAGATGGATAATAATAATTTACCACCAGAAACAATCGAAGTAGGTGTTTATTGGTATGAAGATGAAGATGGTAAAATCGTCTTCGATGTGGAAGAAATGCAAAGAGAATTTGAGTGGAAGTTAAAAAAAATCACAAAAAATTTTAGCAATGATGACTAACAAAGAAGTATTTGACAAAGGAGAAGTTATAGAACATTATCCTTGTGATGTAAATCAAAACAAAGAAATTGAATCTAATGGCTCTATTGAAAACATTGTAGAGTACCAAGGCAAGAAGTATTATATTATTACTGATTGGGAAAACAATGTTCGTTGGGAAGAAGAAGAAGCAACAGAAGTTTAATAAACTTTAAACCTTTTTCTTTTAAATTCGTACTGATTAAAAAATCAAAACTATGATAAAGAAATTCGTCGAAGTTCGTTGTGATTATCGTGAACCTGAAACCAACAAATACTATATTGATGGTTGGGAAAGTGACGATGATGATGCAGAAGGAATGACACTTGCAACTGTTGATGAAGATGGTGTAGTAGAGTGGTTAAAAGGTTTCAGTATTGGTTGGGAAGTAAACAAAGAAACTATTCATAGTAATGTTTTTGAGGCGATAGAGGAAGCAAGGGAAAAACAAAAAGAACATAAACAAGAGTTAATTGATAAGTGCTTAGAGCAAATTAAGGGTGATGTTGAAAGTGGAGATGTAACTGCTATTGATGAGTTGCTTATGTTTCTCCCTATTAAATACCTTAAAGGATATACACTCGAAGAATAAAAAATCTCTCTCTCCCTAATACAAACTTTAAAAAACAAACATGGGTTATCATACAGATTTTGAAGGTTCGTTTGAATTGAGCAAACCAGCAATAGACCAGCAGATTGCTTATCTAAATAGGTTTTCTGACACTCGTAGAGTTAAGAGAGATGTTTCTATACTTAAAGAAACACAAGGTGGTGCTTATGGTTTTAACGATGAGTATGGTGCAGAAGGCGAGTTTTTTGTAGGTGAATGTGAAAAATCAATTATTGATATTAATAGACCACCTTCAACACAACCCGGACTTTGGTGTGATTGGGTTTTGACAGAAGATGGAAAATATCTTCAATGGAATGGAGGAGAAAAATTCTATAATTATGTTGAGTGGTTAGAATATCTTATCAATAATTTCTTTGTTAAGTGGGGTATAGAATTGAATGGAGAAGTATATTGGTATGGAGAAGATAAAGATGATTTGGGAAAGATTGAAGTAGAGAATAATAAAGTAACAACAAAATTCGGTTTAATAGAATACAAATAATTTAAACCTTTTTATTTTAAATTCGTACTGATTAAAAAAAGAAATAATTATGGAACTAATTGGATATGTTGGTGTAGATAGTGGTCAAGTAATGATTGTTGACCCTTCCTATCTTTCACAATGGAAGGATAATGAATTTGAATATCGGACAGGTATTCGCAACAAAAAAACAGGTCGTGAAATTGCTTGTTGGGATGTAGTGGAAGGGATTGGTAAAATAAATTGGGCAACTCCTTTACCTGAATTCGATGGTAAGGATATGAATGCACTTGCAGAAGACAAAGAGAATTGGGAGAAATTTGACATATATCCTGATGCGGGTGATTTTAGCTATTCAGGGGTTTGTGGTGTAACTTGTGATGATGAAGGTGCAGGAGAAATTGCAATAGGAGGTTCAAGCTGTGTAGCAAGTCAATCGGGTCGGGGCGATGGTTCATATCCAGTGTATGCAAAAAGGACAGAAGATGGTCGAATTGCAAGTTTGACTATTCATTTTATCTCAGAAGAAGAAGATGGTGATGAAGAATAATTAAACCTTTTTCTTTCTTATTCGTATTGATTAAAAAAACAAAAAAATATAAAAAATGGAAGATTTCTTGGATACACTATTTCTACTTGGGTTTTTGATTGGCTGTGCTTATATCGTAGCACAAATGTCAAAGGAAAAGGATGTCGGGTTTTGGACACTATTTGTTACGAGTTTGTTCTTAACTCCTTTTGTTGGTTTGCTTATTGGATTGTTAGCGAAAAGGCGACTCAAAGAAGGAGAATCAATTCAAACGCAAGAGAGTTTCCTATCAAGGTTTACAAGTAAAAAACAAAATAGTAATAATGATGATTTAGAGATGCCCGATTTCGATAAATCATCTAACGGCAAAACATAGTACCAAAAATTGGTATTTTACAAAGGAGGTCAAATCGACCTCCTTTTTTTGTTTCTATACTTTTTCAAACTGTTATTCTCTGGTGGATAAACCAGATCGACTGGTCCAGATCCGGGGAAAACAGGGGTCAAATCCCAAATAAGATATACGATAATTAAAAATTAATTTACATTTTTGTTTTTAATTTTAACCTTAAACCTTTTTTATTTTAATTAGTATTGAATAAAAAAAGAAAAAATGGATAACACAATTAAAGAAAAAATAAAAGATATATTAACCACACTTCGTGATTCTTGTAGAGAGGGTGAGGATGGTACTTGGGATTGCTCTACTGATGAGGGTAAAGAAGGTTTCCTATATATGTCAGATGACTGTGAGAAGATTGCAAAATTACTTGATATTAACTTGAAACCTTATTATAATGACAACGAGAATGACTAAAACAGAGTTCTTCGAAAAGAACGGACACCGACTTGTAAAAGTCTGGGAAGATGATGTAGAAACTGGAGATTTTATGATAATGGCTCCAGAGGAGGATGAATTGGCTAAAGAATATGAATTAAAAGGTTATGAGGTTTGTACAGTATATGAACCTTCAAAAGATGGTGAAGATGATTGTGTAGAGAAGGAATTTAACCTTGCAAACAATCCATTCAAAATTGGATATTTAATTTTAGAAAAAAATTAATTATTCTCAAACCTTTTTAATTAAAATTCGTATTGATATAAAAAACAAACATTATGCCCTTTGTCGTAAAATATGCTGTTATACCTACTGATAATACTGAAATGATGGTTATCGTTCAGGATGGTGGAATTGCAACTTGTCATCACAATGGAGAATATATCTTAACAGAATATTATCAAGACAGAATAGAAAAAGAAAATGTTGGCTCAGAAGAGTTTTGGGATATTCTCGGAGAAGGTAAAATGTATTTGAAAGATTGGGAAAATAAGCAAACTTGGGATGAAGAAGTGGTACAAGATATGTTGGAATGGTTGTATATTTCAACAGTAGATGTTGTATTTGTGAAGTGTGAACTTGATTTTAATAATGATGAAGCAGTAAGAAACTTTATAATTGAATAATGTTATGGGAAAATCGAAAAAAACAATACCCTTATATGCGTATGATAAATACGGGTTATTGTATCAAGTAAATAAACCTTTGTCGGATAATGATAAAAATATACTCATTAATCTTGCTGAAATGATTAAAAATAAATCTAAAGACAAATAAAATGAGCACAGGTCTTCGGGAAGAATTGAAGAAATATATTTCATCCTTGACTGATAAGATGATTGATCGCTACGATCTTCAAATAAAAATTGAACAGAAGTTTGGAGATGATAGTGAGGAATCAAGTCTTATAGAGTTGATGTCAGGAGATGTGGTAGATATTCATAGAGATTTATCTAAAATATTAGAGAAATATGATGAGGATGAAGACGAAGATGATGAGGAAGAAGATTATAATTACAAGTCTGATTACAAGGACCAATATTATAAAGGACTAAATTTTTGTGGTAAATGCGGAAAATTGATAACAAAATCAATTTAGTCTTAAACCTTTTTAATTAAAATTAGTATTGATACCATAAACCAAAAAATATATAGACATGGGACTTGATATGTATCTCCGTAAGAGAATTTATATCGGAGCAAATTTTGAACATAATAAAATTGCTGGTGTAATTTATTTGACCCAAGATAGTGTACCATTGAAAATAAATCTAAACAAAGTAACCTACATCATTGAAGATTGTGGTTACTGGAGAAAAGCAAATGGAATACACGCTTGGTTCGTTCAAAATGTTCAAGAGGGAGAGGATGATTGTAAAGAGTATTATGTTTCTCAAAGTAAATTAGAGAAATTGCTAAATATTTGTTTGCAAATAAAAGCAAATCCTATACTTGCTCCTGAACTTCTCCCTTCACAAGAAGGTTTCTTTTTTGGCAATACTGATTATGAAGAATACTATTGGGATGATATTGATTTGACTATAAATATTATCAATGAAATTTTGGCTGATACAGTTGAAATAAATGGTAAGAAATTTTTGAGAGGTGAAATTTATTATCAATCTTCTTGGTAAAATCTTAAACCTTCTTCTCTCTAATTCGTACTGATTAAAAAAACAAAAAATGGATAACGAAATCAACCCCAAAGCAAAAGAACTTGCTTGTCAAATCACAGACTATGTAAATAGTTACGGTCGTAGCAAAGGCAATGACCTTGCTGTCGCACTTGCCTGCGAACACAGGACTCTCCAGCAAAGCACTATGAAAGCTTTTCTTGAGTTTATAGAATTCGCAACAACTGATGATTACAGGACTGATGGCAGGAATGAAGAGTCAAAAAAAGTAGCAAAGAGATTGATGAAAGGTTATGCTCGTGTCATTGCTGAAGAACAAAATATTTCAGAGGAGGAAGTTCTAAAGAATTGGGATGTGTATAAACCTTCAAGATGGTTACCCTTAATATAAAATATATGGAAAACAAAGTTGACCCTTCATCTTATTTAAAAGTTGTTGAACTGTTCTTGGACAGAATGTTGGTGAAGAAAATAATCCCAATACCTTATGAGAATGCAATCAATGAAGTGAAATTTGATATGTATGAATTATTTCCTGATGAGGAAAATAAGCAAGCATTTGATTTAATAATTAAAAACCTTCAAGAAATTACAGACCTTGAGGGATGGTATAAAGACAATTAATTTAAAACTTTATTAAAACTTTAAAACATGGGAAATTTATCAAATCAAATTACAAGCGGAAAAGTTAGGATCTCCCTTGATTCGGATAAAATTGAACAAGGTCTTTATGAATTAATTAACTTTGATTTAGACTTCACAGAAAATGAGGAATATTTCCGGGAAGATACTCTCTCCCTTGGTTATATGGATGAAGCAGACCGGTTGGTCAAAGAATATCTTTTGGAAAATAAAATAACAAATAAGAAAGAATTGTTTGAATGTTGCTCAGATTTGTTAGGTATGGTGTTTGACTCTTCCTTTTATGGAGATTGGACTTTAGAAGTAGTAGAGAGTCATAAGGAAAATGAATTTGTGGTGTTTTACTCTTATATTTCTTAAACTTTCTCTAAAATAATTCGTACTGATTCAAAAAAATTATGTCAAATAAAGAACTTAATTACGAAATCTACTGGGAAGATATTACCCCAAGACCTTCACGAGGTACTTATGAATTATTTCACTATGGACAAATGGAGTTTCTGGATGAACAGTATCCATTTACTTTGGTAGAAATGTACAATGACAATATTGGTAATACAGAATTTGAAGTTACTTGGGTAGAAGGAACTCCTGATAGTTTCGTTTCAGAGTTAGAAGATGCAATTCGTGATTCTTATGAGGAAGAATCATATAAACTTGAACAGGAAGAAATATCAGAACTCAAACGGTTGAAAGATATTGATGATGAGAATTCGTGGAATGGAATTAAATAATTAATTATGAAGAACAGGGTATTTTACTTAAAAGATGGTGATGTTTATTATGAGGATAAAAAGAATTTGAATTTTGTTTCAGTAAAAAATCCTGATATAAAAATCTCTTATATTTCAATGCATCCAGATGAAGTTGAAACTTATAAGGAAATTGTCAGCGTTTCGCAGGCAAAACCTTATCGTTCGGCTCCAGAAAAACTATTCAGGGTTTTGACTGATATGAATACGGTCATTTATTTAACAGAAGATTCTTTCTATAATATATCCAAACAAGTCAATGGTTATTTAAATGACATTGAGGATTATGAAAGGATGTGTATTCTACGAGATATTTCCTTTTATTATGAAGAACAAAGAAAAAAGAAAAAGGCTCAGATTGAGGATTATATAAAACACTTCAATAAAATTAAAAAATAATTTAAACCTTTTTCTCCCTGATTCGTATTGATTAAAAAAAGGAAATATGAAACTTGATTCAAAATTAGTTTATAACGAACCAGAAGTAAATTTTGAAATTGGCATAGATGAAGCAATAAAAATGTCAGAAGATAATCTGGTCAAATTAAACAATCTCTCCCTTCAAGCATTTGCAAAGCATCCTTATTTGGGTAATTACTTTCGTCTAAATGTTGCTGATGGTTATGCTTATTACCAAACAATAGAATACGACAAAAAGAAAGATAAGTATCTATGTATTCGTTGTAAAGGCATTTGTTTAGACGAATGGTCTGATGGTTATATCGGAGAAAGTCGTTGGGTTGATTCTGATTATGTTCAATCAAATATCCAATGGAGAATAAACATGGAAAAATTATTTTCAAAACATAACGCATGAACAAAATCATAGCAGAAGAAACGGAAGTCAAATACCAAAACTTGGATGACCTATCCTATATAGATTTTGGCGAAGATATGATTGCTCTGTACGTAAACAAAGAATTTGAAGGTGACATAAAAGTGTGGAAAGATTCCGAAATGGATGGTCGTGAATACATCTGTATTAATTATGAAATAATTTATTTGGACACAATTAAAAAATTGTACTGATATGAAAAATAAATATGTAGAACTTGCTGAACACTTGTTTGAATTGGAACTGGAGAGATTGTCAAATGACACAGAAGAACATTTTCAATGGAATGGTTGGTTAGATAACTTCGGATCGAAGTCGGTTCAATTTGTTGATAGTTTAACTTCAAAAGAGAAAGAAGTCAAAGGTCTTGCACGTATACTTAAACAGGACTTTGACAATAAGGTATGGGAAGATAAAGAAGATGGTCTTTATGATTATATGATGCCTTCTTATTATGATGAATATATTTCTAATTGTTTGGAAAGGCAATTAGCAGTAATTACAAAAATCGGTTATCAATCAGAAATTAGTTTTAATTAATTAAACCTTTTTTAATTCGATTCGTATTGATTAAAAAACAATAATATGAAATCAGCAATCGAATTTAGAAAGGAAGCAGCCTCCTTGAGAGATGAAGTTGTAAAAACCCTACTTGCTCGTCGGGAGGAAGTAAAAGAACTTTATGTGAAACTAACAGATAGTGAAGAAAATCCTGAAGGAAACATTCAATTAACTCAGGGTTTTATACATAGTTATATTGATGACCAATCTAACGAAGTAATTGGTGCAATTTCAACGGATGGTGAATTATGTTTATTAGATACGGGTTATGATACTCGTAACATAGAGTTCCGTGATGTTTCAACCTATGGATTAATTTATTTGGTTGAGGAATTAGAAGATATGATTAAGAACCCTGAAACAATAGATATTGTATGATTAAGGAAAAACCAAAAAAAGATAAAATAGAAATTGATTTGACCGGTCCTGAAGGAAATGCTTTTCATTTGATTGGGGTAGCAAATCGACTTTCCAAACAATTGGATTTGGACTCAAATAAAATCAGAGAAGAAATGATGTCTGGTGATTATGAGAATTTGGTCAAAGTATTTGACTCTTATTTCGGTGATTTTGTAATTCTGTACCGATAAATTGATTTTGGATTTTATCAAATAATAACTACATTTGCATCTCTTTCCTGATTAAATGCGTTGACCGGGAAAAGGGCCCATAGCTCAGTTGGTTAGAGCATCGGACTTAAATTAGGGTCGCCATAGAAGTAATTTTATGGTAGTATGTTGTCAAATTCGGTGAACGGTGTAAAATCCCAACGCCGAGCCAAGCCCAGATTATCGGGAAGGTGTAGAGGCTTAACGGCAACCATCCGAACATGTAATGATGAGGATGAAGACAAAGTCCAGACCACAAACCGTGAGGGTGGTGAAAGCTATAGTGGTAAGCATAATCCGCAGGTCGTAGGTTCAAGTCCTACTGGGCCCACCAAAAAAATCATGTTTTCCCACCTCCTGTGATTATTTCAGGGGGTGGGTTTTTAATTTAAATTAAAAATGTAAATTAGTTTTTTAAAGTCGTATATCTAAAATCTTGTCAAATATCTAATCCAAAAAAAAATTAAAAATTATAAACCTTTTTTAAAAAAATCAGTATTGATTAAAAAACACAAGAAAATGGGAAATATTAATAGACTTGAACTTCCTCAAGAAATTAAGGACCGTGTAGTCCTTAAAAACATTAAGCTTGGAATTGGACACGATTTGGCCGGAATGTTTTGTGACATTTGGCTAGACAAAAAGAATATTGGCTATTACAACAATGATGGATGGGGTGGTGAAGCTGATATTCATATCTCCAAGGAAAGTGAACAAAAACTGTTGCAACTTCTGCAAGCACATAATTGGAGGAGTCGAATGTATAATGAATTAGGATGGAACTTTTACGAAAATGAAAGCAAAATTTCTGACCACTCAGTTATCGAGTCTCTGATCGAGCATCTCACCGACGAAAAACAAAAAGAAAAAGTATATAAAAAGATTGCAAAACAGTCTGAAAAAGAAATTTTGTGGGGTTTGTGGGACAATTATACACGTTCAGGATTTAAAGGAGGTTTGTCATTAGAACAAATGGTTAGGGTATATGGTGTTCAAAAGATGCAGCAATTCATTGATAATCAAATCAAAACAAAACTTCAGGAAGGTCAAGAAATATTAAATACAAATTTTGAAGATTTGGGTCTTAAAAAATAAAATATTATTATTTTTGCATTTGAATTTTAAAACTTTCATACATGAAAAAATTCGTCTTGACTATTACCGGGTTACTTCTGATATTCGGTATGTACTATGTTTATAAGAATAAAAATAGACTCTATAATAAATACAAGTACAGAAATACTTCTGATAGAGTAATATTCGACGACAAAGTTGTTATTCCTTCATCGAGTACTGCTGATACAAGTGACCAAGTCAAAGACCTAATCGTTACAGTTAAGCAACTGAATGATTTAAACAAGAAGATGGAGGAAATGAATAATACTAATGTAGATTCGATTTATTCTCTACATGTTATCATTGATTCTCTAAACAATGTGATTGCTTCAAAACCAAAATTGAAAATACAATCTCATCCCTTCGAGAACCCAACACCAATCCCAGTCAAAACTGAAGCAAAAAACACAAATACTAAAAAAATTAAAACTTTGAAAAATGAAAAAAATCTTCCTATTGCTCGTGGTCGTGATGCTGTCGAACTCAAAGAGTTTTTCACAGAACGATATGATCATCGCTGATGATAGCTTGGTTTGTTTTCCAATGAGATATTTATCCTTTATCAAACAAGATTTGATTCGTGGTGATTTGAACGAGAAAAAGGTTGAGGAACTTTCTGAAAATGTAAATGTTCAGAAAAGTGAAAATATCTCCCTGCGTCAACAAATCCGGAATCAATTAGACGAGTGTTCTACTTGTCGTGATTCATTGGAAATGAAAAATTCCTTGATTATAAATTATCATGGTCAAATAAATCGGGCAAAGAAAAAGAATATGCTTTACACTGGAATAATAGTAGTATTAACCACCCTGTTCGTACTTAAATAAAACATAACTTGTTAATAATCAAAAAGTTATTAACAAATTAAATTAAATTCATTTTAATTCTTTATTCTGTGAAAATTATATGCTATTTATGTACTCACAAACTAAATTTATATAAAAATAAAATGAAAAAAGTATTTGTTATCCTAAGTCTTGTTGCAACAACTTTTGCACTTACTTCATGTGGCGGTGGATCTGCTACTGAAGAAACGGCCACTGTAGATTCTACGGCTGTTGATTCAACGGTTGTAGAAACCGTAGATTCAACTGCAACTGTTGCTGATTCTGCAACTGTGGTAGATACAGTTAGTGCAAACTAATAATATCTCTCCCCCGACTAAATTAAGGTGAACTAAAAAAAGTTCACCTTTTTTTTAAACCTTTTTTTTTTAAATCCGTATTGATATTAAACTTTAAAACTTAAAAATATGGGTTCAGTTATTGATTACATCGAATGTCCTAATTGCAAGTCTCCTGATTGCTACGATGATTTTTATTACAAAACCGGTGAAGAATATGTTCACTGTTCAGATTGTGGTTATACAAAGAGTGTGACCATTAAAAATCGTGAAAAGAGTTTGGCTGAATTGACGGAGGATGATTGGGAAGTTAACTCAGTAGAAAACCCTTGGGGCTGTTATCGAATAAAAGAGATTGGCAATGTTGGATGGACTTGTGGAACGCTTTTGTCAGAAAAAGAATATAATGAGATATTTGACAAAGTTCAAGAACATCTGGATTCAGTTGATGAGTTCTCCCTATCTAGATATGTTGATGGTAAGGTTATAAAAACTATGGTTGTTTCTTCGGCAAAAATAGTTAATGAAATTATGGAATAATTTAAACCTTTTTATTTTAAATCCGTATTGACTAAAAAACAAAATATTATGAAAATAGAACTTGAAATTCCACAAGGTATTATTGACCTATGCAGAGAATTAAATATCTCAGATGTGAATATTCCTATTGTTTTCAAAGATTATTGTCAAGATAAACTTGGAGTGTATGTTGGTGTAGCAACAAATGATTTCAGGATTTGGACTGAATGTGATGATAACATTTGTGATTATACACCAAAAACAAAGAAAGCATTTGTAGAGGTAAAGATGGTTGTTGAAATTGAAATGGATTCAGAATCTACTTTGGAGGATGCTATTGAGGAAATGTCAAATAACATAGCATCATCTGATTTGATTTCAAGTAATGGTTGTATTGTAGGTGGTAATGTGGATGAATATATCATCCAAAAAATTGAAAAGAGTTAAAATGAACGATAATCCTTCTTCAGTAGATTTGGTTAAAATAGGATGGTGTGATTGGACTAATATCTTGATAATCGCAAGGTCAGAGGATATTTTACTTGCCTTCTTGAAGGAGGCATGGCATTTTTTTGAAAGAACTAATCACGAGGAAGGTAAACAGGTAGCATACTGCGATGTGTATGACGACTCAATAGAAAAACTTAAAATATACATTAAAGAAAACGGGTACGAGAAAAATGTAAAAGCACTAGTACCAGAAAAAGAAGTATTATATCTTAATGATGTTCTAGAAAAAGTTAATGATATTGGTAGTAAAAACTTAAGTTTAAGAGAGTGGAGTTTTCTTGAAAATGTTAAATATTACTATAGCAAGTAAGATAATATTTCATCTTTTTGTTGTTGAGTTAATTTGACATTTTCAATTTTATCATCCAGTATGTCGTAAACATCATAAGAATTTTCTTTTTTATTTCTTTCGAAAAACTTAGAACCTTCTTTGTCAAAAACCCATTTTTTACCGTTTACCAAATAAATTAATTCTTTTGGTTGAGTAGATACAGGTACTGGTTTTTTTAATATTTGTTTAATCTCTTTACTGGTCAAATAAGAAATATTGTTGTTTACAACAAAATTCTTTAATTCTACAAAAGGAACATAGTAGTCAACCCTTAAATCAACTTTATCCTTTCTATCAAAAACTAAGGTCTCTAGTTCATTACCATGCTGAACTAAGAAGTAAATTCTATCACCCTTAGAAAATTCTTTTTTTTCCTTATCAAATGCTGTGAATGTCTGTGGGGATTTTAATTCAATTGCCAGTCTTAGGTCTTTGTCAAAATCCACTTTTTTCCATAAAAAATTAATAGCGTCATCTACTGTTTCTCTAAATTTAGGATAAGTTCCCGGAAAATCAGTATCACTACTATCCAGTCTTAAAAACCTTCTATCCATAAAATGTTTGGTCATGATCGTTTCTTGAATCAATGACCTAATCAAAAACCTTAATTTTTCAATATTTCCCATTAAAAGCTTATTTACTTATAAATATATTTTTTTTTATAAATTTTAAACCTTTTTAATTTAAAATCGTATTGATTAAAAAATGATAGTTATGGAACATAAACAAGTTGTAGATGCTCTAATGAAAAACCACGGTTTCGGAAAAGAAAAAGCAATAGAACTAATTCATAAACACATCGATGTTGTGGAGGTGAATGAAGGTGAAAGTCCAGAAACAATAGCACTATACTTAGAAGAACAATATCTACAAGAAGATTAATATGAAAACGGTAACCATCCATGTCTTTGACAAAAACAGTTCTACAAACGTTTCCCGCACATTCCGGATCGACGGTAGAACAAAAGAAAACCTTGAATCTGAAGTTGAGGAATTCTTTTCAGAAGTACCATTCTCATTATGGTATTGTGATGTAGAATGTTTCGACGAACTGACTGAAGAAGAAAAAAATATTTTAACTGAATTAGACCTAATAGACGCATGAAAAGTATAAAAGTAAGATTCAATTTAGGTACCGGTAAGAACTACATGAAGTGGAAAATCGAGTATCCGGATGGTAAAATAGAATACCATCATCCTACAGATGTTCAATTAAACATGCATGATTGTATACTGAAGAATTACAAAACGACCGCTCAGAAGATATTTGACGGTGCTAATAAAACAGTGTGTGCTTGGGTCCTTTGTAAGGAAATTGAGATTCGAACTGAAAACTTCGAAAAAGATAACGAGCAGAGAATTCGTTATAATCCAAGGGTTCAACCTAATTGGGTTTATAACGGTGAAATAGTGGACGGAAAGAAATTTGACAGTGTTATATCAGTGGACTACGGTCTGTACATTCAAAAATCAATAACAGCATAACATATGAAAAAGAGACTTATAATTTACCGCTTGTTTGATCCAACATATGGGCCTCAAGGCAATGCAAAAACACTCAGTGTGATATTAGATCAAGATAATGTGTTGAGTTATGTTTATTATGGAGGGTGGCAAGATAGCGGGACTCCATTCTCGATATCTAATATGCAACTTCAGAGATCCTTACCGATGAGTCCAAGAAATTTTAAAACAGTAGATGATCTAGATAAAGAAATTCAAGCAGTGCTTGCGACCGGGGTTGGGTCCCGCAAAATAGCTTCAAGAGAAATTTTAAACGATCTATAAGATATGGAACAAGAAAAATGGTACGAATGCAAACTCTCAATGAGTTATAAAGCATCATCTCCAGCTGAAGCAGCTGAAATGCTGCTGGCCAATGTAGCAATGAATCCTAACTGGTATGTACATGTCAAAGAAATAGATAGTGAAAGGTCTTTTGAGGTGGACACTGAAACCGGTGAAACAGAAGAAAAATAAAATAAGTAACAAAAAATAAAAATTTACGTTTAAATTAAAAAAAGATATGCCACGTAATCCAGAAAATAGAAATGAATTTGTAGCGGGTATTCTCCCTACAGTCAAATTACAAAACCCAAATACAGGTCTACAAACTTCTTACTTTGTAGATGGACGATTACAAGAACTACGTAATGTAGATGACTTCATGGATAAGATAACTTGCGTCGATGATGATGTTTGGGATATTTTATCTGAACAAGATCAAAAAACAATCATCTATGAATTTATGGGTGAGACAATTTAAATTTTAAATCAAGGATAGTGGAGGGAAGTTAAAAATGAAAAATATTGTGAATATTAATGTCGGATTAGATTCAACAGCTAAAGCTTATATAAAAACAAAAAAGGATTCTGAAGTAAATCCAGTGGTTATCGGAAATGTAGGCAGCACAAATTCAATAAAATTGCTGCGTTATAAAATGAAAGATGGTACCGTAGCAGAAGAATATGTGCAAATGATAATGACTTGTAATGGTGGTCAAACCCTTTATTTTCTAGCACTTAAGATAAATGAAAGGTATTTAAACTGGCCATCCAAAAAGATTATTAAAAAAGTAAGCGACTATTCTGTAATTTAGTCAAACCTTTTTTAATTAAAAACGTACTGAACAAAAAAACTAAATCATGCAATACGATATCAAAATACAAAATGTTGATTTGAAACTTCTAAAAGACCAAAAACAAGCTCTTTTGGAACTTCAATACAGAACAGATTCAAATAGTAATCCTATTACAAAAACTAAAGAGTATGAAGCTCTTGAAGGTATCATCGCATTGATTGATCACATCCAAGACCAAGCCGTAGTTCAACACGGACTTGATGAGGAAGAAGTATATAATTTAAATCAAGAAAATTAATTTTATGAAGTCAATTGGAGAAATTTATTTTGATCCATCATTCTTTAATGATGAAGCATCGAAAACAATAGGGCAACCCATTATTGGAGAAAATGCCCTCGAAGTACTTGAAAATCGTCGTAATGCTAAAGGTAGGCTTACGGCAGAAGGTCAAATTCATTTAAACAAAATTGTAAATGATCTTAAAACAGTATTTAATGAAGATGAAATAAAAGTCGTCTGGGATAGATTTTGTGGATGCTCCATGTGTCCATGCTCTCCCGGATATCGAGTTAAAATTAATCGTGAAATTAGAAGTCTTGAAAAGTACAGATTCTCCCTATTGATCGATGAAAAGGGAGAATATACTTTTAAGGCTCCTGATTATTCATTTGAAATCGGTAAACCTAACGTTGATAAACTTGAAAAAACATTCTCAAGCAAATGAATAAATTAGTTTTTGACCTAGAAAAATATAAGGAACTGAAACTTTCTTACGAAAAAGCCGTTTCAGAACATAGAGAACAGTTCGTATTTGAGAAAAATATTATACTCACCAGCTACGCAAAATACCTGCTCCAGCATCTTGAAAATGAACTCGGAATTAATAAAAAATAATCAAAAATTAAATAATTTAAAAAAATAATAAAAAATAATAAAAAATTATTTGATTGATTATCAGCAACTTACAACATTTCTTTTATAAGAAATTTGACACGGATAATAAAATATATCTACATTTGTATCGGATTAAGCAAATATAGTTTCAAACAGTCAATTGTTAATTAATCAGTAAAATTCAAAACAAATTAAATTAAATCCCCAAAACTCAATTACAATGGCACGAACAAAAGCGAAATCCGTGAAGCCGAAATTTTCGGCAGATGTTGCAGAGATTTTCTCTCAACTGAAAAAGAAAAATGATGGTGTTAAACTTTCTATGTTGAAGGAGGCTACACTTGTAAAGCAGCTTTCCTCCAAACATAATATAAAGCCTACCATCATCCAGAAAGAAACCAAGTTGTCCATGCCTCATGTTTACAACTTGATCAATCTGGCCTCTATGACTCCACGCATGAAGTCTTATGTTAAAGCTGGAAAAATCCGTGGAACAGATGCTTTGAACATCTTACGTAAAGCTAAAGACGAAAAGGAATTCGTTAAAATGGCTGAGCAATTGATCAATTCAAAGATTGACCGTCGCTTGAAAGAAAACAAGGAAGATACGGCTCCGTCAAAGAAAAAAGAACCAGTGGTATCCGAACCTAAGCGTGGTCGTGGTCGTCCCCGCAAAGAAAAAACAGAACCTACGGTATCTGTGGTAAACAATACCCAGCCAGAGAACAACGCTCGTAAAGAGAAAATCAAGGAACTAATTATGAATTTCTTAGGTAAGAAAATCAGCAAGTCCCAAAACAATTCTCTTAATACGCTTGTTGAAACCCTGATTGCTAACTAATTTTAAGGTCTCAACCCAAAAAGCCGCTTCCAGAAATGGAGGCGGTTTTTTTTTGTCCAGTTATTTTACAGTCCGGACCAGCTCGAGCAGCCCGGAAACTGGAGGCTATTTTCATACAGATATACGAATCTAAATTTTTAATTTACATTTTTTCCGGTGTTTTGAATTAAAAAAATTTTTTAATTTAGTCAAACCTTTTTCTTTTTGTTCCGTATTGATAACAAAAGAAATAAATCACTGTAACTTAAATTAAAAAACTACGTTTAAATTCTAAATTAAAAAAACATGCAAAACTCTGAGACCTTAAAAAAACTGTTCGCACCGGTATCCAAAGTTGAACTAGGTTCAATCCTTCCCGGTAAAAAATTTCCTCGTGCAAATGACCATGCTATTCTGGATGAACATGGTAACATCCTAAGTTTTTGCTCCTCCACCTACAACCTCCGTGAAAATGAAACACTTTACAAACCACTGGAGAAAATGATGAAGGACCAGAAAATTCCCTTTGACCGTAAAATTTCAATTGTTGACGGGACAAAGTTCTATGTAGATTATATTATACGGGATCGAGTTAAATCTTTGACTGTTAATGATATTCTACCAAAATTCTCTGTCTGGAATTCTTATGATGGAACCCTTAAAACAACCCTGAAGTTTGGTTTTTATCGAGTAGTTTGCTCTAACGGACTTACTCGTCCAGTAGGAAACACTGTAAACATCTCAAAAAAGCACCGTAAAGCTGCTGCTGCTGAAGATGGTATGGACTTGAGTATTGCTTCTAATTCTGAAATTATTAATTCTGTTCAACTTTTCCTTTCTGAAGTTAAACAAGATATGGAGGTTTATGAACAAATGAATCAGATTAAAGCTGATGTAAGTAAGATTCTTCAAGTCTCAGAGAAACTAAAATTCTCGAAAAACATTCTGGAAACTGCTGTTGAACGTTTTAATATGGAAACTTCAATAAAAGGTTCTTTGACCTATGTAAACGAGAACGGTGAACTGGTGAATCATGAAGGTAGTCCTCAAACATTGTATACTGTTTATAATGCTTTGAACTACGCTATCTATAACTGTAATACGAAAGAGCTTCCTGAGGCTAAGCTCAAACGTGACCAACTTGTACTGGCTGAGGTACTCGCTTAATCCGCAAATCAGCAATAAAAGCAAGCCCGGTGAAAATCGGGTTTGCTTTTTTAAATTTAAAATAATGATTACTTCTATGTCAAAGCCCAGAAAAATTGATTATTCTGTAAATATTATTGAGGACGATATTCCCGGTAAAATTTATGAAGGTTCAAATTATGAAGCTTATAAGCTCCAGATTAAAAAAAGATATTTTGAAACCGAACTAGGAGAAATCAATTTCCTAATCCGTGACCGTTCAAATAATCTTAAATTTATTCTGGTATACTGCCTAATGAAAGAACCAGAACAAATATTTAGGATCGAATACTATATTAATGATACTATTCAACTTCCTTCAAAAGAAGTAGTTAGAATGAAACCTCTTATGGATTCTGAAATAGCTGAGTTATTTGTCAAAGACCTAATTTCAAATTATATTTCAAAAAAATATAAAATAGTTTAATTTTTCTTAAACGTTTTTAATTTAAATCCGTATTGATTAAAAAAACAGAAAACTATGTTAAAATTCTCTGCGGGTAACGCTAAACTCAAAAACATTATTTCTTTCTCTCTGGCCAGTGGTTGGAGCTGCCCCTTCGCTAACGAATGCTATTCTAAAGCTGATCCGGTGACGGGTAAAATTACTGACGGGGCAAACACTCAATTTCGATGCTTTTCAGCTTCACAAGAAAGTCTTTATCCTGCAGTACGTGAACAAAGAAATCACAACTTCAACGAATTAAAGAATATTAAAACTGTTGAAGAAATGTCGCAAAAGATTCAACAAAGTCTACCTAAAATTAAAAAAAGCGGTGAAGGCAAAATCGTTCGTCTTCATGTAGCTGGTGACTTTTTTAATCAAAATTACTTTGACGCTTGGGTTGTTGTTGCAAAAAACAATCCTGATCGTATCTTTTATGCTTACACAAAAAGTCTTCAATACTGGATCAATCGTATTAATGATATCCCAGTTAACCTTAAACTGAACGCTTCAAAAGGTGGTAAGCTTGATAAATTGATCGATCAATACAATCTTAAGTATGCAGAGGTTGTATACAGTGAACAGGAAGCTATAGAAAAAGGATTGGAAATAGATCATGACGATTCTCATGCATATGATTATAATCATTCTTTCGCTCTATTAATTCATGGAACTCAACCTAAAGGGTCTAAGGCTGCAGCTGCTAAATCACTGTTAGCTAAGCAAGGTTGGACTGGTTATCAAAAGAAAAAGGGAAGAGAGAAAGTTATTAATAAATGAGTGTTGATAATTAAAAAAGGATAATTACTTGTTTACATTCATCTGACAATATACTTTCGGTCTTTAGCAATCCAAAAATTTTAACGGCCATGGTTGAGACCTACATGAGTGTGGTACCGTATCCTCTTGAAGTGAGTGAGGTATCGTCGGAAACAGTCAAAATCCTCGAGGAAGAAAATTATTTCTCTGAGCAATTTGACTTCCCTGAACAAGCAAGAACACTGTTCTTTGACAAGTTCGCTGGATCATTAATCCAAAAGTTTATCGACGGTGATGAATTGATCTGGCAAGAAAGTGAATTCGAGAAGCTGGTGATTCAAGTAAGTGTTGAACAGTCAGTTTATGAATTAGAAATTATGAATCTGGTAGATGTGTTCGAAGATGATTTCGGTGAAAAAATTGTTGTACTGAAAAAAAAGAATGCTGAATTGGTTTTTTAATTTTAAAATTATTATTTTTATAGAGAGCCCTCAAAGCTCTCTATAAATATGATAAATGAAATTAGAGATAAGTCAAGAAAGGTATTTGACTCATGGTTCGAATTGTTTGCAGAAAAAAATGAAATTCAAAATAAAGAAAGATTGTTTGAATTCTTTTATAGTGGTTATCTGGCCGGTACCAGATATCAACCGGGTGAAAGACCATACAGGAATTCAAATATCATGATGGACGACGTAAACAAAAATTTAGATCTATGACTGACGGTAAAAACAATAGGAACAAGAGTCCTAAACATATTAGTGAGATCATCAAGGAGGCAAAAAAAACTTGGCTTAAACAACGAGTTGATATTTACATGAATTCAGACGAGTTCAAAGAAACGCTAGATCAAGCAAAACATATTCAACTCATGTTTATATACATCGATGGAGATCCTCAGTATATCAGAACTATATATTTAAATTAAAATACTGGTCCATTCGTCTAGGGGTCTAGGACATCTCCCTTTCACGGAGGAAACACGGGTTCGATTCCCGTATGGACTACATAAATTAAATGGTCAGGTGCGTACCGGAAACGCAAGCGATAAGGTGATGGTGCTTAAGCATACTTGGACAACCTTGAGTTGTCAAAATACTGTCGGGTGGTGTAGCACGACCGACGTTGAAGCCTTATCCTCTACACAATACAGGTTCGAATCCTGTCCTGACAACAAAAATTAAAATTATGGCTTGGATAATATTTTATTCAAGTATCTGTATATTAGGCATAATTGCCGTTACAAGATATTTTAAAAACAAATAGTCAGGTGGCGGAATAGAGCAGACGCTAATACGGCAAAAACGTAAGTGAGAAATATCTGAAAGGATTACCACATACAGGTTCGAATCCTGTCCTGACTACAAAAAAAATGGAAACTAAAATTATTACTTTTTCCTGTAGTGATTCCGTTCATGTGTATCCACCAAAATGTGGCCTTATACCTAGAACACCGTACAGAGTTCATAACAATATTTATAACGCTGTCAAATACTTAGAATCAAAAGGAGTAGTAGAACCAAAAGTAATAATAGAAGGTAAAAGGTAATATAGCTCAGTTGGTAGAGCAATTTTTGAATACCAAAAGTAATTTTTCTTTTTTTCTTAATATTTATTTTAAAAAATATTTTGAAAAAAGATTTGGAAAAATTAATTAATGAAGGTAAAACTAACATTGAAATTGGGAAATTATACAATGTTCATAGAACAACAATAGCTAAGTGGTTAAAAAAGCATAAAATTTTTAGAGTAAAAATTAAAAATATAAATTGTGCTTTGTGTAATAAAAAATTGAAGGAAAATTCTCATAATAGAAAATGTTGTGCAACATGTATAACGAGAATTAGACGTTTTAGATTAAAAAAAAGAGCAGTAGAATATAAAGGGGGGAAGTGTTTAGATTGTGGTTATTCTAAAAGTTTAGCTGCTTTAGAATTTCATCATCTGAATCCAGATGAAAAAGATTTTTCAATTGCTGAAATGAATCACAAATCATGGGAATTTATCAAAAAAGAATTAGATAAATGTATCATGCTTTGTTCTAATTGTCATGCAGAAAAACACACAAAGTATGATGATGAATTATTTTTAAATTTTATTTAATTACCACAACTTATTTTTCAAGCGATTCTAAATATCCAATCGCATCCCGGTAATCAGAAAAAACATATTTGTTTTTCATCGGTTCATTTGAATTGATTACCATACAGTAAGATTCATTACTAAATTCTAAATAATTATTTTTTCCGTTAATAAAGTATTCCTGTATAGAATAGGAATCTAATTTTTCATCCCCATCAACATACGACCTTACAGTAGCTCTATCGTTAGAGTTAGAATTTAAAACTATCTCGTAAACATCATTATTTTTTAATTTGATCTTTGACAAGACCAAACCGTATTGATTCCTACGAACACCTTTCAGCTTATCATTTATATTTAAGTTTATATAATTTGCATCAGTCAAATTAATATGCTCTATCTCAAAGTTATTTTCTATGAATTCCATTTAATAAAATTAATTATAATATTATAATAAACAAAAAAAACCCGCAGATAAATCCTGCGGGTCTTCGTGGTGTGGTTTGGGTTAAGGGTTACTTTTTGTTCATTTTGAGCTTTTGAATCTTTTTGTAAATATCAGCAGCCTTTTCATAATTCTCCCTAGCTGCATAGATCTTTTCTAATCTCTCAAGCTCTTCCAGAGTCTCTCCCTTGCTGATAGATTCAAAACTATATTTTATAGGTTTGACCTTGTTGGTAAAAGAATTGTCTTCTGGTTCGAAAACATTGTAAATCTCTCCCTGCTCATTATCCGGCTCCGGATCATTTACAATAGGTTTGGTCTTGATTTTGGTATTTGACTTTTTCTTTGCCGTACCAGAATCATTCTTTATGTCCTTCCACAATCCCGCACGGAATAATTCAATTGGACATGCTGGTCTTTTTAAACCCGTCAAATTAAATTCCTTCCTGATCCTTTCATATTCCTCCTCTTGCTTTTTGAAATTAAAAGGATTGCTATGCTCAGCTTTTACAAACTGACTGTGGATATGACAAGCTTTTGAGAATTCCTTGTCTTTCATCATCTTGTCTAAAACCTTTTTTCCAAACTCATCATTGTTGAGAATTTTGCCTTCGTAAGAACAAAAGATCTCCTCATGATTACAACGTTTGCATTTGAACAAAAGATATTCGCAGTTTTCACCCCAGAAGTTTATAGCTTCATTCTTGTGATCCAACATTTTACAAAGAATTCCCATAACTATATTTTTTAATTTAAATTATTAATATGAACCCAACAGAATAATTAGAGGCACCACTGTCAGACCAATTGTCAACCAAGTTGTTTTAGCAACATCCATGGTTCTCTCCTGCTTGTATACAGTTTTCGTATCCTCCACACGGAAATTAAAATTATATTCCTTTGTGGTACCACCAACAGTCATTGGCATGAACACTCCGAACTGATCACCTTTAGAAGTATAAGATGGTAATAGATCTTTCTTTTCCCATCCACCCGGAGATGAACCGTACTTACTGTAATAACCCTCTCTCCAATAAACATTATCCGTAGGTACAATTACATCGTCAAATGTCGTACCCGCAGGAATCACACTTGGAGGCTGTGCTTGATTGCGGTCAGTGAATTTGACTCCAGCATGCATCACCTTTCCGGGATTACCATTCTTAATAAACAATGATTCGTCCCATAGAACCTTGATCGTACTGGAAGATTGATTTCTCATAACCATAGAAATATCTTTCTTGCCAACAGCGAAAGAGGCAATGATGGTGGAATCAGTGTAAGTCAAAGCATCACCAGTGTCTTTGACATTTCCTTGCTGATCTACCAAGCTGAACTTGTAATCATTGTAAGGAACACTTTGTGTAGTATAGCAGCTACTCAAGCTTACTACACCAAAAAAAGCAATAACGTAGAAAATAGTGTTTTTCATTTTAGAAGTTGTTTTTAAATTGTTGTTAAATACTTATACGAGTTCAAATTTTTGTTTCAACCGACTAAATGTCCTACTCGAAATATTCAAAATACGAGAAGCACCATTCAATGTACCTTCACTTTCTAAAGCTGAAATCAACATGTCTTTTGTAATGTTAATCGTTGAATTGCGTTTACGCTTATTCTCTGGCTCTTCAACTTTGACATTTTTTGTCGAGACAATCTTCCAGCAACCAAACTTGCCTTCCTCGATTTTACCGAAACGGAATGTGTAACCTTCTCTTACACGACGAGCATATGCCATTGCTGAACCATATACATTTTTGTAAACTGGGTCTTTAATACTTTCTGCGTTAAAGGCCAAACAATCACCAATCTCCATATCCGCAAATGGATATTTAGGAGCACGTTTTGGCATCTTAGATGCAACTGTTTTTTCAGGTACCGGTAGGTTTTTAATGATTTCAAACATAGTTTTTAGTTTTAGATTTTTCAATTTAAACGTAATGTCTTATCACAAAGTTACATCTTTTTTTCTTCTTTTATCTTTTTTAGTTCTAAAAGACTGTTTTTTATCGCCACAAGTATTTCAATATTCTGTGTCTCGATCATGAATTCTACGAACTTGATCTGATTGTCTAAGTTCGGATCTATTTTTGGTATTTCCATCTTACTATTTTGCAGTTTATTTTACCGTATTCTTTTTTCTGAAAGTTACATATAAGGTTGTAAATGTTTCTTTGACCCATTGGATTATGACTATGTACAAATACCTTTTTTAACTCTTTATTGTTCCTTTTACAATAGTCAATTAACCATAAAGCACAATCATATCCAGTTTTAAATTTAAAAATCTCATATCTCGGATCTGGCGGATTCCTAAAACCCCCATTCTCAAAAAAGAAATTAGTATGCTCTAAATTTAAATCATGGTCAAAGGAAATAATCTCCGGAATACCATATGTTTCAATGTACTCCACAAAATCATCATAATCACGGACAATATAGAATATTCTTTTTAAATGAATAGGTGGCTCTCTGGTATCATCCAGAAATAACCACCTATCCGTTTCAAAAAATCTTTTTAATCTTTTAAATATTCTTTTTAGTTCTTTCATATATCACCCGTTGCTTAGGCTGCAAGCAGGTGAGAAATCTTGTCAAAACTTCCGATCTTATTCTTGAGCTTCTCCTTGGTCCTTAACAAGGTTACCTTCATAAGGCTTAGTCCAATGTTAAGCTTAGCAGCAATCTCATCATAACTCATCTCGTCAAAGTAATAATGAATGATGATCATCCTCTCTCGCTCATTCAAACCATTCAACAAGTTCAATACAAATTCTCTACGTATCCTCTCTGTAGACTTGGCTTGCATCAATTCCTCCGGATTAATATCTCCAGAATCCAACTGGTTCGAATACACTGTGCTGAATTCAGATCCCTCATCTCTGGTTTCCTGAATAGCGATCGATGCATTTCGATTGCTGTTAACTGGTTCGTTCTTATTCTTCCTTATATAATCTACGACGTAATTCTTGACAATACTCCACACCCAAGAATTAAAAGTATACTTGACCGAGTATTTGTCAATATTTAAATAAATTTTTGTCAAAATCTCTACAGTCAAATCATTGGCCAATTGCTGGTCTTTGACAGACATAAAACAGTGATACTGAATATAACGGTAATACCTGTTGTATATCACCTCATATGCATTCACATTTCCAGATTTGATTTCTTCTAGCATCTTAAGATCTTGTAGATCCTTATCTGCAAACTTGGCCTTTTTTTCCTTCCTTGAATTTTTCATGTTCCTCGTTGATTTATATTGTTTAACTTAATTAATAACTTAGAAGACAAATATCTGTTATTTTTATGACATAGACAAGCAATGTGAATAAATAATCTTTGTCTTTCCTAACTTGTTGATTTTTATATTGTTATATTTCTAACTTTTTTAACCATAATGTTAAAAACCTTGTCATATTGAGTCAAATGCCGTCATTTTATCCTAACTTCAGTCATCTTTTCTGATATTAAATGGCCTTTGACATCCAAAATATATGTAACTGGATACAGGTAATCTCCGTTTAATCTAATCCCGGGAAGAGCATTCCCCTCCATCAACGAATAATAAAATTCATAATCCTTATCATACTTATATCCATCCCGGAAAGGAATCTTGGTAAGAACATAACTGAATTGGTCAAAAGTCACCCATTTAATATTAGTCACAAATTCAGTATATCTTTCAAACATCGCTTGACCCTCCTGTCCATTTTTTAGCGTAACCAGACCCCAACCGTAAATATCATTATCTAGATCACCAGACTTCAACAAATAATCCATATCCGGGGAATATTTCCAAGAATACATTTTTTCATTGGATGACCGAGTATCATTAACATATACGGTAAACTGGTTCCCGGTATTTAAACTGACTCCAAAGAACCTGAAGTATCCATATTGTTTTTTATGTGATAGGTAAACAATATTATTTTTTGAATCATAAGCCTTGAATTCATAAGATTCAATATCATTATAAATCTCAGGATTGGTCAAATTCCTAAATACTATATTCATTCCGTCATCCGTCATTAACCTTAATTCAATAGTCTGATCAACTAATGTATCATGGAAAACTTTTGAATTTAAACTGTTAATAGGAGGAACCACCGGTCCCAGTCCAAAATTCATGGAATCCGGATTCGTTAACATGGACCTAAGACAAAGCTCATAATATTTATAAGGCTCCTTTTTGCTCATGTCTTCCCCGTCCACAAATTCGTGATCAACGTTCCTGCAGGTTGGGATCCTGAGTAAAAGAACCAGTATAATTAAAATCTTGCTCATTTATTGTTTTTTTACTTCCTTTACAATCAATACTAATATAACTAAAAAAGGTTTAAGAAAATTATATTTTTTTTCTTCAACTGAAATTTTACCCAAAAATGTAAATTATTTTTTAATAATCGTATATCTGAAATATTAAATCGACCTGTAACTTCCCGCAGGTCCCTTACGTTTAAATTCAAGATGACACTGGAACAAAAAAAACAAAATGAACTATTCTTCATAAGAATAATAGCAACCCTTAACGAAAATGGTGTTTACTGTTTTCCTGATGCGGGATCAATATTCACCAAAAAAAATGGCATGCTCGTAGGTACCGTCAAAGACCTCAGTACTGTCAAAGACCTCGTAACCCCGGAATTCTTTCAGAGGTATTTTACCATCCCTAATTATAACTAATGAAATATATCTATTATGAAAAAGCTCATGGGACTTGGACTGTAGGTTTTTATACCCCGGTAGGAAAATGGATCGAAGAGTCAAATTTCCACTCAAAACTAGAAGCTGCAAAAAGAGTCGCTTGGCTTAACGGGGAAAAAATCCCAACCTTTACTGAAGGGAATTTGACAGTAGAAGAACTTTTAAATTATATAGAAGATTTTCTATCCAACCCAGATTCCAGACAAAAACAAATTATGTTCTCTAGGTTAAAGAACATCCTTCGTAAAATTTCATCTGATTTTTATTTCGTGGATCAGATCACTGAAAAGCATTTTATGAATACCCGGAACTCCGGAACCAAAACTTGGAATCTTTTTCTGGAAACCGTAAACAAAACTCAAAAGATCCGAATAGATTTAAAAGAGTCAGAAGAATTTAAATCACAAGATTAATTAATAAGCCCCCCTTCCTTAATCCCCGGTGTTTGGTCTTTGACCCACTGGGGATTTTTTATTGGTTGGATTTTTCTAATTCATTTAACATAATGTAAATTATAAGACACCCTTTTTTTGGATTTATCTAATACCACAAACAGTTGTTTTTTAACCCCTTATCTTTTGTTTAATTTTAAAACCCTCAGGTTAAACAACAGCCCCTTTTTAAATTTAAAATTTATTTTAATTTAATTATTTTTTTAATTAAAAATATATCAGCTTTTTAAATTTAAAATTACCTACAGTCAAAGTCCAAATTAAAAGTTTTTTTTAATTTAAAATTCCCACATTCCCCCACTTTTAATTTAAAATTTTTAATTTAAAATTATTACCACAGTCAAAGACCATCGTTAAATTCCAATTTTAAATCTAAAAGTTTCTTTTAAATTTAAAAGTTTCTATTGTTTTTTGAGGTATTTGACTGATTATCAACAAATTAAATTAAAAATTAATTTGGTATTTGACTTAAGTATTTGACTTTCACATAATTGGTTGAGAATTTTCTGGGAAAAAAATTAGAAAAAAAAATGTACAGAGTTGAAAAAAATGTATTTAAAAAATTAAGTGAACTATATCTACATTTTTTTGAGTACTTTATCCCACATTTTACCACTGTATCCCACAAAAAATCGATCATTAGGTTAAATTCCAGCATGTCTATACTTCTCCCTATCCAAAACAGCAAAAAATCGATGGTTGAGAAGAATGTAGACGGAATTCAAACCTGCATTTTTTGGTCAAAAAAAATTGGTCAAATAAATTAAATAAAATAATAAATAAATTATAAGTTCTCCCCATAGTAAAATACCAAAACAAACAATAATAAAATTAATTCTTTAATTAAAATCATCGGTAAAAAAATAATTAAATAAATTAATTAAATAAAAAAAACAAAGCTTAGCTCTCCCCACAAAAAAGAATTAATAAATAAATTAATTCAAAGTCAAATACCAATACGAATTAATTCAAAAAAAATAAATTAATTAAAAAAAATAGATCAGGAATAAATTCGGATAAATAGATGGTCAAATAACTTTTAAATTAAAAAGTATAGTTCTCCCTATGGATATCAACTTCTCCCTGTGTATATCTATCTCTCCCTGAGGTGTGGATAAGTTTGTAACTTTGTGAATAAAAAATACGTTCAAATACGAAACAAATATTTAAAACAAATTATGAAGAAGGAGACAAATTACCAAATGGAGCAGGAATCAAAAAAATGGACTGGCGAGGAGTTACTAGCTTTTTACAGAAGTTTTAGTTCGGGTAGTTTTCTGTATGCTGCTCAGAACGATCTGGAGATGAGTAATTACATTCATGCTTTGTCATATTACAAAAGGGCAGAGATCACCAAGAAGGTTCACTTTGAGGGAATCAGTAAGGAAATAATCAATACATCAATTTTGGCAGCACACGAGGGTTTCTTAAGGAATTTCGAGAACCGGGTAAATAAGGGGGATGAGAACCTTTTCAGTTATATTTTCAAGGACACGGAATTATATCAGAAGGGTGGAGTTTACAATACTGAGGAAGCGGTTTACGCCATGAGGGACGAGGTATTGGGTGGTTTAATAAACGAGTTTCTATATAAGTTGGGTACGAATATTTACAACATAGAATCGTTTCAAAGTCCTTTAAAGGATCTTATGAAGTACAATCCGGTAATTCACAAGGGGTCAAAGTACAATTGTTACAAGAACCACATTTTGACTGATCCGTTTGGTCTGATGGTATTTGGGAGTTCTATGTTATTCCAAGTAAAAATGGGTATGGAGGACATCAATGACTTTGACTCATTTTGCGACAAGTTCGATGAATTTCTAAGGGTTGTATTAAACCAAGCGGAGATTGGATTGGAGTCTGCGGTAATTGAGGGGGAATTCGATGGGGATATTAAAAGGATATTCGATGTGGTAAGTGGGAGGAACATGGAATTTTTCTTTCACAATTATGAATTGGTTTTTGACCAAGTTGCGAAATAATTAAAATAATTATTATATTTGTCCTTAATAAAAGAAATTATAAATTATTAAAAAAATAAAAAAGGGGTTATGGATATGAATTTCTTTATATTACTGGTAATATTAATAGTTGGTAGTTTAATTTATCTATCATGGGATATATACACTGTTCATGGAATAGGTGGGGTATTCTCGAAATTATTTTCTTGGGAGGAGCGATTACGTTTGGAATTAAAGATAGATAACAGGAATTGGGACAGACTTGAGATGGGTGAAAAAGAAGTCATCAAGAACATTTATTTCACGGCAAAGTCACATGGGGTCAAATTCAATATTTCCAACGAGGAAAAGATAGGATATCCACCTGATGGTAAAATGATGGTATCTGGATATTTCATGGGTGACGAGAATGGGAATCAACCGGAATTGGGATTAGCTGTTGGTGGTTCAAAACAGGATTGGTTATTGATTTTATTACATGAGTCTTGTCATATGGATCAGTGGTTAGGAAAATCTTCTATATGGTCAAATGGTCAATTAGCGGGAAAGGATGTATATGATTTACTGGAAGAGTGGATAAATGGTAAGGAGTTACAGGGTTGGGAAATCCATAAGATAATCAAATCCTGTATAGATATAGAATTGGATTGTGAGAAAAGGACTGTGGAGAAGATTCGTAATTATGAATTATTGAATATAGATAGGGTTGAATATATTCAGAAGGCAAATTCCTATATAATGTTTTATGGGGCGATTTTAAAGAAAAGGAAGTGGTATGTAAAGGCTCCTTATATTGAAAAGAATGTATGGATGAGGATGCCAAAGGCATTTTTAGAGAAGAGTAATTACATTGATGTTAAATCTGAGTATATGGATTTATACGATCAGTATTGTTATTAGGGGGGGTAGACAAATAATTTAAAGTTTTTATATAGAAATGAAAAATGTAGTAGATTTAAATGATTTAGCTAAAAGGCTAAAAAGACCATACAAGATAGGTATTAACCTATGCTTGTTTTTTATTTTAGGGTCATTAGGGATGTCACTATTTTATATTAAGGGGGGTGAATCCTTTATTTTCTTAGCAATTGCATTTTTAGCGTTATTTTTATCGCTTTGGTTTAGGAAAAGGTTAAAATACATAGAGGACAAGATTTATCTATGGGGTACTGAGGATGCTTGGAATTATTTTAGGGGTAAAAAAAAATAAATTAAAATAAAATAAATTAAGAAATGAAAAGGTTAATCAATTTAATTTTTGCTATTTTTTTATTGAATTCTGGATTTCTATATGGTCAAAAAGCCAAAAAAGTTGCTACTGGGGTAATTGGATTTGACACTCCTGAATACTTGGTTACTTACGAGGTAATTCCATTTGTCAAAAAAAATGACTGTAATTATCCAAAAAACAACACGATAATATTCGAGGTTCCAACGACTCAACAGTATTATGAATCAATCAAGATCAATCAGGAGGTAACATCTTGGTTTAGGGTATTTGGGGATGATGGGGGAAATGTATCTGGGAACATCATTGACAAAAACAAAGAGAGGTGGAAATTGATAATTGTAGGTAAAAGGATAATGAGTAAAGAAGAAATAGAATAACAAAAAAAATTAAATTTTTAAAAAATGGAAAAAAATAATAATAATCTTAGTTTGAATGCGAAAATATTCTTAATGGTATTTTCATGTATTTTTATAATCGGATCATGGTTTTTCATATTTAAGCCAGTCAAAGAACGAAACGATTTAAAGATAGATGATCTGTACAAATATTCTTATAATGAGGATAATCCTTTTGAGAAACCTTATATCAGGTATTACAAGGTAATAGATATAAAGGACGATTATGTTTTATATATTGATACGGTAGATGGTGACACGATGAACATGAAAATCAGGAGTTTTCTTATTGGGACGGAAAAATTAGATTAAAAATAACGATATGATTCTTGAAGAGATGGGTTGTCCATTTGAGTTTGCATTTAAAGAATTATTATCTGGATGCAAGAAGATGGCAAATGAATATTACCCAGATAGTGTTTTTCTATTTTGGGGTGAGCATTGTTATTTTCAGATTGATAACGAAAAGAAGATTTTTTGGCTTTCTCATTTTGATTTTGACGAAATGGTAAAAAACAATGATTTAAGTGAATATGAAGTTATGGAAGCGATAGATATGATAATTAATAATTATGAAGACAATAAAGACAAGGAGAGGTTAGAAATTATGTGTTGGGGGGAATTGAATTCCTCTATGTTAAAAATTGAATATGCTAAAGGAAATTTTAAACCATTATAAAAAAATAATTTTATAAAATGAAAACTTACACTATTATCGGAAAAACTCAATTAATTGAGTATGTTACTTACACAGTAGAGGCAGAATCTGAGGAAGAGGCTTTACAAATCGTTATGGATGGTGAAATAGACGACAATGATGATCATTGGACCAGAGATGTTGGTGGTGGCCCTACTTATGAAATTAAAAAATAAAACAAACAAAAAGTCAAATACATGGAAAAGAAACCTTCATTAAAAGTTTATTTTACGGAAACAGAAACTCATTTTACGCAAAAATATGCGGTAATTGTTAATGAGGATACGCATCCAGAATTAAAAGGTATGAATATAGAGGAGATGAAAAAATATGTAGAAGAGAATATTTCTAAAATGAAAGCGGTTAATTCAGAATACTCTGCTAATTTAGAGGATGAGGTGATGTATGCGGAGGAAGAATGGAATAGATATTACAACGAATCCAGTCAAACTGTTATTGAGGAATTGACTGAAGAGGATTTGGTGCAAAATAACAGAGAGGAAGATGAGGATGATGAAGAAGATGAAGATTAAAATAATTTATAAATAAAAAAACTACAAAAAAATGGCAAAATATAAATTGATTTTATCTGGTTGGGAACTTGAGGCTTCTGCACATTCTTTAACTCAGGATGAGTATGACGAAATAATTTCTTCCAAAGAAGAAAATGATTTTGAAAGTTTCCATGATATGATGGATGAGCTTGAATATATCTTAGAGGATTATTTCCGATGGGATACTAACCATTTTACTATTTCCTGTGCGTTTTTATATGAAAACGACACTTATTTCAGTGTTTTGGATGAGAATGATGTTGAAGTCTTATCATTTAAATTGTGTGATATAAATCACGATTCTGAGAAATTTGAGGAAGTTGAAAGGGAAGAGTATGATGCTGATCCTGAAACTTGTGGTCACGATTATATTTTGTTTGCCTCTGACAGTAACAAGGGTCAAATATATGGTTGTGAATTTGAATCAGATGAAGTTCCCAAAATCGAGGATTTTGATTATCTAGACAATTACATAAATACTCCGGAAGGAGAAATAGATATTCTTGAGGAAATATATTTCAAAGGAGAAAAATTAGAGAAGAATTTCGACTATACTGATACTAGAGGAAAATCTTCTGAAACGGATATATTCATAAAATAAAAGAAAAAACCATGAACAAACCTGAAGGATTTGAAGATTGTTTATCTTCATTTGGACCAATGATTTATGATTCTTATAGTGGAGAAACTATAAGTTGGGGATTTAGAATCACAAGCCATATTGGAGAGGAGCGATTTTCTTCATTATCAAAATTTGGTGGTTTAAAATGTGTTTATCCAAATTGGTTTTTAATAACCAGAAACTTAACTGCTGAAGAGGCGATACACTTATATGGTCCAATTACAGAAATAGAAAGAGGTCCACGAGGAGGTTTCAAATCTGTAACATTCGGGGACAAGAAATTCAAAACAAAATTAGATGGTTTATGATACAATATGAGGAAAGATCAGTTTATAGAAATAACTGAATGGCAGAAAAAAACTTTCAGTAAATCGACTTCTTTGTCAAAGATCTCACATTTAAAGCAGGAATTAGAGGAATTAATTTCTGATTTAAAGGATAGGTCTGAAAACAGGAGTTTGGAGTTCGCTGATTGTTTTTTATTGTTATTTGGTGCAGCAGCTGCTGACGGAATGAGTTACGAAGATATTTGTGATTGCATAGATGAAAAGATGAAAATAAATTATCAGAGGAATTGGGGTAAACCTGATTCTGATGGTGTTGTTAATCATTTAAAACAATAATGTTGTTAACTGAAATAAGAACTGATGCTGAATACGAGTTTTTAAAATTATGGAACTCGTGTGAATGGATGACATGGGATCGTTATCCTGAATCTATATTTATGGTTTCAGAAGGAGAGGTTTTATTCGAGCAGGATTGGAAAAACAATTATTTATATTGTAAATATACAAAGGTATGGTCTTTATTTGAATTAGAGTTTGGATATAACAACATGCAAATCAACGATATGATCTCAGATTTACTAGAAGAGCATTTAAAAAATGAGGTATTGACACCTTTTCATTTCAGTTTCAAGCCACTGCACGGAATAGAAGAGCATTTCAAAAAGGGGGTATTGACACCACCTGTGATGGAAGTGGGGGTGGTGGAGGTGGTGTCCGTTCAATTAGAAGAGCATTTCAAAAAGGGGATATTAACACCTACACATGAAGGTGGATACAGAAATTCACAACTGGAAGAAAAAATGTCAAAAGGAACATTAAAACCATTCGTAGGTTCCTTAATTGACCATTTTGAAATAATTGATAAGTTAAATCCGGAAAATGCTCCAACAAAAATTATAAAAAAAATTATAAATCGTTCGGATAATGTAATAAATTAAAGAAAATCAAATTAAATTTTAATTGCATGAAAATTTTATTTAAACAAAAAGAAGAATCTTTTTTATGGTATAACATTAAATGTTTTTGTTTATTGTTATTGGGGTTTTTATTAATTACCTCCTGTTTTACTCCGCAATCTGGGTTATCTACATATCAATCCAAGAATGTGGTAAAATTCTCTAAGAAAAAGAATTATCGTCCGAATAAGGGTAAAAATGGTCCAAAATATGTTCGTCCGGGCAAAAGAGGTGAATTGTATCATCCAGCAGTAACAAAAGAAACACGAAAAATTAAAAAAAGCGAAATTCGTCGTCAAAGAACTGGGGGAAATTAAAAGTATAATTTATTTAAAATAAATAAAACACATCATGAAAAAGAAAAACATAATTAAAGTTGATTTAAGCGGTTGTAAAAACTGGAATGAGTGTATGAAGGTAATTGAATTAGTGTCATCAGGTAAAGTTAAAATTACAGTAGAAAAGTTATGAATAAAGAACAGATTATTGATGAGGTTTATAATAATTACTTCATTAAAAAAAGTGTTGAAAGAGGGTCATTTGGAATTAGTGGTTTAATATTATCAAAAGAAGAATTCATCGATAAATGTAAAACCGATTCCGAATTCTCTGAAAAATGGGGACTAAAGATTGAAGAACGAGAGTTGAGTTTGGAAGAAAGAATGGACTTATCCCGAGAAAAACGGCGTACCTACTGGAATTGGCCATATTGGAGCTTTGAAGAAATGGAATGGCATTTGACGAATGAATGGAATATCCCAACAAAACTAATCACACTAACATACAAAGATGAAAAAATAGAAATTTATGAATAAAGAAAAATATAACCAGATTATTGATGAAGTATATGATTTTTATTGTAAATCATTTGAGAACCAATCTGAAATAGAAAGATATTCTTTTGATACAAATCCAATGACTAAAGTTATGTTTGTTGAAAAAATTAAAAATCTTGATTGGTTCTCTGAAAAATGGGGATTGAAGATTGAGGAAAGAGAGTTGAGTTTGGAAGAAAGAGTAGATTATAAAAAGAAAAGAGATGGTATTGCTCGAACTTTTGCACCATATACCCATCAAATATTAGATGGTTCCAACATCCCAACCAAACTAATCAAAATAACATACAACAACGAAACAGTGGAAAGTTATGAATAAAGAACAACAAGAATTATTGGATGAAGCGTATTTGAATTATTATTATTCTTGTATTAGAGAAACAAAAAAACAAGAACGCGAAATGATTGCAAAGGGTGGTTGGTTAACATTATGTTTAACACCATTTTTTGAAAAGAAAGAAGAATTCATCAACAAAATAAAAACCAATCCAGACTTTGCCAAACAATGGGGTGTTACTATATACACTGTAGTTGAAGATGGAAATATTAAAATAGGGGTTAATTACAACAACAAAACAATAGAAAGTTATGAAAGGAGCATTGACAAGAAATAGTGAAGGTGTCTGGATGGTAAAGTGGTCCGACCTGCATTCTTTTGGACACGGAACGCATTGGATGTTTACGGAATTATCACCTGATTCTAATTCAATACATTTTATCAAAGATGGTGAAATAAGATATAAAACTTTAGAGGAAGGTGAAAAAGTTGAATTTGAAATGGTAACGAGTGGGTATGATGAAAAAAATTTTACGCCATTTAGGTATGCTAAACTAATATTTCCGGATGTTTACGAATTCCAAAAAGAAGAATGGATCAAAGAATACGTTATTAAAGGAAATATTTTATTTTCAATAGATGAAATTTCAACAATACGTGATGGTGGAACGATGATGTTGTTCAACCGTGGTATGAAACAGAAACCGTTCTACATCCACAAGGACAATTGGACGCTGCATAACGATTATCCGACAACAGATGAAAATATGGTAAAAGATAAGGCGACTCAGGTTTACATATTGGATAAATTGGAAAAATATAAGAGAGATTGCGAATTTAACCTGAACGAAGTTGATAATATAATTGAAAAAGTGAATATGTCATGAAAGGAGAAATAAAATAATCGAACACTTTGAAAACCATATGAATAGTTGATAATTAAAAAAAAAATTCATGAACAGATTTTTGAAAAAGAAATTAACCTATAATGGTTTGGGAAAACTATCTTCAGAATTAGAAAAAATAAGTCCGGAGGATAGTGCTAAAGTTGCATTAGGCATCCAGATGGTTTTTGAAAATTTTGATTGTGAACCAAATGGCGGGATAATATTTGACATAATAGATTATCTAAATTACAAATCAATTAAGACTGAAAAAAAAATTCATAATAAATCATATAATGAAAAAAACAAATAAAGTAGTTGTTATTGATAACTTATCAATGGTAGATAAAATAAATTTATCATGGAAGGAGAAATGATCAAAAGGGGCGATGTTTGGTTCGTCCAATATGAAGATTACGGAGGTTGGGGTTTAACGGAGATTGTGAACCGTGAAATACCCTTGCATCCGGATAATCTAGAACAGCTAAAAATATACGATAGGGTGTTCGACCACATTGAAAGCAGGATAATGTCAAACCCCAAAGTCAAATTCGACTTAGTAGAGATTTCTGATGAGAATAATGATAAATCTGAAACAACAAAAACATTATGTGCAAAAGTACATAACTTTTAATTTATGAAAATATGGCATATCAGTGATACCCACACTTTACATGGGTTTCTCAAAATTCCTGATGGTATTGATATGATTATTCATTCCGGTGATGTTTCAAATCCATCAAGTCCCTATTTGAATGAACCGGAGGTATTAAATTTTTTGGAATGGTTTTCTAGTTTAGATATCAAATATAAAATATTTGTTGCCGGAAATCACGATACCAGCATCGAAAAGAGGTTGGTAACTCCGGGCCAAATACACGCTAAAGGAATTATCTATTTAGAAAACTCTTCAACACAGATTGGGGGAATAAACATTTGGGGCACACCATGCACACCTGAATTTGGTGTAGGTTGGGCATGGAATAGGAAACGTGAAAAGATGTTCAAGGTTTGGGATTCAATTCCGGACGATACTGATATTGTAATTTCTCACGGACCACCAAAAGGAATTTTGGATTTGACAATTGATAGGAATAATAATTATGATTTGTGTGGTTGTTCAAACATGAAGAAGAAGATGTTGGAATTACAACCTAAATTATGTTTGTTCGGTCACATTCATAATTGTGGAGTAATTACGAATGCTGGTACAAAACAAGTGTACGGATGCAGGACAATATTTTCCAATGGAACTTGTGTGGAGGATGGAAAATTTGATAAGGGTATTACATCTCATGGAAATATTTTAGAAATATAAAATAAAAAATAAATTATTATAATCATGAAAAAGAAAATAACATTCAAATTATTCAAGGAAATTTTACTTTCACACAAAAGAAGTATTGTTTTAGCGTGGCTATTTTATTTTTTATTATCAAACTTCGGAAGTACACCTTACAAAACTTGGTGGCTTTTAATTATTTCCGGAGCTTTTTCTTTGATTTTACATATTTTTATTTCGTTGGCAATATTAATATTCAAAAAAGAAGAAATATGAAAAAAATATTTATTGCAATAAGTCTACTATTGATCTGTTTCATTTCGTGTAGTGAACCTAATGTTCCGGTTCAAAAAACAAAATATATTTTAGAAGGTGGTAATCATGTCGAGATAGTGATCATAGATAGTTGTGAGTACTTGTATGGTCCTTGGGGAAATGCAACGGTATTGACACATAAGGGAAATTGTAAAAATCATACAAAATAGGATTTTAAATGGAACAAGAGGAATTCCAAAAGTTATTTGACTTACAGAAAGAAGTTATCGACTTGCTCAATAATATTGTCAAAATACAGGAAGCGGAATTAAAGGAAAAAGACGAAATTATTGAACTTCGAAAGAGAACAATAGAACTGGAAAAGGTGATACCATTTACAAAGATGGTAATAGTATAGTGACTAAAAACATTATTAACGTAACATTTAAATAACCTATGGAAACCAAACAAACCGCAGTTAATTGGCTCACAGAGCAAATTAAAAGTGACCAAAAACAAAAAGCATTATCCGCAAGTGAATGGATGCAAGTAATTGACCAAGCCAAGCAGATGGAGAAGGAGCAGATGTTTGACTACATTAAAAAGAATTATGTTAATGGAGAACATTCACTGAAGTTCCACAAAGAAGAATTTGAACAATACTACAACGAAACGTATGGAAAAGAAACAGACCGCTATGACACCAAAAGAAAAAGCTGAAGAGTTGCTTGATAAAATGAGCATACAGACTTATAAATATCAAGAGTATGCGGGTGCAAATTATAAAACTTGTGAAATAGGATATGAAGGAGGTAAAAAATGTGCCTTAATAGCAGTAGATGAGATATTCAGGAATAATACTGATGAATCTAAACATGACTATTGGATAAAAGTAAAAGAAGAAATAGAAAAGTTATGAAACTATATACTAAAGAAATGTTTTTAATTGCAGCAGAAAAATGCGAAGTATCAATGATAGATGCTAAACATATTATCAATTATATTGATGAATATGTAACCGCCATTGAACTACCAACTGATGAGGAACTATTCAACCAATCTATCTTAGCAATGGAAGAAATGTATGGTAGTGGCTGTGATGCAGAAATAGATGCTTACTTCAGAGGTGCTAAATGGATGCAAAAACAACTAAAAAAATAACCTATGGAAAAAAAACAGACCGCAGTTGAATGGCTATTTGAAAAGACAAATGACTTATTAATTGATTTTACTGAAGGCAATATATCGGCAGCACTCTATGGTATTAGAGCTACTGAATATAAATATAAAGCCAAAGAAATGGAGAAGGAGCAGATAATGGAAGCAGTATCATTTGGAGATTGCAGGGGTAGAGTTACTACATATTTAACAGATGAAGAATATTATAACGAAATCTATGGAAAATAATTGCTCAACATTCAACATGATGCATTTTGTCTTGCCAATATTTACAAGCATTTTGTTAATTTTTGCTTTATATATCTCGTTTATAGCAGTGACGAACACCATCACTGGAATAATGAACCGCAATCAATTACAGCTCAACAAAACGACTTGGCATGTTTTGATCGCTGCGATTCTTTGGGGACTATTTTATTATTTCAACTCTACCAAATAAGAAAAATGAAAAAGATATTATGTTTTTTTGGCTGGCATAAATGGGTTGCTTCATTACAAGATTACATAGATGAATTCGGAGCTGTTCCTGAAAACGGCAGAATATCTTCTAAAGCAAAATGTTCCCGGTGTAATAAAAATTATAAATAAAATAGTCAGGTGGCGGAATGGTAGACGCACTATCCGAGGTCTTTCAGCGTATTGTCGCGGTATTCAGGATGAAAGGCGTACAGGTTCGAATCCTGTCCTGACTACAAACATTAAATCAGACACACTATGACACCAAAAGAAAAAGCTGAAGAGTTAGTAAGCAGATATAAAAGAGAAATACTAAGGGGAAAGTATCGCATTGATGGATTTGTAATTGAAGAACTAGCTGAAGAATGTGCATTGATAGCTGTGGATGAGATAATCAAATTAGATGTGTTTGATTGTAATGATGAATGGTCTTATGAAGATTGTGATACAAGAGAATATTGGAAACAAGTCAAACAAGAAATAGAAAAGTTATGAAAAGGCCCGGAGATTTTTTTAAAGGATTTGTAGTAGGTGTATTATTTTTATATTTAATATTTAAATTATTTCACCACTGTCAATGAATCCCAACAAACCATTTAAGCCTGAGGAGTACATAACCTGTGCTGCAATATGGTATAAGGATTTACCCAATCAAGTTTATCCACCGAAAAATATTGATAAGGGTATTGTGGTTTGTGGTCATAGACATGCAAATTGCATAGATATAGTCAAATCCCTTTCTGAATTAAGAACTGTTAGATTTTCACCAGATGGTGTTGGAGAAACTGAGCAGGGGTTTATGACATCACAGAACAGATTTGTTAATAGATTAGAAGCGATGGAAATAGCAATAAAAGCTGGGCAGGTTTATAGAAATTTCTTGTCAAATCCCATGATAGGTTTATTCAGTGAAGATTTATATTAAAAAAAGATCAAATGAAATTTAGAATAAAAAAAATAATTCACGATGTTGCAGGTAAAAATTGCAAAACAGAATTTATAATTGAAAAAAAAATATTTTTAAAATGGGAAGAAATACGGAGAAAAGAAATATCTTCAGAGAGAATATCTTTTGCAACCCAAGAAGAAGCAGAAAAATATTTAATAAATAAATACACAGGACATGGCGAGATGCAAGTGTTGGGAAATTTGTATATTTACAAAAAATACTCTTATAATTTTTGTTAATTTATGAAAGGAACTTTAAATAAAACAGATCGTGGTTGGTTTGTGAATTACATTCACTATAATTTTCCCCCTTTGAATTATAAAGAAGAAAAATTATCTTTACCATTACATCCAACAGATGTTAAAACCTGTAATGATTACGGTGATTATTCCGTTGATTGGGAAGGTAAAGATGTTGAGTTTGAAATTATAAAAGAATATATTGATTCTCACACAAACCAAGTTCAGGCTTACGCAAAATTAAAATAAATAAAATAATGATATTAAACTTTAGAACAAAATGGTTCAAGTTAAGATTTGTTTTCCGGCACCGCTGGGAGAAAAAACTTGAGCATTATGAATCATTCAGAATGAGAAACAACTACGAACTCGGTTTGTGGTTAAAAACATATAAGGCTGTTGGTAATGCCAAAGGCACTTTAAAATTTATTTTTAGCGATGATAACCACGTAAGGGGATATATGTTGGGTTTAAATTTAATTGTTTGTAAAATGTGGGTTGATATCAGTGGACCAACTCTTGAATTAGGTGTTGATAAAACAAAAAAATAAAAACCATGGAATGGATCTATAAACCAAAAACGGATAAACAATTATCTGATTGGTACAAGTCAAAGGTCAGAGAAAAGAAATCCGGATTCTTGAGTTATGAGGATTTCCGTGATTGGTATGATAACAAACCCAAGTTTTGTCACTACTGTGGTTTGACGGAGAAGGAAAGTCAAATGATTGTTCATAGGGGATTATTAACTTCTAATAGATTTCCCATTCATGGAGAAACTAGAGCCGGAGTTAATCGTGGATATTGGCTAGAAGTGGACAAGAAGAATCCTAAAGGAATTTATTCAAGAGAAAACTGTGAATTGACTTGTTATTTCTGCAATAATGATAAGAGTGATGTTTTCAGTGAATCTCAGTATAAAGAATTCAAAAAAGACCGAGTTGGTTTTTTGAGAGAATTAATAAAATAAAAAATGAGCAAGCCAATATTAATAATAAAATTTCCACACACCGAATCTCAATCGCAGATATTAGAAATGAAAGAATCTGGCGATAGAATTTCTGAACAATTAACTGATTATCATGTATTGTATCTTATGGATAACAGAAGAGATGAATTAGAATTTCAGTGTTTAAATTCACCTCATGATGAAACTGAATTCGAGCAACTCAAACAAGAGTTATTAGAGAGTTTTAATTTTAAAAAAAATAACATATGAACTCAATTTTAGATAAAATGTCCTTATCAGATTTGATTTTACTCAAATCCAAATTAGAGGGAAAATTACTTCAGAAAGAACAATGGGTCAATGGAATGCGTGGTTGGGATGATATAAATAAATTCAATCAAAGATTTAATGAATTTCAAAAAGATTCAGATCATGAAAGAATAAAAATCGTAAATCAAAGAATTGATGCAATTATCAATTTTCCTTTACCTAATCAACCGGATTCTGATTTACTTTCAAGTGACAGGAATGAAAAATTGAAATTTGATAAAGAGACTGCAGAGGGTCTTTATCGTATACTCTGCGGATTGAGTCGTAGTTGCTACGAGAATGCAGAAGTTTATGATGAGGCAACACCTGATATGAAAAAAGCATACGAAAAAATACTTTCATGGGGCAGGGATAATTGTGTTGACATGAGAGGTTAAAATTTTTGTTGTGATTAATATTGTAAATATCTAATATGGAAAATAAAAAAACTGCAATTGATTGGTTTATGGAAAATTTGCCGGAGAGATTAAGAAATTCTATTAACAACGGATATAGTGATACTTTAATCAAGGCAAAAGAATTGTTCCAAGAGCAAGTTGAGGAAGCTTATTGGGATGGGGGTCAAGATGTTCCTGTACATGGAAACAGTTGTAAAAAATATTATAACGAAATTTATGGAGATGTTTCTTAAATTTTAATCTAAAAAAATTATTATTTGAATAACAGATATGAAAAAATTATTTATGTTCCTTTTAAGGAGATATAGCAACACAGAATCTGAACGCTTAGAAATATATAAACAGCTTTGGTACAAATTAAAAGAAGATTATCCAGAGCAAAATGTTTTTGGAAACTTCTATAATATGAACGTTGAAATTCTGATGTCAAATCCCTTTTTTATCATTCGTGTACAATCTGATGCAATTGATGATTTAAAAAAACTAAAAGAAGGTATGTCACAATCATTTGACGATAGTATTGAATTCATAAATAAAAAATAAAATAATTCATGAAATGACACCCAAGGAAAAAGCAGAACAACTATACAGGGATGCAATGATGCGTTGGTGCTATGAGCTGTCTCATCATAAAAATGTAGCAACTGCAAAAAATGCTGCTGAATATGTTTGTGATCAGATTATAGAAAGTAGGAAAGATGATAGTCGATTTGATGATACTTTGAATTCAACTTCATCGGTATATTATACACCACACCCTATGTATTTGACTTATTGGAATCAGGTTAAAGAGGAAATATTTAAAATTAATATTAACAATTATGAATAATAGGACTTTTGCTGAAATAGAATTAGATATTATATCTAAAATAAATCCAGATTTTGATATTTTATCAATCAAAAATGAAATATTAAATCTCTGCAAAAAATTTAGAGATTCAGGACAAAGTGGTGGTTCAGCACCATATACTGCTGGTTCCATAATTCATGAAATAAAAAATAAAATTTCTAGTAATATAGTTTTAGAAATAGCTAAAGATCCGGATTCTTTAACTTATGAATTCACAGAGGAAATCAATTCAATAGTTGAAGTGATTAAGACAAAATCAATTAATGATTTTGATCATTTGATTGAGTCGATTAATAATCTACTATTGTTTCATCCTATTGCACCTATAACTGGTATGGATGATGAATGGGGTGATGTAAGAGAATTTGGTGATGGTAATTCATGGTATCAAAACAAAAGGTGTTCAGCGTTATTTAAAGATGGAAAAGATGGTAAACCTTATTATATAGATGCAATAATTAAAAGGGATCAAAATAATGTATGTTGGAGTGGATTTGCTTGGTTAAGCGAAGAAGATTATAAGAATGGAGATAGAAGTAAAATGGTCGGCAAAAAAGGATATATAAAATCATTTCCATTTACACCTAAGACTTTTTATGTTGACGTTAGGGACGTGGAGGTTGCCAAAGATGATTGGGAATCTTTTATTGTTGATCCTAAACAGTTGGAAGAGATTTGGAATTACTATGATATAAAATAAAATTAATAACGGTCAGGTGGCGGAATGGTAGACGCTAATCACGGAAACCTGATGAGGTAGTGAACGCAAGTGAAAGATATCTGCGGATATCATACAGGTTCGAATCCTGTCCTGACTACAAAACAAATTATTATGGAAACATTTTATCCTGATGAGCATAATAAACTTGGATACAATCCTTGGTACTATTATTATTATTATGAGTTAATCAAGAAGAAAAAACCTTGTTTACCCGGAGATTATATTCATCTTCATAGTCGGGAAGGTTGTTATAAGGTTTATTATGTAAATATGTATAAGTTCGCCATAAAAAAAAATGGTAATTTTTTATATTTACCTTGGCATTGTTTCAAATGTTTGAAAGGTGAAGGAACAAGTCCAGAGGCAATTCTAAAAAGAAAAAAGAAAGTAATAAATTCAATTGAGGTTTTTTTAAAAAAATATATTTATTAAACATAATGGAAAATTTAGAACAAAAGTTAAGAGAATTAAAAGAAAAAGGTGATGAGTTGTTAAGAAAAGCTGAGGAGTTTGATTCTTCTTTGTTGGTTGATCCCAACACACCTGAAAGTATTAAAGAATATATTAGAAGTAAAAGAGAAGAAGAAAAAAAGCCAGAACCTTTTGATGGATTGATAATCAGCAATAAGATAATAGGTTACGATCCAGATACATTTAATCCAATTTACGAAAACAATCAATAAAAAATGGATACTAAATGAATAATTGTTTGAAATATGAATTTTTTTTGGTTTTTATAAAAAAATAAATTATTTTAGATAATAATAAAGAAAAGTATTTATCACTTATAAAAACATAAATAAATGAAATTATGGTTAACAAGGCAACGGAATGGGTTATATATGCTCACCGTCAAAGAACCAATCTTCACAAAGGTTGATGGTCGTGATTTTGAAGATGCTTATATTGTACCCGGAGAACCCGTAGGAATGAGAAATTTTTGCGATTTGATTCTCAAGGTTTTAAACATAGAAACTCCCTTAAAAAGAGGCGAAAAGATACAGGTTGAGTTGTTTGGGAATATAGTTTAAATTTAAAAAAAGATTTAAACATTTTATTGTTAAAATAATTGCATTAAATTTTTAATTTATTAGATTTATTTTGTATATTTTTGTGAAATAATTTTATCATATGAAAAATGAAACGATTTATAAACTGGTAATAATAACATTATTATTTTACGTTATTTTCTCAGGATTTATCAATTATAATTTTATTAAAAAAAATAAATCCTTAAAGGCAGAAAAAGCGGAACTGGTTGAACAGGTAAAAAACTTGGATGATCAAGTTAATATTCTAGAAAATGAACTTCAGCTCAGGGAAGACGAGGTTTCTTACTGGGGAATGAAATACGACTCTATAAAAGCATCTTTAAGAAAAAAATAAAATGGCTAGATTAGAATCAAGATACAGAGAATATCTTACTGATTTATCTGAAAATGAAATACCAATAAGCAGGGAAGAGTTTCTCAATAAATTAAGAATTGATTCTAATTTTAATAGATCATATGGAAAAAAATTGACTAAACCTTTGGGATTAGACGAGAGACTTCAGATTGCCTATCCAGACAAAGAAGAGAGGATAGCTACTCTCATTTTCATGGGTACAAGAAACATGAAAATTTTACTTAATAAACTCAAGATACCAACAAGAAAAATAGTTGCATTAGAAAAAGATTTAAAATTTTTTTTAGAGAATTAAAATATGAAACAAATATTTTTAAAATTAAAATCAAATAAACAAAATTTGGCAGGTTATTTTTTTATTCTTGTTTGGATTGGAACTTGTTTGTTAATATATTCACTGTTTGGTAATTCATAGCAAATGATAAATTCAGAAAAAAAAATAGTTTCTTTCGAAGATTTAAGCAAAGAAATTATAAATGATCCTGTTCTTTTTAAGAAGTGGTTTATAAAAGCTTATATTATTAATTTTAATCACAAGCCCGAAATTACTTTTGATGAGATTAGTGATATAATGGTAGGTCAAAATAAAGATGTTTTAAAACTAATGAAAGACATTGCTCGGGTTGTTTCTTTAGTTTATAATGGAGAAGATCTTTCTGATGAAATTTTTATCCAAAGCAGAAATGGAAGATATTGTCAAATGAGAAGAGTGACTTCTTATATTATGTGTAAAAAATTAAATTTTTCTGTTTCTTTTATAGGAAGATTGATGTCTAAAAATCATGCTACAGTAATTTATCATTGCAAAACTGTAAATAATTGGCTCGAAGTAGATAAAAAATTTAAAATTAAGTTTGATCAGATTATGGCGAATTTAAAAGCTAGTGAAATGATTTTCTGTTAAAACTTGATAAACAAAATGGAGAAAGAAAAAAAACCTGACATCGTAGTTTGGGATGAGGAAAAGGGATATTACGCAAAAAATCTTCCTTATGCATCAGACCTTGGAGCACCAGCAATAAAAGTTGATGATGTTAAGGGTTGGAGACAAAGAGAGGTAGTTAACGCAAATCACGTTTTCGAATCCAAGTTTAATGAGATAAAGGCTGAGTACGAAAAATTAATTTTAGAATATGATTTAAATCAATTCATTTATTCTAAAGTAGAGTATAATTTTATACCAGTTGTTGGTCACACTTATCATTTATATAAAAAAGAAGATGAAAATTATTTTTTATCTTTAATCGAACCAAGTCAATGGAAAAAAGAATTTATTTTTACTGTAAGGTTGAATTCATCTAATAAATGGGTTAAAATAAATTAAAAACATGGCAACACTAGAACTTAATAATGAACAGTTAAGATTAATTCAGAAAGCTTTAGATCTTTATTCTAGAATAGGAATACTTCAATTTGATATGATATTAGAACATCCAACAATTGAAGATCTTATAATTAATCGTAATACAACTAAGAAAGATTTAGAAATTGGAGACAAAACTATGAGGGGTGAAATAGTTGAAATGACCAAGAAAAAAATTAAAACAAAAGGATCTTGGGGCAAAGGAGAAGAAATTAAAACTTGGACTGATGTTGAAAATGTCAAATTGTCTCCAGATTGGAATTCTGTACATTTTGATAGAGATGAATTCAGAAAAAAATGTAATGAATTAAAGAAAATAGTTTCTGGTGAAAATTTTGGAACACATGGAAACATGGGAATTTATAATCCAAAAGTTGATCAAAGTGCTAGAGATGCTTACGATTTAGTTCAAGTTATCAGGCATGAATTCTGGAAGGCAAACCCTAACAGGTCTTCCATTACAGTTGATTCATCTGTTCACATTAATTCAAAAAACAGTAATATCAAAGTTCAAATAGATAATTAATAAATTTAAATCATTTCATAAAATCCCGATCAAATAAATGGTCGGGATTTTTGTTTTCTATAATTTTTAAGTTTATTTTTATTCCATAAAATTTTATAAAATGAAATACACTATTGATTTGAACAAAGTTTCATTAGGCGACATTAATTTAGTTGGTGGCAAAAATGCTTCTTTAGGAGAGATGTTGCAAAACCTTAATTCTATGAATATAAAAGTACCTAATGGTTTTGCAATTAATGTTAAAGGTTATTTTGATTATATTACACATAATAAACTGGATAAAAAGATAAAAGATTTAGTTTCAAATTTAAATGACTCAGATATAATAGAGTTAAGAAAAGTTGGATCTCAGGTTAGACAAATAATAAGAAATGGAGAATTTCCGGAGGAATTAAAAAATGAAATAAAAGAAAAATATTTAGAGTTGTCAAAGCAATATGATCAAGAAATGACAGATGTTGCAGTCAGATCATCCGCAACAGCTGAGGATTTACCCGATGCTTCTTTTGCGGGTCAACAAGAAACATTTTTAAATGTTAGAGGAATAGAATCAATAATAGAGGCTGTAAGAAATTGTTTTGCATCTTTATTCACAGATAGAGCAATATCTTACAGAAACACTTTTGGATATGATCATTTTAATGTAGGTCTTTCTGTTTGTGTACAAAAAATGGTTCGTTCAGATTTAGCTTCATCTGGTGTTGCATTTTCATTAGATACAGAAAGTGGTTTTAAAGATGTGATACTAATTAATGGTTCATATGGTCTAGGTGAAATGGTTGTTCAAGGTGCAATATCACCTGATGAATTTATTGTTTTTAAACCTTTGTTGGAAAAGGGATATTCTTCAATCATAGAAAAGAAACTTGGATTTAAGGATAAAAAAATGATTTATGGTGAAGATCATGGTAAACTTACAAAAACAATACAAGTAAGCGATGATCAAAAAAACAATTTTTGCATAACTGATAAACAAGTATTAGAGATAGCAAAGTGGGTTAGTTCAATAGAAAGATACTATTCAAAATTGAAAAATAAATGGTGTCCTGTTGATGTTGAATGGGCTATAGATGGATTAACGGGGGAACTTTATATAGTTCAGGCAAGACCAGAGACAATTCATTCTCAAAAAAGAAATAGAACTTTAGTAGAATATAATATTAATTCAGAAGGTCAAAATCCATTAATAAAAGGCATAGCAGTTGGAGACGGGGTTGCCTCTGGAGAAGCAACAATTATGTTCTCATTAGATGGTAGAGATGGTTCTTTTGATGCTTCTGAATTTGTTGAGGGTTCAGTTTTGGTAACAGATATGACAGATCCTGATTGGGAGCCAATTATGAAAAAAGCTTCTGCAATCATTACTAACAAAGGTGGTAGAACTTGTCATGCTGCAATAGTTGCCAGAGAGTTAGGTTTACCTGCAATAGTAGGGTGTAGAAATGCCACAGATATAATTAAAAATAATCAAAAGGTCACTGTATCATGTAGTGAGGGTGATACTGGATTTGTTTACGAAGGGTTTTTAGATTATGAAAAAATAGAAACAAACCTTGATGATCTGCCCAAGGTTAAGACACCCATAATGCTAAATGTTGCATCTCCGGATATAGCTTTTAAATTTTCACATCTACCAAATTCAGGTGTAGGACTTGCCAGAGAAGAATTTATAATTAATAATTATATAAAGGTACATCCACTTGCTCTTCTAAAACATAAGCAAATTGGTGATGAAAATCTTACAAATGAAATTGAAAAAACAATAAGGGGGTATGATGATGAAGAAACTTTTTTTGTTAAAAGATTATCTTATGGTATAGCAAAAATTGCTACAGCATTTTATCCGAATAAAGTAATTGTAAGATTATCAGATTTTAAATCCAATGAATATGAAAACTTATTAGGAGGTACTTATTTTGAGCCGAAAGAAGAAAACCCTATGATAGGTTGGAGAGGTGCTTCAAGATACTATTCCACTGAATACAAAGAGGCATTTGGTATGGAATTAAAAGCCCTAAAAAGAGTAAGGGAAAAAATGGGTTTAACCAATGTTGTAATTATGATCCCATTTTGTAGAACAGTAGAGGAATTACTAAAAGTTTATAAGGTAATGGAATCGTATGGGCTTAAAAGAGGTGAAAGGGGTCTAGAGATTTATTTAATGGCTGAACTTCCATCTAATATATTTATGGCTGAGGAATTTGCCGAACATATAGATGGTTTTTCAATAGGGTCTAATGATTTAACTCAATTAATTTTAGGGTTGGATAGGGATTCTGCATTAGTCGCTCACATTTATGATGAAAGGAATATTGCAGTAAAAAGAGCTATATCTCATCTTATAAAAGTTGGTAAAAAAACCGGCACTAAAGTTGGAATTTGCGGTCAAGCACCATCTGATTTTCCTGAATTTGCAAAGTTTCTGGTTGAAGAGGGTATAGATAGTATTTCTGTGACACCAGATTCAATATTAAAAGTTTTAAAAATATTAAGTAAATAAAATATGAGAAAAATTCTGACAAAAATTTACATACTTCAAGAAAAGAAAAATGAAAACGGATTTTTAAGACATAGGATAAATCCGTATAATCCATTAAGTTATCTATATTTGTTATTAGCATTTATTTCAGGTCTTTTGTATTACGGGATACGTGGATTATCAGATGAAATGGATATCAGAGGAAAAAGAAATCCTTTTAAATGGCAATAGAATATGTTAGAAAAAATAAAATCATCTCTATATTTTTTGTTTATTGTAATATTTGTAATATGTGCTCTTGTGTCCTCTGTTTTTATATATATATTTCTTTTCACTGTAGATTTTATTGTGTTTTTATTTAAAAGGAATGAGCACAATAAGAGATAATTATTATAAAATAGATTCTTTGTTTGAAAAGCACAAAAAAAATTCAGACAAGGGACTTATTATAGAAATTTTTGATGAGAAGGAACAGCAAAAGTTTTTTCTTGAACAAATGTCAAAAATTACAGAGAAACTTTACAACATTTATAATGATAATAATTTTAAAGAAATAAAAAAAATAAAAATGAATAAAAATAAGGTAGTTTATGTTTCAGTATGGGAAAACAATCCAATTGTATCTGCTTCTAATATTACAAATTTATTAAAAGCTACAGATAATTATTTTGGAGCCTGTGATAAATACAACAATTCCTCCAAGAGAATTTCTTGGGAAGAATCAGATCAAGATGACGGAAGTCAATTGATCGGTAAAATAGTTTATTCTGAGGTAGTAGAAGACCAAGGTGTCGAAGAACAAGTTGTTTTTGTTTATTTTACAGACCTCTATGATTATGAAAATATAGAGAACCTTTCAATGCCAGAATTTGATTTTGAAGAGACAGGTGGAAATGAATTAAATTTAAGATTGGGACTTTGCAGAAATGGTGCAATTTCTAATAAAAAAAGAATTTTTTGGGAAATTCAATTATTCGCAATAGTAAGAAGCTTCAAGGATGGAATTACATTTTTTAATTTCGATATAAACTGGGATAGATTTGTTTCAGAACATACACCATCATTCAAAATAGAATTTACTATTTTTAATATCTTTAACTCTATACACATATACAAAAATAATTATTAATAGTTTTAAAAAAATGATAGATGAAATAATTAATAAACCAAAATATCAATTGGTTGATTGGAAATTAAATGACATTGGAACAAGTTATTGTTTAATGGGAAAACTAATTGGAAAAAGAGAGGGTTTTTATGAAGGTGAAGTGTTGATAACTTCAAGAATAATTAGAATTGATTTTGAAACTAAATTAGCAGAAACAAAAAATTCTTTTTACGAATTAATAGATTAATAGTATTTTATATGATTGAAATTAATTATGATAATTTTATAAAACCTTATTCTTCAAATTTTAAATTAATTAAAATTGATTTGGAAGACATAAAAAAAATAGACCGTTTTATAAAAGAAATCAAGCGAGTTAAACCATCAGAAAATAATCACAAGATAGATAATTCATCTTTATATCAAAGATTTTTCACCGGCACTTTGGGTGAATTGGCTTTAGAGAAGTTTCTTGGAGTAGAGGGAATAGTTAATTGGGATGTTGGAGATTCTAAAGATTTTCATAAATCTGATTTGAAGAAAATAGGTTTAAATGTTGGAATAAAAACCGTGAGATATGGGCAGTTTCCAGTAATATTCAAGAAGAGTTACAATCATGAAATAATTATGATAAGATGGCAGAGTAGATATGTTTATGTGTGTGGTTTAGCAAAAAAAGAAATATTAAATAAGTATCAATCAGATGATTTGATCATGGATCCTAAACTAAGAGAAAGAGGAACCAAAACAGGATTCTATGGTTTTGAGCATTTGATACATTTCAACAACATAGAACAATTAAAAAAAATAATTTAATTATATATGTCATTATTAAATATTTTTCTAAAACACTTAGGAGGTTCAAATAAAAATAAAGAGTTCAAAACTCTTTATGAGGAAGTAGATATCCTAATTGAAAAATTCATGATATCTGAGGGAAACATACCTCCAAATTTAAAAATAGAGGGTGTAATAAATTCTCTTAAAAAAATGTTTAATAAAGAGTTTTTTGATATTTGTACGATTAAAGACTGTGCAGAAATTCTTGACTTAAAATTATCTGAAAAAAGAATAGTATTTTACAGAACTCAACATTGTTTGTATTGGAAAGATATGGAACCAGATTTTCGTGATGCATTAATTGTCATGGTTCTTGATGATTTTAGACCTAAATTAAATTTAACCGAAGAAAAAAAAATCTGTATAGAAATAGTATGAAAGCCATCCTAGCGATTAATAATTTAGGATTCATCGGAATTGATGATAAATTGTTATGGCATAACAGTGAAGACCTAAAACATTTTAAGAATTTAACTTACAATAGCAGATTACTGGCCGGATATGTAACTTTTCAAAGTCTACCTACGTTAAAAGGCAGACAGCTTATTCAGGACATCAGAGGTGAATTTATTACTGATGTTGATTGGTGTATTGGTGGCAAAAAAACCTATGAAAAATACTGTCATATGTTTACTGAACTTCACATATCACATATTGATGATAATAGTATAGGAAACGTGACTTTTCCGGATCTAACCAATCTAAATAAGTTTTGTAAAATATTTAATTATAGATTTTAAATTAAAAAAATGTCAAATAACATTCACTCAGAAAAAGATTCGCTTGGATCAAGACCGAACAAAAAGTTGGGTAAAGATGAATGGGTCGAGGAGAATTTCGATACCAATCCAAAAAACACCAGTCACCGTGTTAGAAAAAAGCCTACCAAGCAAATGAAACCTAAAAAATAAAAATGCTCAGGAGTATTAAAACTGTTGCCAGACAAAATTCATTGAAGGAGGAGGAGTTAAGAAGTTTTTTAATTAAAAAAAATTTTAATTTGATACCTTTCAAAAACGATTATTTAGCTCATCCGTGGACAGTAAAAGAAATTTTAGATAATTTCAAAGCTTCTAAGAAAACAAAAAAATGAATAAGATATTTTTTATTTTGTTACTGATTCCTAGTTTGGGATTAGGACAAAAAATATTTGTCGCTGACAATAAAAAATACGCTCATTTTTTAGTTTATAAAGTGCGATATTTTAGTGAAGCAGATTGGGTCATAAAGAAAACAAATGATTACCAAAAAAGAAGTGAACCGCATCACTGGTACTTTGTGGATCATATTTCTAATGCTGACACTGTAATTTATTATACAGACAAAAGAGAGGAGGCAGAACATTTTGTTTTGTTTACAGATAATCTTAAACTTATTGGACACTACCCTGCTCATGTGGGTAATATAATTGACCCCAAAACAAAAAGAAGCAAAAAATTATGAAGTTATTTTTAGATGATGTTAGAGAACCAAAAGATTGTTTTGGATATATGTTTGCCAGAATAGGTAACTTACAGGAAATATATTTGAAGGAATGGATTGTTGTAAGGAATTACGAACAATTTGTTGAAGTTTTAGAAAAAAACATTAAACAAATTACCCACATTTCTTATGACCACGATCTTGCTGAAGAACATTATGTTGGAGAAATGTATGAGTCCATTGAAGCATACTACAACGCTATAGAAGGATCCTCAAAGACAGGTTATGATGCTGCCAAGTTTATGAAACAACTTTATGATACAAATCATATTGATTATCCACAAATGTTTGTACATTCGATGAATCCTGCTGGAACACAGAACATTATTAATTTATTCAAATAAAAAATATGATTAAAATATTTGGCTCCTCTTCAGTTGTAGCTGAAAATGCTGCAAATGAATTAAATCAACAGATCGAAGATTGGAAAAAAAGTTTCGGTAACAATAGTATAGACATTATTAACTCACACATGGTTGCTAACAATAATGGATGGATACTTACCGTTCATTATAATATATTAAGATACTAACATTTGAACAGTATGTTGAAAAGCCCGTGTAACTTGAACGCGGGTTTTTACGTTTTATATGATTCATTCTTTAAATTTGTAAATATGGAAATTATAGTAGAAACATCGACGGCTTGGAGCAGTAGAAGACTTTACAAATTCTACAAAAACAAAAAATTTATTAAAGATTTCGTGGAGGCTTTCTCTACGGATGATGAGGTAACAAGATTTATTTATGCAAATGCATTTTATTTGAGAGTAAAATACGAAGGTAAGCCCATTAGCGAAAAAATACCAATGGGTGAAATTACAGAAATTATTATGAGCGAATTCAATGAATTTATGGATTGTGCTTCAGATAGTATAAAATTTTCACCTGATCCAGAAGACATTTTTAACTTCATTGCTTGTGACGGCATATATAACGAGATGGATGCCGTCCTATCACTTAGGGATGAGTTAGCTTGTAGTTTGGACGGATTGTCAGGGATGCATTTTCATTCCCTTGACATTGATGTGTTCAGTAAAGAGTTCTCAAATTTTTACAAGTACAATCCTGCAATTCACCAAGGAAAAAAATTAGCGGTTTACAAGGACTGGATAATGTCCAACATAGACGCATTGAGTTTCATTGGAGGGTCTATGTATCTTCAGGAAATAATTGATCCAGATTCAGAGATGGATTTTGACATTTTTTATGAACACATATCAAATTTTATTTATCATATAATGGATTCGTGTGATATCGACCATGATTCCAAAGTGAACAAAACAACCTTTTCCAGAGATCTGAAAAAGATATTCAAATTCATCTATAAAAATAACAGAGATTTAAGCTTATAAATAATATCTCATGTAAAAGACCACCTTCTGTATTCAGGGGGTGGTTTTTGTTTTTTATTGATTTTTATTTTAAATTTATAGCATGAGAAAAATTATGTTTTTATTCATCGTAATTAATACATTGCCATTAATGGTGTATTCTCTGGATAATGATTCTATATCTTTAGATAAATCTTATGAAAGGGATTTGAACTTCTATAAATCCCTTAATGAAATGAAAGACAGGTTTATAGTTAGTCAATTCAAGATTGACAGTCTCAAGAATGTAGAGCTGAAAATGTATAGAAAAAACAGTCAAATATTACGAGATAGTATAGTTTATTCTATGTTGGATAAATTTAATTACATAGAGGACAAAAGAAAAAAGGAAACTAAAAAATTAAAGTTAAAAAATGTCATTTTATCAATAAGTCTATCAGTTTCAATTATTTTTATTTCTTTTACACAATAATTAAAATTTTTATTATATTTGTTTTTGTGAAAAAGAATTATTTTTTTTTATTTTTATTGATATTTTGTTCTTGTCTAAATGAAGAGTATAAGCAATTAGAAGATGAGAAAAAAATATTAGATTCAATAGATAAAAAAATTAAAATATTGGAGGAGGAAATAAAACATGAAAATGATTCTTTAGATAGTTTATTAATTAATTATGATCTCTAAAATTATAATTTATTTTATTGGTGTTGTTTTAAGTTCTATTCTATTGATCTATATAAGAAATAAAGTATATAGTAATTCTTGGTTTTGGGTAGTAATCTGCTTGTTATTATCTTTTGGTTCTTGGATTACATTGGGAATAACTATTCTATTAATAATAATTTTATACTTATACGCATACTTTGACTCAGATCCTCCAGATTGGATATAAAAAATATGAAAAAATACAGTCTCACAATATTCTCATCGAACGGGAATATAAACACATCAATAGTTGCAGCTAGTTTTAATTTAACCAGCAACTATCTATTCTTTTATGACTCAGAAGGTGAATTGATTTGTGGATTCCCTGCCAACATGACTTCAATAATTTCAATAAGTAAAAATGAGTAAGTTAATCAAAATTAGATTTATTGAAAGATCTGGTGGTTTCTATATTCAGACAAAAACCATGTTTGGATGGGAATACATTCAAATGACATTTGAGATTCAAGGTCAAATTCAAAAAAACAATTATTTTAATAAGGACAAAAAAATATTATTGGAGGATGTTGTAAAACAACATTATGGACTAAGTTTAGATGCTGTTATGATAAAGGAATATCCTTCAATTAAATATTATACTTTATAAATATGGCAAAGGAAGATTTAGAATTATTATCTATTAAAAAATTACAGTATAAGGTCAAAATTAATAAACTGGATCAAATAATGGATATATGTGATCAGGAATTCCACATTGATGATTTTGATCTCTATCAGTTGTCTAGTAAAGCTAGACTAATCAAAGATGTTCTGGTTCAAGAAATTTATGAATTAGAAAAATACGTTCATTGCGAACACACATCAATAACTGAAGACATTTTAACTGGAAATGACTCTCATTATGATTTTTACAGCGATAAATGCAATGATTGTGGCAAAAAAATTAGAGAATATAAAATATAAATATATTATGAGCAAATACCTTAACTTATCACCGCAATTAGACTGTGAAGAAAAAGCAAAAATATTTGAAGAGATAGTTGAGAAATTAAAATATCTCAATTTAGATGGCGATACTACAGAAGTATTGCTTAATGAAGTTGGAACAATTGATTTAATGTTTGATTTTTTGATTGGTCAGGAAAGATACTTAACAGCTAGTAAAGTATGGGACGATATTTTCAATAACGAAACATTGACTTATAACAATTTTGATGATTATTTCAACGAAGAATTTATGAAAGAAATGTAATTATGATTTTAAAAAAAGTTAAATTGGTTTTTGTAAAAGACCATCCTGAGAAATTATTACCGGGAATGATTTGTTATCCTAATAGAGATGGGGAAAATCCAACTGACTATTATAGGTTGACAGAAGCTTTAGACCTTTCAAATAAATCCAATCAACACCAACCTGTTTTACCGTACCTAGTTGATGAGTATGATAATTTTGAATCTGAAGTAGACAGTTTATTTCTGTTCGATTTCAACAACGGTAGTGAGCCTGTTGCTGCAAATTTTGATGATTTACTTGGCCATGAAATTGAAAATGTAAAAATGATAGTAGCCACACCGGATCAAATAGCACTAACAGAAAAAGATTCTCATTTGAATTATAAAGTTGAGCAAAAAAAGTGTTTTGATATTTTTGATGATGATAGACATTTTTTCTTAAACAAAATATTATCTAGTAAAGGTGACTGTTATGTTCTGTGTAAAGATGAGTTCACAAATCCTGAAGAATATCAAAATGTAGCATGGGGTGAAGGAAAAACAAAAGTTATATTAAAGAGTGGAAAAGTAATGATTTATCCTTTTTAATACACATCTATAAAAAAGCAGCTAGGTAAACTTATTAAGGATATCTAGATTATCTAAATTTTTCTTTGTTTTTCTAATTGTAATATGGAATCTTTTTCTGAAACAAACTATCACTCTCTCGAATCTTTTTATTTCGGGCAAATGATCGTTTGGTGTAAGAAATCTAATTAAATTAGGTTTCAGGTTTTTGTGTCTTCTGAATAGCACAAATAACTTATTGAAGTTTACAGAATTATACCCAGACCATCTTCCAGAATTGTAGAATGCTAGTTTGGTGGTTGATCCTACAAGTGCGTCTAAATAGGAAATCATAACCGTGTTGTCAGGTAATCTTTTTAATAATATTGATTCACAGTCAGAAACTCTGATATTTTTATCAAAATTTTCATAATAATCTATAGAGTTATAGTTGACCATACATATAATTATTCATATTAAATCCAAATTTAATGAATCTTTTTTAAAAAAACTATAAATTAAGTTAATTTTAGTTAATTTTATAAAAAATTATAAAATGGAAGAAAAAGAATTAAGAAAAGAAATTAAAAATCTCAGTACAGAGAGAACAGAAATGCTAGTCGTAATAGACACTCTTCAACAGATTCTTGGAAGGGCAGAATCAATTATAAAAGATCTGGAAAAAGAAAAATATGATTATGTTTTTAGCACTTCAGCAAAATGGTCTTTAAATTGGAAGCCTGAAAGTAAATGAAACTATTTATTATAAAATATAATTATGAAAGAAGAATTAAAAAGAATGAAAGAACTTGCTGGTTTGTCAAACGACGATGAAACCATTAAAACAAAAAAAATATTTGTACTTATAGGTCCCCCTTCTGTCGGTAAATCCACTTGGATTAATAATTTTTTTAGTGATGTTAGTCCTTTTATCATAAATAGAGATGACATCGCTGAAAGTGTTGCATCTCAATATGGTTGGACTTATGACGATATGTTTATGTCACCGCCCGTAGGTTCTTCACTAGGTGATTTTAATTCAAAATATGGCGAAGTAGTAAAATCACCGTCATTTATGACGTGGCAACCACTTTCATATTCAAAAGTTCTAGAAGCTAATAATAAAGTTCAAAATATATTTAGTAGTAGGGTTCAAAAAGCAAAGGGTCAAGATAATATTGTAGTTGACATGACTAACATGAATGCAAATTCTAGAAAGAGAGCTCTTGATGCAATTTCTGGAAGAGAGAGCGAATATAAAAAAATAGCAGTTGTTTTTAATTTTGAAGGTATAGAAGAATTAATTAAAAGAGTTGCTGCTAAGAGAGCTGAAATTGCTAAATCAGAGGGAAAATCAAAAACAATAGGTCCAGAAGTATTTGATAAAATGTTTGCTTCTTATCGTGAAGTAACATCTGATGAAGGTTTTGATGAAATAATAAATGTCGACAACACTGAAAATTTGATAAAAGCTTTAGAAAATTAATGTTTTTATAGATATATTTATTATCATGGAAAATAATTTAGATTTATTGCAAATAGTGAGAGATCAAATATCTATTGTTTTTAAAAATGAAGAAGATATTTTAGATGAAAAATGGTCTAAAAATTATAAGAAAACAATAAATTGTTCAAATCCAAAAGGTTTTTCCCAGAAAGCACATTGTGCTGCAAGAAAAAAAAGACAAAGAGGTGAAGAAACAAAATCCAAATCACCATTTAAATGATAGAATTTATTAAAGATAATTTTTTATACATAACAGCTATCATCACTAGCATTAAATGGGTTTATGAATACTCAAATAAATTAAATTGGGAAAAAAATAAATTTTTGATTGACAGACTTGAGGTTTTTTTTAATGATACAAATACCAAGAACATTCAATTAGTTCTTGATTGGAATAAAATAAAAATAAATGACGGTCAAGAAAATTATTTAATAGATGATGATATTTTATTTGAAGCATTACAAACACATGATATAAAGCACAAATTTGATAAAACTGAAATTTTCTTAAGAAATTCATTTGATGAATATTTTGATAAGTTAACTGAATTTATCATCTTGGCTGAATCCGGGATGATTTCAAAAAGAAATCTTAGAATGTTTCTAAATTATTGGTTTAATATATTAGGTGGAAATAAAAAAAGTAAGCCTAGCAAATTAATTAATCAATTTAAAGTTTACATGTTGTTTTATGGTTATGAAAAACTCTTTAAATTTCTAAATAATAAAAATAATTTTAAATTTCACTTTAATATAAAAAAATAACATTATGGATAATCTTGAAGAAAAATTAAAAAATGCTATCGAATTACAAAAAAGGATAGATGATAGAATAAAATTTTTAGAGGATAATGTTGATAACTTAACTGATGAGCAATTAGACGAATTAGCTAACTTAGCTTTCAAAATTGAAGAAAGTTTATTTCCTGAAGTTGATAAAATCAAACAAGAGATGGAAGATAAAAAACAAGAAATTATTGAGAATGCTCAAAGATCAAAACAAAATCTTTAGTCTTCTTAAATTAATTAACATTTGATTGTTAATAAATTTGATCTTGGTTTGATATCAATAACTATTTTTTTTCAATATTTTCGTTTTGTAAACATATTATCATTATAAAAAAAACTAAAATCAGAACTAATAAAATTAATTAAATCTAAAAATGGAAAACAAAGAGATTAACTCTGTTAAATGTGAGTGTTGCGAACAAAAATTTCCTGCTGATAAAGTTTCTAAAAAGTTTAACAGGATTTACAATAATGTTTGTTGTAAATGTTCTGAATACATAAACACTAGAGGTGATATAACAGGTCATTGTTCTGAATACTGTAGAGAATCTGGAAAGTGTGATGGAACTTGTTAACGTTATTTTGTAATATTAATTTAAAAAACAAAATTCACAAACCGGTTTTTTATAAAACCGGTTTTTATATTTCTTCAATTCACTTTTAAAAAATGAAAAAAATATTATCTTTTATTTTTATCCTTAGTTGTTTCGGGTGTAAAGAGCCCAATGTTAAAAGTATAAATCAGGAAATAAACATTGATGGCTATTATGAAAAGATATCTACTTATGAATGGGTTTACAAAAACCATACTTATATAATACTTAAAAGTAAAAATAATATCAGTTTAACCCACGCAGGACACTGTCGTTGTAATAAATTAAGATGAAAAATTTAGAATTTAAAATTGAAAAATTATTAGATGATAATTTTAAAACATTTGGCCTCAATTCAACTCCACTCAAAGAACAATTAAGGAGTTCTATCATTAATGAAATAAAAAGAGATTATAACAATAATTTGATTAATTTATTAGAATTTTGTAAAATTGTTGAGAAAGAAAAAAATGGATTATTATTTATTAAAAAAATAATCGAGAGTATTATACTCGAAAACAACAGTAAATAATTTTAATTAAAATGTCAAAAAAATATAGTCTGGAAAATGGAAAGCAAATAACAAGAAAAGATTTAATCGCAATTCTTGGCTGGTGTAAAAAAAACATAGGAAGGTCAAAGTACTTTTCAATAAGGAGTCTTCAAATAAGATTTCAATCCAACTTAAATTATTTTGTTGGTGTTTTTGATATAGAAAAAAATTGCATTTTTATAAATCCAAATAAGATCAAGAATCATCTTGATTTGGTTGTTACTATAATTCATGAATATATACATTTTCAACAAGATTTTTCAAAATATGAAGAGATAGAAATAAAATTACCTAGACATAGAAATTATTATGACCACCCATATGAGGCTGAAGCTGAAAGAATAGCACAGGAAAGAAAAAAAGATTGTTACAACGATCTAAAAAAAGAATTAAAATGGGTGAAAAGATAAATGTACTATTTTTAGATCATGATGGAGTAATTTGTCTTCCCGATCAATGGGGTAGAAGAAGTGAAGGTTCATTAGAAATTGATAAATATTTTGATAAATTCGATAAAAAATCAATTAAAATTTTAAATGAAATAATAGAGAAAACAAATTGTGAGATTGTAATTAGTTCAGACTGGAGATTTCATTGCAAAATAGATCTCATGCAAGAATTGTACTTAAAAAGAGGCATTTTAAAATTACCTTTTGATTACACAACCATCGACGGATTAGAAATACCAGATAATTTTAATTGGCAATCAAAATTTGAGTCCGAACAAACAAGAAGTCTTGAAATAATTCAATATTTAAATTCTAATCCAATAATTAAGAATTGGGTTGCAGTTGATGATATGGATTTAAGAAAGTTCTTATCTAATAAAAAATCTGAAATAATCGAAGTAAGAGATTGGGGTTTAGAAAATTTTGTTTGGACTTCAAAATACAATGAAGGCATAAAACAATGCAGTATCAAGAATAAAATAATTGATTTTTTGACACGTAATTAAAAAAATGAAAAAATATTTTTTTATAAGCAATAGACAATCTGGAAAAACTCATTTGGCAATTTATGAGTTTATGAAAGATCCAGATAATAGCCTCTTAATTGTTTATGATAATAAACAAATAAAAAATATTTTAGATAAAAAGGTAATTCCTGATAAGTTTTTGGATAGGATTTTTCACTATGAAAATTTTAGCTCAAAAATAATGGGTAGAAGTTTCAAAATAGTGATTTTCGATGATTATCTTCTAACAAATACTGAATTTAGAAGTGAAATAGATATTAATATACATGCAGCTAATGTGGAGAAAATTTATTGTTTTTCAACACCCAGTAAACTATATGATAAAAATGTTTTAGACTTTGTTACTCAAGTAAAGAAAGATAAAAGGATTTTAATAGTTGAAGAGTATATGTCTAAAAATCAATTATTAATTGAGATAAATGATTTAAAAATAAAAACATCAGCTCAATTACACAATGAAATTTGGGATCTTTACTATAATTATTTGACTGATCCTGAAACTAAAATTATTCATGATAAATTTTTCTATAACGAAAGAATATTTAATTTAGAAAATGTAAGTTATTTTCCAGACATAGAAAGAGAATTAACTGAATTAAAAGGAGAATTTATTAAAAATTAAAAAGGCATCATTAAGATGCCTTTCTACATTAATAATAATTTTTTTTATCTTAAATTCATTTTTAATTTATATCCTCCTTGAATATTGTTTTTATCAATTACAATAAAAGTTTGATTAGGATAATCATTTAACCATTGATCATTAAATTGAAAATCTTGTTTTTCAAAAATCAGCCTTCCACTTAAATCATAAAATTGAAAGTTTTTTATTGAATTATCGTTATCAACATTATCTAATGAAATTCTATTGGATGGACTAGGTAAAATACCAATTAAAGAATTACTACCCCAGCAATATGTTATACCATTAATTATTGGTCTAGTTCTAACATAGTAATTGTTACCCGGATCCAAAATATTTAAAGGTGCCTTTCTCGAGGTTGTTGGGGTAATCCAAGTCACAACGTAATTAGGATCATTTACTTTTGTAAATTCCATTTCATACTGGGGAGGATATATGTAAGTTAATACCAAACCAGCTGGAACAGAATCACTCAAATTTAAATTTGTTCTTCCTTCATAATTTACACCAACACCATTTGGCAATCTAATTCCTCTTATGACAACAGTATCAGAATTTACTTGACAAAGATTGTTAATAGATGCAGTATACCAAACTGAAACTGTATCTAATATAGGACCACCACCAGATCCAGTCATTTGTCTACTGAATATTTGATTTGTTGTTCCATTCATCCATAAGTAATTATTATATCCTGCATCTGCTTCAAGTTTAACAGTATCAAATTTACAAACCCAAATAGGTGTCAAAGGGTTTATTTTAGGTTTATCTAGAACTATAAAATTTTTTGATTTATTAATAATTACTTGTTGATTTGACTGACCTAAATAACCTGTAACCGTTAAAGTATATGTACCACTAGAATTAATTGAAATAGTAGGTGTAGTTTCTCCATTACTCCAAAAATAACTGATGGGGATAAAACTGTTTCCGGCAGTCCAAAGACTTGCTGTAGTCCCAAAACAAACCGTATCTTGTTTTGGTAAAATTTTTACATTGTTATGGTTTTGAGCCAATAAATTAATACTCATAATAAAGACGAGTAAGATAGTAGAAAAAATTTTTTTCATTTTTATAAATTTTTAAATTTTGTATAAATATAGCACACTTTTTATAAATTTAATTTTTTAAATTTTAAAATATTTTTATATCTTTGTTTCATTAACATATGATTTCATAAAATTATGAAAATTAACATCTCAAATGCTACATTTTCTTCAATAGTGGGTATTGGTCAAAAAGTTAAAAAAGCATCTAAGGATTCAGGGAAAGAATATTTGGAGCTTAATCGTGGTGTTAATGCAGTAACAGAAATTAATTTATCATGTATATATCCTACAATAAATTATAATTCAAAAGAATTTCAAGTGTATGCACCTAATTTAGGAATTGAATCTTTTAGACAGGCCATAGCAAAAGAATATTTTCCTACCAGATACAGGGAAGAAGATATTTTAAATAAAATTGCTATTACTCCCGGTGGAATGCCAGCAATAGACTTAGCAATTCAAATTTTAAATGTAGAAAATATTTATTTTCCAAAATTCTATTGGGGTTCTTACTCAAAAATGGCCACTATAAGAAATAAAAAATTTTCATTCTATGACTCTTTAAATGATTTAGATATTTCAAAATTAAATGAATCGTCCTGTATTTTTATTTGCGATCCAAATAATCCTACAGGAATAAAATTAGAAGATGATTTTCTTTATGAGAGTATCTATAAAATAAACTCAACAGGTGCGATAATTATATTTGATAGTCCGTATAGAAAACTTTTTTCTGATGATAGAATGTTTAATATATTGTCAAGTTTAGATAATGTAATTATAACTGAATCTTTTTCAAAATGGATAGGATTATCCGGACTTAGAATGGGTTTCATTTTTTGTAACAATAAAGATTTTAATGCTGAATTAAACATTAGATTGCTTTATGAATTTAATGCTGTTTCATCTCCACCCCAATTGATTATTGAAAGAATATTAGAAACTAAAGGAGGAAGACAAGTTTTGGATGATTTCAGAAATGAAACAACAAAACACATAGAAATGAATATTAATTATTTATATGATAGAGGCTTGTTGGTTAAAGAAATTTATGGAGAGATTGAAAAGCCTTTAGGAATATTTGCTGTTATAAACAAATCGGAAGATTTTCTATTTCAAAATAAAATTGGTGCTGTCGGTTTAGATAAATTTGTTTATCACGATAAAGATATATGGTCTTCTTACTCTAGAATATGTGTATCTGTACCCTATGAAAAATTTACAAAATTCTTAGATAAAATATGAAAAAAGCAATGAACATAAAATTATTTATTTTATTTATTATTATATTTGCATTATCGTCTTGTGCAGATGTAACAATCGTAAACGAATGTATAAAAGATGAACCATATGGTTTTTGGGGTGGTTTATGGCATGGGTTTATTTCTCCTTGGTCCTTTATTGGGAGTCTTATATGGGATGATATTGCAATGTATGCATTAAATAACAATGGTGGCTGGTATGACTTTGGATTTGTTTTAGGTTCAGGTATTTTATTCGGTTCATCAAGATATAATAATAAAAAATAATATGGATATCTTAAAAAATAAACCGGAAGAAATAAATCAGGAAGATTTAAAAAGATACGCTTTTAATGGCTATTATACTGTTGGTCAATTACTAGAGTACATTCAAACAAAAATTGCCTCCGGTGAATTGACTCATGATTCTTTGGTCTTATCCCAAAGGATAGAAGATGTTTATTTTGAAAAAAATGGATGGGGTGTTGTTAAAAAAGAAGGTGAGCATTATCACTATTGTTTAAACCATAATAATAAAATAGAAGATGGTCATTATTTGAACAAAGAACAATATCCTAAAATAAAAGGAGATGAACCTTTTTTAAATAAAATAAGTGAGGAAGAAATGGAAAATTCAAAAGAACAATATCATCCAATATGGTGTCCTGTAGTTTATGAAGGAGATAAAAACCTATATCTTGACCTACATTACTAAAAGATATGTTTACAAAATACAGAATCAAAAAATCAAAAAATAAGTATTTCGTGCAAAGAAGATTTCTATTTTTTAAATGGATCAATGTTGCGGATTATGACAGTTTATATAAAGCTAATATGATAATGTTTGCTTTAAAAAATGATTAGAGTAAAAAACAAACGCAAATCAAAACCAGAAAAAAACGATATATATATCGGTAGAGGGTCTGTTTTAGGAAATCCGTTTACTCATTTGGAAATAGATAAAACAAAAGCAGAATTCCATTGTTCTTCAAGAGAAGAATCCATATTTTCTTATGAAAAATATATAATTTCTAAAATAGAAAATAAAGATCAAGAAATTTGCAAAGAATTAAATAGAATTTTTTATTTAGCACTTAAACAAGATATAAATCTAGTTTGTTTTTGCAAACCAAAAAGTTGTCACGGAGATATAATAAAAAGAATTTTAGATGAAAAATTAAATCATCTTAATAATCTTTTTTCATAGTTTTTATAGTATTTAAAATATATTTCATTAGTAATTCCATAATCTATTAATACTATTTTTTCTTCATTTTCTCTATATGTTAAACCATATGAACTTACTTTGTATAAGTCTTTTATATCAATATCACTGACTTTAATAAAATCAACGAGCTTACTCACAAAAGTATGATTTATCATCTGAGTAATAATTATTTCATCTAATTTATTACCTAAGTTCATATATTTTCTTGGATCAATTTTTCTCCTAATGTAAGTCAAATAATCACAATAACATTCGTAATTCAATCCAGTTATTTTTTCAAATTCAGATTCATTTATTACATCAGCTTTTTCCACTATAATCCAAAAATATTTTTCATCACTCCTTAGTATTTTAGCTAGAATTTCGTTACCATTATCGTATAAATCATATTCTTTTCTATTTTGGACCAAACCTTTTTTATTTTTTGCTAGTTTTAAAACTCTTGAATTATCTAGAATATATACAATCCTAGCTGATCCATAAGACAATCTTTTCAAATGATCATTCAAAAAATTTATTTTTTTTGTGAAATTCTCTAATTTATTTAATTCAAAAAGCAGTTCCTCTTCTTTCATTTTTATTCTTAATATGTTTGTAAATATAATTTTAATTTATTAAATTTATAGAGAATAGTAATAAATATTTAATTTATGGAATTTATAACATTTGATAGAGAAAAAAAAGAACTTCATTATCGAGACAATTTGACTACAATAATCGATAGAGTTACTTTTAAAGTTAAAATGTTTTCAATTGTTGAAAATAGATATGTTTTCGATATTGATGAACATCATAAATTAAAAATTAAACAAGTTTTTTTTCCTGTTGAGAATACTGTATTATCGATTATTTAAAAATGAGAAAGGTATTTGATATTTTAATCAACGATAAACCATATACTGTCTATAGTATAGAAGGTAAGGAACACAGTTTAGGTATTAACAATGGATGTCCTGCAAATTGGTGGTTGCATTATGAAGAAGATACCAGTTCAATAAAATTTCTCAATGAAATGGATGAAAATCCTAATCTTATACCATATATTGATAGGGGTGTTCATAGGATTTGCTGGGAAATAAATTACAAACAAACGAATAGAATTAAATATAAGTGGGATGAAGCTGATATAAGGGATTCTGGTGTTTGTAATTTAAAAGCAAATGGAAGGGATGTATATAAATTTCACACATCAGATCTTATGTACGCAATGGCTCGTGTTCAAACATTAGTTGGTGAAATAATATCTCATCCATACAATCTACTTGAACCGGAAAAAGATGATGGGAGAAAAATATTTTTTTGTGGCTTACCTGCTTTTGTACATAGAGGCTATGAAGTTGGTGAAATCAAAATTGAACCGGATTATTCATCTATTAGCAAAGAATTATGGTGGAAGAGATATGATTTTTTCAACTCGAATCATGAAGAGAAAAGTTTTGAAGAATTTGAGGATGAGTTAGATCAAGAAGAATATGAAGCTGATTATGAATTGTTCCAAGAAAACACTAAAGAGTATTACGATAATGATATGATTAATTGGGGTGATGCACTTAATGATGGTAAAATTTGGTGGTTTAGAAAATGAATAAGATTAAAGAAAAATTTAATTATTGTTTCAATTTTACGCTAATGCTTTTTATAGCATTTAGTTTAATGGCAACTTTTTTTTCTTTATTGAATAAATTAATAGTGTACTTAGTGTCTAAAATAATATAAAAAAATGTATAAAATAAAAAACATACTTTGGAAAAACCACTCCGAATTTCCTACTGAGATACAAGGAGTTTTTGAGGGTCAAGAAGTTTTTACAATAAAACCTGTTGGAAAAAATTCAGGTCAATGGATCCTACAAAGTTGGGCATTCAGAAATGAAACCTTCAATAATTCAACAAATTCTAAAAATTTGGGTACTTTTTTGTCCATAGATTCTGCTCAGCAATTCGCTGAGGATAAGTGGAATCACTTTGTAAAAGATTTGATAGAAACCCCCGTTAATTAATTTTTAAATTTAAAATTGTAACTTTTATTATTTTTTTTCGTTATAATTGCTGAAATTTAGCAATCATGAAAAAAATAATCGATCAAATCATTGAAGATTGTGTCAAACACAACATTCCTGTTTCTATAACAAAAGATAGTTCAGGTAAGATTTGTTATGAAGTTAGCGGTTTCTCTAAATCTGGTATTGCCACATTATATATCAGCAAAGGGAAAATAATTTGTGAAACAAGATATGAAACAGTTGATGAAATAGAGAGTTTTCACGATCTATCATTAATTGCTTTTGAGTGGTATGTGAACTACAAAAACAGAACTCCTTTCGAAAGTCCGGAATCTTATTGGGCAGAATATTGGGTTGAAAAAGGACTAATGAAAAAAGAAATTCAAACTGTATATACACTTAAATAATTTACATATGAAATATTTTTATAGATTGATAGGTGCTTCATCCTATGAACACATGAATGAGTGCTTAGCAAAACTTGTTCAAGAAGAAGAGGTTTCTCGAAATGAAAAGAGAAAAAACACAATAGAGGATATTGAAAAACTTGACGTAAAAAGTGACGCAGATAAAATTCAATCTCTTTTGATAAATTTAAGTAGGGATCTCACAACTTCGTATGAAAAAGAAAAATTTGTTCTTGAATTTATTAATTCTTTGAAATCATGATCAACATCAAAGATTCAAAAAGAAAAAAATATTTTATAATAATAGGTTTCATTTTACTTGTAATTTTAATCTATTCATTTAATTCTTCTAGAAAACCCTTTCCGGTTCATATTGGACAAACGTGGATCATTAGACAAAACGTTATTCCGTTTGATAATAATCATCCTGAGCCAGAAGTTTCTGTAGAATATTATGTAAAAGTCATTGACATAAAAGATGATGGTAACATTGTTTATTCCAGAGGATGCGATACTATGGAATTATATGTAGAAAATTTCATTTTCAATGCCGAATTGATAGACGATAAATAAAATTATACTTTTCTTTTTCATTTTATTTTTCTAATTTAATAGAATGAAAAAAACAATATTATCTCTATTATTTATCTTATTTTCTTTATGTGGTTTTAGTCAATCTAGATTAGGTTACACGGAGTACGAAATAAGAAAAGATTTTTCAAAAGAATATTTCTACACTGGAAAAACTGAACAAGGAGCAAAATACATTTATTTTAAAGACGAAAGAATCATTTCAATGTATTTCTTCGATTCAAAGGGTGTATGTAATTTATGCTCTGCAACTCCACTAAATAGTGGCACCCTAAATTATATGGTAGAAATATTCAATAAACAATATGTTGTTATTGATGATACTAAATGGAAATATTATACAGGTAATGGAGGTATAATTTATATTTCACTTGTAGAAATAAATGGCACTCCTACTTTTGTTTTTAATCTATAAATTATGCTATATTATATATATTTAATTGGTCTGATTTTAATGATAATATGGTGGGGAATTTTAGCATTTCTAGTTTTCGAAGAGAGTGTTTATAATAAATTAGATGATGGAACCAAAAATTCAATCGATGAACTTCACGAAGTTTTAGGTAATTTCAACACTGATAATTTACAATTAGTTTATTTATTATTGAGCATGTTTGCATGTATTTTTTGGCCTTTAGTCTTACCATATATACTTTATAAAAGATTTTTTGATTGATAGTTATTATTTTTTTTTATAGATTTGTCATAAACAATCAATAAATAAAATTAATTAAAATGGACAACATTAAATTAATCAAATCATTCATTGTAAAAAAACACAATGATAATTTAAAAAAAGGTGATATAATTGTTCTTAGAAAATACCAAGGACAGATACCACTTCTACATGAAGAATTATATTTTGAAAGTAAAGAAACAGGGAAAAATTTTACTCTCAAATTCCTGATTTCAAATATTGATAAAAATTTAGAGATACACGAAAAATTTAATTCCTTAGGAGAAAAGTTTGATTATTTAACATGATTGAAAAAGAAAGAAAATTTCTTTTAAAATATATGCCGGATCTAGGCTCATATTTTAATGAACCAAAATTGATCAAGCAGGGATATTTAATTCTTGATAAGAAGAAACAATTAAGAATTAGAATTACTAATAATTTTTATTGCCACATTTGTTATAAACAGAAAATTAATAATTATTCTAAATATGAATTCGAATACTTAATACCAAAAGAAGAAGGGTTTAAATTATATGATCTTTCAGAATTCAAACTCGAAAAAAATCGTTTTGTTACTGTCTTTAATAATCATAAAGTGGATATTGACATTTATCCTTCTGGTCTAAGTATTGTTGAAATAGAGTTTGATGAATTTTTAAATGATATTCCTGATTACTGCGGAGAAGAAATTACAGGCCAAAAAAAATACTCTAATATATTTTTGGCAAAAAGTAATAATCAATTTTTCTAATTATATATAATTTTTTAAATTGATTTTCAATTACTTATGAATTTATTAATATAGAAATTTGTTTTTAAATAAATAATGACTAAATTTGCATTCAAGAAAAAATAAAATTTCTTACTATTTAATAAACAAGAATAAAAAAAGTTATAAAGTCTTCAAAAATGAACACGCTTCATAATCATATTAACAAGAATAACTGGCAGGCAGCCATAAGTACGCCTATTGCGTCAATATGTCTACCCGTAGTGGATTCTCGTTCATTTGATTTTGGGTATAATACACAAAGCGAGAAACCAACCGGGTTCAGGGGAACAAATAACTTTAAAAATAAGGTGATGTAAAAAACACAAAACCAAAAAAATAAAGGAAGCCCCTGAACCCAAAAAGTTCAGGGGTTTTTTGTTTTGGAACCGTAGCTCAGATGGAAGAGCGTTGGACTGAAAATCCAAAGGTCGAGGACTCGAAAGCCTCCGGTTCCACAAAGGGGGGAAGAAGCTCAAGTGGAAGAGCAACTGCCTGTTAAGCAGAAGGGTGTGGGATCGTTGCCCACATTCCCCGCAAAAAAAATGATGATGTTGGGGGCTGAGTCAAATACCTGCTGGGCTCAGTCCCCAGAAAACTGGAAATGAAATGAAAACAAAAAATAAATTAAAACGAAAACGTAAATAACTGAATGTGCCTACGGGTGCATTCAAAATGTATCCGTAACTCAGCTGGATTAGAGTACTGCACTTTTAATGCAGGAGTCGAGAGTTCGAATCTCTCCGGGTACACAAAGTAAAAAAGGTCTATTGGTCCAACGGCTAAGGATACCCGACTGTCTATCGGGTGGTGAGAGTTCGATTCTCTCATAGACCGCTAAACTGGTAATGGAGGAATTGGTTGCCTCGCCTACCTTGGAAGTAGGAGCTGATGTCGGTTCGAGTCCGGCTTACCAGACAATGGGGCTATGGTATAGATGGCGAACACATAACATTTGCAATGTTAAGTCCCGAGTTCAAAGCTCGGTAGCTCCTCCTAAAAATTGCGGGATGGACTGGAGATGGTTCCAGCTCAGTCTCATAAGCTGAATCACATGGGTTCGATTCCCATTCCCGCAACAATAAAACAACATGAGTATCTGTTGTTGTTCTTTGACATGTTGGCACAATTGCGAGTATCGTATAGTGGAACGAAAGTAAATTATGCTGGTCTTCCAAACCAGAGATGAGAGTTCGATTCTCTCTACTCGCTCTTAATGCTCCTGTGGACAAATTGGTTTAAGTCACCACCCTTTCAAGGTGGTCATTGCGGGTTCGAGTCCCGTCGGGAGTACAAATATCTGGGATAGAGACCGGGGAGTTCACAATGACTGTAAATCATAGGTGCGAAGTTTCGATTACTTCCTATCCCACTCTAATATTATATTGTCCTATAGTATAACGGTTAATTATATCAGAATTTGACTCTGATGATGTTGGTTCGATTCCAGCTGGGACATCAAAATAAATTTTTTGCAGAAAGTATTAATTTCTGATACTTTACGCAAAATATTTCTTTATTGGGTTGTATCTCCTCACGCTGATAACGTGTTGAAAGAGTAATTGGTGACATGTGGGTTCGATCCCCTCCATCCCAACAATAATGTAAGGTAGGATGACCGAGTGACTAGGTGGAGGTCTGCAAAACCTTCTACGATGGTTTGATCCCATCTCCTACCTCCATAAAATGCCCCTGTACGCAAACTGGCAAAGCGGCTAGACTTAGGATCTGGTGTTTGTGGATTCGACTTCCACTGGGGGTACAAAAATTCACCTGTAGTTTAACGGAGAGAATATCTGGCTACGAACCAGAAGATGGGAATTCGACTTCCTCTGGATGAACTTATTATTGCCGATGTGGCTCAGTGGCGACAGCACCAGTTTTGTAAACTGGAACACAAACACCGGGGGTTCGAGTCCCTCCATCGGCTCAAAATTTAATTATATAAAATATTTATAATTAAAAAAGATGAATTGTATTTTTTGTGATAGAGAAATAACGAATAAAGGTTCTTTAATTTCACACCAAAAAACATGTAAATTAAACCCAAATAGAGTAATTCGTAAAAGTAATTTTGAAATTTATAATCAAAAAGTAAAAGATGGAATAATAAAAAAACCAGTAAACCAATGGGATAAAACAAGAAAAAAAGGAGTCGATTATATTTTAACTGATGAAATTAAGAAAAAAATAGGATTAAAGCATAAGGGTAAAAAAATTTCCAATGAACAAAAAGAAAAACTTTCTTTGGCTAGGTCTAAAAACTTGGAAGAATTAGGTGTAGGTGGATTTAAAAATATAAAATGGTATAAAGTTAGCAATATAAATAATGAAAAATTTATTGTTAGGGGTACGTGGGAATTGAAAGTAGCAAATATTTTAAATGAGAATAAAATAATTTGGAAAAGAAAAATATATATTTCTTATGTTGATAATAACGGGGTTAAAAAGACTTATACTCCTGATTTTTATTTACCGGATTTTAACAGATATTTAGAAATTAAAGGATATTTTAGCGATGAAGATAAAATAAAATTGAACTTAGTCACATCTCAAAATAAAATAAATTTGATTTTTATAAGAGGTAAAAATTTTGATGATAAATTAATTGAAAACATAATTGCTCCCATATCCCCTCTGTCTTATACACAGTAGAAAGGGTAATTGGTCACATAAGGGTTCGATTCCCTTTGGGAGTACAAAAACTATGTTTTATAGTTAAGTAGTCAGCTTCAACCTGACTAAAATGATATAAAAAAAGTTATAGGGTAATTAAAAACCTAAAACAATCTCGGATCCCTCTTTTCTTACAATATCAACATCATGATTTTTTCGATGATCTTCCCTTAACTCGTTTAATATTTCTTGATATTGTTCTTCAGTCAAATTCCTATACTCTTTCCAACCGTCACTTGTAGTAAGGATTTGATATACAATTGCAAATTCTCCACCTTTATTCTTAAGATGATCCTCAAGTAAAGAATAAATATCTAAACGCTTTGGACGAACAAACATATCATTTTCATTTATGATTTTATTTACAAGATTTCTTAATTCGTTGATGTTTAGTTTATTTTTTGCCATTTTAGTTTTTGTATATAAATATGAAAATTTTCATGAATAATATTTATTCAACGCATCCATGACTTTTTGAACATTGATTGCAATTATGTCTCCATTCTTATCAATAATTGAACCTTGATGATAGAATCTCACCATGTCAGTGCCAGTAAATTCATAGTTATAAACTTTTCCTTTATTAGAGGTTAACTCTAATTCGTAAATGTCATGAATTTTATTTGGATCACCGTATCCATAATTTAAGATGTTTACATCAAGAAAATCTATTTTATTTAATTTGGTCAAAATAATATCAGATTTAAAAGTTTTTTCTTCATAAAAACTTTCACTTTCAAAAACAATTTGTTGAGGTTCGCAAACAAATAAGTAACCTAGTTTTTTTACGTTATCTAACAATTTTTCTATTTTATCCAGATATTTTTTATTAAAATTGACATATTCAGAAATTTCTTTTTCATTTAATTTTAGTCCTTTAAAATTAGACAAATCAAAAACCATATCTAGTCTTTTAACCCAGATTTGCTCATTTAAGTCATTGATTTCTAAATTTTTATGACTTTTTTCATTATTTTCAAGCCCTTGTGTCAATTTTTTGATTTTCTTTATATTAGAAATTGTTCTTTTAAATAAATATGTAACTTAAAAGTGGAATTTTACGTTTAAATACAAAAAACCAAATATGAAAGTATCGATGGATGGCTTGAGATTGCAACTATTAAGTAATTATAATGCACTCACCAGAAAACTTAATAAAGGATTGTCAGAAGATAAAACCACTACAACGGTTGAAACTTACGATATTGAAGGTAATATGGAAGTTATGCGTCAGTGCATTGTAACCTTGGCTTATATGTACGATAACAGAGAAGAAGGTTTTAAAGAATTAGAAAATCCATTTTTTGAAGAGTTTAATAACAAATAAAATATGAGCGATTTTTTACCATATCAAGAATCTTTTATCCTTTGTGAGGAATTGGGTTTTAACGAACCATGTTATGCAGTTTATTCTGAATATGATCAAACCAGAGTTTATGATAATGATTCAATCAAAGAAGGCAAAACAATACCTGCCATTCTAAACCAACAAGCATTCCGTTGGTTTAGAGAAAAGAAATTATGCGATGGTAGTGTATGCAGACATGGAGTAGCTGATGGTGGCTATTCATACAGATGGGATATATTACATGAATATGGAGTGTATGAAGAAAGACATTTTAAACAAGGATATAATACCTACGAAGAAGCAGAACTTGCTTGTATTAAAAAATTGATCGAATTTGTAAAAAATAAAAATAAAATATGAGCGGAGGACATTTTAATGAAAATCTACATATTTATATGTATGATTGGCATATACAAAATAACTTCACCTAATGGTAAAATCTACATTGGTTCTTCAAATGACATCGAAAATCGTTTTTGTAAATATAAAAATTTAAAATGCGAAAACCAATCCAAATTATTCAACTCATTAAAAAAATATGGATTTGAAGAACATAAATTTGAAATCATTGAAGAGTGTGATGTAAAAATTTTACTTGAAAGAGAACTATATTATGGCATTTTATTTGAAGTTTTAGACAAAAAAAAGGGATTAAATTGTAGATTGCCAAAATCAGGTGAACACTATATTTATATGTCAGAGGAAACAAAAAGAAAAATTGGAGAAAGCAATAAAATTAAAAATATAGGAAAAAAACACAATTTTTATGAATCAAAATTAAAAAAATTGACCATAAAAGAAGTTGTAGAAATAAAAAATTTATTAATTGAAAACGAATTAACTCAAAAACAAATTGGTGATTTATATGGTGTATCAAGAAAAATAATCAACAACATTAATATAGGTAAAACTTATAGTTCAATAGGAAAGGATATTAATCTCAGTAAAAGCCAAAAATTATATGTAAAATTAGAGATTTCAGATTATGATAAAATAAAAGAATTACATAATTCAGGTTTATCAAAATCAGAAATTGCAAAAATTTTCAATGTCCATCAATCTCATATTTGTAGAATCATTAATGATGATAATTATATAAAAACTAAAAAATAAAAAAAAATTATGTGTAGTGGAGGATTTTTTGATTACAATCAATACAAAATCGGTCAAATAGCAGACCAGATAGAAAAGCTCGTTGAAAAAAACGGGCAGAAAATATCTGAGGAGCTAATGAAGGAAAACATGCGTTGGTACGGCAATGATTGGTATGAAAGGTTTCCGGAAGAGTTACATCATCACAAGTATCCTGATGAAGTAATAGAAAAATTCAAAGAAGCAATTGTAATTCTTCGCAAAGCAGAGATATATGCCCAACGCATTGATTGGCTTGTGTCGGGGGATGACGGAGAAGAAAGTTTCTTGAGAAGATTAAAAGAAGAACTTGACGATTTAGAAAAAAAACAAAATGATAAATAACATTTACGCAATTAATCCAATTTTAAAATTTGATTCTACAGATGATTTTTATTTTCTTCAAATTATAAAAAGAAAAAAAGATAATCCAGAAGTAGGTAGCAATTCAATAGTTATTAAAACGTATTACATTCGTTCACAAGATCAATTAGAGTTCTTGATGCCGGAGATAATTGCTATTTGTAATTTTCACAATGCAAGGGCTTGTATAAATTTAAATGTAAGATCTTTTGAGAAAACTGCATTTCATACAATGAAGAAAATATCTGATATAATAATGAACAGAGATTTCAAATCCGTAATGTCAGCTTATGATTCTGTTTGTGGAGAGTTTGGTGCAGGAAAAAATAAATCTTGGGTTATTGATATTGATACAATCGATGAAGAATTCATTGAAGATGTTGAACGTAATATTAATAACTGTCCACCAGAAGGAATGAAAATAATTTGTCAAATTCCTACGAAAAATGGTTATCATTTAATATCTTTACCATTCGACCTCAGGGAATTTAAATTTCCTGAAATTGATATACATAAAAACAATCCTACAATTCTGTACATACCTTAATAAATTATAAAATGAAACCATCTAAAATTTTAATTTACATTCTAATATATTCCGTTTTGATATACGGATGTATTTGGACATTTAACCACATAAATCCTTGGATTGCAATATTTGCAACTTTCATGATTGGTTATTTTAGTCTAGTTATAATTGAAAAAATCTATAAAAAATAAAAATCAAAAAAAATGAAAAAAAACAAATTATCGTATTTGATTGCAGCACTTGCAATTATTACAACAATGACCACAATGACTTCATGTGAAAGGGTTGCACCTAATTTTGCTGGAGTATTGATGGAAAATTATGGAAAAGACGGTAAATCCGATTATTCTCGTGTTCAAGGTAGAGTAAACACAATGGGTCCGGGAACAGAATTGTTTCAAGTTCCGTTGTATGAACAAAGAGCAAATTTTGGTGAACAAGTTTTACACCTCAAGGCTGCAGATAACACTGAGTTCACAGCAAAGCCACTTTATTCTTATAAAGCAATCGAAAACCGTGTTGTAGATCTTGTATTTCAAAATGCTCGTTTGGGAAATGCTGATAATTTCATGACTGCATTGGAAGACAATGTTCTTGAACCTCACATTTATGATTTGATCAAAGAAGAATCAAGAAAATATATTACTGATACTCTCATGGCATCTGGTGGTTCACTTAAATTTGAGAAGACAATAGAGCAACTCGTAAGGAAAGCATTCGAAGAAAAAGGACTTGAGCTTCTTACATTTAGTGCAAACCTAGATTTCTCAGACAAAGTAAAACAGAAAATTGATACAAGAAATGAAGTCAACACAAACGTTTCTGTTCTTGATCAACAAATAATCGAGCAAAAGAAAAAGAATGAATTGGCACGTCTACAAACTGAATACAATAAAATTATTTCTGAAGGACTCACTGAGCAAATTCTAACAAAACAGTTCATTGATAAGTGGGATGGAAAAACTGCTCTTTATGGTAATCAGGTTCCGGTAACTCTCATGAAGTCCATAAAATAAAAAAAAATGATAAATCCAGAAAAAAAACAAAACATGAAATACAACCTCAACAAAGAAGAATTCAAATCAACAATCACGAATCTCAACAACATATTTGTTGGTTCAATGATCATTGCTGCAATTGGTCTTGGGATTTGGCTATGGAAAGTATTTGGGATCTGGCTTATTATTGGACCAGTTGCATACGTGGCAATTTGTTATCTTGGAAAATTCATAAAAGAAAATTATCTAAATCATATAAAAGAATTGTCAAATTAAAAAAATGATTTACAGCTCAATAAATATAGCAGTTAGTGAATTGGAACATAAACCAGTGGCATCTTCAACTGATCTAGAAACACTAAAAAGTATGTTAGACGATTTGACTGGTTTGTACGAAGAAGATGAATTAGTCGAATTCATAGGTTTTCAACCAAATACACTAGAACAATCAGAAGAACTTTTGGGCTCATATAATTATGAGATAACAACTGATGATGGCAATAAATACATAGAAAGATTTATTGTTTATCGTACTGATTTTGTTGGTTGATATTTCGTTAAAATATTATATATTTATTATTAAGGATCGGTGTGGCTGAATTGGTAGGCTCTCATCGTCGGCAATGGGGTCCCTTATACTTGTATCGGGATTCCCCCCCAACGGAAGATGAAAATTCCAGTATCATAACAAGTGTTGGTATGCGGGTTCGAATCCCGTCCCGATCCCATTTTTATTTAAAATAGCTTTAAATTTAAGTTATTATGTTTTTGTTAACTTTTTAGTAACAAATAGTTAATTTTTGTTTTTGTCTTTTTTGACTTCTAATTATTGGCAAAAACAATAAGATGAAAAAACTATTATTTATTATTACAGCATTCGCTGTACTTGTTACGTCTTGCAAAAAAGACGATAATCAAATTCCAGAAAATAAATCATTTATAGTTACAGAAGTAAATATAAATGGAGATTTATTTCAAAAAATAGAGGGTGTCATAAATGAAAATTTTACTTTGGATTCGTCTAAAAAATGGCTTCTTTCTGGTGGTGTATTTATTGAAGAGGGTTATTCACTTTATATAAATGGTGGACAAACAATATACGCTGATCCATCTGTAACAACCTTTTTATCAATAAAACAAGGTGCAAAAATTTTCGCAGAAGGTTCTAGTACTAATCCTATAATTTTCACACCATTAAAAAGCAATCCTACCTATGGTGATTGGGGAGGAATAATTGTCAATGGATATGCTGACATAAACACTGGTCTAACTGCAGAAGGCGAAGGGGGTACAGGTGTTTATGGAGGAAGTAACGATCAAGACAATTCCGGAATTTTAAAATATATAAGAGTCGAATATGCTGGTAAAATACTTGGAACAGATAATGAATTAAATGGATTTTCTTTTAATGGGGTTGGATCAAGTACAATTGTTGAATACATACAGGCATATAGGGGTTCTGATGATGGAATCGAATTGTTTGGAGGAACATTAAATATAAGATATGCAGTTTCAACGGAGAATCAAGATGATTCTTTTGATTGGACTCATGGATGGAGAGGAAAAGGTCAATATTGGTTTGTGCAACAAGGTATAGATGGTGGTGATAGAGGTATTGAAGCGGATAATAATGGAGATGATAATACAGCTTCTCCTTATTCAGAACCAACATTATCAAATATAACATTAAATGGTGTTAATGATGGAGATGGATTAAATGAAGGAATTAGACTAAGAGAAGGAACAAAGGGTAAAATATTTTATGCAAATGTTACTGGTTTTGCTAAATATGGAGTAAGAGTTAGCGAGCAAACAACCCTTAATCACATTACAACTGGTGAATTATTTGTTGCAAATTCTATCATATCAGGAAATGGTACTGATTTTAAAGATTGTAATTCTTTTGCTGGTTTAACAGCCACTTTAAACGATTCTTGGTTCATTCAAGATTCAAATGTTGGATCAGGTAATGCTTGGATGAATGGTTGGACGAAATAGAATGAGAGCAATAATCATATTAATTTACTTATTTGTAAGTTTTACTCAAGCATTTAGTCAAGAAATAAAAGGAAAGGTAGTGGATGAATCAAATCAACCACTACCTTTTGTTTCTATAATTGAAGAAAATACTCAAAACGGAACTCAAACAGATTTCGATGGTAATTTTTATTTGAAAATAAAATCAAATGAATCTTTGATTGTTTTTTATTGTCTTGGGTTTGAAGAACAGAAAATAAATGCAAACAACAATCAATTTAATATTATATTAAAATCGAAATCTGTTTCTATGAATGAAGTTGAGATATCAGCTAAAAAGAATAATTCTTCAGAAACTATACTTTTAATGGATAAAAAAAATGCTAATGGCATTGAGTCTTCAATAGGATCTTCAGAAATGACCAGAAAAGGGATTTCAAATGCAGAAGATGGGTTAAAAAAGGTGTCGGGCATATCATTTACAAATTCTAAATTAAATATTAGGGGTCTTGACGATAGATATAATCAAGTAACCCTTAATGGAATTCCAATTCCATCCAACAATGCAGATAAAAAGAATATTGATTTAAATATTTTACCTGTTGGAATTATGGATAATATGAAGATTAGGAAAACATATTCTTCAGATCAATGGGGAAATGTTTGTGGTGCTCAAATTGATATTTTAACTAGTGAAATAAAAACAATAAAAAGTGTTTCTTTAAGGGGTTCTTTAAACTCATTGACACCCACCCCTAATTACAATTTTAATTTTCAGATAGGAAAAGAAAACAAAAAATTAAGCTACTATCTCAATTTAAACTTAATAAATGATAATCAAAATTTAGATGGAATACTAAGATTAATAAATAAACAAGGAAATTATGTTCTCGACTATAAATTTAAAGACAGGATAAACCAATTTACTCCCTCTGGTATTTTTGTTTTACACCATGAATCAAAAAATTTTAGTATAAAAAATACCTCATTATATATAAATCAAAAAAACACACTTTACAGAGAAACATTTGGAACTCATTTTGATTATAGTAAAGATATTTTTACAACCAGAAACACACCATTTTCACATTCTTTATTTACCGATCAAATAAATGCAAATTATAGATTAGGAAATTGGACAATAGATGGTATAGGAGGATTTTCTTTAGTGGAAAGTGGAGAAAGTGCAAGAGAACAGTTTGTTTACCTATATGATGGTCAATATTCATTTAATAACATAGATAAACTCGACAATCACATTTTCTGGAACACAAACAGAGAAAACACGATAAATTTTAATTTTACAATTTCTCATAAAGGAAAAAAATTAGATCACTATTTTGGATACAGTTATTTAAGTTCTAGAAATTTATTTGATTATAAACAAAAATATTATGATTTAGGAAAAATAAATTCAATTTATGGATACATTGATCCTTCCAATCCAAATCAATATCTTAATAGTGATCAAACTACAGAATTATGGGTTAATAATCCAGCTTCAAAAACAGAAGGATACACAAATATTAATGGTTTTTTTATTAAATCTAATTTTAACAGTAATAAAACTGATTTAAGTTATGGATTAAGAGTTGAAGATGTAGAACAAGTAGTAAATTACAGAGATCAACTTTCACCAGTATTTTTGAAAAATAATAAAATAGATAATTTAGATTTACTTCCATTCTTATCAATAAAATATAGAATAAATGACAAAAAACAATTAAAGTTTGTCGCTTCAATCACTAATATAAGACCAAGATTTAGAGAAACTGTTCCTTTTATATATACTGAAGTTTTTGCAGGTTCTAAAATTCAAGGCAATCCAAATCTTACAGTTTCTAAAGTCATTAATTTTGATTTAGGTTATGAGTTTTATCCATCTAATAACCAAATTTATTCAATAGCTTTATTTAGTAAAACAATAGATAATCCAATAGAAAGAGTTAATATCGCTACCGCAAGTGGTAGATTGGAAACTTTTCAAAATAGTGAAAGATCAAATGTTTTTGGTGGAGAAATTGAAATAAAAAAGAGAATTAATAAGTTTATAATAGACTATAATTTATCCGTCTTATGGTCTCAAATAATTATTTCTAATGAAGGTAATTCTACAGTTGTTGTAAGTAATTTAAAAAGACCATTGCAAGGATCTTCGCCAATACTATCTAATGCTGATTTATTTTATTCAATTAATGAAAACAACAACATTGGAATAACTTATAATTTCATAGGTAAAAAACTTAACGCAGTAGGTGTTTTTGGACTCGGTGATATTTATCAAATACCACAAAACTTTTTAAATTTAATCTATAATATTGAAAAAAATAAGTACTCTATTTCATTGAGAATCAATAATTTATTAAATGCAAAATATGAATTTATTCAAAATTCTGATTCTGGTTATGTTGTTTCAAACTACTATAGGTTGGGTCAAGATTTTTCAGTTAACTTAAGGTATAAATTTTGATTTTAAATTATTTAAGTTATTTTTGTATTCAAAACCGGCTCATGGTTAAACCCACTGGGGATTAGGCTCCGGAGAAGTCCATCCTTTGAGTAAGAGTTTACGATAGACCTGCTTCTTTAATGGTTGATAACGTGTATAAGTCCGAGCATAAAACACGAAACTACAATGTCGTAAAATTTCTACCAATTGTAATATACTAATGTGGAATATCTAGATGACCTTCTGAACTTAAGATTAGTGCTGTGAGTTCGGTTTATTTAAAATAAAAAATAAGAATATGTCAAAATTAGAACCTGATGATTTCTTCTTTTTGAAAAAAAAAGATGGTGAAGTAATCATTTCTAGAGTAGATCACATTAAAAAAAGAGTTGTTGTTGATTTGAAAAATCACATCAATCTTGATGTCGATATAATTGTTGCAACTGATGGTAGTGAATATGATGAGATGAATGAAGGTCCCATTTTAAAAGTCAAAGACTTTAGGGATATTATTTCCGATCAAAAAATATCAGTATTCATGAAAGAAAATAGTGATAAAAACAAAATTGCAAATAATCTTGTCAAATCCCAAGACGAAATAGATCAAGAGGAGCAAGATGAATTAATAAAAAAATTATTATTACGTAATAAAGGAATTTAGTTATGTGGTCTGAGATAAAAGAATTTAAAAAATATCCAATGCCAGAAAAAAATGCATGGGATAAAAAACATTATGATCCAATTAGATGGCTATATCATTTAAAAGATAAAGAAAAAGAATATCCCCAATGGTTAGAGAAATATTTTTTTGATCCATACTTTAACTTAAAAAATTGGCTTATAAACTTTTTCAGTTTTTTTAAGAAATTATATGTATGGATACCAATAATTTGGAAAGACAGAGATTATGATGATTATTTTATTTTTGAAATTTTAAAACAAAAAATTCTACAACAGAGGAATTATCTAGTTAGAAATAATAGACACACAAATATTCCACAGGACAATCATTGGATGACAGTTTGTTTAAATTTAATCGAGAGAATACAAAAGAGTCATTATGAGGTAGAATATTTTGAATACCAAGATTCCAAACACGATTTCGTAGAAATCACTGAAGAAAATGAATCTGATTATCATGAAATAATTTCAAATTCTGAAAGTAAAAAACTTTACAGAATGGAAACAGAGTACATCACTGATAATAGAGTAGATTTTATAAATAAATATCCATTAGACAGAGATAAAGCGATTAATTATTTAAAAAAATACAGAAATTGCGATGTTTCTGATTATGCAGAAAATGAAGAAAGTAGAAGTTCAATTTGCGTTGTGATGTCCACCATGAGACATCAAAAAGCAATAAAAATACTATTTTTGATATTAACCCAAAAAATTGAGGCTTGGTGGGATTGAATTATTCATAAAAAAAATAAACGTCATATATTTATGATTTAGAAGAATAAATAAATATAATGCCGTTTATACAACCCGAACCATTTACTTTTTTCAATATTAAATTTACCGATCATGGTAGAAGGGCTGCTTCACAAGGTAAAATTACCTTTAGCAAAATAATTTTGAGTGATAGAGAAATCGATTATTCGATTGATAGGGATGGAAATTACAATATTTTCAATAATAGAGTATTGGATTTATCTGAATTCTATCCAGATGTTCCGGGTGAAAATTTTGGCAATATTCCTCCAACAAGCACTGTTTTCCAACCTCAAGGTGATGGTTTAATTTACAATGCAACTACCAATTTTAATGTCGGGACTGAAAAAATAACCATAACTGGATCAAGTTCTAGCACTACAATTTCAAATTTTGTTAAAGGAACAAAAACTTTAGCTTATAGTTCCAATTCTTCAAACTGGGGAACAAACAAAATAACGTTTGCTGGTGGTGGCTATTCGCCTGTTGTCAATGATGTTGTTACAATACCTTGGGTTTCTCCTGATTATTCATCAGGTTCTTATAATCCCACAACAATGCCACAAAATGATCCTTGTGTTCTTTCTTTTTACAAAATAATTTCAGCAGTTACGGCAGGTTCAGTATATTTAGTAGATAGACCAATTCCCAATTTTGCAACGGGTGCTTTTCCCACTTTAACTTGTCAATTTTTCAGAGACAACATGATTGAATCTTTTTATGGTTCTGGTAAAACATCTGATCCGGGTGTTTGGAATATGAATATAGTCAGAACAAAAACTGTTATGGGAACTCAACTTAGTGTTCCTAATAAAGTTTCTGGCTATACAACTTATGGTTCCATAGAATACAATGGTACAAAAAAGTATTTTGGCTTCAGTGATAATTTACCAATTTTTGGAGTGATTCACTATACAAACAAATGGACTGGAAATACCTACGGAGAACAATTCGTAGAGAAAACATTTGAAATGAATTTGCCCGGGATCATGTGGCATCATAATTTGAATGCTTATTATAACAATATTTTAAGTTCAAGTTTTACATCTTTTAATTCGTCAGGAGAAACTTGGGGTTTATATTTATCTGATTTCGCAGGTGATACTTATTATGATCCAGTTGTAAAATCTACTTATAGAGAATTAAGAGATGGAAGAAGTATTAATTCATTTTCTGTCGGTAGAGTATATCACAAATTACAATTGATTGTGGTCACTGATCAAGAACTTTTAACTGCCCTTACTTATAAATCTAACAGGAACTACACTTTGCCTGATTTTGAAGTTAGTTTAAGTAGAACTCCACAAATAGGTTTATATCCTGCTAATGGTTATTCTGCAACAACAATGTCTGGATATACAGCGAATGGTTTGGTTGAAAATGGTTATGATTATTTTGTAACTTATATAGCTGAAAATAGCACATATAGTAGCTCAGTCAGTATGGGACATGCTCCTGCACTTCCATGTGGATATATAAAAAAAATAACAGGCTTTACAGATTCTAATGGAAACAAACAATATTTAAAAGTTAGATTTCCAAATTCAAATTCATTTCCATATATGAGAGATGACTCAGAATTACTTAATATCTTATATAATGGTACTGGTTGGAATGCAAACACTGTTCAACTTTTGGTAAACAAACAGTTAAGTTATAAAAATTATGATATTGGAAATGTCCCTTACCAAGATTGGAAAAGAGTATCTGATTCCTCAGTTGGTGGGAACGGAGTTTATAGGGCATCAGATTATGGATTAAACACAATCGATCCAAAAGTTTTTAATTCATATGAATTTGTTATTTCTGAAGAAGATTTTAATACAGGGTCTACATATACAATAAATTCAGGATTGACAGCAAATCAGAGTTATTTAAATTTTGGTGATGAATGTTTTGTTTACGGAACAATCAAAACTGGAATTGCTGCAGTCGTTTATAAAACAAGGATTCAAGCATATTTAGATGATTCTGAACTGAATGGCTCAAACAATCCAACTTTTGACCCAGAAATCGACACTGCAACCTACATAACAGAAATAGCGGTTTTAGACGAATTAGGCAACGTTGTAGCAGCCGGAAAACCTACCTATCCCATACTGAAAAGTAACATTAGATGGCTTACTTTGCAACTGGATATCGATTTTTAATTTAAAATTGTAACTTTTTATAATTAATTTCGTTTAAATTCGAAAATTAGCGATATGGATATTGTTAAATTTCTTATATTTACGCTGTTTTGCCTTAATTTTGAGGCTAATGCACAAATTTGTAATTATTGCCCTTTAGAAGAGCTTAAAGAAACTCTCAAAGAAAATGATATAGATTATACTGTTCAATATAATGTTAAATCCAATACAGTTTTTATCCATAATGAAAAAGATTATATTAAAAGGTGGTATGTTGAATTTAACGTGTGTTATCTTTATAAAATTACTGTTCTGAACCCAAAAAAGGTAAAACCACTAAAAAAATTAATTGATAAGCATTTTACGAAAATTAATAATAATAATTGGGAGAGTCTCGATAATATTGTAAAATCAGATTTCAAAGAGGGATACTATAATTTTTATTTTTATCCCAAAGCAACATACAACAACTTAAATTCAATAAACAATAATTAAAACTTTAAAAATGAACAAACCTAAAAACAAAATGAAAAACAAAATCCTTTCACTCATCGCAATTTTGACCATATCTTCTGCGTGTTTTGGTCAAACTTCAAATCTTGGCTCGTTTTCAAAACTAGCAAACAATCAAAATGGTCGTGTAGTTTACTCGCAAGACTCTTTGTCAAAAATGAATAAATTGGATTTGACAAAAATTTATCTTGAACAAGTCCAGTCATTAAACAACATTCTTCCTTATGCTTCATTTAACATTAAGGGTCAAGCTTCCGGAGTAAAACAAATTGATATTCCAAAAAGCAAGTACACAAATGCAAAGAGAAACAGGGTGTCTGAGAAAGCAGAGAACTACAACAGCACAGTAAATGAAAATCTTAATGAAATTATCCCCTATTCTGATAAATCTGAGATAATCAAAGGCATTCTGTTTGTCCAAGAAATGATTGGTAGATTGGACCAAGGATTATAAAAAAAACAAATAAATAAAAAATTAAAAGGGAAGAAATATCTTCCCTTTTTTATTTTTTAAAAAATAACTATATTTGAAAAAAAATATTTATTTTATGAAAGCAACATTAGAATTTAATCTTAATGATCCAGATGACAGAAGAGAGCATCTTAGATGTGTTAAATCTACTGACATGGCAATTGTTTTATGGGAAATACAAACTAACTTAAAGAAAAAGTGTGAACATATAATTGAAGCGAAAACGGAGAAAGACGATCAAATTGATCCTTGGGAAGCATTTGAAATTATTTTTGAGCAAATTTCAGAATTATATAATGACCAAAACATTAATGTTGATGATCTTATAATTTAGAACAAACATGATAAATGAAATGATACCCGATTGGTTATTTGATATGGTGAAAAAATCCATACCATTAGATCATGATCGTCATAAAAAATTAGGAAACAAGAAATACACTAGTGGACAAAAAATAGAAATAGGAGATGTTGTTTTGACTGGATTGTTAGTAGAACCTATAGACTCAGAAGAAAACGATATTCCAAATATAAATCTCAAAATAATCTTATTTCACCCAAATGAAATAGGAACATTTTATGAAAAGGATGAAAAATATAGTAGGCTTACACCTCATTCAAAAATTCCGTATTTGAAATTCATAGACAAAAAAGATAAAATGTAAACTATTTACTTTTGATGTCTGACCGAAAAAAAATAAGAGAAATAATTAGAGATTTAATTAAGGAGAATTTTATGACTCCTTTTAATCAAATGCCGGATACTGAAATGTTAGATTCTGTATCAAATGATAATTTAGCTTTTATTGGAAGAAATCCCACGGTTTATAATTGGTTTATAACAAACAGAATTCAATTGATTGGTAATCAAATCTGGGTAAAAATGGACGATAAAAAAGTAAAAAGTTTTTTAAGAAAAATCATAGGTATCCAAAAAAAATAATTTATGAGTTATTCTCGTTGGTTTAGCTCCTACTGGTATACATTCTGGTCTTCAGAGTCTGGAGATGTTTATAAAGATGATCAAATTTTTGAAATATGCGATTTCGATGGATTAAGATTTACATATACAGAAATAAAAGAAGATATTGATTCTTGTATTGACAGGGTTAGACTACATTATTCTTTAGAACACGAAATAATTATTAATTCAAATTATTATGTTGGAAAAGATGGTGAATTGTCTCTATCTGAAAAAAAAATAAAGAAAAAACCCATAAAACTTAAAGAAAGTCAATTAGAAGAATTAAAAGAATATATGTTGGAATTTTTAAAAGATGTAGAGAACGATAATGATTTATTTTAATCAGTTCTGTACATTATGTGATCAACTCCATCTATATCAAAATAATAAGCAGAGCCGTCATATCCACTCACCCAACTTGCCAAGCAATCATCATAACAATTTTCAAAATATCTTTTGGCATCTTCATCTAGATCAATGAAATTCAAATCACTTAATTTCATTCCCATCTCAGAGGTATAATATTTTACGGGATTATCTCCACGATATGCTTCCATGACATCTAAGAACATATTGTAGGTTATATCTTCAATGAAATCACCATTTTCTATTTGTTCTTCTGTGTACTCTAAATCACGATCTTTGAGACCATTTTCAAAAGTATTATAAACATTTTTCCAATCATCACCAAATTCATTCTCCACTGCTCTAGATATGTCTATTTCTCCTTTTGGATACACATTTTCCCAAGTATAATCAGATAATACCCAATCAATAAACCATTCATCTTCCATTCCAGAATTTAACATTGAATCTATTGCACCATCAGTAGCATCTGATACTGATTCCACTCTATAAACCTTATCATCTACTACATATCCATAATCACCTTCTTCAACATCTTTACAGTCCACCCCTAATTCTCTTGCAACTTTTTCTTGTATTTCATCACAAGGTATATCTAATTCATCCCAATATTCTGAAGGCATTATATACCTTGATTGTTTTGTTGAATCTGTCAAATCATCAATCTCTCTCTTTCCATCTTGAACTAGTTGAAATTCTTTCAAGGCAGATGGAAACATCGTATTAAATAATCCTTTTAGATTATTCATAAATTCTCTTCTATTTGGAACTTCCCTATCATTAACATCCTTAAATTGTTTTGAAGGGATATGGAATTGAATCATTCTATTCTTATCCTGAGTACCTAATGTATTTTTATCTAAAATAATATATAAAGGCCCTTGACTAGAATAATGTTTATACATATCAGGAAATCTTGTACACCATTGAGAAAGACAAGCCAATTCCTTTGAAGCATCGTATGTATCAGGTGAAAAGACTACATAATTTGAATCTTCATAAATTTTTCTTGCTTGACCTTTAGAAACTAAATATTCACCTTTTGTTATCAGGTTTTTTTCGCCACCCTCCTCTGTTTTAGCATATTTTGCTACAACATCATAAAGATCTTGTTGTTTAGAATAAACCAAATCCCCATTCTGTTTATAAAGCATTGTGGGAATACCGTCAGCTGCAATCTGAGAGGATTTTGAATTAAAAATTTTTAAATTTTTTGCTATTGTGTCAAGGTCTTCGACAACTCTAGGGACTCTATTTTTAATAAGTAAGAAAATCCAATTAATATAACTTTTTTTAAGTATTTGATTGTCTTTCAGTGAATTATATATGGAGTTAATAGTATCTTCCTTAATTTTCAAATTAGGATAATATGTATCCTTTATTTTTTGAATTTCCTCTGGTCCTTCAAGTAATAAACTATCAAAAACCTCATTAATTAATATTTTTCTTACTAAATCCCTTAACATCTTATTTTTTAAAATAAATAGAATAATTTTTAAGATTTTATACTATTTATTTGATATATTATACACTCTTTTAAATGGAAAATAAATTATTAAGCGAAATACAATTAAGACAAAATATTGTTAATTATCTTATTAATAATAAAATTGCCTCTGACCAACAAGAAGCAGAAAAAATGTTAAACGAAGGGCTTTTTAGTAAAATAAAACAAGGTTTGTCAAATTTATTTACAAAAGCTAAATATGGTGCAAGTAAATTAGGAACAATAACTGCAGGGGGAAAATATTTTGGTCAAAGTAAAGCTAAAGCAGCAGCTCAAACTCAGATTGACTCAGAAATGAGTAAAAGAGGCAACAAAATGATTAGAGATTTAGATAAAACCTTAAAATCCCAATTTCCGGGTTTTCCTAACGTCAAAGACAAAGAACAATTCATTGCAGGAGTTCAAGCCATAGGACAAGTTTATGAGAGTGTAGTAGCAGCAACAAAATTACCACCAGATTCCAAAGGTTATTTAAGTCCAAAAAAAGCAAATAACATAATCAAATCTTTGAGAATGTATATTCAAAAGACTGTAGATTATGATTTGGCTTCAGTTTATAGAATGTTTAATGAGAATGATGAAAAATTTTATCAAGAAAATCAACACATTTTACTAGAAGCTAAAGCAGTAGCAGGTCCATTAACTGGTTCTAAAGAGACGGAAACAGAAAAAGTATACAAGAGCAATAAAGCACCTTTAACTCTTTTAGGTATTGGAACAGCTTTAGGTGCATTTAGTTGGTTAGTTAATACAGATTGGTTCAAAAATCTTTTTGCTGCTAAATCCCAAGTTCCAGTTACTGATTGGATGTCCCAAGATACCACAAAAGTATTAGGTTCAGTTCAACCGGGAAATGGATTAACACAGACTTTGAATGCTACTCTAGGTAGCAAATTAACTGCTGCTTCTTCACCAGAAGATTTTATAAAAGGATTAGAAAAACTTGGAAATGGTAACGCTCAAAAAGGTATTGATCTTTTGACACAAAAAGGCGGTTTGTTTCCTGATGCTGCTGGAGCAAAAATGGCTTTGACAGACATTGTAAAAAATCCTCATGGTCAAGGTGACACTTTAGGAGAAATTTTTAAAGGTAAAATAGCAGGAACTGGAAAAGAAATAGGAGATGTTTTAGTTACAAAACCCGGAGGTGTTATTGTAGGAGCAATTACTAGTATGGTTCCAAAAATTGCTATGATGACAGTTATAAAAACTGGTGCTGGCTATGCAGCTGCTAAAGGTTTAGGTGGTGTTTTGGGTCCATTAGGAATAGGACTCGTAGCTGCCGGAGCTTTGGTAAAAGGTCTTAGATATAAAGGTTTAAAATCTTCTAGAATGAAGACTTTAAAAGATTTACTGGTTAGTATGAATGATTTAGCAGTTCCAAAAACAGTCAAAAAAACTAAAACAAAAGAAGAACCAGTAGCTGACACTAAAAAGAGTAAAGTAACTAAAAATAAAAAAGGGGAAACTCAAATTAATTACACTCAGCCCGGCTCAGATAAATCCACATCAAGTTATACTGTATCAGGAAATGTTCCAACATTTGGAAATGCTGATGCAACTACAACACAACAAACAGCAAAAGCAGAGCCAACAAAAGCTAAGAAAGCCACTTCTACAGGTGCAAAAGTAACTAAGAAGAAACCTGCATCTAAAAAAACAGCAAAAAAGGAACCTGAAATGGCTGCACAAACTGGATCTAAACAAAAAGTAGTAACTGCAAAACCCGGAGAGGAAACTACTGGAACAGATTACAAAAGAAATAGAATAGGTTTTAATAGAAATCTAAATGAAGCTTTTAAAGTTTTATTTAATCAACTTCATAAAAGAAATTTAATTTAATTAATTTAGATTAATCTATAATAAAAAGGCTCCATTTTTTTGGGGCCTTTTTGATTTAACATATTTTTTTTCTAATTTTATAATTAAATAAAAAAATATATGGAAAATAGCGTTTTAAGATTGCCCAAGGATAGAAATTTATTTTTTTCAGAACAGGTTGATCAATCTTCAGTTTCTTCATTGACAAAAAAAATTATAGAAATAAATGAGGACGATCAATTTCTAGTTAAACAAGCTGAATATTTCGGTTTTAAATACGATCCACAACCAATTAAATTATACATAGATTCTTATGGTGGAAGTATTTACCAATGTATGAGTTTAATTTCTGTAATGGAGAAATCAGAGATTCCAATTCACACAATTTGTATGGGTGCTGCAATGTCTTGTGGTTTTATAATTTTGATTTCCGGACATAAAAGATTTGCTTATAAATATTCTACACCTCTTTATCATCAAGCCAGTAGCATTACCATGGGTACAATTAAAAGTATTGAAGAGGATGTCCAAGAAACAAAAAGATTACAGAAATTAATTGAAAAAATTACTTTAGAAAAAACAAAAATATCTAAAGAAAGATTGAAAGAAGTTTATGAAAAGAAAATTGACTGGTTTATGACTGCCGAGGAAGCTCTTAAATTATCCGTAATTGACGAGATATTATAATTTTTTTTATATTTTTACAAAAACTTATTATGAAAGATACAATTTACTTAGGGGACATACATGGCAATTTCAATCAATTGATTGGTTGGATGCATCACAATAAAGATCGTGAAAATTGTAACATAATTCAAGTTGGTGATTTTGGAATTGGATTTAAACCTAACTACGAACACCATGAATTAAAAAACATAAGTAAAAAATTAAAAAAGAAAAATCATACAATATTAGTCATAAGAGGCAATCATGATAATCCAGATTATTTTGATGGTAATCACGATTATGATAATATTAAATTCTTACCGGATTATACCACCATGAATCTAAATGGTTATAATCACTTATTTGTTGGTGGTGCCGTAAGCATTGATAGGAAACTCAGACAAGAAGGAATAAGTTATTGGAAAGATGAAATTTTTATTTATGATGAAGAAAAATTAAAAAACATAAATGAAATAGATGTTCTTGTAACTCATACATGCATGAGCTTCAACAAACCAACTTTTTTCAATGGCTTAGTTTATTCATATGCTATGAAAGATGATACGTTGATTGAAGAGTTAGATAAGGAGCGAAATTTTGTTGATCTCATGTGGAAACAATTAAATGAAAATGGAAACAAAATAAAATTACATTTGTATGGTCATTTTCATTTTCCTAATACCGAATACATAAACGATACTAAACACATTCTTCTAGATATAGATGAATTTTACGAAGAATATAATTAAAAAAATATGATAAAATACGCAGATATTATTGTAGACCTTCAAGCTGGTGATACTGGTAAAGGAAAAGTTGCACATTTTCTTGCTTCAAAAGAAGATGAATACACTCACGTTGTTAGATATAACGGAGGAGGAAATGCTGGACATACAGTTTACCATAAAGGCCAAAAAATTGTAACACATTATATTCCTATTGGATTTGCATATGGTTTAAAAAGTGTTATAGGGGTTGGATGTGTAGTAAATGTCAAAGACCTATTTAAAGAAATTCAAGAAATAGAATCAAAAGGATTGGAAGTAAGAAAATATCTTCGTATTGACAAAAGGACACATGTAATTACTGATGAACATTTGTTTGAAGAATTATCTGAAAATAAAATAGGAACCACCAAAAAAGGAAATGGTCCTGCATATCGTGATAAGTATTCTCGCAAAGGAACAAGGGCTGGAGATATCCCCGAACTTCAAGAATTTGTGATTGATACTTATAAAGAATTTTACGGAGATAAGGAAGTAAAAATTCTTTTTGAAGGAGCTCAAGGTTTTGAATTAGATATTGATTGGGGGGATTATCCTTATGTAACTAGTTCTCATTGTACTGTTGGAGGTGCAATATTAAATGGAGTTCCACCTAAATACATACGCAACACAATAGGAATTGCTAAAGTTTATGCAACATATGTTGGAAGCAAAAACTTTGAAGGTGATGAAGAAATATTTGAAAATATTAGAGAATTGGGCAATGAATATGGTGCAACAACCGGAAGACCAAGACAAATAAATTGGATGGATCTTGATGTTGTTAAAATGGGGATGAAAATTAATGGAGTAAATCATTTAATAATAAACAAATTAGATATATTAGAGGAAATAGGTATCTTTAAACTAAATTACAAAGGTAGTTTGAAAAAATTTGCCTCTTCAGAAGATTTCTGTATGTATTTAATTTCTGAATTAGAAGGTGAAGGAATTAAAATAGAGTTTAGTAAAAGTCCCTTAACAGTATAAAAAAAAATAATATGAGCTGGATCACCTTAGATGTTGACATTGATATTGATGAGTTTTTATCGAATTGCAGTAAAAGGGATGTTGATTACATTATACAATGTTTGAGAGAGGATGGACATTTAGATCAGAACGTTATTGATAACAAAAAATCAACTAAAGATAATGAATGGGAAAATTCTTTAGATAAATTGAAAATTAATAGACACCAACTTACTGTTGAAGAAGAAAATATTTTACTCAAAATATGTGATAGATTAGTATGAATTTAGATTTACAAAATATAGAAAAAGAACATTCTCCATATTGTCCAGTTTGTAGTGGTTGTGGCGAAGATGGATGTTGTTCTGCAACAGTATGTAAACAAAGTCCGGAAGGCCACTATTGTGAAACTTACCTTAAGGAATTGAAACTTTCGCATTCAATACTTAATAAAATATCAGATAAAATTTTTGAAGAAGGAAACGAAGAGAAATACAAAGAATTAAGAAACAGCTTTGATTATTTTTTTGATATCTATTGGGAAAAGTATTTTAATAAAGGAAATGATTTAAAAGAGTCGAAAAATGAATGATCAAATTTTCAATCTTCAAATAATATTTTCAATACTTTCGGTTCATTTTGTTTCAGATTTTATCTTGCAAACACAAGATCAAGCAACAAATAAAAGTACAAGTAATAAATATCTTGCAGAACATGTATTTAACTACTCTCTTCTTACAACAATTTGTTGGGTTTTTTTATTCGATTGTGTTCTGGCTTTCCCTTTGATTGCTAATATACCTGCCGGTAAAATAAATGCAATTGATGTTTTTGTTTTAACTTTTATATTTCATTTTTTTACAGATTATTTTACAAGTCGATTAACCAAAAAATTATGGCAAGAAGAAAAAACTCATGATTTTTTTGTTGTAATTGGATTTGATCAATTACTCCATTTTGCTCAATTGTTTTTAATGTATTATTTTCTAATAAAATAAAAAATAATAATTATAATTTTATAATTTAATTTTTTTTATTATTTTCGTTTCTGCTTTAAAATATGGAAAAGTTTATAATAATAAAACATTTTATAGGAGATAATATGACTCCTTATTTGTGTTCTAGAAATATATTTTTAGATGATAAAATATTTTTCGAAGATGGTTCTGATAACACAATATTAGAGGGAATTGTTGATAATTTTAGTAGTGATAATCAATTTGTTAAGGTTATTCATAAAAATCAAATTATAGATGTAAAAGTTGAAAACTGTTTTTTTCCTATTATTGAGGTTTACAACGTCAATTTAGAATTAGAGAATAAAATGGAAATTTCGAGAGATAAACTAGAGTTTTCGACTATATGTCCTGCTTGTGAAAAGAATTCTAGAGATCTTGAAAATTGTTTACATACAAACGAAAGTTGCTTAAAAAATAAAACCAAACCATACGCATTTATAAAACTTTAATCATGAAAAAAACTATTATTACACTTGCTCTAACTTTATTTTGTTTAGCAGGTATTGCTCAAACAAGAAAGCTCACCTTAAAAGATTTTAAAACTTGGTCTGTTCAAGGAAACATTAATTCCAATATTGGGAACGGAGATATTGCAAAAAATACTCCATTTTATTCTAAAACATCCATGAATTTAGGATATGGATTAAGATTAAATAAATTTATTTCAAACAATTTTGTAGTAGCATTTGACTTGTATAATTCCAAACTATCTGGAGATGATGGAAAGTGGAGTTATGAAAGTAAAATAAACTATCAACCCTCAATTTTACTTATTGCTCAAACTGGCAATGTAAGATATTTTGATGAATTAAAAAACTTTCAACTTTATGGGTATTTAGGATATGGTGTGCTTAATTACACATCTCAATCACAAAATTCATTGCGACCAGAATTAAACACATCCTTCAAAGGTAATTATCAAGTAATTCCAGTTGGAGTAGGTATAAAATATCATATCGCTCCTGATTTTACTGCTAATTTAGAATACTCTTACAATAGTGTTAATGGAGATAAATTAGATGGTTATGAAAATAGTTTGACTAACTATGATAATTACTCTAGATTTTCAATTGGTATTAGTTATTCAATTGGAAAGAGTTTTCATAGAGAGCTTGAATGGCATGATCCCAGACCAACTCCTTCAAGAATTCCAAATAGAGTTGATACTGTCGTAATCGTGCAAAAAATTCCAACTACAGATTCTACTAAATTAGAATCACAAAATACAATCTCTAATTTAATGAATGATTCCATTAAAATGGATTCAATTACATTCTCTAATGCAAAAGTTACAATCTATTATGATTTCAATAAACATAAATTACCCATTCTATATCATTACAAATTACAAAATATATCTTTAGAAGCCATAAATAGAAAAAATACAAGATTAGTAATTGAATCTTTTACAGACACAATAGGAAGCCCAGAAAACAATAGAATTATTGTTGAGAGACGTTCCAATCAAATCATGGAATATTTAATAAATATTGGAGTACCCAAAGAATTAATTGATATCAAGCTTCACGATGAAAATGATGCAATAA
>Ga0315901_10000122_pt1 | contig 110342 bp, 89 predicted proteins | sample LakEriMetagenome_10_FD_203761 | JGI IMG/M metagenome (GOLD analysis project Ga0315901, IMG submission 203761) | Freshwater fungal communities from buoy surface, Lake Erie, Ohio, United States - Buoy 2 MA116 | ecosystem: Environmental > Aquatic > Freshwater > Lake | place: USA: Lake Erie, Ohio... | reverse complement strand
GCTAGCAGAAGGAGTATCAGCATGCCGTGCAGGGCATGTCGAACATTGATGCTCATTGTACGACCGTGATGATCGTGGTGGAATGCGAGCCCTCGGTAAGAGCCTCGACAATATAGATACCGCTTTCTAACCCGGTATTGTCGAGCCGCACCTGCTGACCAACATGAATGTCAGCGATCCGCCGGCGCAGTTTCCGCTGTATGCGGAAATCGTGAGGTGAGTGACGAGTGACGAGTGACGAGTGACGAGTGACGAGTGACGAGTGACGAGTGACCAGTGACCAGTGACGAGTGACTAGTGACGAGTGACCAGTGACCAGTGACGAGTGACCGGTGACGAGTGACCGGTGCCGAATGACCAGTGGACAAGAGGGCCACTCGAACGAGATGCCATCATTCCTGCACGCATGATTTGGGCACGTTGTCGAATGATTGGAATTCAGGTCAGTTTCGATCGAACAGTAAGGCGCTAAATGTGCGTCGCATGCTTGCAGCTGCCATACGCACTGCCAAGGAGCGCATTGAACTGGTCACTCGTCACTCGTCACTGGTCACTCGTCACTCGTCACTCCCTATCTTTGACCATGCTCATCCGCTCGATTTCCGGACTACGTGCAACGCTGGGAGACTCACTGACGCCCGACGTTGTGGCGCGTTATGCTGTGGCCTTTAGCTCGATTCTGCCGCAGGGGCCGATCGTGGTTGGGCGTGACGGCCGTCCGAGCGGGGTTTGGATGGAGCAGGTGCTCGTGGGTGCGCTGCGTGCATGCGGGCGTACGGTTCGGCAGCTGGGGATGGTACCGACGCCGACGGTGCAGCTGATGACCGAGCACTCCGATGCCGTTGGTGGTATTGCCATCACCGCATCGCATAACCCGGCGCCGTGGAATGGGCTGAAGTTTCTGGATGCGGGCGGCGTCTTTCTTGATGCAGAGGGCAATCAGCGGCTGTGGGATGCCGTTGATGCCGGACCGGGCGGACTTTGCACGGATCAGCAGTCGGGCTCACTCGAGCTGGTGACGGATGCCATTGAGCAGCACGTCGAGCAGGTGCTGCGTCTTGATGCCGTGTCTGCCCTGCCCCCTGCCACGGGAGAACCGGTAGTTGTTGATGCGGTCAATTGTTCGGGATCGTTCATCGTGCCGATGCTGCTCGAGCGCCTGGGATACCGTCCTGTTCCCCTCTACGCCAACGGGTCGGGAGTGTTTCCGCATACGCCCGAGCCCCTTACAGAGAATCTTGGCGACCTTGGCCGTGCGGTCGTTGAACACCACGCTGCCTTTGGTGTTGCGGTCGACCCAGATGCGGACCGGCTTGTACTGTTCGACCGCCATGGAGCGGCGATCGGTGAAGAACGCACGGTGGCTCTGGCGGCGCGTGCCGTTCTTGCCAGCGGGCATCTTGGCCCGGTGGTTGTCAATTACTCCACATCGAAGATGGTCGATGATGTAGCCAGCGTGTATGGTCAGTCCGTAGAGCGTGCACCGGTTGGCGAGATCAACGTCGTGCGGCACATGCAGCGCCTGGCTGCCGTTGTCGGCGGCGAGGGTAGCGGCGGTGTCATCTACCCTGCCTGCCATGCCGGACGTGACAGTATAGTGGGACTAGCCCTGATCTGCTCGCTAATGCGGCGCACGGGCAGACACCTCGATGAGCTTTGCGCCGAGATGCCGCTACGAGTGATGGTCAAGACCAAGTTCGACCTGGCATCGCGGCAGGACATGCAGCGCATCCGCGGTCTGATCCTCGAGCACTTCGCCGATCACGTCGGCGCGACCGATGACGGGATCTACCTTCAATGGTCTGACTCCTGGGCCCACGTGCGTGCGTCGAACACGGAGCCCATCATGCGCGTCATCGCCGAAGCCCCCTCGCAGGAAGAGGTCAGGGGGCTCATTGATTCGATCACTTCGCTCATCGGTGTGTAAAGCGGCATGACCACGAACGGCATCGCCCATGCACGCAGCGTTCTGTCCAAGTGTCTGCATTCGGCAGTTGGTGCCGATGCAGGGCGCACGGGTGTTGAGGAATACAGCAGCGTTGAGGGCACCTTCCGCGTGCTGCGTCATACGCAGACGCAAAAAGCCCTTGCCATAGTCGACGCCATACCGCCATCGGAAAGTCCGTTCGACGAGGTGCCGCGCGACCGGCTGCGGGCCGTGGCCACGCGCCTGCAGGCCCCTTACTTTATCCTGACGAATTTCCGTCGCGTGGTAAGCTACCGCACCGACGCTGTATTGAAGCGTCTGCCCGACGAGCAGCAGACCGTAGGCTGGCAGAACGCATCGGACGTGCGCACGGTCATCGATGCGGAGGCATCGGGTATGCAGATCGGCATCACCTCGGCTCTGCGTCAGGCCATTCACTGGCTAGACATCGACTCGGCCCTTTCGCCCGAGCAGCGCGTCACCGACGCATCGGCCTTCTTCAGCGAGCGCGTTCTGACGTTGTTTGATGACCTCGTGCAGTGCTGCGAAAGTGGCTCCGAGCAGCGCGACGCGGCATTGCGGCTCGGAACCAGCATCCTTGCCTATGTGCTGATGCACGTGCGTGACCGGGAGAATCTCGACCGGCTGTCACTTCCCTACGGCCTCGGCAGCGCCGAACTGATGACCGACCTTGTCGGGGCATTCTTCCGTCAGGCACGGCGCCGGGGTCATACGATGCTTCCCGACCGGGTCGACGACATCTCGATCGTCGCCGGACGTGAGGGCGTCTTCCGCATGACGTTGTCGGACCTTATCGACTTTCTGCATCGCTTCGATCCGGAACGTCTGTCAGACCATGAACTTCATCGCGCCGTTGATGCCGTTCTGCAGCGATGTGCGCGCATTGCGCGTTCTTCTGTGCCCACGATCGATGCGCTCGATCTTGCCCTGCGGATGGCTTCGCACGTTCGCGGTCCATCGCTCGCTGCTGCCGGCGAGCGCCGTCGGCTTCTGGAGATCGGGCAGACCCAGGGTCTGGCAAGCGTTCGCTACCTTCTCATGTCCAATGATGCATCCAGCGAGGCCCGTGTGTATGCGCGCACGGCAGAAGACGAACGGGCCATCGTGCTGCGTTCCAGTGGGCGTCTTGGTATTGATGCCGACGTGCAGATCCTGCGCGAAACGCGCTTTGTACGCAGTCCCTGGAGCACCGTCGTGGTCACGTCGACCGACGTTCGGGAACGGCACCGGCTGCGGCTGCTGCTGGAGCGGTTGCCCCTTGACGCGGACGCAACGGTCGTGCTGTTTCTTCCGATCTCGGCGCTCCATGATGAACGCTACGATGCCGTTCGCTCGACGCTGGCAACGCGATTTGCCATTGAATGGCTGGTGGTAAGTGACGCCGAGGCGCTGGCCGAGCCCGACACGGGCGTGTGTTTCATTGTGGCGCGGCATGTCCCGCAGGTAGAGGCGGACCATGCGGCCCGCTGCGTCTACCTGCGACGTCCGATCGCCGCATTCTTCCCTTCGTCAAAGGCCTCGCGGGACCTTGAGCAACACCGTCTGCGCGCGCTCGATACGTTTGTGGCCTATCTCGACGCGTCACGTCAGGGCAAGCTCAACGATGAGGCCGTTGTGCGCATGATCCCGCAGGAGTACCTGCGTCGGCATACCGTCTGGGAAGACTTCCTTGTTCCGCCCGACGTGCTGAGCTCGATCATGAGTAAGACGCTGCCGCACGTGCGGCCTCTGCGTCAGCTGGCCGATGTGGCAGGGGGCTTGCGCACCGGTGCTAACGATGTGTTCGCTCCCGATACGCAGCAGATCGCCTCGGAGGACATTGAGAACATCTACTGGCAGCGCGTGACCGACGACGGAGGCCTTGTCGATAACCTTCTTCTGACCTCGGCAGATGAGATCGAATCGATGCTTGGTCTTCCCCATGCAGACCGGCGTCTTTTGTGCCTGCCGAAGGACCGCATGCAGATGCACGGCAGCAACGTTCTCACGCGCATCGAGCGCGCAGAACGCGATGGTGTGCATCTGCGAGCTACGGTACGTCATCCCTCGCACTGGTGGCACATTCCGCCCCCTGAGGTGCCGCATCTGGTGGTACCAAAGCAGCAGGCACAGCGTTGGGTGGTAGCCCACAACTGCGTGAGCGCTTACGCCGCCGATGCCTTCGTCTGCATCACGCTGACGCAGCCGCGCATGGCAGAGCGTATCGCGCTGTGGATGAACTCCACCATCGGACTCTTTCTGAGCGAACTGATGCGCCAGGACGCGCATGTGCAGAGTATCACGGTGCGCGACGCGCAGGAGTTTCCGATCGCCAGCGACGCGCTCCTGGAGCGCATCGATCCGCACGCATTCACCGGTCTTGCCCGGCGCAGAGTGTCGACCCTAGCCGATGAGTTCGGTGCGCTGTCGTACGATAGCATACGGCCGGAGACGGTCCTGAGAGACCGTCGTAAACTCGACGCGTTCATCATGACCGATCTGCTTGGTCTGTCGGACGAAGAGCAGCGCTGGGTGTATCGTTTCGCTTATTCATGGTGGTCGCGCGCATCCAACATCCGGCATACAGCCAACGCTCTTTTGTTTGAACTTGAACGGCGCCTGCGCATCAAGCCTCTTCGCTCATGGTACTGGCCACGGATCGATCAGCTACCCGAGAGGAACCGACGTGAGATCGTCCTCGATGCACCTGCTCAGGATGTGACCGTATCGGCAACCATGTTCGGCTGGCAGGTACGCGTGAACATGAACTCGCGCGATGAACTTGTGATCGACACGTCAACGTCCGAGGAGGCCGACTGCATCGGTCTGTTCCTGAGGCTTGGCGTTCGGGCGATGGAGATCCCGTCCGACGCGGTATTGATCGCCGAGCTGCTGCCGCAGTTGCGCTCGTATGTAGAGCTCATCGACGAGCATCTTCCTCCGATGCTCATGCCATTTCCCGAGGATATGCGCTCTTCGGTCCGATTCGACATCGCCAGAGCCCTCTGTTCACGCTGATCTCCCGGCGGCATGTCACGTGCAGGGGGCATGCCTGCACGTAGACGCATGATGACGCAATCCCCATCATGGAGTCCGCATGCTCGACCAGCACGAGATCGTCGCCCTTCGACTTATAGCCCGCCTTCACAACGATGATATCCGGCAGCTGTGCCGCGATTGCCATGATCTTGATGATGCCCTGCAGCGCCTGGGACGTCATCCGATGGACCTGCCGGAGAGAGCCGCCGAGCAGATCGAACGCTGCAAACAGCTCGGTGTGGCCGTGCTTGCGTGGCATGACCCGCAGTATCCGACGCGTCTGCTCGACATTGCATCGCCCCCTGCCGTGCTCTTCGTCCGCGGATCACTGCCGGAACCCGCACGGCCCATGCTGGCCATCGTCGGCACACGGTCATGCACGATCCACTATGGCAAGCCGGTCACGGAGGTGCTCGTGGAATCATGGACGCAGCGCGGCGCGGTGATCATCAGCGGCCTTGCCCACGGCATTGACACGGTGGCCCATGAAACCACGGTCCGAATGCGCGGTTCGACGGTGGCCGTGATCGCCAGTGGCATCGATCGTATAACGCCGATCGTAGCGCAGCGTATGGCCGACAGGATCGTTGAAGGGGGCGGATGCATCGTCAGCGAACACCCATGCGGAGTAGCCGCGCTGCCCCCGGCGTTCCCGGCACGAAATCGGATCATCTCCGGCATGAGCGACGCCGTGGTCGTTGTCGAGAGCAAACGTCGCGGCGGAGCCCTCATCACGGCCGACTTTGCGCGGCAGCAGCAGCGTCCGCTCTATGCCGTGCCCGGCCCCATAACATCTTCTCGCAGCGAAGGGTGTAACGCTCTGATCGCCGACGCATCCGCGCGAATGCTCACGTGTGCCGATGACCTCAGGGAGCTTCCGAAGTGGTCGGCGCAGCGGCCTGCATTCGAGAGTATCGACGGCCTCGATACCGGCACGCCACGGCACTTGGATGAGATCGCCATGCACTGGAACTGCTCGGCGAGCGAAACCATGAGACGCCTGCTCGACCTTGAGCTGGAGGGACGTATCACACGACTTCCGGGGAATACGTTTCTGGCACGGGCAACATGATTGTAACTTGTGGTGATGTCGATCACCAGTCGTAAGCGCTCACACGTGGAACTTGCCATAAGTGCCGACGTGTCCTTTCGCTCCAAGACCAACGGTTTGGGGCGTTATGCCTTCGAATACAATGCGCTTCCGGAGATCGACCTGGCCGACGTCGACACATCCGTATCGTTCATGGGCCGCACGCTTCGCCTTCCCTTGCTCATCACCGGGATGACAGGGGGTTACCCGGAAGCCGAAAAGATCAACACTGAACTCGCCGAGGCCTGTGCCGCATTGGGAGTAGCCATGGGCGTGGGATCGATGCGCGCGGCGCTGGAAGACCCATCGCTGGCCTCCTCGTTCCGCTGCGTTCGCCCCTTTGCCGATTCGGTGCCCATCGTTGCCAACATCGGCGCGGTGCAGGCTGCGCGCTGGCTGCGGACGGGTCAGCTCGATACCATGGTGGGTCGTGCGCTCGAGATGACCGGTGCTGCGACGCTGGCCGTTCACCTGAACCCACTTCAGGAACTTGCGCAGCCCGAGGGCGAACCCGAGTTTCGCGGAGTGCTTCAGACCATTGAGCATCTTGTGCGCACGAGCCCCGTTGCCATCATCGTCAAAGAGGTCGGCGCCGGACTTTCACGACGCGTCGTGGACCGGCTCAGCTCGGTCGGCGTGGAGCATGTCGACGTCGCAGGTGCCGGCGGCACCTCCTGGGCCGGTGTGGAGATCCTGCGTCACGAAGCCCCTTCGCGGGTCGATCACTTGTGGGACGTCGGAATTCCGACGGCCGAATGCATTGTGCAGAGCCGTGACCGTATGTCGACGCTGATCGCCTCCGGCGGTATCGGGTCCGGCACCGAGGTAGCGCTTTGCATCGGACTCGGAGCCAACATTGTTGGAGCGGCCCGACCTGTGCTGCAGGCACAGACTCTGGGCGGTGTCGATGGCATCGTCAACCTTCTCACGTCATGGGAAACCACTCTTCGTCAGTGGATGTTTCTTACCGGCAGCACCGATATCGCGTCGCTGCGTACTGCACCCGTCCTCCAGGTTTCACCGTAATGGCCGCCTATGTCTCTTAACGATTCCCATACCGATACGCTAGCCCCCTACCGGGCGATGATCGAAACATCTCTTTTGCAGGCTCTGGAGGAGTTCCGCGAGCCGCACTGCCTGTATGATCCGGTGCACTACCTCTTCGAGGCAGGCGGCAAGCGCGTCCGCCCCGTGCTAACGCTACTGGCCTGCGAGGCCGTTGGTGGCAGGGCCGAGCATGCCGTGCCGGCATCGATCGCTATCGAGCTGCTTCATACATTCACTCTCGTGCATGACGACATCATGGACAGCTCGATGAAGCGTCGCGGACGTGATACGGTTCATCGGAAGTGGAACACCAACACGGCTATTCTCTCGGGCGACGTGATGATGGGTATGGCCATGCGCCTGCTTCTGCGCAGCGCCGAGCACGCGCCGCGTCCGCTTGACGTTGTGGATGCATTTTCAACGGGGCTTATCGACGTCTGCGATGGACAGGCCCTCGACATGGAATTCATGCTTCGCTCGGATGTTGAAGCCGATGAGTACTTCATGATGATCGAGCGCAAAACGGCGCGCCTTCTCGAAACGTCGGTGGCCATTGGCGCAAGTATCGGAGGGTCGGATCCCGACCAGAGGGATGCGCTGCAGCGCTTTGCGCGCGAGATCGGCCTTGCGTTTCAGATGCAGGACGATATTCTGGATGTGTATGGCTCGGAGAAGTTCGGCAAGGCACGCGGCGGAGACATCATCGAAGGCAAGCGCACGTGGCTTATGCTCGAGTGCTGTGACCGCGTAGAGAATAGCCCCCTGGCCACCGAGCGCGACCGTCAGATCACATCCATGTTCAGAGCTGGCAAGCCCCTTACGGCCGAACACGTCGATGAAGTGATCGTCATGCTCGACCGGTATGGTGTGATGGAAGCCGCCACGTCGATCGTTGAACGATACACGCACAGTGCCTATGAGGCACTTCTCAGTCTGCCGGCCAGCGCTTCAAGGGACCGCCTGCATGACCTTGCCTCGTCTTTGATGGAGCGCACGCACTAGGCCGCATTGCGGACGTATTTTTGCGGCCATGAAGATCTCCGTTATCGGTGCCGCGCTTAGCGGCATTGCCGCCGCAGAACTGGCCCACCGCAAGGGTCACGACGTATTCGTCAGCGAAGCCAAGTCCGCCGAAGCCGCCTCGGACGCGCATGCCAGACTTGGCCAGCACGCCATCGCATGCGAGTTTGGTGGACACACCGACCGGGTCTATGAGGCAGACCTGATCGTTGTCTCCCCCGGCGTGCCACCCTCGCATGCCGTTCGTGTCGAAGCCGAGCGCCGGGGCATTGAGCTCATCGGTGAACTCGAGTATGCCAGCCGTCAGCTCACTAACCCGATCATTGCCATTACCGGCACCAATGGGAAGACCACAACGACCGCGCTTACGGCATACATTCTGCAGCAGAGCGGACGTGACGCTGTTGCGGCGGGAAACATCGGAACTCCGCTTAGTGCGCTGGTTGATGCCATCACGCCGCAGACCGTAATCGTTGCCGAATGCAGTTCCTATCAGCTCGACACGATCACATCATTCCGTCCGCATGTGAGCATGATCCTGAACATTACGCCGGATCACCTCTCCTATCACGGCACGTTTTCCCAATACGTTGAATCAAAGTGGAAAATTGCTTCGAACCAACAGGCCAATGACATTGTAATTTTGAACGCTGATGATCCGGCAGTCGCGCCGGCAGCATCAGCAGTCCGAAGTTCGGTACGCTTCTTCAGCACCACTCGTGAGGTTGATGGAGCATTCATCCGGGGGGGTGAAATCGTTCTTCGGGATCAGCAGCATACTGAGGAGATCCTTATGTCCTTGAGACGTCTTGGATTGCCAGGAGTTCACAACGCAGCAAACTCCATGGCAGCCACGTTGGCGGCCCGCGCCTTTGAAGTGCGCAATGAGAATATTCGTGATTCGCTGATGTCGTTCAGCGGAGTCGAGCATCGCCTCGAGAATGTACGAATTCATAAAGGGGCCCGTTTTGTGAACGATTCGAAGGCCACCAACGTTAACGCCACGTGGTACGCGCTTTCGAGCTATGACAGACCGATCGTGTGGATCGCCGGCGGCCGTGGGGACAGCAACAACTATGCTGAACTCGACGGGCTGGTGGCCGCCAACGTCAAGTCGATCGTCTGTATCGGCGAAGAAGCGGAAGCCATATTCAACCACTGGTGTACGACCAAGCGCTGTGTAAAGGCCGAAACGATGGAAGATGCCATACGTATCGCCTCCGAGATGGCACTTGCCGACGATGTCGTGCTGTTCTCACCTGCCTGCAAGTCCTTCGACATGTTCGCCAACTACGAAGAACGGGGTCGAGCATTCAAACGCCTTGTAGCCGCACTGTGATCTGCAATGTCACTTCCAGTCATCGAGATCCGTGACCTTCACAAGAGGTATGGCTCGTTCAACGCCGTCAATGGGCTCAACCTGACGGTACAGCAGGGCGATGTGTATGGCTTTCTCGGACCAAACGGTGCGGGAAAGAGTACAACCATCCGCATGATGATGTCGCTGATCGCCCCCTCCTCAGGCTCGATCAAGATCTTTGGAATGGACCTCAATACGCATCGAACGAAGATCCTTGCACGGATCGGTGCGATCGTTGAGCGTCCGGACTTCTACAACTACCTTACGGCACGTCGCAATCTCGAGTTACTCGGCAGACTCAGCGACGCCGATGTTTCGCGGCCCGCGATCATGAAGGTCCTCGGCATGGTCGGACTCGACGCGCGTTCCGAGAGCAAGGTGAAGACCTTTTCGCACGGCATGAAGCAGCGACTGGGTATTGCCCAGGCACTTCTGCATTCGCCTGACCTTATCGTGCTGGACGAACCGACCACGGGATTGGATCCGCATGGGATGGTGGACATGCGCGACCTCATCCTTGAACTTGCGGCCGATCACAAGAAGACGATCTTCCTGTCATCCCACATCCTGCCGGAAGTCGAACTAACCGCCAACCGGATGGTGATCATCAACCGGGGTCAGGCAATCATTGAAGGGGCTGTGCAGGACCTGCTCAATGCCGGACGTATGAAGGTAACGATCGAGACTCCGGACGCGGCATTGGCGTTGTCGATCATCAATGCATCGCAACTGGCACAGCATGTTCATTCGTCAACCGATGCAGCGGTCATCATGATGCTCGAGAAGTCGGAGATACCGCATGTGGCGGCCATGCTCAGTTCTGCCGGAGTGGGCCTGCACGGCATCGTACCGGTGCGCTCGCTGGAAGAGTACTTCATCTCGCTCACCAGGGAGGCCGCATGATACTGACCGCTTATCGCGTGGAGATGTCCAAGATCTTCTCCAAGTGGAGAACGTTCATCGGCTTTCTTGCGCTCGCGGTGCTGATCCCGATCGTTGTTGTCGGGATGAGCATGCAGGGCGAACAGTTCTTCAAGTTTGCCACGGCGGGCCTGAAGGACAACTTCGAATTCACGGGTCACCTTCTGAACGGTTACGCCGTTGCCTACATCATCTTTTCCTCGCTCTACCTGCATGTTCCGTTTCTGATCACACTTGTGGCCGGCGAAGTACTGGCCGGTGAGGCCACAGCGGGGACGTATCGTCTGTTGCTGACGCGCCCTCTGTCGCGCGCCACAATGGTCAACGCCAAGTATCTCTCCACGCTCACGTACACGTTTCTTCTCGTGGTCTGCATGGCAGGGCTTTCGCTCGGACTCGGAATTGGCTTTCTCGGCACCGGGGAGGTCTTCATTATCCGTCAGCAGATCACCATCCTGCAGGCCGATGATCTGATGTGGCGCTTCGGCTACGCGTATGCGTGGGCATTCCTGGCCATGGCAACCGTTTCAAGCGTCGCCTTCCTGTGCTCGTCGCTTGTTGAAAACGCCATTGGTCCGATCATGACCACGATGTCGATCATCATCGTCATGACGATCATTTCGGCCATCGACGTTCCTCTTTTTGATTACGTCCGCCCGCTGTTCTTTACGAATCACATGAACAGCTGGAAGTTCTTCTTTGACGATCCGGTGCGATGGGACCGCATTGTGCCGTCCTTCATCACGCTGATGCTGCACATCGTCGGCTGTTTTGCCGCCGCACACCTGATCATCCGCAGAAAGGATATCCTGACGTGATCCGCCCCCTGCTGATAGTGGTGCTCGCTCTTGTGAGCATCGTTCCTGCGACAACGTTTGCATCTGCCGATGCTAAAGCCCTGTTGATGTCCATCCGCAAGCGCATGGAAGCCAGCGGCAAGTATTCGGCCGACCTGCGACTGAAGGTCGACATTCCCTTTATCAAGGCCCCGGAGTCGCGTGCTACGCTCAGCTTCACGCCGCCCAACACAACCAAGATCACATCGTCTGGCTTTGCGATGATCCCCAAGCAGAGCACCGAGCTCAGCGCTCTGTCCCTGCTGTCGGGCGACTTTGCGGCGATCGACATGGGTACGGAAACATGGAAGGGGCTCACCCTGCGCAAGATCAAGATCATCCCTGCCGACGAGTCCGGCAACGTCGTACTGGCAACGATGTTCGTCGATCCAGCAACCCTGTTCACCCATAAGGTCGTGGCCACCTCCAAGACCGGTGGCTCGGTCACCGCAGAGCTGGTCTACGGCAATCCGAAAGCAGCATCATTCTGCCTTCCCTCCTACATGAAGCTCATGATGGAGGTGCCCAACTTCGAGATCCCACGCACCATCACGGGCGACTTCAACGAGTCCTCCCAACCCAAGAAACCCGCAGATCCCAACGGCAAAACAAAGGCCACGGTCGAGATCTGGTACGAGAAGTACAGGTTTTAGATGTGAGGTGTGAGGTGTGAGGTGTGAGGTGTGAGGTGTGAGGTGTGAGGTGTGTGGTCGTTGCCGTGTGTAGGGGCGACCCTACGCGGTCGCCCAATACATTTTACGCCTTCTCCATCGTTCAAGAGCGGACCCGGCAGGAAGATCGGGCGAAGCATGCTACCGCCCCCCCCCCCCCCAACATCACTCACACAATCACAATCCCGACAGGACAATGATCTGAGCCCATAACGTCGGGCAGGATGAAGGCGTTTTTCAGGCGTGGACGGAGGTCCGCGGTGATCCAGTGATAATCGATGCGCCAGCCCACGTTGCGTTCGCGGGCTCGGGTGAAGTAGTCCCAGTAGGTATAGTTATCCGGCTCATCGGGATAAAACTCCCGGAATGAATCCAGCCAGCCCTCGGCGGTCATGCGATCGAGCACGGCGCGCTCTTCCGGGAGAAAGCCCGTGTTGGTTTCGTTCTCTTTGGGACGCGCAAGATCGATCGGGTGGTGGGCGATGTTGTAATCACCGCAGACCACAATGCCCCTTCCTTGCTTACGCTGCTCTGCGCAGCGGGCAAGCAGTGCATCGTAAAAGCGCAGTTTGAAGGGCACGCGCGTATTGCCCACGGAGCCATTGGGAAAGTACACATTGTAGAGGATGAACGAGCCGAAGTCGGCCTCGATGATGCGGCCCTCGCCATCGAACTCATCGATGCCAATCTTGGTCGTTACGGAAAGGGGCTCCGTGCGACTCATAATGCCGACGCCGCTGTAGCCGCTTTTGATCGTGCAGGAGTGCCAGTACGTGTGCCAGCCCGGATGGTTCTTCACCTCATCGGGGATCTTCTCAACGTCAGCCTTGGTCTCCTGCAAACAGATCACATCGGCCTTGACCTCGTCGACCCATTCGAGGAAGCCCTTTTTTTGCACGGCACGGATACCATTAACGTTCCAGCTGATGATCTTCATCGTCCGGCCTTGAGATCGGTCATGGTACACAGCGCATGCAGCGTGTAGCCAGCCTCAGCGAGTTTCTGCCTGCCCCCTTGCTCGCGATCGATCACGCAGAGCACTTCCGACGTGTCGGCTCCAAGCGAGCGCAGATCATTACCCGAGATGATCACCTGTCCGCCGCTCGTGATGACGTCCTCGACGATCAGCAGGCGCTTACCGGTCACATCCGGACCTTCGGCAAGCTTGCAGGTTCCGTAATCCTTGGCCTTCTTGCGAACGAAGACCACGGGCAGACCCGATGCAAGCGACAGCGCCGTGGCAATGGCCAGTCCGCCCATCTCAAGTCCGGCGAGCATCTCGGTCCCCTCGGGGATCATCGGTAGCATCTGCTCGGCGATGGCACGAAGCAGGCGTGGGTCGCTTTCGAACTGATACTTGTCGAAATACTCGTTGCTGACGATCCCGCTGCGCAGCGTGAAGGTTCCGGTGATGTGCGCCACATCATAGATGGCCGAGGTGAGTTCTTGTCGTGTCATGCGGCAAATTTCCAACTTCATACGCAAACGGCGATGCCGACCAGGGCCAGCATCGCCGTTGTGTTGAAAAGTTTCGATGTCGGCTTACGGCACAACGAGCAGCATGCGTGACAATTCACCGGATTCGGTTCGCACACGCACAACGTAACTGCCGGCAGACGGAAGCAGCGTGGCATCAAGCGACATTGTGAATGCACCGTCAGCCGGGATCACCACTGGACGCATGAAGACTTCACGTCCGGCAACGTCATGGATCGACACCGTGGCGGCACCGGGCTGAACGCCCCGAATGGCAAGCGATGATGTTGATTGCATGGGCATAGGCGTGATGCGCATCGACTGACCACGCTCGTCCTCATCCACCGATGTTGGATTGTCCGGATATACCGACAGGTTACACGCATTGGAGACGTCGATACCACACTCGTTACGGACAACGCAGACGTACCGTCCTGCATCCGATGCCTTAACCGATGCGATACGAAGTGTCGGCTCGGTAGCACCGAGAATATCCTGACCATCCACGGCCCACTGATAGGTGACTGGCGCAGAGCCACTCTTGAGCGTGATTCGGATCTCAACGGATGTCCCTTCCTTGGCACGCAGTTCGAACGGAGGCTGCAGGCCAACCTCGGCCTTGACGATGTTGCGCATGCTGACCGTGCGTGAGCGGGCCGTCTGACCACATGCGCCGGTAACCACCACGTGATAGTCGCCGATCTCGCGAGAGGAATACGTTGAGAACGTTGCCAGAGGAATCGCCGATCCGTTGCGGAACCACCGATACGAAAGGTTCTCACCTTCAGCAACGACGCCGAATTGGAACAGCATGCCCTGACAGAGCGTATCGGACGTCCTTCCGTTTGGTGCAGCAGGTTCACGAGTGATCTGAGGAGCCGGCCGAACGATCACATTCACCGTGCGCGAGGCCAGCGTACGCTGTGACGGGAAGCCGGTTACCAGGCAGGTGTAGCGACGCGAATCCGACGCTGTCGCTCCCGAGATGCGAAGCACATTACTCGTTGCACCCGAGACTCGTCCGCCGTTGACGAGAGGCGTTCCATCCTCCGTGCGCCATTGATAACCCACGCCGGCATCACCTCCTGTTGAGGATGCATTGATGCGAAGGATCACCGTGTCACCCGGGCAGACGATCGTGTCAAGGGGCTGCTGGCTGATCGTGATCCTCGGGAACAGCACACGGGCATTGCGCGAACGAACGCTTGAACAGCCGCCGGTGACAGTGCAGTAGTACGTACTCGATGTGTCGCTGACGGTCACGTTACGGATCGTCAGTGATGCCGTCGTTACGCCGCTGAACTTCTGATCGTTCGCAAGTGCAGTTGCTCCGCGGAACCACTGTAGTCGCTCTCCAGCCGTGGTTGTGGCAACCAGATTCAGTGTCACGGTCGTTCCGGCGTCGATCTGCGTAAGCGACGGTGGCTCAGTGGTGATGCGCGTACGGGTAAAGACGTTCACTGTTGTAGGCCGTGTGGTAACCGCGATGCCTGTACCCGACTGTATCCTGCAGGTGTAGACGCCCGCAAACGAGGTGTTGACGACATCAACAGCGTACGTGCCACCCGTTGCACCGGCTACCGGAACTCCGTCCCTCAGCCACTGGAACGTCAGCGACGGTCCTGCAGCAGTTGCCGCCAGCGTCAGGCGATCAGGAATGCAATGATTGATCGTGGCTGCCGGCTGCGTGAGGATGCGTGGCACCCGCAGGCCGAAGGCACTGAGCGTGCCGCTGACTTCGTTGCTGACAAGGAGCATATCGCCACTGACGGGGCTTTCTGTTGCGGGCACGTGGATCAGCACTTCCGGACCCAGATCACCAACCGTTGCGTTATCAACGTTGGCAAGACTCGGCGTGATCGAAAAATTGCGCGCGTTGAGATAGTCAACGAAACGACCATTCGTCGGGTTGGTAATGTTGTACATGAACACGCCACCAATGCGCTCGAGTCCAACAAAGACATACGCCGAATCATTGATCATTGCGGCGGCGATCGCCTCAGGCTCAGGTCCCTTGTTATCTGAACGGTCGTCCAGCGCGTTCGTCGTATGACCCGTATTGAAGTTCGCTGGAAACAGTGCGGCCAGACGTGTTTCGAGCTCAATACCGGAATCGAACAGAAGGTTGCCGTCGGTGTTCCACACCGAGAATGAACGTCCTCCCAGGGTATAGATTTCGTCGAAATCACCATCAGCATCAACATCACCGATGTTGTTAACCACGTTCAGCCGACCTAGTAGCTGATTCGTCTTCAAACCCGGCCACGCCGTCAGAAGGTCAGGATCGATCACATACGAAGAAGCTCCTGCGCGAACCTCCTCAACGAAGGAACCCCACTCACGGGCATCACCTTCGTTTGCCGTCACAAGTACCGTCGATGTTCCGATAGTCACTGCCGAAATCGCATCGGGCTGATACATACCGTACACAGGATAGTTCGCGATCTTGATACTCGCACCTGTGCCGGCGCTGTTATCACGGTCACCGGCATCAAGGCCATTCGGCACGTCAAACGTTATCAGACCCAGGATCGGATCAGCCGAAGGATTCACGGTGATACTTCCGTTAGGGGGCGATGGCAGCACCGAACCACCAACACCAAAGTCGTTGTCGTTGATCACGGCAAAGGTGCTGGCATTGATCCGAGCAATACCTTCTACCTTGTCAACGCTTCCATAGCCGATGCCCGGCAGGTAGACCGACTTCGCCTTCTTCACCGGCCGCACGCCAATGGCTGCCAGTTCGGCAAACGTCATGCTCTCCCAGGTCTTGCCCTGCGGCAACAAGGCCGCGGCATTCTGGAGGTTGGTTGCGCCCCTGAGGTTGATCTCGAAGATGTACTTGCGAGCCGATAGGCCCGTTGCATCATCGCGCTCGACGACGAAGAACTTGCCTCCACCGAGTGACACAGCGTCACCGATCTTATCGCATGATCCGAACTTTTCGAACATCGGGTAGAGATACTCACCCACAACCTGCTTTGTGACCGTGTTGAAGGCCAGGATGCGGCACCATGGCGAGGCCTTTGAGGTTGCATCGGTAGCGTTATCCGGATCGTCGATACTACTCTGGATGAAGGCATACAGAATATCCCCTTCGATTGCGCAGGCTTCGAATCCACGGTTGGCGCGGCGCTTGGCGTATACTGCCGGGAGGGCTTCGTTGCCGAAGGTGCCCTGTGCGGCATTCACCGACGCTGCAGTGCCGGCCGGGACGTAACGGTCGATGAGTCGACCTGTGTTCGTGAAGTTGTAAATGGCCGGACGATACTCGTCCACCATCCACCACGTGCCCGAGGCATCCACGCTGATACCTTCAAGATCTGCGCCGAATGGATCATTCGGCAGATCATTACCATTGAGGTCGATCGGGAGCTCATCCGTGTAGGCCAGACCTTGCGCAGCGGCCTGCAGGTTTGGCAAGCCCGAGATCGGTGTTGTACCATCAGCCCGCGTCAGACCAATGCGGTTCAGGATCGTGAACGTCCCCGCCGTGCGATCCAGTTCGAAGCGGACGACCTCGCATTGAAAGTTTGGCAGAGCAAAGGGGCGGCGCGTCAGACCGCGCACCGTGGCCGGCTCGCCGTTCGGGCCGCGATCGGGATGGGTAAGAAAGCGCACCTTGTTGGTGTCGGCACCAAAACCCTCAAACCACAGTCCGGAGAAGCCACCGAGGTTGATGGTCTGTCCGGCAGGCGTGGTACCGAGAACCGGACGGTTGCGCCACGTGAAGTTGGTCGACCGTGGCAGCCCCCTGCTGTAGTCTTTAAAGCCGAGAGCAACAACGCGCACCAGGGTGGCATTGTTGATGTCGATCACCGCGATCGCGTTGTTTTCTTGTAGCGTAACATAGGCCGTCGAACCGTCTGCCGAGATCGCCGCATACTCCGGCTCGAGATCCTGCGCCACCGATGCGTTGAGACCATAGATCCGTACGCCCATTGCCCGTAGAGAGTCCTGACGTCCGTTGAGTGAGGTAAAGGTCACGGTCTGTACCGTTGGTGCCGTCGGATTCGTCACGTTGATGATGCTGACGGATCCTTCCGGATCAGCCGTGTAGTTGTTCTCCGGCTCGCCTTCATTGCAGACCACCACGCGCTGACCATTGGGTGTAAACGTGAGCATGTCGGGCAGAGCACCCACCGTCACTACCGAACGGAAGTTGCCGCTCATGTCGAAGAAAACCACGCGTCCGGGATTACTCTTTACGGCATCTTCCATGGCAACGGCAACAAGACCGTTCCGCACGGCAACGGAATTCACACCAGCCCCCCAGGGGGCCATACTTACATCGCGCACCAGAACGGGGGCAGCCGGATTCGTCATGTTGATGTAGCTGATCCGGTTATTGCGTGCATCCGTCACAATTGCAGTTCTAGATGTCGGGTCGTAGGTTACCGACTCAGCAGCACTACCGTCATACACGGTAGGGCGCTGGGTATGACGCCCCAAGTGCTGAAGCACCTGGCCCTGTGCGTTTGCACAGATCGACAGCAGAACCAGCAAGACACCGCAAGCAGTCAAAGTTCGTCTCATGTCACGTTCCTCTTTCGTTACACACAAATGAATTCGCAGGAGAGCAGAATGCGCCGCAAAAGTCCCGCTGGGGTATGGCCTAAAGGTTATCGGGCCATTACGTTTGTGTATTCCCACTGTCAACTCTTGGTAATGCAGAATCTGTACACCATCATCGTGGCATTCAGCGCAGTTCTGACGCTATCCTCATGCTCATCGGTTGACGAGTGCCGTAAGGGCGTGACCGTGCAGAACACCAGCGTCTCGCTGGAGAAAGGTATGTGCTTCGGAAAGTGTCCCGTTTACTCCGGTACCATCCTCGGCGATGGCCAGATCATGTACGATGGTCGACGCTTCACCGAGCGCGAGGGTATCTACGTGGGCGCACTCAGTGAAAGCAAACTCTGCGAACTGATCACCCTACTGCGTCAGGCAGATCTTGCCAATCAACCCAGTGAGAAGCTGGACAACGTGCCCGACGCCCCGATCTCGGAACTGCGCGTGGTCTTCCTCGGAAAAGTCTACACCTATAAGTGGAATATGGGCACACCCGACGCCCTCAAGCGCATCGAGACGTTCATCGAAGACAACACGCACGAGAACCAGTCGCTGCGTCTGATGGGCAATTAGGTGTGAGGCGTTACGGACGTTTGCGTGTGCTTGAATACAAGAACGCGATACCACCCGTCAGCTCCTGGTACTGGCAATCTTCCAGCAGACCGGTTGAGCGCATGAGCTCGAGAAACTCCTCGCGGCACGGGAAAGCCGCGGCAGTGGTTGGCAGATACTCGTATGCCTTGCGGTTTCCGGTCAGCAGGCCACCGATGAGCGGGATAATGGTGCGCGAATACCAGCGATAGGCAAGCCCCATAAGGCCACGGGGCTGACCAAACTCAAGCACAACCACGCGGCCGCCGGGTTTGACCACGCGGGCCATTTCGGTAAGGGCCACGCGCGGATCATCAACATTGCGGATGCCGAAGCTGATGCTCGCAACGTCGAAGCTCGCATCGGCATACGGGAGCTTCATGGCATCGGCAACTTCAAACTCCACGTCGAGCCCCTTACTGCGCGCCTTTGCGGGAGCATGCGAGAGCATATCGGCATTGAAGTCGGTTCCGAGCACGCGTCCGGTCGGACCAACAGTTTTTTTGAAGCTCAGTGCCAGATCGCCCGTGCCCGTGGCACAGTCCAGCACGTGACTACCGACGCGAGCTCTGCTGGCGCGCACCGTTGCGGCTCTCCACAGGTGATGCACACCGAGTGAGAGAACCGAATTGGTCACATCATATCGCGGGGCGATGTCCGAGAACATCGCATGTACGGCCTGACTCATGAGGCAAAGATACGGGCAACGGTGTTCCAGGCCCCGAGCATCACGGCCGGCATGCCCTGACCCGGGAAGACGCTGTCGCCGATCATGTACAGGCCCTCGAATGGCGTCTTGTTTGGCGGCAGCAGCGGAAGGGGGCGTCGCACGTCGTGCGGGATGCCGCCGACAAATCCATCGTGTCGCTGCGTGTAGCGCTGCCAGGTATACGGTGTGCCGACATCCACGCGCTCGATGTCCATGCCTTCGAACTCATGCATACTGCGTCGGATAGCTTCGACCATCGCCGTGCGCACAACATCACGTCGACGATCATGCTCCTCGGCGCTAAGCCCCCTCCAATCATCAGCCAGCGCATGCGTGCTGACGGTGATCGTGGTGACGCCCTCGGGTGCCTTGTATCGGTCATCGGGGTGCGACACCGTGAGAAACAGCGAGCCCGAGTGCACGTACGGGATGTCACGATCGAGATGCAACTGCACGTACTGACCTGGCAAAGTCGGCACACCGCGCAGCGTGAGGTATACCGTGATGGCGCACCACGCATGATCGAAGCGTGAAGCTATGCGCTCAAAGTACGATCGTACTTGCTGCTGTGTGATCCGGGCCATGTTCCAGATCGGGATCGACGAGACGACGCGCTCGGCGCGGTACACCTCGGCGTTGGAGCACGTCACCTTCCAGCCCCCTGCCTCCCTTGTGATCTCCGACACACGCCGGCGGAACTTCACCGTTGCACCACGCGCTGTGGCATGGCGCATCAGCTGCAGGGCCGGACGGTACATGCCTCCGACGGGATAGTACGTCTCACTCGGATACGTAAGTCCCATCGCTGCCGTCAGGTAAGGGGCTTGCTGTGACGTGTTCTGCGTCGATATCAATAGCTGCTCGTCGATGAACCGCCGGAATGCAGCGTTGCGATGCACGCCATGCTTTTCCATCAGCACGTCCATCGGACGCACGAGTCCGGGCGCAAGAGGTATGCCGGCGATGGCCGCAGGTGTGACCAGGCGCAGCACGTCGCTCATGCTTGTTGGCGGGAAATGCGTCAGCCCCTGCACGAGCGACCAGACGCGGCGCTCCATGGCGTAAAGGTCCTGCCAGAACGCTGCTTGGCGTCCGCCCGGAAACAGGCGCTCGGCCTCGGCCGTCCACTGCTGCTGATCGGCGTATCGCACAACGTCGAACTCCGGCATGCGGATCAGCATGCCCGGATCCTGCTTGATGAATTCCGGCTGCAGGCCAAGGTGACCGAACACGCGTCCGGCCGGCTGCGAGTCGACGACACCGCTGACAGTCGTCGCGCCAACGTCGAAGGTGCATTCACCGATTCGGAAGAACGAGGCGCATCCGCCGAGCGTTTCATGCGACTCCAGCAGCGTCACCTCGTGTCCCTCATGGGCCAGCAAGGCAGCACAGGTAAGGCCCGCGTAGCCGGCACCGAGAACGAGTGTAGAGGTTGTATGCGTCTGCGACATGGCGCATGATAACATCCGCGCACGAGCGGGCGTTCCGGCAGCTTGAAAACAACAGCTGCAGTGGTGTATTCGTCTGCCTACACCGAGTGTTTCCACAGTAGATTTGTGCCATGAAGACTCCTTTTGCCTACCTGCCGGTTCTGCTGATGCTCCTGCGCGTGAGCACCGTGGCCGGAACCGATCCGACGATGAACGTCAAACTCGACGGGGCGACCAAGATCCGCGGTCGATTCCTTGACTATCATCAGCGCCGATTCGGGACCGCAGAGCCCCCTTCGACGAACCTTCGAGTCAAGGCTCTCAATGAGGTGCAGCGTCGCTCCACAAAGCTCTCGGCAGAGACGCAGGCAGAGACGCCACGCTGGACGCAGAAGGGTCCGTATGCCGTCGGTGGACGCATCAAGACGATCGCCTTCGATCCGGTCAAGAAAGACGTGATCTACATCGGTGCAGCTGCCGGTGGCGTTTGGAAGACCACCAACGCCGGCGAGGAATGGCAGCCGATGATGGATCAGGTCAACGCCATTGCCATGGGCGCTCTGTGTATCGACCCCGATGATCCGAACATCATCTATGCCGGCACGGGCGAGCAGGTCATCAACGCCAATACGTACTTCGGCTGCGGACTGATGCGATCGACCGATGCCGGGCAGACATGGAATGTGTTCGCTCTTACCAACGTTGGGGCGTTTTCGCGGGTGTACATTCATCCGAAGAACAAGAACCTGATGATGTGCGGAGCCATGGGCGCTGATGCCGGCGTCTGGAAGAGCACGGACAAGGGGCTCACGTGGGCGCGCGTGCGAACGGGTCAGGTCTATGACCTGTCGATGAATCCCGACGATCCCGATCAGTGGGCAGCCGCCGTTTCTCAGGACGGCATCAGCATGACAACCGACGCAGGACAGACGTGGACGACGCGCATGAACGGTCTGGTCGGCGCTGTCGGCCGCATCAGCGTGCAGTATGCCCCCTCCCGTCCATCAACGCTCTATTGCCTGGCCGAGCTTGACCGGCTTGCAACAGTAGCGAAGTCTACCAATGGCGGAGCCACCTGGACCGTTCAGTATCGCGACGCGCAGGGGTGCTTCTTTGCCGGTGCCTGCTCGCCGGATGCGAGTCAGGGGTTTTACGACAACCTCGTTTCGATCAACCCGAACAATCCGGACCAAGCCCTCGTCGGTGGGATCGATCTCTGGATGACCACCAATGGCGGCTCTCAGTGGGTGAACGTTACCAACGGTTACAGTGACGGTGATGGAGCGAACCTGCCGCACGTAGACCAGCACGTTGTGGCCTTTGATCCGCATGATGCCAAGCGCGTGTTCGCCGGTAATGACGGCGGCATGATGCGCAGTCCGGACGGCGGCAACTCGTGGTACCTGATCAATACAAACCTCGCCGTCACGCAGTTCTACTCCTTCGATATCGATCGAAGCAACCGTGACAAGATGTACGGGGGTACGCAGGACAACGGCACGCTCGGCACCGAGGGCGTGGTCGACTGGGAACGTTTGGTAGGGGGCGATGGGATGACCACGCTGGTTCATCCAACAATACCATCGATCGTGTATGGAACGAATCCCAACGGCGCACTCTTCCGTGTGGATCTTGATGCCGGACGTCTTGTGCGGATCGTTACCGGACTCAACAGCAGCGAGGCCTGCGAATGGGTAGCCCCAATGGCGATCGACCCATTCAACCCCGATGCAATGCTTACCGGACGTCAGCGCGTGTACCTTTCGGAAAATCGTGGTGACATCTGGCAGGCAGTATCGCCACGCTTCGAAGGCAACGTCTCGGCATTGGCGTTCTCGCAGGCCGATCAGGAAGTGATGTGGGCCGGCAGCAACCAGGGCGAGCTGTTCGTCAGTACGGACTATGCAACAACCTGGAAGCGCGTCGACGTCAACGGTCTGGGATCTGCCTATATCAGCGACATCATTTGTCCCGAGGACGACCGCAAGACGGCATGGATCACGTATTCGAGCTACGGCAAGCCGCATGTGTGGAGGACCACGGATCTGGGTCAGACGTGGGAGTCGCGCTGGAACGGCATGCCCGATGTGCCAGTCAATACCATCGACATCCATCCGGATGATCCGAATGTGCTGTTTGTCGGTACCGACATCGGCGTCTTCGTCACCTTCGATGCGGGCGCAAACTGGATGCCCTACGGCAAGGAGCTGCCACGCACTCCGATCCTTGATCTCAAGATCGACATCGCCAACAGCTTCATCCGTGCCGGTACGCATGGCCGCTCGATCTGGGAAGCACCGCTGCTGTCGGTCGCACCGGCCGACCCGATCATAGCCACTCCGATTGGCGGCGAACAGTTTGTTGGCCTCACCTCAACGCGCATATCCTGGAGGGGCGTGCCCGCCCCCTGCCGTGTCGAATACTCGATCGATAACGGGGCTTCCTGGCGCGTGATCATCAGTGGCCAGCAAGGCTCGGCTCTTACATGGCAGGTACCGAATGCCCCGACAAACGTTGCTCTGATCCGGGTGACGTCGGAATCCAACCCGGCGATCTCGGTCGTCAGCCGCAACTTCTCCATTCGACAGCTTGTGCGCGGCATGGTCGTCTCTCAGGCTTCCGTTGGATGGATCCCCTATGGACTGTCGTATGACGGAGCATCGGGGCTATGGACAACGAACTTCCGAACGAGGACGCTGCACAAGCTCGACCCGAACACGCTCCTTCCGATCAAGACCATAACGATGCAGGGGGCCGGCGATAGTCTGTTTACTGACCTTTGCTATGATCGTGAACGGCACGAGATCTATGTGCATCGACTTGAAAGCACCGAGGGGCTGACCACGACGGTCATTGTGGTAGACACGAACGGCCGACTTCTTCGGACCTTCCCGTCAGGCGCTCGACGCTACGGGCTTGGTCTGGAACTGGTCAACGGCGTTCTCTACGGCTGCGAGCGTGACGGAGATCGTCGCATCGTTGGCATGAGCCCGCAGAATGGAACAATCCTCTCGGCCGTTCCAAACCCGTTCCAGCAGTTCTATGGTCCACGCTGTCTGACCTCTGACCGCGAGGGTAACTTCCTGCAGGTATGCACGGGCTTTGCAGACGGCGGCGGAGCGCTGCTGAACGCGTCGATCGCCGAGATCCCTGTGGCAAACCCGACGACGATCACAAGAACACTTGCTCTGCAGACGCCCAGCGGACTTATCAACGCCCGTGGTGTTGAGGCCGACCTGCGCGACAATACCATGTGGATCAGCGAATACGGTGGCACGATCTTCAAGATCACGGGGCTGCGCTTCGAGCCCCCTCCGGTGACCTCCGTGGACGAGGAGTCCATTCAACTCGAAGGCAGCGTTTCGATCACACCGCACCCGGTCAGCTCAACGTCGTTCGTCTCCGTCAGCTCCATAGGTCGACCACGCATGATAACGCCGATGATCACGGACGTTACCGGACGCGTGGTGTGGAATGGACCGGTGTATCAACAGGAGGCCGATCAGGCACTGGCCATTCGCATACCAGACGATGCCCTCTCGACGGGCACGTACATTTTTTCGCTCAGCAGCAATGACGGCCGCAGCATGCGCCAGGCATTTGTCGTGAGCAAGTAACAAAGGCAACTATGCTGCACATTTTGCTGGCGTTCATCACCATGGGCGTGGTGTGGTTCGCTTGGACAAATTTCAAAATGATCGGCCGCCTGCGCGCGGCCGATCTTGACCTCACGCCCGAAGAACGGCAACAACGCCAGGTATCCTACGTCATGCGCATCGTTGTGTGCCTGATTGTACTTGCCATCCTTCCGTTTTTATTCACGTTTCTTATCAAGTAATGTCAGAGAACGACCCGAAACTCGGCGGTCCCGGCAATAAGGGGACCGAACGCGAGTTTCTCTCCGGACCTCACTCGCGCCTGCGCGAGTTCATGTTTGTTGTGCGCGTGATGAAGGAGTTCATCCGTGGATTCCGCGTGCTACACTTCGTCGGCCCCTGCATCACGGTCTTCGGATCGGCCCGGTTCAAGGAAGACCATCCACATTATGACGCCGCTCGCGTTGTCGGAGCTCGCCTTGCCGATATGGGCTTCACGGTCATGACAGGGGGCGGACCGGGTATCATGGAGGCGGCTAACCGCGGAGCAAAGGAAGCCGGTGGAACAAGCATCGGACTGAACATTGAACTTCCGTTCGAGCAGCATGCCAACCCTTGGCTTGATGTCATGGTAACCTTTGAGCACTTCTTCGTCCGCAAGGTGATGCTTGTGAAGTACTCTCTGGGCTTCGTCGTCATGCCGGGCGGTTTTGGCACCATGGACGAGCTCTTTGAAGCTATCACGCTGATCCAGACAAAGAAGATCGCCAACTTCCCCATCGTGCTGATGGGTACGCAGTACTACTCTGAACTCGTCGAAACGATCCGCAATCGCATGGTACAGGAAGGTACGATCTCCAAGGACGACCTCGATCTGTTCCTGGTAACCGACAGCATCGATGAGATGGAAGAGTTCCTGCGCGCACGCGTGGTCAAACGATTTGGTCTCAAGCAGCAGCTCTTTATCCCGCGATCATGAACCTCTGTGTCTACTGCGGATCCCGCACTGGCGTCGATCCATCGTATCAGTCGGCCGCAGAGTCTGTGGCCGACGAATTGCTGCGGCGCGGCTGGGGGCTTGTCTACGGCGGCGGTGGCATAGGCCTCATGGGAGCGATCGCGCGGCGGGTCTTCGACGGCGGCGGCCATGTCGTCGGCATCATCCCGTCATTCCTGGCATCACGTGAAGTTGCGCTCTGGGAATGCTCGGAACTGATCGAAGTACCCTCGATGCACGTTCGCAAGCAGATGATGATCGAGCGCTCTGACATGTTGCTGGCCATCCCGGGCGGCTTCGGCACCATGGATGAGCTCTTTGAGGCCATTACGTGGCGGCAGCTTGGACTGCACGACCGTCCGATCGGACTACTGAACACCAACGGATATTACGACCCGCTTCTTTCGATGAATGCTCACATGGTCGAACGGGGCTTTGTGCATCAACACCATGCTGACCTGCTGATGGCCGATGTAGAGGTACCTCGACTACTCGACCTGCTCTCGTTCGCCTCCAGTCACGCCCCCTCGCAGTTGCCGGGGCGCATCTAGGACGTGCCGGTGCTCCGCGATCTGTTCTTCCAGAGTGCAACACCCATCATACGATTGGGACGCACCCGTCCGCTGACGCCGGATGATGCTCCGCCCCTTCCGCGCGGGCTGCACCCGAAGGATGCGGCCGCCGCATTTGCGTCGCTGTCGACGGATTCCTTCCGACGTTTTGTCTTCGAGGTGTTCTGGGCAACCGGACGTCCGGCACGAGCGGTACTGGGGATCATAACCGTCCGCATCGCGGTCGTCCTCACCACTCCCGTCCTGCTGCATTCGGTGCTTTCGCAGCTGCCCGGTGTGACGGCCTCTGCGCAGCTGCCGGTTGCGGCGCTACTGACGGCGATTACCCTTGGCTGCGTGGGAATCCTGGGTGCATTGCTCAACCAGCACATGTTCGTCAACATGCTGCGCGGATTCGCTACGATCATCAATGGCCTGAACGACCGCATCATTCATCATACGCTGAAGCTGCGGCGTTCGTCGCGCTCGACGATGCAGACCGGTGACCTGGTCAATCACCTTTCGAGCGACACCGACGCTATGGCAGAGTCGATGTTCTTCATTCCTGAGTTCTACAACACCGTCATCGAAACCGTGGCCGTGATGGCCATGCTATGGTGGTACCTGGGTCCGGCGGCACTGGCCAGCTTCGCCACGCTCGCCCTGATCGCACCCCTGATGATCGTCGTTGCCCGACGTTTTCGGCAGCTCGACCATGAACTCATGGAACTTCGCGACGAGCGTGTAACGCTGATGTCGCAGATCCTGCAGGGCATTCGCGTGGTCAAATTCCACGCCTGGGAACAAAGCGTTCGCTCCGAGGTCAGCAGCATACGCAACCGTGAAGTTTCGACCAAGGTTCGCATCTCTCGCACCGACGCGCTCAGCACGATGATCTTCGTCAGTACCACGACGCTTGTAGGGTTCTCGGGCTTCGGTGCGTTTGTTCTCATGGGCGGAGAGCTTACCACGCCCGTGATCTTTGCCTGCCTTGCGCTCTTTGCCATGCTCGAAGAACCCTTCGGCATCGTCAGTCACCTGCTGTCGAATCTGCAGCATGCGCGGGTAGCCACGGGACGTCTGCATCGTTTCTTTACAGCCCAAGTCCGAGAGGAAGACTACCGTCCGGAATCAGATCCCGGAAAGTCTGTAGGCCTTACCACCCAGGGTCTTTCGCTCACCTATCCTGATGCCACCGAACCTGCCCTGCAGGCACTCGATCTGACGATCCCGCCCGGCGCGAGCGTGGCGATCATCGGCACCGTCGGTGCGGGCAAAAGCACACTGCTGCGCACGCTGGCAGGACTGCATGTCCCGACGAGCGGAATGGTAAGCCCCCTGGGGATCGACCCGAGTCAGCGTCCGCGCATGGGCTACGTGCCGCAGGAAGCGTTTATCATGAATGCGACGGTGCGCGAGAATATTCTCTTCGGTGAGGAACTCCATGAAGATCACCTGAAGGGGGCTGTGCGCAACAGCGCTCTGGAGACCGATCTGGCGATCATGCCGGCTGGACTCGACACGGAGATCGGCGAGCGCGGTGTCAATCTCTCGGGGGGGCAGAAGCAGCGCGTCTCACTTGCCCGCGCGGCGTATTACCGTCCCGGAATCGTCTTGCTCGACGATCCCCTGTCAGCTGTAGACGTCAGCACCGAAAACACGCTGGTCGATTCCCTGCTCTTCGGTCAGTGGCGCAACATCACACGCGTTGTGGTCACACACCGCCTTGCGCACCTGCACCGCTTCGACATGATCCTGCTCATGGAGAAGGGGGCTGTGGTTGCCCGCGGAACGATCGACGAGCTTCGCGACCATGCGGCATTCGCCGAACTGATGCGTCATGAGGCAGACGAACCGGTCGCCCCCTTGCAAGCAGACGTGCCTGCACCGGCGGAGATTGACTCCAGCGGTGTGACGCCGTCGACACTGGATGAAGCATCCTCAAGACTAACGGTCGATGAGGACCGCGTCACCGGTTCTGTGGGCTTTGACGTCTACATCACCTACCTGCGCGCCATGATCGGACGTCGCTGGACGGCTCCCGTGCTCCTGTTTGCACTCATGGGCTCGGTGATCATGATCACCATCATGCCGATGCTGCAGACCTCATGGCTTGGCTACTGGTCTGACGTGACGGCTGGTCGCATTGCCAGCGGACTGTGGGCATGGTTCTCTCCGGTGCTGGGCAGCAGCGTGCTGAGCGCGCCGGCGGCCATCGCGATCTACGGACTGCTCGGGACGGCCGTGCTGACTGCCTGGTTCTCCGAGCGCATGGTATGGCTATCGCGCGCTGCGGCGGCATCACGCACTATCCATGACAGCGCGCTGACAGGCGTTCTGCAAGCACCGCTGCGGTTCTTTGACAGCACGCCGATGGGTCGCATCCTGAATCGCTTCGCCCGTGACATGGAGGGTGTGGACGATCAACTTTCCTGGAACATCGAACAGTCATTCAAGTCGTTGGCGAATACACTCGGCTCGTTGATCCTCATCATGAGCGTCCTGCCACTGATCATCTTCGTGGTCATACCGGTCTTCTTCATCTACTACCGGCTGCAGCGCGATTACCGTGGAAGCGCGCGCGAAGCCAAGCGCCTGGAGTCGATCAGCCGCTCGTCACGCTATGCGCACTTCAAGGAACTGGTCACCGGACTCGACGTCATCCATGGCTTTGCACGCGAGCAGCACTTTATCGATACGCACCGCGCCATCCTTGCACGCTATCAGCGGTCCTACTGGTGCAGCATCATGCTGAACCGCTGGTTCTCCACGCGTGTGCCTCTGACGGGCGGGCTGGTAGGAGTCTCAACAAGCGTGCTGATCATCATGGCTGCGTGGAATGGTGCTATCGCCCCCGGTGTAGCAGGCCTGGTGCTGACCTATGCCATCAGCTTCTGGGGAACGCTCAACTGGACGATTCGTGCCTTCAGCGAGGTCGAGTCACGCATGACCAGCGTAGAGCGCCTGGAGACCTTTGCCAACCTGCCGGGTGAGCCCCATGTCACACTCACTCCTCCACTCGACGCCCGCAGCGAATGGCCCACGAAGGGGGCTCTGCTGATCGACGACTTGCATGTGCGCTACGCGTCGCATCTTCCCACGGTACTGCACGGTGTGAGCTTCAAGGTCGAACCGGCCATGAACGTCGGCATCATCGGCCGCACAGGTTCGGGGAAATCAACGCTGTTCCAGACGCTCTTCCGTTTTATCGAACCGGAACGAGGACGTGTTCTCATCGACGGCGTCGACATCACCTCCATCCCGCTTGATCGACTTCGGCGCAGCATCGCCATCATTCCGCAGGATCCGACGCTCTTCATCGGAACCGTGCGCCGCAATCTTGATCGTTTCGACGACTGCTCTGATGCTGATGTCTGGGAGGCCCTGCGCCGAGTGCAGCTTGCCGAGCACGTGCGGGCCCTGCCGGGAGGCCTTTACGCACCAGTGGTTGAGGGCGGAGCGAACTTCTCTCAGGGTCAGCGTCAGCTACTCTGCCTGGCACGCGCGATCCTCATCCGTGCTCGCATCATTGTGCTGGACGAGGCAACAGCCAGTGTGGACATTGCAACGGATGCTCTGATCCAGCAGACGATCCGTGAAGAATTCCGCGACGTTACGGTGCTGACCATCGCACACCGACTTGATACCGTGGCCGACGCGGACATGATCGTTGAACTCTCGGCCGGACGCGTGGCCAGTATCACCAGACGTTGACCTCGCGCTCGAGCGATATACCGAAGCGCTCTAGCACACTCGACTGAATCGCCGAGGCCAGAGCGAGGATCTCGTCGCCCGATGCAGCGCCATGATTGACAAGCACCAGTGCCTGACGGTCATGCACGCCGGCATCGCCACGGCGAGCCCCCTTCCAGCCACACTGGTCGATGAGCCATGCGGCGGCAAGCTTGACGCGTCCGTCAGACTGCGGGTATGAGGGGGCTTCGGGGTACTCTGATCGCAGCCGCTCGGCAACGGCGGCATCGACGATCGGGTTCTTGAAAAACGACCCCGTGTTGCCGATCACTGCCGGGTCGGGCAGCTTGCGACGCCGCACCGAAACAACGGCGTTCATAACATCCATGATCGTTGGCTCGGTGACGGACATTAAAGCAAGTTCCTCACTCACGTCGCGATACGTCGTGTTGACCGTGGGCTTCGTGCTGAGTCGATACGTAACAGAGGTGATGATCATCCGATCGCGATGTTCGTGCTTGAACACACTCTCGCGGTACCCGAAGGCGCAATCCTGCGGCAGAAATCGAACAATCTTTCCGGTCTCCCTATCCAGCGCTTCACACTCTTCGAAGATGCTCGCCTGCTCGACGCCATACGCACCGATGTTCTGCATCGGAGCCGCGCCCACCGTACCGGGGATCAGCGCCATGTTCTCCATGCCGCCCCATCCCTGATTCACGGTCCACTCCACCACGTCGTGCCAGACCTCGCCGGCACCGAGGCGCACATGGACGATGTCGCCGTCAACGCAGGTGCTTCGCTCACGAATGCGCATGGAGATCACAAGCCCGTCAACATCCGACGTGGGAACGATGTTACTGCCCCCTCCGAGAATGCGAACACCCCAGCCGTTCTCATCAGCCATGGCCAGCGCCTGGCGCAATTCATCAACGGATGTCACCTCTGCAAAATGCTGAGCTACAGCACGGCAGTGCATAGTCATGCGGGTGGAGAGATCGATGTTCTGCTGATGAATCATCAAGCCTAGGAGTGCAAGCGAATGAGATCTTTTGTTAGTGGCCGCGAGTTACCAGCAAGAACGTCAAGTGGGATAACATCCGGCTCTGGTGTGTAATCGCCAAGCTCATTGATGATGGCTTCAATCCTGAGCAAATGGGGCGGCAGAGTGGTTGAATCATACTTACGGAGTAGTTCTGCAACTCGCCCGACAAGCGAATCCGACGATTGATCAGCATTTGTAGGCTTCATCATTTACCTCGCGAGATTATGGTTGTGAATATATAGGGGTAAGTTCATTCGGTCGACGTACATCTATCGCACGATTGTAAAGGGGCGATTAACAACATATCCATTACTCACCAACGTAGCGAGGTAGACTCCCTGCGGGAGCGATGATACGTCGATTGTTACATCGTCTGCCTCCGCAACACGCGTGCGAAGGATCTGCCCGTGCAGCGAAAATACGCGTATCGTCGATCCCGGCTCGACAGATTGAATCCGAAGTTCGTCTTGCGTCGGATTAGGGCCAACCAACAGCGACCGTGACTCACTATCCACCCCCGTCGTGCCCATCTCCCAATGCAGCGTTGTTCCCTTTGCAAACTGGCGTGTAGGCGTTAGACGCAGACGTACGTTTCCATTGGGGTCGAATGCAGCGGTTGACTGCAACAGATCATCGCTTCCGCCGGATCGGACAACCTGATTGTCCAGGACATCATTGCCACGTATACCTACCTGCACGTCAACGGACTGTGGGATCGGGATCTCGGTGTCATAGACCATGCCGATGTCGCCCCCTTCATGAATTCGCACCTGGAGCGACACACGACCTCGATCAACATATGTCCCGGTGTTGGCGTCGAACAACAACAGCGTCATACTCCGCCACTCAACAACAAGCACTCGATCGGGTGAAGCCCCTTCCACAGCCCAACAGATGCGCGGACCATTCGGAGCGTTAGTGTCCAGAGTCATATAGTGGCCCAGCGCGGAGATCACCAGATCAGCTTCGTTCCACATCAACACCGGCGAGCTGGCCCATACCGGGAACAGACTACCGCCCAGACTGATGAATCCGTTGGTATGCACATTCATGGTATCGAAGGTGCGGTCGAGGATCGTGATCGGAAATGGCAGTGCAACCGGGGTGACTACACGGCCATACTGACGTATGTCTCGCAGCACCGTCGGCGATTTCAGCACACGGAACTCCCCTGCCTCGGTACGGAAAGCGTACTGCCGCGCGATCAACGGACGGCGACGTGGTTGGGTCATCACCACGGTTGCCGTTTCATCGTAGATCGGGAGAAGAAATCCGGAACTGGATGCTGGTGCCACGTGCGACGAATCGTATTGTGCTTCGGCCTCGAATGAGACCGCAGCATCAACGTTTTCAATAACCGCAATGCCGTCGGCGTCGGTCATTCCTGTGTAGCGTTTCGATGCACCCGACTCGGTGATCTGATATGGAACACCCTGCGCAAAGCGTACACGCCGATCAGGGATTCGGATGACCTCGGCAACTGCCATGGAGATGGTCGTCGTCAGCTCGGGCAGAACTGATGTGGACACAAGCCGCGCAGACTGCTGTGGAGTTTCCCCGCTAACGTCGAGACGCAATGAGGAGGGCGTGAATCGACGTCCGATGGCGCTCGGAACAATGACAGCCCGTCCCAGCGGTAACACACGGCGCACGGCAACCGACGTCTGCGTTCCCTCCGGAAACGGCACGGGCACGAGAGAGAGCAGTCCGGGGAGCTTTTCACTATAGATATTTAGCACTGTTGACGTTGTGTCACCATCGTTCTCAATCGTGATCTCAACGATCTGGCCTTTGGTCACCAGAATGTCTTTGCGCTCAATGCTATCGGCAATTGCAACACCGAAGGAAAACGCATCCTCGCCAACCTCGGCAGGGTAGATCGTGTACGGTCCATCGATGTCGATGGCATACAAGCCCCTTCCCAGGCCGTCAAAGTTCCATGTTCCATCGGCCGCCGAAGTCACGATCGTATCTCCTGTCGGAGCCGGAGTTCCGCGGTACACATAATCGCTCACGGGTCGGATCTTCAAGGTCACCCCGCCAAGGGGCTTTCCGGTCTCAACATCGCGAATGGTGCCCACCAGACTGCAAGAGCGCTGACGTGGCTGGTTGCCAACGCACGCGCTCGACTGCAGATACTCGCGCATGACAAGGCGATGCATGGGATGAAACTGCAGAACGTCTTCGAATGCCGGGTCACCATTGGCAAAGCAATACGACATGATCGTACCGCGACTTGGCTTGACGTCATCACTCGAGAAACATGTCCCTGACTCGGGTGTAACGCAGCTATCGAGAGCCCCGTTCGGCCAGTAACAGCTGTGCGTGTGAATTCCACCGCAGATGTGACCCAACTCGTGAGAAATCACCGAGACGTTCCATGACCACGTCGGATACGCCACGGCCTTCGTATCGATATCCACGGCACAGTACGCCCCATCCGACTCACAGAGTCCGCCGATGGTTGCCGCAAGGCCCCCTGCTACATCGCGCGAGGTGATAAACACGGCTGCATCGCGCTGAATGCTCGTCATGTTTGACGTGTACTCTTCGATGAACGTATCGAGTAGACTGAAAACATCTTGCTGCGTCGGATACGGGTCGTTGGACTTGTCCCACAGACGCAGATTCGTCACCATAACGCGCGTACGCAAGTCCGTTTCGAACACGGCCGATACGGCAGCCATGTTCAGCGACACGAGAAGTCGCGCATCACTGACCGAGCCGGCGGCATACACCGCATCATTATCAACCTCGAGGGCCAGCTCAAGAGTGAGCGTATCGTTGGCGTTCGTCGCTTCGGATGTCTTGTGTCCGGCCTGACGCAGCGCCGACATGGCAGCGGAGCTGATCTTCTCCGGCGACGTCTGGCAATGAAGGGGCTTTGCATTCGCCGCTGACGTTTGAAGCCGCAGCGCGTTCGACGCATCCCGCACCAACGTTGCCCGGCGTCCCTTCTGCTGGGTCAGCCCCATCATCGACCCACGTTTATCGATAGCGATGATCGTCCAGTCGGCACCCGGTATTGAGAGCTTCGTACGATACATCACCACGTCATCTGCGAGAGCCGTCGTGGTGCTACCCTCATCGTTCATCACGATGCACTTTGCCCAAGGGGCAGACCAGGCAACACGTTCCAATTGGGTGGAGACCAACGAACCATCGAGTGTTGGCACCTGCATCTCAATCTGCGCTGGACGCCCCACGGCAAGGCGCTGCAGCTTCTGCACGCTGGGTGTTGCACCGAGATTCTGCATGTGTTGTGCAGAAAGCTCGGGTAGCACACAAAGGGCCGCCAGCAGGAACAGCGTGATCGCTCGGTTCATGATCGCTTCAGTACATGGTCAGGGGGCTTGTCGAGTAGCGAAACTACGCCAATGACATCTCCTGTAGCCCCCCCCCCTAATCGATAACCACATAACAAAGTCTGAAAGAACCTGTTCGCTCTGACTCGCAGGCCAGCTCCTTCATTTTCAGAGTTCATGGTCTCAATAGTAGACATATATAGCGGCAAACATTTGAGTAATTCCTCCCGCTGAAATTCTGCTAGGTTGAACCGCGCATTTGTTCATTCTTTTACCATACTGAGGTTCCCATGTATTCCCCCCCCCCCCCGCAGCTCACGTCAGCTGCTCCACGTTCTTAGTGTGATCTGTCTGGCCATGGGCCTGCATGTTCACGCGATAGCCCAGCCGGTTCAAGGGCCGGGCTGCACTCCCGGAGACCGTTTTCACCGTAACGTTCGCATAAGAAGCGAGCAGTTTATTGGTTGTAACGACTGCCAAGCCAACCCGCCGGACGTCCTTCTGGACTTGCTGCACAAATACCGTCCGATACTTCGCCTGTCGGTCAGCCCGTCGGATAGTACTTGCGGTGGTGCCTTCGGTACGTTGAGCCTGCAACCGAATATCGATCCGTTGAGCCCTGCGACCGATCTAAGCCTTCGCGACCGATTTTCCTTGGAACAGGGCCGACTCGATATGGCCCTTGTGGCCTCCGACAAGATCAGCAACCTTCTTTTGAGCACGCGTAACCACACCGCCTCGATCAAGTTTGCCACGACGCCTGAGCTGAATGCACCAGACGTCGAACGCATGCGGATCACGCCGCAGGGGTTTGTAGGAATCAACACATCTCAACCAAAGAGCCAGTTGCACGTACTCGGTGACGTGACCGTAGGAGTTGCCCGGAATACGAGAGCCACACCCGGATTCAATAATAGAATCAGCGTCGATGGCATTGTGCTTGCAAAGGAAGTGCGAGTAACTCCTCTGAGCTGGGCCGATGACGTCTTCGGTCCCGACTATGTTCTTCCCTCGCTGACTGATGTCGAATCACATATTCGCGAGCACAGGCATCTGAAAGGTATTCCTTCGGAGCAGCAAGCCATCACTGAAGGTGTCGATGTGGCCGTCATGCAGGCAGCTCTCCTGCGGAAGGTCGAGGAACTTACGCTGTACGTGATCGAGCTTGAAAAGAAGGTTGCGCGTCTTACCACGGAATCCAATGGAGCAAAGCCATGAGGTGGATGTTCATTTTCATGTTCACGAGCATGGCCCTCTTTCTTTCCGGGTGCGGCACAGAGCCCTCGGCACCTGCGCCACCTCGCACGATCAAAGAGCAGATCGCGGCGTGGAATCCGAGAATCATTGTGGAAGAGCAGATTGGGGGTGTGAGCCCGTCGTGGAATCTACAGACCATTACGCCGGGTGACACGATCTGTGCTGGCGTGGCCCGATTCAGTATCGACAGTCTAAGCAAACCTGACTCGGTGGTGTGGACGCTGGGACAGCGGGTGTTTACCACTACGCGCTTTGCGACCACCAATATTCCGCGAGGCACACAGACCATACGCGCTCTGATACGGAAGCGATTCTACTCGGAGGTAGAGGGCAGAGATACAACGATTGAGCGCAACATAGAACGCACATTCGTATCGCTCGACGAGAGCTACAGTCTGACCATCGGCAAATGGGTTCCGGTGAACTCTTCGGACAAGCGCATCGACACGCTTCGCGTGATGTATCAGGAGATCATCCCCGGATTGGGCAAGGGGCTCAGGAACTACGTGCTCGGTACCTCTCGTGGTTGTGATTCGGCAAGTACATTCACCTCAATGGTTATGATCCTTCGCCGCTATGCTGTAAACTTTGAGCGGGAAGGGGATGGGCGTCGCTGCGCGTATCTGATCGGCGAGCTGACGCTCACTTCCTCAACACGTGGCCTTTATCGTTACCGTAACGACTTCCCCAAGAAATCGAATCTCGACAGTGTTCTGGTTCGGAGGGTGCAATGAGGTACATCAACATCGGCCTATTGTCGCTCTCGCTTCTTGCTCTGGTGGCCTGCCAGGACGAGCCTGTAGCACCTGCACCGCCGCCACCTGCACCGCCCCCCACCATCGAAGAGCAGATCGCAGCGTGGAATCCGAGGATCGTTGTGGAGGAGCCAATCGGCGGATTCAACCCCTCGTTAGGGATTCACACGGTTACAGCCGGCGACACAATTTGCCATAGCGGAGCCCGCTTCCGTATCGACAGTGCAAACGTCCCTGACTCTGTTGTGTGGAGACTGGGATCTGGGGTTTACACCACAATGCGCTTTACGGTTTCGCACATACCCATGGGACTGCATGAGGTGCAGGCCACAGTCCGCAAGCGATTCAGCTCAGCAAGGGAGAATCGGGACACGGTCGTGGAGCGAGTCCTGGAGCGTACCTTTGTCCATCTCGACGACAGCGTTAGCCTTGCCATTGGCAAATGGGTACCGGTAGATCCTACCGAGACCCGCATTGACACACTTTGGGTCATCTACCAGGGAATCATTCCAGGTACAGTCCATGGGCGGCCCATGAACTTTGTTTTGGGCGCTACGCGGGGATGTGACACAGCCGCCCGGGCATCAGAAATGTATATGATCTTTCGACGCTATGCCGTGAATTTCGAACGTGACGCAACCGGCGGGCCGTGTCAGCAGCTTTTCGGCGAACTTGCCCTGCGAAACCGTGACTACGGGTTGTACCAATTCAGGAACCACCATTTTCGTATCGACTCGATCTACGTCAGGAGGGCGCAATGAACAGGGCCCTCCATTGTGGCATGGGAAACATGATCATGGCTATTGCTGCAGCCCTGCTACTCTTCGGCTGCGGCACGCATACGGTTGTTACGCCCGACCCCTGCGAGGGGGCCAGGCCGGTGACAGCCAGGTTTACGATTTATGAGGTGCTGGAATCCGGTACGAAGGCACCATCGGACACCACCGTCAACGGTATGGTCCTCTTTGCCGCAGACGAGCGCTACGACAGCTACGAATGGCAGATCGGAAGCGACACAAGAATCTGGCGCGACAGTGCCTTTTCGTTGAGGTTTACGCTCCGTGATGCACCAGACAGCATTCCGATTCCTATACGCTTCATCGGACGCCGAAAGCCCGACACGACGTGCTTCCCCGACGACGATGGCGTTGACACCGCCTATCGCGAGCTCCTACCGCTTTCTGATCCCGCCAGCCCTCTCCTCGGCGCCTACCACGGCGCCCATGTGGATGATCCGACGGATACGTTTACGGTTGCGATCTATGTCACGTACAGAGATCCTGAAATGACAACCTTGTGCTCTGTTGTCATGCGGAACATTAACAGGGGTTGCTCTGATACGTCAAGGGTGTCCTGCGGTGCCGTTAACGAAAAATATTTCGGCGCTACGATCATGGAGTTTGATGGGGATGGCCGTTACTTCATTGCAGACGGCTGTCTCAATCCCAAGGGAATCGCCCGGCTCAAGGGCCGGGATACCATCGAGATCGACTACGTGTACGACAGGGCTCGCATTCCCAAGAAATTCATCGGACGGAGGGTGAAATGAACATCGTCGTCCGTGTGTATGTGCTGATACTACTCTCTGTTGCGGTGCTTCTGCCGGCGGGAATACATGCGCAGACCGTCTGTGACGAAGACAAGGGCATCACCACCAATCCCGACGCAGCCGTGAACACAGAGAAGCCGCATAAGCGGAACTCCGATCCTGTGATCTTTGACTGGCGAGACGAGACGTTCAACATGAAGGTTGACAAAACTCTCACCAGCCTTGTTCGAATCGAATCTCCTTTTTGGAACGGTGACGTACCGATACATCAGAAGCATCTGGCCGATAACAAAGACTATCGTCCGATCGACGGTTGGGAGCTGATCGCTCAGCGTTTCGGCAGGCCATTTGATGCGCTTGATGATGATTTTGAATACCCGATCGGCCGTCCGATGTTCATTCTCTACAACCGTTACACCGGTGTGCTGCGTATCCTGGTAGCTCCCGTCAGTAACGAACTGGCGCAGTATACTCGATTGTCGCTCAAGCACCTAAGCATAGGTGACGGCGGCAAGCCGTCTACACTCGACATGGCTGATTCGTCGGCCGGGAAGCCTCTGCGCGCGCTGGACGACTACGATGAAGGTCCGATGTTCGTCTCGGTAGCGCCGTTCACGAGTAACGCTCAGGTGTTCACCTATGCAGACTTTCCCATGGTATACGATCCGTGCACGTGTGGGTATCCATCGAGAATGTACCTGACGCTGGATCTGATAAAGGTGGTTACGATCACCATGGACGGTGTTTCCAGGAGGGAGGTTGTCGACATTGATGAGCTCGCACACCACACCTTTCTGACGCCGGGCTCGAGTGAGCCGGTCGGGATCATGCAGCCGGAAGCAATCGACGATGAATACCCTTACTACAACGAGCCACTTGGCCTGTTCAACCTGGTTGAGACACCGAAGGTGGCCCAGTATCGCGGTGATGTAGACCCGCAGTTCTGGCGCAGGAATGAATGTGGTGGAGGCAGTACGCATCCGATCATCACCGGCGACGATTCGAATTTCGACCCGTGTCGAGATATTGATACGATTGGTTTTGATACCCTGATGTTCAAACTGGAGAACGTTCCCGACTTTGCCGTGAATTTTGCCGCAGGGTTTGATCGCAATGAGTACGAGATTCTCGGCAGTCTGGTGTTTGAAAACCCGGAGCCGCTCATCGGCCGGGGGCTCGGATTTCTTGATCCACTGTCAAACTCGACGGAAGTCGTTGATAGTCGGCGTGTGAGAACGCGGTTTGTTCCCCTGGGTTGCCTTCCTGAGACTCCGCTTCGTTTTCGCCGAGGCAGTCTATGTGCTCCGGGCACCCAGTCGGATTTCGGTCCTATCTGCAACGGTCGAGTCTACCTCAACCTTGCGGTGCGGCTTAAGCGCACAGAGCCATCTACCTCCTCGACTACGGTAGCATTTGAGCGCACCTTTCCTGTTAGCCTGGCACAGGTAAACCAGCAACCGGATGCCTACTGGGAAACCGCCAACGCCTGCACGACCGCTGCGGCACCCATTTCTGTATCAGCCCTCCAGAGGTTTTGCGGTAGTAACAGATACAGGCAGAGCCGTGGATTCAACAAGGAAGCACTCGATGATGCGGGACCTGTTGCCGGGTATCCTGTTGATGTGCACCTGACGGTCAGGCCCAACCCGGCAAGCGACTACGTTGCCGTGCGCTGCTCCCAGAGAAGTTCATCGGAGGTCGTGTTTGCACTCTACGACACCTTCGGTGGTCTTGTTCAAACGCGCACCGTGCCTGCCGACCGAAAGCGTAACCCGGAGGTGCGCTTCGACACCAGCTTGCTACCATCAGGCACGTATATCGTGGTCATGTCAACCGGAGTAACCACACTCTCATCGAGTATTGTTGTGTACAGGTAACGCCCCCTATCGATGCTCTCTACATCAACCACCACACTGCTGCTCGGGCTCGTTCTGATGTCATGTCAGGGCGGGCCTTGCAGCATACATGCGCTCCCCCGCGTTGTGCTTGTCCGGATACCGGCACCAGTTACCAACGGAGCAAATCCATGAGATTGAGACACCTTCTCGTGGCCGCCTCCGTGGCGGCCATAGTGTTCGGCTGCGGCACAGAGCCGGCAGCCATGTTCAGCGACACCAGAAGTCGCGCATCACCGACCGAGCCGGCGGCATACACCGCATCATTATCAGCCTCGAGGGCCAGCTCAAGAGTGAGGCTATAGTTGGCGTTCGTCGCTTCGGATGTCTTGTGTCCGCCCTGACGCAGAGCAGAAAGTACGGGCAGCACAATAAGGGCCGCCAGCAGGAACAGCGTGATCGCTCGATTCATGATCGCTTCAGTACATGGTCAGGGGGCTTGTTGAGAAGCGAAACTACGCCAATCTGGAGGCATGGCGCTCGCGGTACGGAAGCTGTTGGACCTAATCATTTGCCTGTTTCGTTTGTTGCGTTTATTGCGTTTATTTTGTATTGTTGCAAACCATGATCACCATCACCGTCGATACATCACCAGAGCGCGTGCAGGAAGCTGAGCAAGCCCTCCGTGCATTACTGCCTCTGGTGAAACGCAAGGCTCGGATCGTGCATCTGAGCTCGAACAATGACGCAGAAACGATTGATCTGCCACGAGACTTGCTTAACATCTTCATCGAGTTGCTCCGGCAGGTGGCATCAGGCAACTCGCTTGCTGTACTACCGCTGCACGTTGAGATCACAACGCAGCAGGCAGCCACAATACTCAATGTGTCGCGGCCCTTTCTGGTAGGAATGCTTGACGCGGGCGAGATTCCGTCGCGCAAGGTGGGCACGCATCGCAGGGTCCGACTCGCAGACGTCGTACACTATCAACAGGCAGACGAGCAGCGACGTAAGAAGGTATTGAACGAGCTTACAGAAGAGGCACAGCGGCTCGGCCTCGGTTATTGAGTCGCCGTGGCTCCGGTCGTTGTGTATGATGCCTGCGTGCTGTTTTCGGCGCCGATGCGAGATCTATTTCTCCGAATGGCAGTCGCCAACATTGTGACTGCACGCTGGAGCAGCAGGATTCTTGATGAGTGCTTTTCTGCGATACTTCGTCAACGCCCCGACCTGCCTCAATCTGCTCTTGTGCGAACACGTGATCTGATAATTGCCGCTGTTCCTGACTGTATTGTCGACGGAGATGAGAACATTGCGTCGTCAATCATCTTACCAGACGACAATGATCGGCATGTGGTAGCAACAGCAATTTTATGCGGCGCTGAGTCGATCGTAACTCTGAACCTGCGCGACTTTCCTGAGGAAGCGCTTCGAGAGCATTCGATGAGATCAGCTCATCCAGATGCATTTGTGCTTGAAGCACTCGATCGATATCCCGACCTGATGATGAACATCGTCACCGAGCAGGCTGGGGCATTGAAGAATCCACCTATAACAGTCGAAGATCTCCTGGATAGATTTGGCATAGTCGGCCTGGCAGAAGCTTCTGTGCGTCTACGAAAACTGTTTCGTGAGTAGCTGGAAGCTCCCCCTACTCGATAACCACCGGCGTCCTGAGCGAATTAGCAATGAAGCAGTGCTGGTGTGCTTTACGATGCAGAGTTTCAAGTTCAACGCGTCTGGACTCATCCGTGATCTCCACACGCGGGTGAAAGACGATCCGGGTGAAGCGTCCGATGCCGTTAGTATCCGACTCCAGTGTGCCTTCGGGCGAGTCCGAGTAGCTCGTCACGACAACTCCGGCATCGGCACAGCAGTGCAGGAACCAGAGCATGTGGCACGAGGCAACGGAATACAATAGCATGTCCTCGGGGTTGTACTTGGTAGCATCGCCACGGAACATCGGAGCCGATGAGCAGGCAAGGGGCTCCTTCCCGTCTGCGGAAAGTACGTGGCTGCGCTCGTAGGCCGTGTAGGATGAGGTGCCGCTGCCGGTGTTACCGGTCCATTCAATGTGGGCAACGAAATGGTGGCTCATGACTGATGTCCTCTTGTGAGGCTGCAATCTACTTCGGTACACAGGATGGCGGCATACCGTTGCACGCATTTGCTGCGGGACGTATTCTTGTGCCCATGCTAGCGATACACGCCACGCGCAAACTGCTAACAGCACTCAAACGAGAACCGTTGTCTAATGTGGTTGCCGACCAGAGCCGACTCGGCTCGTGGTACGCAGACCTCAACATGACTGCTAGACGTCGTGTGGTTGTACTGCTCAACGAAAAGACGCTCCTTACGCTTGCCATGCCGTTGAAGGAGTTCGCTGCCGATCCGGTGAATTCTGTGCGGAGCTCGCTGGCCGGGGTGTTGCACGAGATCAACGTGCCGGATGACGTTATCGCCCGTGAGATATCACTTATAACCGACGCGGTATTCACCAAAACACAGTCGAGAGTGATGCTGGCACTCATGCGGCAGGCGATGGATGTTGCCGCGGGCTACATCGCAAATAAGGAGCCGTTGGAGCAGTTCAACCGCACCATGACCACCTACCTTTATGGTCGACGTAGTTCTCCGAACGCGTTTGACCTACCTGTCGACCTGGTATCGGAGGTTCTTGGCGTTCCAACGTCGAAACCGAAGGGCGTCGATTTCGGCAGCTACCTCAAGACTCACGATTCGCCTCATGAAACTCTTCTCGAGATAGCACGAGTGCTGAAAGTGGCTCTGTCGCCAACAGCAATCATATCAATCCCGAGATATGGCGCGAGATCCGTGTTCCGGAAACGGCAACGCTTCGTCACCTTCATGAGGTGATTCAAATTGCCATGGGCTGGCTGGACTGCCACCTTCATTCCTTTGAAATCGGTCCCCGTTCATATGGTAACCCGAGCATGTTTGATGATTTCGACGAGTTGATCAACGAACGACAAACCAAGATTTCGTCTCTCGACTTGAAGAAGGGCAAGCAGATCACGTACATCTACGACATGGGTGACTATTGGAAGCACACCATAAGCGTCCAGAAAGAAGTAGTTGTTGCGCAAGATGAATCATTCGCCATCATCGACGGTGCCCGGGCATGTCCACCCGAAGATTCAGGTGGTCCGTGGGGCTACCAGAGATTCTGTGAGATCATGTCCAACCCCAGGCGCAGAGAGCACAAGGTCACCGCCGAATCGTACAACAAACCTTTCGAGCCCGAGAAGTTCGACCTTAAAGTAGTTCAGGCAAAGCTCAAGGAGTGGCAGTTCTCGACTAAGTGAGAAAGGGCCCGTCAACGTTTCTTGCGCTTTGGAGCATACGCCCGACCAAGATCTGATCGAAGGTTTGCTCTGTCTTTAGCAAAGCTGCGCTTGTCCTCTGCAAACCCCGGAGCATAGCCCGAAGTAGGCGCCTGCTCATATTCGGCAAGCATCCGATACGTCTCCTCCCGTCCAATACCACCCGTAAAGATGACCTGCAGTCGGGCGACGAACTCCGCTATACGATTACGCATGGCTACTGCTATTGGTAACAGTTGTACATCGACACTAACATCTACTGGAGTACAAACACTATAGAGCAAATTTCGTCAAAAACGTGACGCCCCCCCTTACTCAACCACCCCGACGGTCGTTGTCCAGCGCTGACCGTTGGGCCCGTGCACAATGACCCCGTATACACCCTGACTTGGCAAGGGGCTTGTAACACTTGCCGTGCTTTCCTGTGACCAGAGCTGTTCGGTTGAATGCTGGCGTCCCTGGATGTCATAGACATCGATACCAAGGATGCGGGCGGTGGGAAGCCCCGTTACCGTAATGCGCCACGCCTGACCATTGTGCGAAGCCGTGGCATGAATCGTTGGTTCAACGTTTACCTCCCTCGCATCAACAGAGGTTGAGGTGTTTTCGCGGTAGATGCCCAACGACGTGGCAACATAGAGCTGCCCCCTATACTCTGCTACACCATTGATGACGCAGACCGCCGGGAAGTTGATCTCAGCGGTCCATGTTTGACCGTCATCGGTGGAGATCATCACAGCCTCGGGGGTGGCGATATAGATGCGCTGATCGCCCTGCCAGATGCGGTACGAGCACCGAGTTAACTCCGCATTGCGCAGACTGAATGCTTCCTGCATCGACCACGTACCACCGTCATCAGTGGAGCGCAGAATGGTGCCTGAGTAGCAGCGAATCGCCGAAGATTTGGTCGCAGAATCTGTAACGATTGCCGCGTTGACAGACACAGCCAGGATAGCGCCGCTTCTGAGCCTCTGCATGCTGTAGAAGGCTTGGTCGGTAGTTGGCACAGATACACGTTCCCATGTTCTGCCGCGGTCTGACGATCGCACGATACCGCCACGGATAACTGCGAGCGTGTCGCCATCGTAGTTCTGACTCGTGTATCCTTTCAACGCTACGACGAATCTCGAGCTGTCGATTTCGACGATATCGCTCAGCACTCCAATACTATCCTGCTTCTCGCCTGGCAACGTCACGGGAATGGTATCGCGAACCGTACCGTCATAGCTGGCCCGAAGAATCTCTCGACGTCCGAAGTAGAACGTCGTGTCTTTCCCTCGTTGAAGCATTGTAAGTGGGTTCTTTGCGTTATATACACCGCGGCCCGAGGTGACGTTGCGGGTCTTAATTGATGCACTATTCAATCCATACACGTAGTGAGAATCGACCACGATGAGCTTCGGTATGCTCTGCTCAAACGTAAGATTCACGGTCTCCAAAGGGAACGGTGCCCCTTCACATGACAAAAGAAACCCTCGCATCTGCCCTTCCGTCGTAAACTCCATGACCGCTCCTGCCGCATCACGTCCAATCAGCCGGCCGTCAAGCGTGTCAAGAGCACACCAGCTCATCGAGCGGTGATACTCTTCAGCTTCTCCCTTGAGAACTTTCCCGACATGTTCCATGCGCGGATCTTCGGCGGTGCTGCGATAGAGATGTCCTAGATCGTGTGACGGCGATGACATTTCTGTCACATAGACTGTGTTGGAAGACCACGTGATAAATTGATCCATCGGATTAGGGTAAATCCTCGACAACTCCGGACTAAACCAAGTCTTGCCGTCATCACGGAATACCATCATATTGACCGATTGACCATACCAGTTCTTCTCTTTCACCAAGCAACCTCGCTCATCAATTGACGCCAATTCAAAACTGGAGCTCTCAGCAGTTTGGACCAATGCCAATGCGTGGACAGAATCTTTGTCAACACCCAGCAGGTACCAATCCGATCCACCTTTTGCTATGCAGTAAAAGCGATTTCCACGCCACGTTATGGGTTGTATCAGCTGCAGTGCTACATCGCCTGATTTGTTTGGTACACGGAACAGACTCCGCTCGGCAAATGAACTATCTCCGGGACGCAGCCATGCAATTGAGTTTGGTGAAAAAGCAATCAGCACTCCTTCACTCGTGGAGCGCAGTTTTTCATACCGCGATGGGATGGCCTGATACTCTTTCCACACATTCGCAACGGTATCTATGCTATACCATCTCGCACCGGCATCATTGCGGCACAGGAAACCGTGAATAGGCGAGTACACCTTCTCAATCGACAGCTGTAGGAAGTTTCCTGGATAACTACTCCATGTCTTTCCGTAGTCCAAAGTGTAGGCAGTCAAATGACTTCCGACGCCACGTTCGTTCGTATATGCCGGGATAACCGGGATAACTGGCGGTGGTGCTTTTGCTGCAACCTCAAACATCTCAGCAGGACCACTGCTCGTCAGTGTGAATGTTCCCGACTGTGATCGTGGCGCACCCACGATTGCGGCCCTACCGTCTTCCCACAGGTATAGGCCGGGCCAAGCTTCGACCCGGACATAATCCGACGCTTGCGATGCCGTCTCAAACGTTTCGCCCTTGTCACGACTCCGCAGCAGGAATGGCGGATCGTAGCTGGCAAACAACAGACAATCGTCATCGTAGCTGACTCGGATAATCTTCGGACCAAATTGATCACCAGACAGAGTAATTCGGTCGTACACCAAATCAAATGATGTCATCTGGCTATGCATCGATGCACAGTTGATGATTACCAGCACACACACAAACATCCACACCGTTAACGTTCTCACACTCGTTGACACGTTTGTCTTTCAATTGATTGGTTCCATCGAGGCCTCTGGAGGATTGCGCACTAACATGTTCATGAGCCGTTTGTGAACAACAACCAAGTTGATGGAAAAGACAGTTGCAATCGACGATGGTTACATACACGCAGGTAAGGACCACGGCCGATTGGGACAATCATGGGTAAGGGACGGTGTTTTTCTGATGCTTGATTACCAGATATTTCCTCATCGCTAAGTTGTCATAATCATGACCTCATATCGGTATCTACAGGCCCTTGCAAGGGTTATTGCCCAGCGTCGATTCAAAACGATCGAAGTTTTCAATGAGCCCGCTGAGGGCATGGCGACAAAGAGTTACACGCTCTATAAGCTGGCTCAAGATCCTGCGATCACATCGAAAGACGCGATAGCGGCACTGTACGACGCACCTTCGGGGGATTCTCGCCACGATAAAGCCTTCACCAATCTCATTGATCGCACGGTAAATAGACTCGAGAATCTTCTGCTGCTAACCGACCCTTCATCGAGCACCGGCGACAAGACACATCGCTTGCAGCTTCAGGCTGTTCGTTCTCTGGTTATCGGCATGTTTCTCGCTCAGAGCGGCCTTGCTGAGGGCGCACACTTTCACCTTCGAAAGGGAATTCGGCATGGTGATGCCATTCCTGCCGAATGGCAGGGACTGTGCATTTCCGCGCTGCGATATCTCGTACTGTATCACTCGCAGTTTGGTTCACGCTCGAAAGCGATGGTGTATACGGACGTGTTGGAGAAGTCCCTGAAGGCGGTCCACATGGAAGCAATGCTGAGGACGCAGCATGATACGCTGTATGCAGCGGTCCGTGCATCGAACGCACGAAACCACGAGGTTCGCGTCAAGTGGAGCTCATTCCTAAAATCCTGTTCGAAGGCACTTCAACACCATCGCGAGCCATGGTTCAAGGTGTCTGTCTCGAGGATGAGGCTAACGGCATACCAGGTGATCGGAGACTTCGAGGCAATGCTGGTTGAACTCAGATCGTCTCCCCTGCCCCGTGCAGAAGTTGACCTCATGACGGCCGTAACGAGTATGGAACTTGGCAAACTGAACGAGGCGAAAAAGCACGCACTATCTGCCCGTACGGTATTCAAGCCAGGATCATCGAATTGGCTGACCTGTGCAGATGTTGCAATTCGGAGTCAGATGCTCTCGGGCAACGTCGAGCATGCTGCAGGGCTCGTTGCAGACCTTCGACGCTATCCGCGGCTGACCTCACAGGTTAGTGAGCTGGATGCGTGGCTTGGAATGGTTGAAGCCTACTGCCGGTCGTACGAGCAACTGAAAACGCGCCCTTCGCCGCGACGAGGGCGCCCCACGAAACAGTCTCAGTGGTTCAAGACGCAGATCAAGGATACATCAACCACGCGCCAGGTCTACGTTTCTCTGAGTGTGTGGCAGCTCATCGATGCAAAGGCGCAACAGGATGACGAACTGTTCGAGCAGACGATTCACACCATGCTTCGCTATGTGAGACGCCGTCCAAATCTACGCGACCGCCACAGATTTGGCGTTTTCGTGGAGTTCGTCCACAGTCACCGTTTCACCAGGCCAACGACCCGGGAGTTGCGACAGTTCAAACTCACACTCCAGTCCTTCGGCACGGTCTATTCGAGCGGAGAGATCATCTCGTACGAGATCCTGGCGGAGATGCTCACCGCCCGATAGTTCTGCTGCCTCGCCCCCTTACAGACTCGGACCCAGCATGTCTTCCGGACGTACCCACTCGTCGAACTGTTCTTCGGTGAGCAGGCCAAGGGCAAGTGCTTCCTGCTTGAGCGTTGTGCCATTCTTGTGGGCGGTCTTGGCGATCTTGGCAGCGTTGTCGTAGCCGATGTGCGGATTGAGCGCCGTCACAAGCATGAGCGTGTTGCGGTTGTAATAGTCCAGACGCTCAACGTTCGGGGTGATGCCCACGGCACAGTGCTCGTTGAACATCGTACACGTGTCGGCCAGAAGTCGAGCACTTTGCAAAACGTTGTAGATGATCACAGGCTTGAAGACGTTGAGCTCGAAGTTGCCCGAAGCGCCGCCGATGTTCACGGCCACGTCATTACCCATCACCTGCGCGGCCACCATCGTCATGGCCTCGCTCTGCGTGGGGTTCACCTTGCCGGGCATGATGGATGAGCCGGGCTCGTTTTCGGGGATGGAGATCTCGCCCAGACCGCAGCGTGGACCCGATGACATCCAGCGGATGTCGTTGGCGATCTTCATGAGCGTTGCCGCAAGCGTCTTGAGAGCCCCATGTAGAAAGACCAGCGCGTCATGAGCGGCCAGCGATTCGAACTTGTTCGGGGCGGTCACAAACGGCAGACCCGTCAGCTGGCTGATCGCAGCTGCCGAGCGCACGGCAAACTCGGGATGCGTGTTGATCCCCGTGCCAACGGCCGTGCCTCCGAGGGCAAGCTCATAGACGCCGGCCATGGCCGCGTCGATCCGCTTAAGGTCGTTGGTGAGTGCCTGCACGTAGCCCGAGAATTCCTGCCCCAGCGTGATGGGCGTGGCGTCCATAAGGTGCGTGCGACCGCTCTTGATAAGAGTCTTGAACTCTTCCGCCTTGCCGCGCAGCGTGTCACGCAGCGCGGTCACCGCCGGTACAAGACGCGACGTCACACTGATCGCGGCGGCAATGTGCATGGCCGTCGGGAAGGTATCATTCGAGCTTTGCGACTTGTTGACGTCATCGTTCGGGTGGACAGGCTTTTTGGAGCCCAGCTCGCCCCCTGCCAACTCGATGGCGCGGTTGGCGATGACCTCATTGACGTTCATGTTGGTCTGTGTACCCGAGCCAGTCTGCCAGACGCTGAGGGGGAAATGCTCAAAGAGTTTACCGTCGATCACTTCGTCGCAGGCACGGACGATCAGGTCCTTCGTCTCCGACTTCAGCACACCCAGGTCGGCGTTGACCATTGCGGCGGCCTTCTTGAGGATGGCCATGGCCTGCACAACCTCGCGCGGCATGCGCTCTTCGCCAATGGCGAAGTGAATGAGCGAGCGGGCCGTCTGAGCTCCGTAATAGGCTGTTGACGGGACGCTGATCTCGCCCATCGTGTCGCGTTCAATGCGTGTACTCATGATCGTAAGGTGCTGATTCGTGAATGATGCAATGTCAGGCCCGCACTGCCGAGCGCGGGCAAAAATACGGCAAGGGGCTTACCAGACCAGACGACCGCTCAGACGCAGAGCTTCGATCGCTGCCGCATACGTCTCGGACTCGGTCTGGGCCAGACGCGTGAGGATCTCGACAAGGGACTGCTGCGACTGGCGCACATCCATATCGTCGACAAGGCCCTGACGGTATGCCACGAGCGTGATCTCGGCATTTCGCTCGGCCGCCGTGAGTGTGCGGCGCTCGGTCTGCAGCACACGCATTCCCTGCTCGTAGCGCTCAATGGCCCCGGCAAGCTGCAGGCGCATCTGCGCGCGCAGATCGTCGATCTCGGCGCGCTGGCGCAACGTCTCTACACGTGCCAGCTCGGCAGCCTGGGCATCGGCAGCACCACGGAAGATATTGTAGCGCATCTGAAGTCCGGCACTCCAGCCCGTTGTGCGGTTCTCGAGAATGAAGCCTGCTTCGGTGATGTTATTTGTCAGCTGCAGGCCCCCTACCGCGTCGATGCGTGGCCAGAGCGCCGAAGCGACCTCACGCTCGGAAGCCGTTGCGGCCTGCACCTGGCGCTCGGCGGCTAGGATCTCGGGGTTGCGCTCCAGCATGGCCGACTCGAGCTCGGCTGCCGGCGGAAGCGTCGGCATCGACAGCGCAGTGTCGACGGCGAACGAGTCGCGCGTCTGGCGCACGATGAGCGTGTTGAGTCCGGCCCGCGAAAGCATGAGCGACGTGCGGAGCCGCTCGGCTTGCACGCGGACGTTGTTACGATCGATTTCGGCCTGCGATACGACCGTAGCCGAGGCCTGACCCTGTGCCTTGCGTGCCGTTGCGATCTCCAGTCGACGCTCTGCCAGCTCCAGAGCTGCACGCGCGCCGGCAAGAGCCCGCTCGGCGGCAACCACGCCTGCGTAGCGCGTCATCACATCGCCGATCACGCGGGCGTAGGAGCCCCGTGCACGCTCGCGTTCCGCATCGGCCAGGCTTGACATCTGATCATCAACGGCCATCATGCGAAAGCCGTCGAAGAGCGTCCACTGCATGGTCGCATTGGCGTTGACGTTGGTAAAACCCGCACCGGCACGGTCGATATTCACGCCGCTGGCGGTGCGCTGCGAGATATTGTTCTCGCCCGTGATGCCATTGGCTGCAGCATCAATGCTCGGATAGTACCCGGCCTTGCCGGCACGCTCCATGGCATTGGCCGATGCCGAATCCAGGCGGGCGATCGTCAGCCGGAAGTTCTTCCGAATGGCCTCATCGAGTGCATCAGCCAGCGTCAGACGCTGCGCCATCAGCAAGGGGGCTTGCAGAAGCCCCATGAGCATCAGAACGCCAAGCAGACGTTGCAGCTGATCACGCATGGGACACCGCCTTGGGCTTTTTCAGACGCGACATCACGACGTAGAGCGACGGGATCACGTACAGCGTCAGCAGCGTCGAGATCGTCATCCCTCCCACCACAACAACGCCCATGCCGACGCGGCTTTCCGAGGCGGCACCGAGCGACAATGCAATGGGAAGCGCTCCGAGGATGGTAGCCAGCGACGTCATGAGGATCGGACGGAAGCGCAGCGACGCAGCGTCAAGCGCTGCCTGGAGCCGGTCAGCCCCCTGCTCAAATCGCTGATTGGCAAACTCCACGATGAGGATGCCGTTCTTGGTGACCAGACCGATGAGCACGATGCAGCCGATCTGCGAGAAGATGTTCAGCGTGTCACCCGTGACCCACAGTGAGATCACGGCTCCTGAGAGAGCAAGGGGCACGGTGAGCATGATCGTGAGCGGATCGATCCAGCTCTCGAACTGCGCAGCAAGGATCAGATAGACCAGCGCAAGGGCCAGCATGAAGGCAAACAGAAGTGACGATGAGCTTTCAGCAAAGTCGCGCGAGGCGCCGGTAAGGGCCGTCGAGAATCGCTCGTCCAGCGTGGAGGCAGCCACCTCCTGCATGGCCTTGATGCCGTCGGCAATCGTTGCGCCCGGCGCAAGGCCCGCGCTGATCGTGGCACTCACGGAGCGGTTGTAGCGATACAGCTGCGGCGGCACACTGCGCTCACGCACCGTGATGAGGTCCACCAGCGGCACCATAGCCCCGGTAACGGTACGAAGTTGTACGTTGCCCACGTCGTCGGGGGTTGAGCGCGAAGTGCGCTCGAGCTCACCGATCACCTGATACTGCTTTCCGTCGCGCACGATGTAGCCGTAGCGCTGACCCGAGAAGCCGGACTGAATGACCGAGGCAATGTCGGCCAGGTTCACGCCAAGTGCGCGTGCCTTGTCCCGGTCGACCTGGACGTTGACCTCCGGCTTGGTGAACTTCAAGTTCACATCCACCACGCTGAAGGCCGGATTCTGCTGTGCTTTCTCAAGCAGATCGGGCAGCGCCCCGCGCAAGGACTCGATATCCGGAGCCATGATCACCACCTGCACCGGCAGGCCGGCGCGCTGTCCGGTGGAGATCGTCTGCTCCTGAATCACCACCGTACGTACCTCGGTGGCATCGCGCATCATCTTCGTCAGCATGGCCGCAATGGCCATCTGCGAGCGTTTGCGCTCCTCAGGGTCGACAAGGATCAGTCGTGCAAATCCCGCATTACTGCCGCCGGAGAGGAAGAATGGCGACGTTACGGTGATGAGAAGTTTCTTCTCCGGTATGGCACGCTGCACGCGCTGCTGCAACGAATCGATGATCGCGTTCATCCGGTCGTACGTTGTGCCCTCCGGCGCTGTCAGATTCATCGTCAGCACACTACGATCCTCCAGCGGAGCAAGCTCGGTTTTGATCAGACTGCCGATGCCGAAGAGCGCGGCGATTGCCACAAGCATGACAAATGCAGCGGTCAGGGGGCTTCGCACCATCCGCTCAACGCTGCGCGAGTACGACCCGGTGAGCCACACAAAGAACGGCTCCGTGACGCGCACCAGCCAGCTCTGATCGGGTGTATGACGCAGGATGGCCGTGCTCATCATGGGCGTGAGCGTGAGCGATACGAGTGCCGAGATCAGCACGGACGAGGCAACGACCAGACCGAACTCCCGAAAGAGGCGTCCGGTGATTCCCTGCAGAAAGATCACCGGCAGAAACACCATTGCCAGCGTGATGGTCGTGGAGATGATCGCAAAGGTGATCTCGCTCGCCCCTTTCTCACCGGCCGAGCGCGGGTCTTCGCCGTTTTCGATGCGCTTGAAGATGTTCTCCATCATCACGATGGCATCGTCCACCACCAGTCCCGTGGCCAGCACGATTCCCAGCAGCGTCAGCAGGTTGATGGAGAAACCGGCAAGCCAGACAAAGAAGAACGACGCGATCAGCGACACCGGAATGGCTACGACCGGAATGATGGTGGCCCGCCAGGTGCGCAGGAAGAGGAAGATGATCAGCACAACCAGACCGAAGGCGATCACCAGGGTCTCTTGCACTTCCGAGATCGCACCGCGGATGAAGCGTGTATTGTCGAAGGCGATCTTCAGCTCTATGCCGGCGGGCTTGGAGGCCAGCAGCTGGTCGTATCGACGGAAAAATTCATCGGCGATCTCGATCTGGTTGGCTCCCGGCTGGGGCGAAATGGCAAGAGCCACCATCGGCACCCCGTCGCGCTTGAGAACCGTGCGCTCGTTCTCGGCGCCAAGGTACACGCGGGCCACATCGCCGAGGCGCACCACGCCCCCTTGCTCATCGCGCAGGATGAGGTTGAGAAACTCTTCTGCGGTGGAAAGACGTCCGAGCGTGCGCAGCGAAAGCTCCATCGTCGCACCTTCAAGGCGTCCTGATGGAAGCTCGACGTTCTCGCGTGTGAGTACCGTGCGCACGTCCGACGGCGTCAGACCATACGAGGCCAGGCGCTGCGGATCCATAACGATGCGCATGGCGTACTTGCGCTCGCCCCAGATCACGATCGACCCGACGCCGGTGATGGTCTGCAGTCGTTCTTTCAGGACGTTGGCGGCATAGGCGCTGAGGTCGTTCAGGGACCGGTCGCGACTCTGCACGGTCATCACGACAACGTTGTTGCTGTTCGACTCTGATTTGGCAACCACCGGCGGGTCCACATCGGCCGGGAGCTGACGTTTGGACCGCTCTACGCGGTCACGGACGTCGTTGGCGGCCTGTTCAAGGTCGCGCTCCAGCTCAAACTCCACCGTAATCGTCGAACGTCCGTCGGCACTGGTCGACGTCAGCGACCGTATCCCGTCGATCCCGTTGATCGACTCTTCAAGGGGCTCGGTGATCTGTGACTCCACCACGTCGGCATTGGCGCCGGCATAGGTGGTGGTGACGCTGATGTTGGGTGGATCGACGTTCGGGAACTGCCGGATGCCGAGGAAGGATGCGCCGACAACACCCATGACCACCAGCAGGATGCTGATGACCACGGCCGTTACCGGACGCTGGATCGAAAAAACACTGATGTTCATCGCAGCGTTGCCTTGACCGGCTTGCCGGGTTTGACAAACAGAATGCCGGATGTAACGATCGTGTCGCCGACGTTCAGTCCCGACAGCACCTGCACCTGCGTCATCGTACGTGCACCCACAGTGACCAGGCACGCCTCTGCACGCCCCCTGCTGACGCGATAGACCGTAGCCCCGTTCATATCCTGAACAACCGACTCTGACGGGACGAGGATCGCATCGCTGACCATGGCGCGCCGCAGTTGCACGTCGGCAAACATTCCGGCTGAGACACCGGCGCTGCTAGCCAGGCGCGCACGCACTCGCTGCGTACGCGTGCGCTCATCCAGGACGGGCTCAACAGCCGAGACCGTGGCCGCGCGCGTGGATGTATCGGCGCTGCGCAGGCGCAGACGCAGCTGGCTGCCCACGCCCACCGTGCCGATGTAGCGCTCAGGCACTGCCACATCGACGTTCAGCGCACCCAGCGACGTCAGTGTAGTGATCGGTGTCGACGGATTAACGATCGCCCCGAGGCTGATCTGGCGCAGCCCGACACGTCCGCTGAAGGGGGCTCGCACCTCCGTCTTGGCGATCTGTGCGTCGAGCTCGGCGATCTCGGCCGCACGCATCGCGGCCTGCGCCTGGGCGGTCTCGAGCTCTTCGAGCGACACTCCGTCGACCGATTTCAGGGCTTTCAGGCGCTCGGCACGCTTGACCTCCAGCTGAAGCTGCTGCTGAAGTTTCGAGCGTCGAGCCACAAGGTCATCGTCGACGAGTTTCACCAGAATCTGCCCGGCGCGCACATCGCCCCCTTCACGGAAGCTGATGGCTTTGACGCGTCCGGAGACCTCCGTGCGCACGTCGATCGCCTCGTCAGCCGTGATCTGTCCGGTTAGCTTCACCTCGTCCGTAAAGGCCTGAGGGACAACAACCATTGCCTCTACCACAGGTACCGACATGGCTGCCGGACCGACCCCGGGGGCTGCCGGGCCCTTGGCTTCCGGCCCTGTGCTGGCGGCTCCGGAGAGCCACTTCCAGACCCCAACGGCCACCAGCAGAACCAGACCTGCCAGCAGGGCAATTTTGCGAGTATTCATTCGGCAAACTTCGACAATTTTTCCCATGCTATTTTTGCGCCTGCTCCGTCATAGGCGGCGCACTGCGGCGGTGCATTTTTCACCATTCAACCCATATACAACGACCATGAATACACTCCTCCGGCTCTGCGCCCTGCTCATGCTTCCCGTGGCACTGTTTGCCGCCGAGCAAAAACTCACACTGAAGGTCGCCGGGAACTGTGGCTCCTGTAAAAAACGTATTGTCAAAGCTGCGGAGTCAATCGACGGCGTCAGCGATGCTGCATGGGACAAGAAGACGAAGGTCTTCACAGCCGTCTACGACGATGCCAAGGTCAAACCAGCAGATGTCAAGAAGGCCATTGCCGCCGCCGGCTACGATACCGAGGACGTCAAAGGCAACGACGAAGCATACAGCAAGCTCCCCGACTGCTGCCGGTATCGGGATAGAGAGCATGAGTGATGACTGATGAGTGATGACTGATGACCGATGACTGATGACCGATGACGAATGACCGATGACGAATGACCGATGACGAATGACCGATGACGAATGACCGATGACGAATGACGAATGACCGATGACGAATGACCGATGACCGATGACGAATGACCGATGACGAATGACCGATGACGAATGACCGATGACGAATGACCGATGACGAATGACCGATGACGAATGACCGATGACATCGAGGTCGGCCCAAAACCTAAAACCTAAAACCCAAAACCTAAAACCCAACACCTGCTCAATGCACCACGACATCTTCGAGAACAGACACCACGGACTTTCCCAATCTGACATTCAGGCCATGCTGGCAGCGGTTGATGCCTCGAGCATTGACCAGTTGGTGCAGCAGACGGTGCCAGCGCAGATTCGTCTTGAGAAGCCCCTTGACCTGCCATCGCCGCTGACGGAGATCGAGATGCTGGCAGAGCTGAAGACGATCGCTGCGAAGAACACGATCGCTCGCTCGTATATCGGCATGGGGTACTACGACACCGTCACGCCGCCGGTGATCCTGCGTAACCTGATCGAGAATCCGGGATGGTACACCCAGTACACGCCCTACCAGGCGGAGATCGCCCAGGGTCGACTCGAGAGTCTGTTGAACTTCCAGACGCTCGTGACAGATCTTACGAAGATGGACATTGCCGGCGCGTCGTTGCTGGATGAAGCAACGGCAGCTGCCGAGGCAATGCATATGATGTATGCTTCGCGCGCGGCGGCAGTAAAGGCAGCCACGACGATGTTCGTGGATGCGAACGTGTACCCGCAGACGCTTGAGGTTATCCGCACGCGGGCGACGCCTCTGGGCATCGACGTGGTTGTTGGAGACTGGAAAACGGTATCATTTGACGGGTCGATCTTCGGTGCATACGTTCAATACCCTGCCGGCGATGGCTCGGTGCGCGACTACACGGAATTCTGCGAGCGTGCTCATGCAGGGGGCGCTCTGGTAACGGTCGGCACGGACCTCATGGCCCTTACGCACCTGACGCCTCCGGGCGAATGGGGTGCCGATGTAGCCGTTGGTACGGCACAACGTCTTGGCGTGCCGCTCGGTTACGGCGGACCTCATGCCGGCTTCCTCGCGACGCGCGAGGCCTACAAGCGCATTCTCCCCGGACGTATCATCGGGGTGAGCGTGGATGCCCAGGGCAACCTTGCTCTGCGCATGGCCCTGCAGACGCGTGAGCAGCACATCCGACGCGATAAGGCCACATCAAACATCTGCACCGCCCAGGCGCTGCTTGCCAACGTCTCGGCGATGTACGCCGTGTATCACGGACCTGATGGCCTGCGCGGCATTGCCCATCGCATTCACACGCTCACCTCGGCCCTTGCATCGGGATTGGCATCGCTTGGCTACACCATGTGCAACGACACCTGGTTCGACACGCTCTGCGTCAATGCCGATCAGCAAGCGGTGCGTGCGGCCTGCGAGCCCCTTGCCATCAATCTGCGCTATCGTGGCGACTGTGCATGTGTTGGCGTATCGCTTGATGAGACGACGACTGTTGCCGACGTGCAGGACATTCTCAATGCCTTTGCTTCGGTGAAGGGTGCTTCTGCGCCATCTGCTGCAGAGCTCATTCACACAGCAACAAGTGGCCTGCCTGCTTCGCTTGCTCGCACGTCGAGCTACCTCACGCATCCGGTGTTCAACAGCTACCACACCGAGCACGAGATGCTTCGCTACATGAAGCGTCTTGAGAACAAGGACCTGTCGCTCACGCACTCAATGATCTCGCTCGGTTCGTGCACGATGAAGCTCAACGCCACAGCCGAGATGATCCCGATCACCTGGCCGGAGTTCAACCGTATTCACCCGTTTGCACCAACATCGCAGACGCAGGGCTACCAGCGCATCTTCTCCGAACTCAGCACGTGGCTGAACGAGATCACCGGCTTTGATGCCTGTTCGCTGCAGCCCAATGCCGGTGCGCAGGGCGAGTATGCCGGACTCCTTGCCATCCGCGGCTTCCATCATGCACGGGGCGAGCAGCACCGCAATGTGGTGCTCATCCCATCCTCTGCCCACGGCACGAACCCCGCCTCGGCCGTCATGGCCGGCATGAAGGTCGTCGTCGTTAAGAGCGATGCCCATGGTCACGTTGACGTAGCCGATCTGCGCGCGCAGGCAGAAGCCAACTCGGCAAACCTTGCCGCCCTGATGGTCACCTACCCATCAACCCACGGCGTGTTCGAAGAAGCCATCAAGGACATCTGCGCCATTGTGCACGAGCATGGTGGACGCGTCTATATGGATGGTGCGAACATGAATGCCCAGGTGGGCCTGACCTCACCGCGTGCCATCGGCGCTGACGTCTGTCACCTGAATCTGCACAAGACGTTCTGCATCCCTCACGGAGGGGGCGGTCCGGGAATGGGTCCGATCTGCTGCACGGCGGAGCTCGCCCCCTACCTGCCGTCTCATCCTGTCATCAACCCGATCGACGTCAACCATGTTGGCCCTGTTTCCGCAGCTCCATGGGGCTCGGCATCCATCCTGCTCATCTCCTGGGCATACATCCGCATGATGGGCGGCACGGGGCTCACCAATGCCACCAAGCGCGCGATCCTGAATGCGAACTACATCAAGAGTCGCATCGAAAAGCATTATCCGATCCTCTATTCCGGCACCAACGGACGCTGCGCTCACGAGATGATCGTGGACCTGCGTGAGTTCAAGCAGCGTGGCGGCATCGAGGCCGAAGATGTTGCTAAGCGCATGATGGATTACGGTTACCATGCACCTACGCTCAGCTTCCCGGTTCCGGGCACCATCATGATCGAGCCGACCGAAAGCGAAAGCAAGGCCGAGCTGGACAGGTTCATCGAGATGCTGCTCTCGATCCGTACCGAAATCGAGAATGTCTGCACCGGCGCCATCGATGCCAAGGACAATCCGCTGAAGAACGCCCCGCACACGATGTTCGTCGTCACCGCCGATACGTGGGAACACACCTACTCCCGGCAGGTCGCTGCCTTCCCGCTCCCATGGGTGCGCGACCGCAAGTTCTGGCCATCGATTGGCCGCGTGGACAACGCCCACGGAGACCGCGTGCTCATCTGCACGTGCCCGTCGGTAGAAGAATACGTTTGAGAATTACGGGATTACGGGATTACGGAAGGACGGAATTACGGAAGGACGGAAGGACGGAAGGACGGAATTACGGAATTACGGAATTACGCAAGGACGTGTAGGGGCGAGACGCAGTCTCGCCCGCTTGGTGTCATTCCTGCGACAGCAGGAATCCAGAATGACAGATGACTGATGACCAATAACAATCGGCCAATATTCATGCCGGCCATTGTGTTGTCCCTATTCGACCAATCGTCTTTGGTCATCGGTCATCGGTCATTTGTCATCTCCACCAAGCAGCACGTCAGCCGGTATTCGTAATCCTCGGGAAAGATTGCGGATCATGGATATACTCAAGCCTCGCTTCCCGGACAGGACCTCTGAGACCTTCGATGGGCTGCCGATGAACGCGACAAGATCCTTTGCACGCATCCCGGATTGTGACATTCGGAACCGAATTGCTTCTATTGGCGTCGGTTTGTCGATGCGGAATTGCATCGATTCGTAGTGTTCGACGAGGATAGATAACAGTTCGAGCTCATCATTGCGCTGACGGCTTGATGAAGACTCCATGAGGATTTCGATACGCTCTAGAGCGCGTCGATAGTCGCTCTCGGATTTAACAGGTCGAACAGTCATTTAGATTACTCCCGCGTCGATTGAATCATACTCATGATGCGTTCCAATGAACTTGATGTAAACGATACCGAGCTCATAGTTGATCCAGACAATCATTCGATGCTTATTGCCACAAATGTTGAAGACTACCCGACCAGATTTGAGAATGCTTGCATGACGATACTGCCGCTTAACATCCGCCGGCGTTCTCCATGTAGCCTTACGCGCTTCAGCATACCATGCCCGTAGCTCACCCTTTGCAGTGGGGTGGATAGCTTCATAGTCGCTTATGCGCTTGATTGAAATGACTCGCATGCAAATATAGTTCCCATATTGGGAACTTTTAAGAGTGAAGCAGAAAAGAATGACGATATCAATCGTTTGTACTGAGCATCCAGCTCCGTCTAACGTGACTCATGTCAGCGGTCATTCTGGATTCCTGCTTTCGCAGGAATGACGACAGGTGGGCGAGACTGCGTCTCGCCCCTACATGGTTCGTCCCCGGGCGAGACTCAGTCACGCCCCTACATGTGTTTCCTTCACTTCGTCACTCCGTACCTTCGTCACTTCATGACAATTCTCCCTATCCACTCTGTTCTGCCCGACATCTGCGATGTGCTATCGCGGAACGTGCCGTGCATTCTTGAGGCGCCCCCTGGGGCGGGCAAGACGACGATGGTGCCGCTGGCGCTAGTAAATGAGCCGTGGCTTGCAGGGAAGAAGATCGTGATGCTCGAGCCGCGCCGTCTGGCGGCCAAGGCCGCGGCACGGAGGATGGCGACGCTGCTGGGAGAACAGGTCGGACAGACCGTCGGATATCGCATGCGAATGGAGTCGGCGGTAAGTGAGGCAACACGCATTGAAGTGGTGACCGAGGGTGTGCTCACGCGGCAGCTTGCGCGCGACCCGGAGCTGAGCGGTGTGGGGCTAGTGATCTTCGATGAGTTTCACGAGAGGTCGCTGAATGCTGATACGGGGCTTGCATTGACGCTTACGTCGCGCGCACTGCTCCGAAACGAACTGCGTGTTTTGGTAATGTCGGCCACGATCGGGTCGCTAAACTTTTCTACGATCATGCCCGATGCTGAGCGCGTTGCCAGTCAGGGCAGAACGTTTCCGGTGGAGACAATCTACCTGCGTAGCGTGTCCGACAAGCCCCTTCACGAGCTCATGGCGGCGGCTGTACGTGATGCGATCCGCGACGACCTGGGCGACATTCTCTGCTTCCTGCCGGGTCAGGCCGAGATCCGCCGCACGCAGGAGGCGCTGCTTGCCAGGTCCGATGCGCTTGATGGCGCTGAAGTAATGATCCTGCATGGTGAGCTTGCGGCCGATGCGCAGGACGCGGTGCTGCGTCCGGCGTCGCGTGTGCGCCGCGTTATCCTTTCGACGGCCATCGCCGAAACATCACTCACCATCGACGGCGTGCGGACGGTCGTCGACGGTGGACGTTCCAGGGAGCCCCGTTTCGACCCACGATCGGGCATGACCCATCTGACGACGGTGAGCGTTTCAAAGGATGCTGCCGAGCAACGAAGGGGGCGGGCCGGACGTACCGCACCCGGACGCTGCATCCGGCTATGGACCGAAAAAGAACATGCTCAGCTGCCGGAGCGTCGTACCAGCGAGATCCTCGTGGCCGACTGCTCAAGTCTGATCCTTGAGGTGGCCAGCTTTGGCGTGGACGTCGCAGATCTGCCGTGGCTGGAGCAGCCCCCTGCCGGCAACGTTGCCCAGGGACGTGAACTTCTGCGTCAGCTCGGAGCACTTGATGCAACGAACAACATCACCCGCCACGGACGCGAGCTGCTGCGCTATGGTACACATCCGCGCATCGCTCACATGCTTGTGCGCTCGAGAGAGTTTGGCATCGACTGGAATCGCGCATCGGGTATTGCGGCCATCATTGGCGAGCGAGACCTGCTCAAAGGCGAGCGCATGAGTGATGTGCGCCGGCGTCTTGATGCCTTGCAGGGGGCGAGTGATCCGCATGCCGACCGAGCGGCCATCATGCATGCGCGCAAACGTCAGCAGGCGCTGCGCAAGCCCCATGACGCATCCAGCGTAGGACACACCATCTCCGATGAAGATGTCGAGGGAGTTCTCATCGCCCTTGCCTACCCCGAGCGCCTTGCACGGAGCAAAGGTGATGGACGCTACCTGCTGCGCAACGGACGCACGGTGTCGATCATGCTGGCCGACCCACTGGCCCGCTCCGAGTGGCTTGCCGTGGCCGACCTGGACGGATCGGCCTCCGAGCCGCGCATCGCCATCGCCGCGCCGGTCAGCCTGGCAAGTGTGCGCATTGTCTTTGCCAGTGATCTTACGTCGCTTGTGGAGACCGGCTGGAACGACCGGGACGGACGCATCGTAGCACGTACGGCAACCATGCTCGGAGCCATTGTCATTGACACAAAGGCCAATGCCAATGCAGATCCGAGGGAACTGGCTGCCGCCTTTGCCCGGGAGCTTGCCCGGCGCGGTATTGAGAATCTGCCCTGGAGTGAGGGGGCTGAGCGCCTGCGCAATCGGGTGTCCTTCACACGTCAGCATACGGGCGCCGAGCTCCCCGATCTTTCCGACGAATCACTCTCACATACCGTTGAGGAGTGGCTTGCGCCCCACCTCGTGGGACTGCGCTCACTGGCCGACCTGCAGAAGCTGGACCTGATGCGTCCCTTGAGGGAGATGCTCTCACGGGAGCAGAAGACCCTTGTCGATCGGTGCGCACCCGAGCTGTACAAGCCACCCAAAGGACGCGAAGTTGTCATCGATTACTCCAATCCCGATCAGCCCCTTGCCGCCGTACGCCTGCAGTTCATGCTCGGCGTGAAGCGAACGCCGACGGTAGCCAATGGGAATGTTCCGCTCACCATCGAGCTGCTCTCCCCGGCCGAAAGGCCCATTCAGAAGACCCGCGATCTTGCCGGATTCTGGAGCGGATCATACCAAGCGGTACGAAAAGAGATGAAAGGTCGCTATCCAAAGCACGATTGGCCCGAAAATCCTTAATCTGCAAGTCCGTAGATTGTCCGCCCTGACAATGGCTACTGAGGACCTTAGGATATGATGATTAGCGCCGCACGTAAACCTCGTCGAACATCACGGAATGGCCAGACTGGCTTGTGGGTCTGCGTCGTGACGATAATGCTGCTGGCCAGCTCATTCTGTGCCGTTGCGCAGAACCGGCCGTGGAGCTATCGCAATTCACGACTTCCCGGCAGCACGCCGAAGGTCACTGCCGCTGCCGGTGCGCTGATGATCTTCGACAAGACTGCGTGGAGATCGATCGATCACGGGGCGACGCTTGACTCCATCCGCGACCTTGAGGGCGAGCCGTGCGACTTCTTCGATTTTTCGCAGGGCATCAGCTTTGCCATCACCTACGAGTCCTCGGAACGCAAGGCCAAGGTATTCTTCTCACAAGGGGGCAGTTCCTGGTCGAAGGTCGACTCAATCCTTGACGTGGCCCGGCCAACCTCAGGCGTGGCCTCGGGATTCGACTGGTACATGGCAAGTGAGAACGGATCGGTTATCCATCGCATCGGTGAGACGACCACGATCATCAAAGGACCATCCAGCGAACCGATCCGCCAGCTTGTCCTGACCTCCACTGCCATGGTGGCGAATGTTGCCGGCCGAGCTATGGCCTTCTCAACGGACAAGGGGGCTTCATGGTCCACACTCCCAGCTGAAGGTCTCGGACAACTGCATGTGATGAATGACCAGGTTTATGCCTCCACCGGCAGGGGCATCGCCAGCCTCAATGTTTCTGACGGCAAGCTCGAGCAGGTAGGCAACTGGGATGTGGCATCTGGTCAGCCCCCTGCCACGCTCGATGTCGACTCGCACGTCGGCCAGCTCTATGCCGTCACGGCTGACTCATCGTATCGCATGTTCCGTCTTGATCGAGCAGACAACACGTGGGTACGGTGGGGTCTGCCACTGCCCTGTCAGCAGGCATCGGCCAGTCACTCCATCATGGCCATTGAGTCGGGATGGGCTGTTGCGGCGCTGAACATCACTCAGGGCAGGAAGGATACGTCCGGTATCTATGCGTTCGACCTGAACGATCTGACCGCAGTGGATGAATCTTCATCGGGTGACGACCAGCGCGGTGGACTGTTCATCTCCGGCGACGGCGCACGCATCGACCTCGGACGTGACATCATCGGCGCGGAGCTCTTCGATGCGCACGGACGTCGGCTTATGAGCATCAACGACGCTCAGGCTCGCCCCCTTGAACTTGATATGTCCGGATTCCAATCCGGACTCTATGTCCTGATCGGTCATCGCGCCGATGCTACCGTAAAGCGGCGACTGATCCTTCGCTGATGGTCAACGCTTGAGATCCTGATGGCAAAGACAACCTCAAAGGCAAACACGCTGCAGAAGAGTTTGATGACGCGCAAGCGCCTCATCACGATAGTCCTCCTCTCGGCAGGCGTTCTGGCGTTTGCGCTGTTTTCCAACTACGGCCTGATGACACGGCTAACGCTCATGTCCGAGACCCAGGAACTGGAAGGTCACCTTGGTCTTCTGCGAGCCACATCCGACAGCCTGCGGCGGCAGATCCGCATTTTAGAGACCGACAGTACGGAGATCGAACGTCTTGCCCGCGAGCGCTACGGTTACATCCGGCCCAACGAAGAAGTGTTCATCATCAATCGCGATTCGGCAACGCCATGACGCGCAGCGCCCGTCTGCTCGCGATGCTCGGACTGTCGGGCATTTGCACTTTTTTCATCATCTCCTGTACCACCATGAAGACAACAGCTGTTCGCCCCTTTAGCGCAGCGCAGGCTGCCCCTCCTATCGGACCATACTCACACGGCGTTGAGTGCCAGGGCCGGATGCTTTTTCTCAGCGGGCAGATTCCGCTTCGCGCCGATGGCAGCATGGTCTCCGGCACGATCACCGAAGAGACGCATCAGGTCTTTGAGAACATTCGCACCATCCTTGCCTCTCAGGGGGCTGATGTTTCGTCGATCGTCAAGACGACGGTGTTCCTGAAGAACATGGGTGACTTTACCGAGATGAACGCTGTGTATGCCGAACAGATGGGTCAGCACCGCCCGGCACGTTCTGCGGTGGAAGTGGCGCGTCTTCCCAAGGACGCCCGTGTGGAGATTGAGGTCATCGCATGCGTTCCCTGACGCACGGCGCAGTGATCCTACTCGTCATGGCTGCGGCGACCGCGTCGGTGGCCGGCATGACCCTTGATTCGTTGAAAAGCGACGAAGCGAATGATCCGCGTGCGACGAAATCCACCTCGACGGCCATCATGTACTCGCTGATCTTTCCGGGGGCGGGTCAGGTCTACACCGAGAACTACTGGAAGGTACCACTGTTTGCCGGCACTGCGGCTGTTTCGGCCGTGATGTTCTTTCGCAACAACGCCGAGTTCTCAACTGCATCGGATGCTTACGATACGGCGCTGAAAGACGGTTCAAGCGCCGCCACGGTGAACCTGTTACTGAGGCGGCGTGAGGTGTTTCGTGATAACCGCGATCTGTCGGCCGTGGTGTTTCTGATCACCTATGCACTGGCAGCGGTGGACGCCTACGTCGGCGCTGAACTTTACTCCTTCGACACTGGCGAAAAACTCAGCATGAATCTGGGCCCGACGCGCTCGCAGCAGATCGCCCTCGGGCTTACAATGACATGGTAAAACAGCGCCCCCTATCTTTGCCCATGCTTCACCTGATCGCCGTCGGGCTTCTGATCGGAACGTCCGTTCTGCATGCGCAGTATCAGCGCATCGAGACCCTCGCCGTGCGTCTTGGTGGTGGCTTTGCCAGCACCACACACTCTGCAACCCTGAGCAACGCCGGCGGCATCGTCGACTGTGGACTGCTCACCACCGGCAGCGGAATGGGTCCGGGGGGCTACCTTGGCATGGAGATCCCCATGGCGTCCTGGGGGGCATTGGGCCTTGAGGTAGGCCTGACCAATCGCAGCGGTGACTTCTCGCGCACGAACACCTATCCGTTGCGAGACAGTGTCACGGGTGCTGAGGTGAAGATGACCACAGATTATCAGCTAAGCACGACGCTGTCAAATCTTGACATTTCGGCCCAGCTGCAACTGCCGCTTATCGGGACATTGACCAAGCGCACGCTCGGACTCAGCATCGGTCCGCGCATTGCCCTGCCGATGACGGCCTCGTATGTGCAGCGCGAATCGGTTGTGAGTCCCGAAACGGCCGTCTTCATCGAAAACGGCATTCCGGTTCAGGAACGCGTTATCCGGCAGGGGGCTTTGCAGACTCGTTCATCACTGCTGGTGATGTTCTCGTCGGCCCTTGAGTCCTTTGTCCCATTGTCTGAGCGCCTCAGCCTTGTGCCCCGCGTCAGCCTCGACTATGCACTGAATGACGTGCTTACCGATGCGCCCTGGAAGCCCCTTACCATACGGCTTGATGTGGCACTGCGACTCTCGCTGACACGTGCGCCGCAGTTCGCTCCGCCCCCACCTCCGGCGATCGTCGTCGAACAGCCCATGCCTCAGCCGACGTTTGCTCCGCCGCGTCTCGAGCTTCAACCGCGATCGTTCACCGGCGAGATCGTCACAGGCAATCAACTGCGTGCACTCACGCCGATCGTCAATGCCGTTTTCTTTGACAGTTCGCGCGCTGACGTACCGGCGTCGTATCGGCAGACAGCCAACCTCGGCACGATGAGCGGCGACGCCGTTGCGGCTCACGACTGGATCCTGCCACGCATTGCGGCGATCGTTGCGTCGAACCCTTCGGCACGTATCGTTCTGGAAGGGGCTACCAGCGGTCCGTCCACGGAACCGGAAGGGTCTGCGCTGGCCCGTCGCCGCGCCGAGGCTGTGCGCAGCGCGCTCGTCGCTCTGGGTGTGCCGTCATCGTCGATCGGGATCAATCCGTTGGTCACGCCGCGAATTGCCTCGAATGCGGACCTGCCGGGTGGACGTGCAGAGAACCGCCGGGTGGACATTATCGTGCAGAATGCGCCCCTGCAGAGGTTTGTCTTGACAGAAGAGTTTGCCGAGCTACGCGGCCTTGCCTCGGTCAGCTCGCGCTTTCAGGGTGGTCCGCCCGAGTCTCAGCCGGCAGAACAGACCATCACGATCAATGGACGCGACACGGTCATTGCCTCACTTGATGCGACCGTCACAACGCCGATCACGGTGCGACTCGATAACTCCGGTCAGCCCCCTGCCAGCATAGCAACGTCTTCTTCGGCCGGTGGCCAGTATGCAGAGATGAAGCTCACGGTCCCGACGGAGAAGCTCACACGTCGGCGTATCGCCCTGAGCACCGATGGCTTTGAGGCCGTGCTTCGGTTTGACTATAACAGTGCAGAGCTTCTGGATGACGTCAAGACACTCCTGCGCCAGCTAACTGAACAGCTTCCGGAAGGTGCGACCATCGTGATCGAAGGCAGCGCAGATATTCTCGGCTCCCAGGAGCGCAACCGGCAACTCTCGAACAGCCGAGCGGCAAATACGGAGTCCTACATCCGCTCGGTGTCGACCAAGAAGTTCACGTTTGCGACCACCTCTCTGGCGTCGCCATTTAGTGATGACACTCCGCAGGGACGCTTCCTGAATCGGAGCATCCGCATTCGCGTGAAGTGATCAGCCCTCTTTCGGAGGCTCGAGAAGTCCCATCTGACGTTTGAGCTCGAGCAGATCCTGATCAACCTTTCCGGAAGAGGAAAGCTTGCGGAATTCTTCGTCGAGCTGCGTGTTCTCGCCGGCAAGCTGCTCGAATGCGGAAGCCTCGGCTTCGAGCTTTTCGATCTTAGCCTCGTACTTGTCAAACTTGCCGAAGGCATCCTGTCCGATGCCGGCTGCCGACTTTGCGATCTGTGCCTGAGCCTTGGCGGCTTGGGAGCGGGCTATGAGCGTGCTCTGACGCGAACGTGCTTCATCGAGCTTCCGCTTGATGCCGTCGAGCTGCTCTCGGATCTTCGCCGTGGTCACCCGGGCCTGCTCGTGCGTCGGCATCAGCTCGGCCACGTTCTTGTCGGCAATGGCCTTCTTTTCCAGCGCTGCACGAGCCAGGTCTTCCCGTCCGGCATTCAGTGCCTGCATGGCCTTCTCCTGCCAGCTCGCGCTTTCAGCCTTCTGCGCAGTTATCCGCTTTTCGAGGCTGCGCTCATTGGCGATCGCATTGGCAACGGCGAGCGTCGTCTTGTTGACCGATTCCTCCATGTCCAGCACGGCCTGCTTGAGCATCTTCTCCGGATCCTCGGCACGGTCCAGAGCGTCATTAGCACCTGCGCGGAACAGGTCGGCGATACGAGAAAAGATTCCCATGAGAAGTCCTAGCGTGAGTCAGCTGTTATACGCGGCGTTCGGACGGTCGACGCCGCGTTTTGTTTCGCGAAATTACGGCAGTCAGGGGGCTGACCCGATGGTATTTTTGCATCATGCTCCCGTCAGAATCGATTGAACGCGTCGTCGAACTCTTCGCCTCCCTGCCCACCATCGGTAAGAAGACGGCTCGCCGGCTGGCTTTTCATCTTCTTCGTCAGTCTGCGAATGACGTCGACAGTTTTGCTGCTGCCCTTGTGGAGATGCGCTTGCGCGTGCGTGAGTGTGCGCAGTGCCACACGTTCACCGACACGGAGCTGTGCGGCATCTGCGCCTCGGAAAAGCGCTCGCCGTCGGTCATCTGCGTTGTCGAGCAACCCTCGGACGTAATGGCCATCGAGCGCACGGGCGACTTTCGTGGGCGCTATCATGTGCTGCACGGTACGCTCAGTCCGCTCGACGGAATAGGTCCGGAAGACCTGCGCCTGAAGGAGCTCATTGCCCGCCTCGGCGCCGAGGTCGACGAGCTCATTCTCGCCCTCAACCCGACGGTCGAAGGTGAGGTCACAACACAGTATATCGCCAAGCTGGCCTCGCCCCTTTCCATTCGCGTCACGCGCATTGCCCGTGGCGTTCCCATGGGGTCGGACCTTGAGTTTGCCGATGACGCCACGCTTGCTCGCGCATTTGAAGGGCGTACGCCGGTATGATCCCTGCAGCCGAAAAATCCGCCTCCCCTTGGTATGCCACGTGGTTTGAATCGCCATGGTACATGGAACTATACCGTCACCGCGGTGACAAGGAAGCACGTCTGGTGGTGCAGCTGATCGATCACACCCTGCACATTCCGCACGGCTCGCAGATTCTTGACCTGTGCTGCGGCTTCGGACGTCATACGGTTGCCCTTGCCGAGCGGGGCTATCTCACTACGGGACTGGATTACTCGACCTATCTGATCGACCATGCGCGCAGGTACAATGCCCATGAAAACGCTCGTTACGTCGTGGGTGACATCCGTGGCCCGTACCCTTCGACGTCCTACGCGTTGATCGCCAACCTGTTTACAAGTTTCGGATACTTCGATAGGCATGAAGAGCATCTGGCCGCACTCAGGGCCGTGCATGACCACTTGGCGCATGATGGACGTTTTGTGATGGACTTCTTTAACGCCGACAGGCTGCGTCGAACGCTCGTTCCCGAGTCGATGACCATGATCGGTCAGACCAGCGTCATCCAGGAGCGATGGATAGAAGAACCCTATGTGCGCAAGAGGATCACCATCAACGATCCATGCTCGGCCGAGCACACATTCGAGGAGCGCGTCTGGCTTTACTCTCCGGAGGATCTGCGCGTCATGATGCACGAAAGTGGACTGCGCGTTGTGCGGGCCTTCGGTTCGTATCACGGTGAGCCTTTCGAGCCGGAGAACTCCGAACGCGTCATTCTCATCGCCGAAAAGGTCTCGTCGTAATGCGGACTGCACTGCTGCTCTTGCTGCTGACAGCCTTGTTAGGGGGCTGCGCAACACGCACACCGGAAGAACCCTCGGGCGATCGCGGCACGTATGAGCCTCCGACCAGCCCCCAGATCGTTGTCGACAATCTTCGCAATGCCGTCATTGAAAAGAACACGCAGAACTTTACGCTCTGCCTTGCCGATCCTTCGCGCAGCAGCACTACCTATGCCTTCGAGCCCTCGGCCGAGGTCGGTGCCCGTTACCAGGCTGTGTTCGCATCATGGAGCGTCGACCGTGAGCGGCAGAGTTTTCTGAGCATGATCAGCAGGTTGCCAGTCGATCAGCGTCCAACGCTGGTGTTTGCAAATACACAGGTGGCCTTCTCATCGCCCGACTCGCTTGTGTGGGTAAGCGATTACGAGCTGACGGTGCGCCTGAACATAACTGCTCTGCCATCTCTGCTTACCGGTACAATGGCGCTCACCGTGACGCCGGAAAAGAGCGGACTCTGGAGCATCTCTCGCTGGCGCGATGCGAAACGACCAGGTGACACCGTCGAGTCGACCTGGTCGCTTCTTAAAGGTCAGCTCTCGAACTGACCCCACGGCAGCCGATGGCACGCACCTGCCTGTCAGCGACCGTATCGCTCTCCGTAGGTTGGCGGAAGATCGATCGAGTACTTGACGGCAAGGCCAAGCCGCACGACGTTCGTCCGCCAGTTGGTGTTATACAGAATGTCGGTGATCCCAAACGTGTACTGCAATTCCGGTCCGATACTCAGCTCGGGGGCGTTCGGAATCGTGAAGTCGTAGCCAACACCGATATTGACACCGAATTGAACGTTCCTCACATCGGAGAGAAATCCCGATTGCACATTTCTTTCACGAGATCCATCCCGGTAGGTGATGGTGCTGGGTGAGACGATCGATTCCTTCTGCGTGAATGAAGTGCCGGTGATGTATCCGCACTGAATTCCGAGTCCCACATCGAACCCACCAATATTGAAACTTGCGCCGGGCTCGACGAAGACGGCATGGACGGTAGCCGACACGTCATGTCGCACGGTCAGCAGACGTGAGGTGAGCTCACCGTTATAGGCCCACATTGTCTCGTCCGACGAGAAGTCACCCCCGAGCTGCGTATACATCACGCGCATGTATGGCGTAACACCCATGGTAAGCGGCACCTCTACGATCCCGTCGATCGAGAAACCTGTTTTCTGTTCGTTACCGAAGCCGAGGCAGCAGGACGTGACCTTGGGCAGCGAGGAAAAATCTGCCTGCAGAAACCGCTGGTCCACCGAGGCAGCAAGACCCAGTCGGATATGTTCATACATCAGCGTCGGACGTGTCTGCGAAACGGAGGCCACGGTGCAGAAAAACATGGCGAGCAGCGTCGACGCGATCGGGCGGATGAGTAGAGCGATACTGATCATTTGGATCTCCTAGCGTACAATGATGAATTGCTCGGCAACCGAATGCCTGCGTGTACGGACCGACATCACATACGGTCCAGCCGGAAGATCCATCGAGGCGAATGGGAGTCGGAACTCGCCGGCCGGTACCGAACCCGCAAAGAGCTCGCGCACGGCCACGCCGCTACCGTCATAGATGACAACCTGAATGTCCTCTGGCTGAGCGAAATCGCAGATCATCTCTCCGCGGTCCGACACGGGCTGCGGCATCACCCGCAGGATCGGATGACCGGCCACCGCCGTGAGCCTTGGACCTCCGGCCTTACAGATACTGAGGTCGGTAAACGAACCGGTCTCGGTATAGATCCGCATCCGTGATGGTTCATCCCAAGAGAACGACTCAAAGGCCAGATCGGTGGTGGTGTCATTGCCGAGTCGAACAAATGCCTTGAACGATGCCAGCTGCTGGATCGTATCGGATGCCGTGCCCTTGAGTGTGACAACGTAGGAATCGTCGGCCTCTTCCACGGAGGCAACGCCCCGCGGCTCCAGCATGGACTTGTTAAAGCGGATGCGTGCCGTCCAGTGCTTGACTCCGGCAACGACCATCTTCTGTGTTGTGACCATGGTAATCGGGATGTCGATCAGGTCTCCGTTTCGTCCAACGATGTGCGGCATCGTCACCGTCGTATGCCAGCCGTTGGCATCATGAATCCGGCTCGCCCCATACCAGAAGCCCTGTTCGAGATGGTTCGGATGTCGCTGTACGATTCCGATAACGGGCTGTCCGAGCGAGGCATTGAAGGTATACGTTGCCGATGATGCGGCGTTTCCGCCATTCGAAACAAGATCCTTGCGCACGGAATGCTGCGCCGTCAGGGGGCTGGCCATCACCAGAGTGATGGCCACGCCCATGCATGACAAGGTTGTGCTGATGTATGATCGGTGTGTCATAATGATTTCCTCACAGGCTTAGTTGTTGTGAGTGATCTCGACCCACTTCTCCAGCGAGGCGATGTACACGAACATGATCAGACCATTGGTGTTTAGGGTACGACTTGCAATGAAGAGCTCAAGCTGATTGGCAGCGAGTGATCGTCCATCATTACTGAAGAACTTCAGTTGTTTGCCGGATCCGTTGAAGATGATAAGCAGACGACCGTCCGATCCCCCGGCAAAGCCCGTCACGTCTGTCTGTGCAGTAGCATTGATGAATCGTATCAATCCCGCATCCGGAATGATAAGATCGTTGAGCTCGTTGCCAGCCGTCTGGTTGAGACCGACATCGATAACGGTACCTTCGCGAAGGTACACCCCGGTTGGCAGCTCACCCTTCTTCGTGTTCGTCCACTTCTGCGTCGTATCGTTCCATGTAAGCACGTCCTGATTCGCCAGCGTCATGGTCGAGTCGATCAGCTCGTTCTGGATCTTCTGCACGGTCGGATTCGGATACGTCCCCTTGAGGTCGCCTCCAGCTGCACCTGTTGGCGAACTCGATGATGAAGGGGCGACGGGCTCCCACGAACTCGTCGTGCTGCTCCAGGTAAGAACATTGCCGGAGGCCGGTGCAGCGGTAGAGACCGTGCGACCCTGAATGCGGTTGACCGTCGGGTTCGGATATGTTCCCGAAAGGTCACCGCCGGCACTTCCGCCCGGCGCTACGCCCGAGATCGTAACGTTGGTGACATTCGTCAGACGACCGTCACTGTCGACCGTGAGCTGCGGCACCTGCGTATTGGTGCCATAGGTGCCGCTGCTGACCGCCGTGGAAGCAAGTTCTCCTGCTCCTACGACGTCCGATCCAAGCTGAAGATTCATCGTGTTGATGTTGCCCGACACCGTCACATCTGTGCCGGCGGCGGTGGCCGGCACGATGGTCACGTTTGAGGCCGAAGTAAGCCGTCCCTTCGCATCGACGGAGAACTGCGGCACTGCGCTTGTGGTGCCATACGTGCCGGCACTGACGCCGGTTGTGATCAGGGTGGGATTTGGATAGGTACCCGTAAGGTCGCCCCCTGCCGAACCGGTTGGTGCAGCACCGGAGATCGTCACGTTTGTCGCGTTCGTGATCCGTCCGTCGGCATCAACGGTGAACTGTGCCACCTGCGTCGATGTGCCGTAGGTGCCGCTGCTCACGGCAGTAGAGGACAGCTCGGTTGAGCCGACCACATCCGTACCGAGCTGAAGATTCATCGTGTTGATATTGCCCGTCACCGATGCGTCGGATCCCGCAACCGTTGTCGGTACGATGGTCACATTCGATGCTGCCGTAAGACGACCCTTGGAATCGACGGTGAACTGACCAACCTGGCTGTTGCTACCGTAGCTTCCGGCGCCCACGCCTGTGGTCGTGAGCGTAGGGTTTGGATACGTGCCCGTCAGATCGCCGCCAGCAGCGCCTCCCGGTGCAACTCCGGCGATCGTGATGTTGGATGCTGCCGTAAGGCGACCATCGGCATCGACCGTGAACTGCGGAACCTGCGTGGCTGTGCCGTACGTACCGCTCGCTACCGCTGTCGAAGCAAGCTCCGGAGCACCCACCACTGCAGTACCAAGTTGAAGGTTCATCGTATTGATGTTACCGGTTACGCTGACGTCTGAAGCGCCCGTCGACACGGGCACGATCGTCAGATTGGACGCAGCAAGGATGCGACCCTTTGTATCTACCGTTATCTGCGGAACGGCGCTTGTCGTTCCGTATTGATCGGCGATAACTCCGGTAGCGATCAATGAGGGGGCTGGGTAGGACCCCGTTAGGTCGCCCCCTGCCGAGCCACCCGGTGCCACACCGGCGATCGTGATGTTCGAAGCCGACGTCAGACGTCCGTCAGCATCAACCGTGAACTGACCCACCTGTGTTGCCGAGCCATACGTGCCCGGTGAGACCGCTGTGGCGGCAAGCTCATTCGATGAGACGACGCCGCTGCCGAGTTGCAGGTTCATCGTGTTGATGTTGCCCGATACGATAACGTCCGTGCCAGCAGCGGTGACAGGAACGATCGTGACGTTGGAGGCCAGAGACAGGCGTCCCTTGGAGTCGACCGTGAACTGTGGCACCTGACTGTTGTTTCCGAATGTGCCCGCTCCGACACCGGTCAGCGTCAGCGTCGGATTCGGATACGTGCCTGTCAGATCGCCCCCTGCAACGCCGCCCGGTGTTGTACCCGTGATCGTTGCCGTCGTGAGTGCGCTAACGCGGCCATCGGCATCAATGGTTACCACCGGGACGGTGGTAGACGAACCGGCCGGACCGATACTTCCTACATGCAGATCCGTCAGCTCGGCAGCACCGACGCGTCCGGTTTTGATCTGCAGGTCCATCGAATCCAGATGTCCGGTGACGGTAAGATCCGAAGCGGTGACCGTTCCGGGGTGCTCGATCTTGGATGCATCGATCACCGTCAGTGAAGACGAGTTGTTGATCGCGTTGATGATCGAAGGTCCGGCAGCGGCAATGTTGATCGTCGGATTCGGATACGTACCCGTAAGGTCGCCCCCTGCCGGACCTCCCGGCGTTGTGCCCGAGATCGTCAGATTTGAGGCAGCGGTCAGACGACCATCGGCATCGACTGTGATCTGCGGGACCTGCGATGTTGTGCCGTAGGTGCCGGCGGAGACACTTGTCGATGCAAGCTCATTGGCAGCGACCACACCTGTGCCAAGCTGCAGGTTCATGGTGTTGATGTTCCCGGCTACGGTCACATCGGTTCCGGCTGCCGTTGCCGGCAGGATCGTGACATTGGTGGCCGTGGTAATGCGGCCCTTCGCATCGACCGTGAACTGTCCGACCTGACTGTTGCTACCGTACGTACCTGTTATCACACCGCTGTTGGCCAGGGTCGGATTGGGATACGTTCCCGTAAGGTCGCCCCCTGCCGGACCTCCCGGCGTTGTGCCCGAGATCGTTACGGATGAAAGTGCCACCACGCGTCCGTCTCGGTCGATGGTCATAACGGGCGTCGTCGATGCAGATCCGATCGGACCGATCGGTGCCGGCAGAATGTCGGCCAGTTCGTTACCATTGACTGTATTGGCACGCAGTTGCAGGTTCATCGAATCGAGGGGGCCGGTGACCGAGACATCCGACGCCGGCACGGTGCCGGGGAGCTCGATCTTCGATGCATCGATGACCGTGGTTGTACTCGTGTTGTTGATCGCGTTGATGATCGTATTGCCCGACGTCGTCACGTTCAGCGTCGGATTCGGATACGTTCCCGTAAGGTCGCCCCCTGCCGGATCGCCGACCTTGATCGCATTCAGGGTAGCCGACGTCAGAGACGTCACACGTCCGTCGGCATCAATGCTCAGGATCGGGATCTGCGTCTGGCCGCCGATCGGACCGATCGGGGCTATGTGCAGGTTGGCCAGCTCATTTCCGTTAACCGTGCCGGACTTGATCTGCAGATTCAACGAATCCAGACGTCCAGATGCCTGAATGTCTGATGCCGGAATGCTGACAGGGGGCTCGATGCGCGCCCCGTCGATCAGCAAAGAGTCTTCGAGATTGATCGCCGTGATGATGTCGCCGCCGACAACATTGAAGTTGATACGCGGGTTCGGATAGTTGCCTGTAAGGTCGCCCCCTGCGGGATCACCCGGACGCATGGCAAGGATCGGGATCGACGAGAGCTCGCGCACGCGTCCATCGCGATCGACGGTGATGACCGCCGACGTAACGGCGTTGCCCTGGGCCACCAGGGGCAGGCCCGGCACATCCTGCAGCTCATCGGTGCCGATGGTCGAGGGTTTGATCTGCAGGTTCAGACTGTCAATGGGGCCTGACGAGAGGATATCGGACTGATCCAGCGTCGTGGGTCGAATCTGACGGCCCGTGACGAAAGTCATTCGTCCCTTGGCATCGACCGTAAACTGAGGAACGGTCGTGCCACTTCCGTAGGTCCCGGGTACGACGCCGGTGGCGCGCAGCTCGGGATCGGGATAGAGACCGACGAGGTCGCCCCCTGCCGGACCAAACGGTTGCGTGTTGTCGATCGGGACGGCCTGAATGGAGGTGATACGTCCGGCGCGATCGACATTCACAATCGGGATTGATGTTGACGAGCCGTATGAACCTGGCGTTAGCAGCATCTGCGACATCTTGGATGAAGTGATCGCATTATCGAGCACCTTATCGGTACTGACCGCACCGTCCAGGATCTTCGGTGTGGTGATGGCGCCGTCCTGAATCTTGATGGACGTCACGGCGCTGTTGGCGATGCGTGAAGTCGTGACGGCATCCGGTGCGATCTTCTCGGTTGTTACTGCTCCTTCGCGGATGAAAGGATTCGGATACGTGCCCGTCAGGTCGCCTCCGGCAGCATCGCCCCTTCGCATCACATCCGTCACGTCGCCTGTGATCAGCTTGGGACGCCATGATGACGTGGCGGCATCCCAGACCAAAGCATCGCCATTGTTTGCGCCGGCACGTTGAATCAGTGCAGGGTCGACAGACTTCAGGGCAATGTCGACATCATTCCCATTGGTAAGCCGCACCATGATCGAGCCGTCGAGCGAGGTGATCCGCTGCACGGCCTCGGGGGTGCTGATCGTGAACTTCCGTCCGGTCTGAATGATCGTCGTAGCTCCGTCTCCCTCAAGCGTAATGTCGCCATCGACTCCGTTTATACTGCGGACTACACCCGTTGCCGAGATCGACACGCTATCAGCCACACGCGCTCTGTCGGCATAGAGTGCGTACGGCACTGCCGTAAGTCGGGTGCGCGGCACCATTTCGCCCTCGCCGGCAACTTCCACGGCCAGCCAGTACTGGCGGTCAAATGTGAGCGTAAGGGGCACGCTGCGACCCATCACAATATCGAACACGCCGTTGAGCGTCGTGACCGTATGCACCTCTTCCCACAGGGGAGCTCCCCCCATGGATTCAGCATACAGGCGGATCGTGATCTCGTACGGACCGTTGGCAACGGCATCTCCAGCCGGTGTTGTAAGTACACCCTGATAGGTAAAGGTTCGTGGAACACTTATCTGCGCCGTCGTGCCTGCGGCGAAGACTAGAAGGAAACAGAGCGCGAGGGCAAGACTTCGCATAACGGGCTCCAAACAGGTTGGTGAATGAACTGCTCGAAACTCACGGTTATGGAGTGCGCATACGATGACGCTTGTCAGGGGATGACTTCGGTAAGAGTCACATGAATTGCATTCCTGGTGAGTATCTTCGCACCATTGCACGTCAATGAGTTCATTCGGAGTACGACCATGTCACACGACGCAACACACGGACACGATCACGATCACGTCCACGAGCCCGATCACGTTAACGACACGCTGCCAACGCGACTCATGGGCATAGCCGTGGGCGTGCTTGTGGTGCTCGTTTCCGTCTCTCTGCAGCGCGCCATGGGATGGCACGATGTGGTGGGCGGGATCATCACGGGCTTTCTCGGCATGTTCTTTGGCGCTCTCGGCACAAGCGTGCGCCGTCCGTCCGGCGCTGCCATTCTCGGCTGGGCCGGCGGCATTGCCTTCTTCACGAGCATCCTGATGTTCCTCGGACTGCGACTGTTCTAAGTCGACGTACTGGCAATACGTATGATGCGGCACCTCTCATCTTCGTCACGAGCTCTCGTCGTGGCAGCGATGATGACCGCGCTTATTGTTATCGGCACATCCTGCGTAAACCCCTTCGCCCCCTCTCTCGATGAGTCAGGGGGCGATAATGTTCTCGGGGACCAGCGCACAATAGAAGGGCTATTCCAGAACTTTCGATACGCCTACCTGTTCCGCGATACACTTACGTACGGACGGCTTCTGGCACGCAACTTCACCTTCGTCTACCGCAACTACGACCAGGGCGTCGATGTCACTTGGGGTCGGGACGAAGACATGCTCGCCACCAACGGTCTCTTCATGGCCGCCCAGCAGCTCGACCTGGTCTGGAACGACGTCATCCTTGCCGACGGAGACAGTCTTACGAAGAACATCTCCCGCGGCTTTAACCTCACCATCACGTTCAACCCCGCCGATGTCCTCCGCGCTCAGGGTCGCGTGAACCTCCTCGTCGAACGCCCCACCATCTCCGACCCCTGGAAGATCGTGCGCTGGAGAGATGAATCGAATTATTTCTAGGTGTGAGGTGTGAGGTGTGAGGTGTGAGGTGTGAGGTGTGAGGTGTGAACGTCAATCCCGTGAAAGCAGGGATAGAATCTGAAATCCAGCTTTCGCAGGATTGACCGTCCGGTACGAGAACATCGGCACGCCCCTGCGGATTGAACCTCACACCTCAAACCTCACACCTCAAACCCGATTACTGCGTAGCTTTGTAGCTATCCAAAATCCAAGAAACCGCTTCATGGCCCTTCAGCAGCGCTCAGATTTCCGCAACATCGCCATCATTGCCCACGTTGACCATGGCAAAACCACCCTGGTAGACCACATGCTGCGGCAAAGCGGGATGTTCCGGGAGAACCAGGTCGTTGCAGACCGGGTCATGGACTCAAACGACCTTGAGCGCGAGCGCGGCATCACGATCATGGCCAAGAACGCCGCCGTGCGGTGGAAGGACGTCAAGATCAACATCGTCGACACGCCGGGCCACTCCGATTTCGGTGGCGAGGTAGAACGCGTTCTGTCGATGGTCGATGGTGTTCTGCTTCTTGTGGATGCAGCCGAAGGCCCCCTGCCGCAGACGCGATTCGTGCTGCGGAAGGCCCTGGACATGGGCATCAAGCCGATCGTGGTGATCAATAAGATCGACCGCGGTGATGCGCGCCCTCAGGAGGTGCTGGATGAGGTGATGGAGCTCTTCATTAACCTCGGTGCCTCGTACGAGCAGCTCGATTTCCCGATCGTGTATGCGATCGGAAAGCAGGGGATTGCCAAGAACTCGCTGACGGAGGAGGCTGATTCGCTCGAAGCGCTCTTTGATGCTGTCATCAAGCATATCCCACCGCCGACGGTTGACGTTGAAACGCCCTTTGCAATGGTCATCTCGGCCCTTGACTGGTCCGACTACGTTGGACGAATCGCCATCGGGCGGATCATCGAAGGGTCCCTGAGCGTTGGCGACAACGTCAACCTCATCAAGCCTGATGGAGCGCGTGAGTCATCACGCATCACAAAGATGTATGTGCATGAGGGTATCGCTCGCAACGAAACGACAACTGCTTCGGCCGGAGAGATCATTGCTCTGTCGGGCTTTGAGAATGTTTATATCGGCGAGACGATCGCGCACAGCTCCCGTACCGAGCCGCTGTCGTACGTGAATATCGAAGAGCCGACCATTGCCATGTATTTCATGGTCAACACCTCGCCCCTTGCCGGACGTGAAGGAAAGTTCGTCACGACGCCAAAGATCCGCGAACGTCTCTACCGAGAGCTGCGCAACAACGTATCACTGCGTGTGGAAGACACGGACTCGCCGGATGTGTTCAAGGTGTCAGGTCGGGGCGAACTCCAGCTGGCGATCCTTATTGAGACCATGCGCCGCGAGGGCTATGAGTTTGCCGCATCACGTCCGGAAGTGCTCTTCCGCCGCGATGCCGAGGGCAAAATGCTCGAGCCGATCGAGCACGTAACCGTTGATGTTCCGCAGGATCACGTCGGCACGGTGATCGAAAGTCTGGGGCGACGCAAGGGCGAAATGACGGCCATGACACCGAGCAACGACAGCGTGCGATGTGAGTTTCTGGTTCCTGCCAGGGGGCTCATCGGCTTTCGAACGGAGTTTCTGACGTCAACCCGCGGCCAGGGCATCATTCACCATACGTTTGATTCCTATCAGTCTTACAAGGGGGCAATTGCCGGACGTCTTCGTGGCGCCCTCGTGTCGATGGAGACCGGCCAGTCCACGGCCTATGCCCTGGAAATGGTGCAGGAGCGCGGCGTGCTCTTTATCGAGCCCGGACAGCCCGTCTATGAAGGGATGATCATCGGTGAGAACGCCCGCGAGGAAGATCTTAGCGTCAACGCCTGCCGCATGAAGCATCTGACCAACATGCGTTCGAGCGGCTCCGATGGTCTTGTCCGCCTGGAAGCCCCGCGTCAGCTTTCCCTGGAGCAGTGCATCGAGTTCCTCGAGGATGACGAGCTTCTGGAGTGCACACCGGTCTCGGTGCGGCTGAGAAAGAAGATTCTCGACACAACAATGCGTCAACGAGCCAAGAAACGCGAAGCAGCATCGTTAGAGTAAGTGCTTATGCACGTCATCGTTCCCACGATCATCGTTTTTGTCTGTGCCGGCCCCCTGCTTGGACTTCAGGCCGCGGTGCAGGATGATGACGTTCTGATGAGACTGTCGCTGAAACCGAACTCTACCTACCGCTACAGCGTCAGCTCCATCCTTGATCAGGATGTTGATGTCGGTGGCGGCACGTCGACGAACTCCGTGAAGAGCGACCTTGATCTGTCCATCGCCGTGACGGACGTTACCCTGGGACGCAGCACGTTGCGATTCACCTCGGAAAATGGTGGACTACGTACGTCCACGCGGCAGGACGAGCGAATGCCGATCATGGATTCGGCTCTTCGCAGCAACGCCGGCAAGGGGCTCACCGTTACCGTCACCTGCGATCCAACGGGTAGGGTACTGAACTTCTCCGATAGAAACGACGGTGCCGACCTTGCCATTCTCAGCGGCATGCGCGTGTTCGACCGCATTGTGATGCAGTTTCCGAAGGAGCGCGTGCGGCCCGGTGACCGATGGATCTCGGAGATGATCGATACGATGCCGGCTCCGCAGGGCGAAGGATCGATCGTTACGACAATAGAACTCGAAGAACGCTTCATGTCGATCGTCGACTCGCTTGGTTACTCATGCTGGGTTGTCGAAGGGACGTCATCTTCGATGCGCATTCGCGGCGGCCTTGCTGTGTCGGGAATGAACATCGACGTCTCCGGCGATGGAACCATGAAGACCCGAGCGTTGATCGATTCGCGGACCGGCCTTCCGGTTCGCAGCGAGGTGGAACTCCACAACTCGATGATCCTCAAAGCAGCCGGAGGCCCCGATGAACTGGCGGTGCCGAGCAACGCCCGCATGCGAGTTGTCATCATGCAACGACCACGGCGATGATGACCATGCAACGATTCGTTCTTGTGCTGATCCTGCTGGCGGGCTCGCTCATCGGCCTCAAGGGGCAGATGCAGATTCGCCCGGGTGGTAAGCCGATCATCCTGGGCAAGGACACGATCTGCTACCGATATCGGTTTGCCGCGGCAGATACGCTCCTGTACCGGATCGAATCGCGCGACAGTATCATTGTGCCCGGCTTCGATCCGATGGAGAAGTGGCGCATTGAAGGTCTGCGCATAGTCTGCGACTCGGTCAGCGGAGACATCTATCATCTTACGCTTCGTATCGAAGCATTCCGTGAACGTCAATGGCGTGGCACCGACTCGTCAGAGCGGACATCGCACCCATGGATGCGCAGGGTCATGCGGCTGAGTATCGATAGTCTCGGCAGACGCCTTTCGGCCCGCATCGATGACGCGTCGCGGGCCATGGCCAGTCCGGGCGGCCTCTACCAGGCGCTTCGGTTGCCGATCATCGACACGTCGTGTGGACGCCAGCAGCAGAGCTGGATATCGAATGATACGATCGTGGTTCCGGAGAACGGCATTCCGGCTCCGGAGATCCGACAGCATGCATTATGGCGCGTGGGCGATCTGCTTGATACGCTTGGACGCAAGGCCTCATGGATCCAGTATACACTTACCGGATTTGGTGGTGTGGACGTGCCAGATACCACCCTGAACGTTACCAGCGTTGGCTCGATCGCTGAGTATGGTCGGCTTGTTATGGACAGGGGGCTGGAGATTCCCCTTTCGAGTTCGGTCATCCAGCAGGTTCGTTTCCGGCTCCAATCGGGTCAGTCCCGCAACACCGAAGGCCGACATCACGTCACGTCGACGATGAGTCTGCTGGAGCTCCGCTCGCCGGAACCCGCACGGCGCTGGCGCCTTGCCGCGAGTACCGAGCCGGTAAGCACGCCCCCTCTCAAGAAGAAAAAGAGCGCACGACCAAGGAATCGCTGACCGCACGGTGAAACCCTAATCTCTTTCCCGTGTCAAAACCGTCGTGTTCGCCATTGATCACCCTGGTCTGCCCATGAAATACTATCGTCTGTTTTGTCGAACTGCCGCCGTGCTTGTCATTCTGGCGTCTTTGCATGCCGCACTCGTGGCACAGGGAATGAGCACGGGGCGACGTCTGACGCTGCAGGAGTGCATCGAGATCGGCCTGGAACGCAGTATCGACGTCCGGCGTGCCCAGGCCTCTGCCAGTCAGGCAGCATCGCGCCTCACGGCTGCCTTCGGGGCATACCTGCCTGCGGTTGACGTGAACGCGAACTACAACCGCCAGCTAACGAACCTGCGTCCGCAGTTCTCGATCGTCAATGGTGTTCCTGTGACCGGACAGCCCCTTCCCAACACCTACGGACTGAATGGCTCGATGAACATGACGCTGTTCAACGGCTTCCAGCGCGAGGCGGACTTCGATGCAGCAAAGCTGACGATGAATGCCACGGCCAGCGACATTACCTTCAGTAAGGCAGCGACGCGTTTTTCCATCACCCGGCAGTACATCGAACTGCTGCGCCGCAAGCAGATCCTGAATGCACGTCGCGAAAGCCGCGCCATGGCCGCCGCCACCCTCGAACGAGTGAAGGCACTTTTTGACGTTGGTGTGGGGCGCTCGCAGGATGTGACCTCGCAGGAAACCGAACTCAGCAACATTGACGTGGCTCTGGTACAGGCCGAGAACGACGTCATCGCAGGACGCGCACAGTTGCTGAATGTGATGAATATCGACGCTATGCAGGAGATCGATATCGAGGAATCATCGGTTCCATCCGATGTTTCAGAGTCGGACATTGCCGGGTACCGCCGTAGGCTTGGCTCCGAGTCGGACCTTGCCGAGGCTACCATGTCACGTCGTGCCGATCTTCAGTCGGCCATTGAGCGTACCCGTGCCGCAGCCGAGGGGATCATCGGAGCGCGCTCGGGGTACTACCCGACGATCTCAGCATCCGGCGGATATACCTGGAGAAACTTCGTGATCGCTGACTTCGACCGCCAGGGTCAGGTCTTTGCCGGACTCTTCATTCAGGTACCGCTCTTCGACAGGTTTGTGACGCAGGCACGAGTGGCGGATGCCGAGCTGGCCCGAGCGCAGAACGAGCTCGAGACCGAGCGCGTACGAAACCAGATCCGCACGGATATGCGCAATGCATTTGCGCAGCTGGAGCTTGCCGAACGGGGCGTCGACATTTCGTCGAGGGCTGTGAAGTTTGCCACCAACAATGCCAACGCCGCTCGCGACCGGTTTAACGCGGGCGCGGCAACACTCATCGAAATGCAAAACGCCAACAACCAGCTTATCACGGCACAGATCAACCGCGTTACGTCCGTGTACGCCTATCATTCCGCCGTTGCAGCCGTCGAGTTTGCAACCGGCACGTCAGGAGGAAAGTGACCATGGCCAAGAAATCCCGCAGACGTCTGCTCATCGTCATCATCATCATTCTGCTGGCCTTCATCGGTGCGATGGTCTGGACGATCTCCAACCGCACGGAGGCTCCAACGCTCGTCAGCGTCGAACCGGTGGCCACGCGCTCGATCACGCAAAGCGTCAGCGCCATCGGCAAACTGCAGCCCGAGGTCATGGTGAAGATGTCCTCTGAGGCCAGTGGCGAGATCGTCTATCTCGGCGTACGTGATGGCGACACCGTCAGGAACGGCCAGGTCCTTGTGCGCATCCGACCGGACATGATGCAGTCCATGCTCGTGCAGACGCGTGCCGCAGCCGAAGCATCCCGCATGGCCATTACCATGGCAAAGGCCGAGTATGACCGTTCGGAGGCCGATCTTAAGCGCATCACCGAACTTTACAAGAAACAATTCTCGTCACGCGAAGACTTTGACCGAGCCAGTGCCGCATTTCAGACCGCTGCAGGACGTCTGGCGCAGACGCAGGCCGATTACGAGCGCGCCAAGGGGGCTCTGCGGGAAACACAGGTCAACGTCGAACGCACCACGATCACGGCTCCGATGTCTGGCATTGTTACGTATCTGGGCGTCGAACTCGGCGAAAAGGTCGTCGGCACGGCCCAGATGCAGGGTACAGAGATCCTGCGCATCGCCGATCTGTCAACGATGAATGCCTGGGTCCAGGTCGACGAGAACGACGTGGCACAGATCAAGATCGGCGATACGGCACGGATCAAGGTCGACGCGCTTCCAAACATCGAGCTTCGCGGCCTTGTCTATGAGATCTCTCACTCGCCGCTTGTATCGGGTCAAGGCACGCAGGAAGAAGTCGTCAATTTCCAGGTACGAATCCGCATCATCGACCCGGAGCATCGGATGCGTCCGGGCATGTCCTGTTCGGTGGACATTGAGACCGATACGAAAACGAATGTGATGGCCGTGCCGATCCAATCGGTGACGATGCAGCAGGATGCCATGACGGCCGCGCCTGCCGAGGAGGACTATCGCAAGACCGAGCGTAAGCCGGTTGCTGCAAAGTCCAAGCGTCCGCAGAGCATCGTCTGGGTGGTGAATGGCGGCACGGTAGCGGCCCGCACCGTTACGACGGGCATCAGCGATGAAGGGTACATTGAGGTCATCGACGGACTGAAGGTTGGAGACCGCGTCGTAAGCAGCCCTTACGAGGCAATCAGCAAGATCCTCACGCCGGGCGCCAAGGTCACGGTCGAAGATCCTGCAGCACGACGTGAGCGCTACCGCTCGATGAGGCAGGATCAATGAGTCACCCCATTATCGAGATATCCAACCTCGTAAAGTGCTATGAGATGGGTGGCGAGGAAGTGTACGCACTTCGCGATGTGTCGCTCACGATCGGGTCGAATGAGTACGTAGCGATCATGGGGCCGAGCGGTTCGGGTAAGTCGACGCTGATGAATATGCTGGGATGTCTTGATACGCCAACCTCCGGCACCTACTACTTCAACGGCGAAGACGTGCGTGAGATGACCGATGACGATCTGGCTGAGATCCGCAATCGCGAGATCGGCTTTGTGTTTCAGACCTTTAATCTCCTGCCTCGTGCAACAGCTCTGCAGAACGTGGAGTTACCGCTTGTCTACAGTGGTGTGAGCAAAACTGAACGTCATGATCGCGCAACACGCGCACTCGAACAGGTGAATCTGACCGATCGTATGACGCATAAGCCCAACGAACTCTCGGGCGGACAGCGTCAGCGCGTAGCGATTGCGCGCGCGATCGTCACAGCCCCCTCCATTATCCTTGCCGATGAGCCAACCGGCAATCTGGATACGAAGACCGGGCACGACATCATGGCACTGTTCCGGCATCTCTGGGAAGCAGGAAACACGGTGATCCTCGTTACGCACGAAGAGGATGTCGCGCGTCACGCCAGGCGCATCATCCGGCTGCGCGACGGACGTATTGAATCCGACACGGTGAACCCTGATGCGTAGGTCTACGGAGATCGCCGAATCGATCCGCATCGCCATTGAGTCGCTGCGCATGAACCTTCTGCGCTCCATCCTGACGACATCCGGCGTGGTCGTCGGTGTCGTGCTTGTTGTTGTGATGGGCTGGACCATTGGTGGACTGGACGCTGTGTGGGAGCAGGCGATCTCGATCATGGGTAAGGACATGCTCTACATAGACAAGTGGAGCTGGAGCGGCGGCGGCAACTGGCGGCTGATGGAAGCCCGCAAGGATATTACCCTGCAGCAGGCGCAGCTACTGGCTTCACGCATGGAGTCTGCCGAATGCGTCATGCCCGTGGTGCGTCTCTGGAGTGGTTCCGTGGTACGTAACAACACAAGTCTGCGCTGCGGCATCCTGGGTACCACCAACGAGTACGGTCAGACCTCTTCGGCCGAGCTCAGCAGTGGACGCTTTTTCACATCGATCGAAGATTACCATGGCGCTAAGGTTGTCGTGCTGGGAGAGGGCGTCGCAAAGGGGCTTTTCCCCGGTGAAGATCCTATCGGACAGACCATCAAGATCATCTCTGAACCCTATCGCATCATTGGCGTGATCGCCAAGCGCGGGTTTCTGTTCATGGACTTTGTCGATAATCAGGTGGTCATCCCGCTGGAGTCGTTTCGCTCCACGGTGGGACTTTTCGAACGCAGCGTTTCGGTGGGAATCAAGTCCGGGAGCGAGCGCATGCTCGACATTGTCCGCACGGAGGCCATTGGACACATGCGCGCCATCCGTAACGTGCCTCCCGGGGCGGTCGATGATTTTTCGATCAATGAAACTCAGGCCTTTGACGAGCAGGTAAAGAACATCCGTATCGGCATCTGGATCGTTGGAATGGGTCTTACGATCCTGGCCTTTATCGTGGGCTCGATCGGCATCATGAACATCATGTATGTGTCGGTTACCGAACGCACGAAGGAGATCGGCGTGCGCAAGGCCATCGGCGCTCGTCGCAACTCTATCCTGTTGCAGTTCCTCATCGAGTCGTCGCTGCTGTGTGTCATCGGCGCACTGATCGCCTTTCCGTTTGCCCAGCTGATCGTCGGCTCAGCACGCTACATTGCCGTGGACCTGCTTGAGCAGGACTGGGCGTCGGTGGTCAGCCCCCTGATCCCGCTTGATCTGCTGATGATCGCCGTCGGCGTGTCGATCGTTGTTGGTCTGCTGGCCGGCCTGCTTCCGGCGATCAAGGCCTCGCGACTCGACCCTGTCGAAGCCTTGAGGTACGAGCAATGAACGCCCTTGAATCGGTCTCCATTGCCGTTGATGCCGTCCGCTCTCAGAAGTTGCGATCAGGGCTGACGCTGCTGAGTATCGCCATCGGGGTGTTTGCCATCATTGCGGCAACCTCGATCATGCAAACGCTCGAGCGCGCCGTGACGAGTCAGCTGGCCGACCTCGGAGAGAACTCCCTGCTTATTCAGCGGACGCCTTCGATAAACTTCGGTACGAACTGGGCGAAGATGCGTCGACGCAAGAACATCACGTACATGCAGGCCAAGGAGTTTCGGGAGCGGATGGCCACAACGCATATGATCACCATCAGCAACGAGAATCCCGGCTTCACAGTCAAGGCTGGCGAGCAATCGACCAATCCCGACGTGACGCTCATTGGCATCGACGACATGTACTTCACAGTCAACGCTGTCTCGGTATCCTCCGGACGTCCCATCACGGAGTCAGAGGTCGCCACCTCCCGTCCCGTGGCCATCATCGGAGAAGACGTTGTTGGTTCGCTCTTTCCAAGGGGTAACCCCGTCGGCAAGCTGATCACGCTCAAGAACCAGACCTTTCAGGTCATCGGTGTCCTGACACGTAAAGGGGGCGTCATGGGACAGAGTCAGGACAACCGTGTGCTGATCCCGATCAGCGTCTTTAACAAGTATTACACGTGGGAGTGGGACGCCAGCGTCGACATCTCGGTGAAGGCCATCAACAAGCCCATGCTGGCCGAGACCATGGATGAGGCTACCGGCATCATGCGCGCCCTGCGAGGTGTAAAGCCGTGGGAGCAGAACAACTTTGAGATCGATGCGAACGATGCTCTCACGGGACAGTTGTCAGGGTTCTCCACCGCCCTGCTCGTCGTGGCCTGGATCAGTGGCCTTGGAGCATTGATCGCCGCCGGTATCGGCATCATGAACATGATGCTTGTTAGCGTGAAGGAACGCACGCGTGAGATCGGCGTGCGCAAGGCACTCGGAGCGCGTAGGCGCTGGATAATTCGCCAATTCCTGATTGAGAGCATTACACTCTGTCAATTCGGTGGCATCATCGGCGTCCTTGGCGGCCTGGCCGCATCATGGGGCGTAACCGAGCTCCTGCGTGCCAGCAGCCCGGCTATAGCGTACGTGTTCCCGACCACGACGGTGATCTTCAGCGTCATTATCTGCACCGTAATCGGTCTGGCCTTCGGGACCTATCCGGCGTGGCGTGCAGCAAATCTCGACCCTATCGAGGCGCTGCGGTACGAGTAAGAGGCGGCACTCGTAACTTGCCGCATGGTTGGTACACTCCTTGCACCCGAGATAGAGCAGCTTGTGGCCGCGCGCGATTTTGCGACCATTCGCGAGGTGTGCATCGAGTGGGATGCGGTTGAACTTGCTGACCTTGTCGCGGGGCTACGCGAGGAAAGTCGCGTGGTGGTGTTCCGCCTGCTGCCCAAGCACGTAGCGGCCGAGACCTTCTCCTATTGCGACTTCGATACGCAGCAGGAACTGCTGCATGATATGGCCCGCGAAGAAGTCGGCGCGCTGCTCAATGAAATGTCGCCCGACGACCGAACACAGCTCTTCGAAGACCTGCCGGGCAACGTCGTGTCGGAGCTCATCAACTCGCTGAGCGTTGAGGAGCGTGCCGTTGCACTGGCGCTGCTGAACTGGCCCGAGGACTCTGTCGGACGTCTGATGACGCCGGATTACGTGATCGTAAAGAAGCACTGGTCCGTGCAGCAGGCACTTGATCACATCCGCAACTACGGCAAGGATTCCGAGACGCTCAACTACGTCTATGTGACCGAGCACGGAACACTGCTCGACGACATTCACATCCGTGAAGTGCTGCTGGCTCCGGCCGACAGGAAGATCGCCGAGATCATGGACCATCGGTTTGAGTCGCTCCTGGCAACGGACGATCAGGAGTCGGCCGTGACGGAGTTCAAGCGTACGGACCGATTTGCGCTGCCCGTAGTGGACATCGACAACAAGCTGCTCGGCATTGTGACGCTTGACGACGTTCTGGATATTGCCGAAGAGCAGGCCACGGAAGAGATGCAGAAGTTCGGTGCCGTGCAGGCGCTTGATGACACCTACATCGACGTGCCTCTGGGCGAACTCATCCGCAAGCGCGCCACGTGGCTTGTCGTGCTCTTTGTAGGGGGCTTCCTTACCGCCACGGCGATGTCGGCCTTTGAGTCGACCATCGACAGTGCCGTGATCCTCGCGCTGTTTCTGCCTCTTATCATCTCCTCCGGCGGCAACTCCGGTTCTCAGGCCGCTACGCTTATTGTGCGTGCTCTGGCGCTCGGCGAGGTGACACTCTCTGACTGGTGGCAGATCATGCGTCGTGAGCTTGCGGCAGGGTTCGTTCTGGGTGTGATCCTAGGCGTACTTGGCTTTGCCCGGATCATGATCGGTCAGTCTATGGATGGCACGTACAACCCGTCCACCACGCCCCTTATCGCTACGGTGATCGCCATCTCCCTCGTGGGCATCGTCATGGCCGGTACGCTGGCCGGCTCGATGCTTCCACTGCTGATGAAACGTCTTGGTTTTGACCCTGCAGCATCGAGCGCGCCGTTCGTTGCCACGTTCAGTGACGTGACGGGGATCATCATTTACTTTACGATTGCCACGCTGCTCTTGCGTGGCGTGCTGCTGTAGCCAGAAACGCGCCATGGACGGCCGACAGGCTGGCGGCGATGATCGTTTCTACCGTGCTGAAGGGTCCAACGCCCGGCAGACCTCCGATGGCTGCCAGGGCAAAACCGGCTGTAGCGGCGAAGGCCAGTGAAACGATCGCCGGGATCACGATCAGCGGCGTCCACCCGGGTCGGATGGCGGCCAGCAGGCCGGGCACGAACAGAGCCGGCCCCATGGTCAGCCAGATCGCGATCAGCTGCAGGTTATCTCCCGCGCTGGCATGATGCGAGCCCCAGATGATGGGCACCCATTGCAGCAGACTCCACACGCCCCCTGAGGCGAAGGTCAGCGTCACACCCCACTGGGCAAGACGTCCCGCAGGACTCTCCGTACGCGCATAGGCGGCCCATCCGAAAAGGACCATCACAAGACCAAGGGCAAGGGGCTGAGCATGTGCCAGCGGCGTGCCGAGAACAGCCAAAGAAAGCGCGATGGTAACGACGCCGGTGGCCATGGACACGGGGCCGACGCGACGGGTAACCTCGCGTGCTCGATCAAGATTTGGTCTTTCTGTACGCATGGTCGAACCTATGCAGAGTTATCGACTCAGGATGCCAACGATCCAGGCCGAAACATAGGCCAAAACGAACGTGATGACAAAGGCCAGAGCGGGCCATTTCCATGAACCGGTCTCGCGCTTCATGATTGCCATGGTACTGATGCACTGCAGTGCAAACACATAGAAGGCCAGAAGGGAGAGACCAACCGATAGCGAATATCGCGAGCTCAGCACATCGCGCAGCTGCGCATCGTTTTCCTGAACATCGGCGGCGTAGATCTGCCCCATGGCGGCAACAAAGGTCTCTCGTGCAGCGTACGAACTGATGATACCAAGAGTGACGCGCCAGTCAAAGCCAAGGGGCTCAAACACCGGCTGGATTGCTCGGCCAAGGTCGGCCGCATACGACTGCTCGATCTGGATGCGGGATGCTTCCACGGGCGATGCCGCACCCGACACATCGGCGCGCGGCAGCTCGGTAAGGATCCATAGGGCAATGCTGAAGCCAAGGATGACCGTGCCGGCAGTCTTCAGAAAATCCTTGCTGCGGTTGACCATCGTCACCCCGAGACTCTTGGCCGACGGCAGACGGTATGGCGGGAACTCGATCAGAAACGGCACTACGCCGCCACGGAACATCGTCCGCTTGAGTAGGAGCGCTATGAGCAGTCCACTGAGCGCACCTGCCGCATAAAGCGCAGCCATCACCACGGCCTGCAGCGAGAAGACTCCCAGTACCGTTGTGGCCGGGATCATGGCGCCGATCAGCAGCAGATACACCGGCAGACGCGCCGAGCACGTCATGAGCGGTGTGGCCATGATGGTTGCCATACGATCGCGATAGGATGGAATGATGCGGGCCGACATGATGCCCGGGATGGCACAGGCAAACGATCCCAGCAGTGGAATGAAGGACCGTCCCTGCAGTCCGAACAGCCCCATGGCACGATCCACCAGAAATGCCGCCCTCGCCAGGTAACCACACTCTTCCAGAAACGTCACCAGTAGGTTCAGAAGCAGGATCTGCGGAAGAAAGACCACCACCGACCCAACACCACCGATAATACCCTTTGTTACGAACGAGGCCAGGAGCGGATTCGTGATCCACTGCTCGGCCACTGCCTGCAGAGCGCCCACTCCCCCGTCGATGAGATCCATCAGTGGCTGGGCCCAGGTAAAGATCGACTGGAAAAAGAGCCCCATGACGATGAGGAACGACAGTGTGCCCCACACCGGATGCAGAAGCACGGCATCAAGGCGGGTGCTGACAACATCGGCAGCGCCCTCGGTAAGAACAGATTCGGACACCGACCGCGACCACGCAAAGCGCGCGCTGATGTCAGCGGCAGGGTCCACAGCGGCCTTGGGAACCTGCCATTCGGCGCACATCAGCCCATCGCGCAGGTCACCAATGCCGATGCCTTTGCGTCCTACAACGCCATGCACAGGCACGCCAAGCGCATGCCCGAGGGTGATATCGTCGAAGACACCACCTCGCCCCTTGACCGAATCGACCATGGTTGCGGCGATGATCATCGGCAGGCCGAGCTCGGCCAGTTGACTGAAGAGGACCAGGCATTTGTCGGGAGCCGAGGCATTCATCACCAGCAGAATTGCATCGGGCGCAGGGATCGTCGGATGCCGTCCGGCGAGCACATCGATCGTCATGCGTTCATCTTCCGATGCCGCAGACATGCCATAGATGCCCGGCAGATCGATCAGTTCGACCGTTGCAGTGCCGTCAGATATGCGTCCGAGAAGGGGCTCAACCGTCACGCCCGGGAAGTTGCCCACACGCTGGTCCAGCCCGGTGAGCTCATTGAACAACGTCGACTTGCCGACGTTGGGCGTCCCTACAACTGCTACGCGCATCCCCGCCTCAGCCGGCATGTACACCGTGTGGCGTCCGCCCCATCAGCTGCTGATGTGCCGCATCGATCACCTCGACAATGATTGACAGCTCTTTTCCGAGCCGTACGCCCAGCCGCGACTGTCCTGTGGAGATCTCTACGGGTCCATGGAAAGGGGCTTTCCGTTCCACAGAGCAGCATACCCCTTCGACCAGCCCCAGCTCCCTTGCACGCCGCACACACGACTCCTCGCCTGCTACGGCAAGGATCCTGCACCGCGTCCCGACGGGACATGTATCTAGCTGCTTCATGTGCTTATTTGGACTGATTCCAAAGATACGGAAATGGGTGTGAGGTGTGAGGTTTGGGGTTTGGGGTGTGGGGTAAATTTTAGAGATGTCTAAATTCGTAGATGCGCATGATCATCATTGGCCTTATGTATGTGGGCTTACTGACGGACCTTCCGATAACGGTTCGAGACGCCGAGACGCGCCGTACCATTCGAGGCGCAACCGTGCGAAATGTCACGAGCGGGGCGATCACGGATTTCCGTGGTGTGGCACTCTTGAGAGAATGCACTGATACCGTTGTTGTTAGAACCACAATGGCGGGGTACGATGCTCGTGTGGACACCGTTATCATCGGGAGCGTTGGTGACACGCTGACGCTGTACCTTGAACCGCGTTCGTTCGATGCGGCGCAGATCACGGTCACGGGAGCGCGAACCGCCCAGCCCCGTGACGAATCACCGATACTGGTGTCGCTGACCGATCGTGACGCACTTCGCGCCGTCCAGGCGCTGTCCATGGCCGAGGGTCTGTCCTTCCAGCCGGGCCTGCGTCTGGAGAACAACTGTCAGAACTGCGGCTTCACGCAGGTGCGCCTCAACGGTCTGCAGGGTCCGTACACACAGATCCTCATCGACTCGCGACCGGTATTCTCGTCGCTTGCCGGCGTATATGGTCTTGAGCACATCCCGATTGAAATGATCGACCGGATCGAGGTGGTGCGTGGCGCGGGCAGTGCACTGTATGGCGCAGGAGCTGTGGCCGGAACCGTCAATGTGATTCCGCGTGATCCGACGACCACGTCGCTATCAGCCTCATCCACCGGCTCGTGGCTGAACGGTCGGACTCCCGACGCGATGACGTCGCTGCGTGGCACCTGGGCATCGGCCGATCTGAGCACCGGCGTCTCCGTCTTTGGCGTTACTCGTAGCCGCTCGGCGTATGATCACAATGGGGACACCTATAGTGAGGTGCCGCTGACCAGGACAACATCCGGCGGAATGCGTACTGTGCACGAGTTCTCCGAGCGTGATCGGCTGACGCTTGATGCGCACTGGATCCGCGAGTTCCGCAGAGGTGGGAATCTCTTTGACAGACCTCCCTATGAGGCCGACATCGCAGAGCAGATCGATCACGCCATCGCCGGTGGTGCCGTCTCCTATGAACATGCATTCGACGATCGGGCGTCGCGACTTCATCTGTATGTGTCGGCCCGATCGACCCGGCGTGCAAGCTACTACGGTGGCACTGGTGGAGATCCCGCAATGGCATCCGAGGCAGCACGCTTCTTTGGCACCACCGACGATGAGATCGGCGTAGCCGGCGTGCAGGTAACCACCCGGTCATGGTCCCTCGGCACGATTCCCCTTCTCGTTATCGGAGGCATTGAGGTCCAGCATGCGGATGTTGATGACGCCATGCCCGGGTACGCACGGCGCATCGAACAGCGCATCAACGATGTCGGATCCTATGCGCAGGTTCAGATCGCACCCGGCTCGAGCATTTCCGTTGCACTGGGGCTGCGAGCCGATGCTCTTCGCATCGACGGTCGGTACAGGTTCGACAGTCTCAGCAGTGAATCGGTCAACACGTCGTTCTTCGTTCTGAATCCCCGGATCTCCGTCATCGGACGTATCAATGATGACTGGCAGCTACGCACGACCTATGCTTCGGGCTTTCGCGGACCGCAGGCATTTGATGAAGATCTGCATATCTCCACCTTGCAGGGGGCTGCCAGACTTATCCGCCTTGATCCCGGCCTTCGGCCAGAACTATCGCACAGCATCACACTGTCAATGGATGGAACGATGGCCACACCAACGACGGCACTGGGTATCACAGCGGACCTGTTTGCAACGATGCTGACGTCGCCATTCGTCACCGCTCTGACGTCGGACTCTCTGCCGGGCAGCAATGCCTCGATCGCTCGCAAGACCAATGGCGACGCATCATACGTGGCGGGCACAAATCTGGAATTGCGCTATGCGCTTGCTCGGACCTTTGAGCTCACGACATCGCTCACCCTGCAATACGCCAGGTACACAACCGCACAGGTTATTGCTGAATCAGTCCAGGGGGCTGTGGTAACAACGCAGAACATTCTTCGCACACCGGACGTGTACGCATCCGCCATTGCCACGTGGACGCCGACAAGTGCCCTAACCTTCGATGCTTCGTGCGTACTGACGGGCCCCATGTGGGTGGTCAACGAGCGTCTGATCGAACGTATACGTACGCCCTGGTTTGCCGACCTTGGAATACAGGGAACCTATGCTACTCGACTCGGCAACGTGGGCGTGACATTGGGGCTGGGCATCGTAAATATCCTTAATGCTTACCAGCGTGATCTCGAGCGCGGGTCGCAGCGCGATGCCGCGTACTTCTACGGTCCCCTGCGTCCACGCACCGTTTCCTGCTCAATGGGGGTGACATGGCAATGAACCTCACACATTCAATGCAAGACTACCTGAAGACCATCTTCATGCTTACGGCTGATCATACGCGTGTGCCAACAACCCGGATCGCACAGACGCTCAATGTTCAGCCGGCTTCTGTGACATCCATGATCAAGAAGCTCGCCGACTGTCAACTGGTAGATCATCAGTCCTACCATGGCGTTGCCCTGACAGAAAGCGGGCGCACTGCGGCGCTTGAAATGATCCGTCATCATCGACTTCTTGAGACGTACCTTTCAACGGCACTCGGATACGACTGGGCAGATGTCCATGAGGAGGCCGATCGGCTCGAGCATTACATCAGCGAAGAGTTCGAGGACCGTATAGCATCGCTGCTGGGAAACCCTCTGTATGATCCGCATGGCGACCCGATTCCGGGTCGGGATGGCGTTCTGCCGCCCACGCCTTGGCCGTGCCTGTTGGACGTTCCTGCCCCAGCCACCGTCACGATCCGCCGAGTGGACAGTTCACAGCGCGACGCCTTGGTCTTTCTCTCGTCGAAAGGTATCACGATCGGTACAACCTGCACGGTGCTAAAGACCGCATCATCCTACATCATGATCGACGTGTCCTCTACCCACAAGACCGTTCGCCTTCCGAACGCGATCGTCCAGCGCTTGTTTGTCGACCAGATCTGACGTCACTTGTCACTCAATGCGTCTGATGTAGTCCATGAGACTGATCTGCGGCTCGCCCAGCTCCTGCCATGCGCCCTTGCCGGCGAACTTTTCCGGGTAGTTATTCAGGGCCTCGACGATATGGGCCACGTAGTTGAAGCGCTTGGAAAGGCGACCCAGAAACTTCAGGATACCGAAGGGTAGTGTAGCAACGGACAGCTTCGCCCCCTTGTAATGCTCTGCAAACAGCTTCGCGGCTTCGTCAGCTGTGTAGCCCTCACGTCCCTGCACCACATACTCATGACTGCCATTGTTGAGCTCAAAAGCCCGCACAACCATTCGACCGTAGTCTGCACCAGCGATCAGATACATTTTGTGCTTCGACACGCCGGCAAGGTTGATGCGATTACCCTGCCGATACGATCCGGCACTCAGACTATCGAACGTCTCCATGAAGGTTGACGGACAGAAGATAGAGTACGCCAGACCTGACTTCCTGATGGTTTCAACGGCTGCTCGCTTGATGTCAAACGACCACCAGTCAAATCCATCGTAGTCCTTCACCAGCGACGACAGGTATCCCACGCGTTGCACGCCCAGCTCTCGCGCAACGGCAAGCACATTCTGCAGGCCCTCGCGCTCCGGCTGAAAGTCCCCCGGCGAGCTGTTCTGATCCACCGACAGATTCATGTACACCGACCGCTGTCCCTTGAGCAGCGCTCTCAGGGAAGGGGCGTCCTGAACGTCGCCCACAATAATGTTGACAGACGCTCCGAACATCTGCCGTGCCTTGGCTTCATTACGCGCAAGTATGGTGACGTTCCATCCGGCTTCGACAAAGGCCCGCGTAACAGGCTGTCCGAGCATTCCGGTTGCTCCGATGATGGCGATGGTAGGCATAAAGGTTTCAGGTTTCACAAAGTGTCCCACGAGCGAAGCGAGTGTCTCACCGAAGGTGTCCCACGAAGTGCTACAACGTCCACCGGAACGTTGGCACAACAAAGAACCCTTGCTGGTACTCCGTTGAGATCGTGTTCGTGCGAGGATTGTACTGTTGAAGGAAGATGTTCTGGTTGTTCGTGACGTTCTGGATATCGAAGGTGAACTCCATTGTTGTCGAGCCGAGCTCCCATCGATATCCCAGGCGGACATCGGCGCGGAAGTATGGCGCTTGCCGTTCGGAGAAGGCGCGATCTTCGAAGAAGACGGCCTGACCTGCCTGAGCCGATGCCTGCTGATTGAGCGGGGTTAGGAACCGGCCTCCGAGGAAGCTCACACGGATACTTGAGATGAAGGTAAACGTCGACCCGAGCTGCCATTCCTTTCCAAAGAGCACATTCGCGGCATAGCCGGTATTGAACGCCGTGTTTCGTTCGATGCCATCACTTCCCTTGTACTTCGAGTCGAACACCGACACGGTTGCAAGGGCATACCAACCGTCCGAGAAGAATCGTTCGCCGGTGAATTCCACGCCAACATTGCGACCCGTACCGGAGTTTACAAGACTGTCCTGATTATCCGGTGCAAAGTTATTACCACCATTGAGTCCGCTATAGGAGGAAGGGGCGAGTGTTACCGGCACATCAAAGATTCGCTGCTCGTATCCTTCGAGCTTAAATCGCAGATTACTTGTGGGAATCCAGTCGATACCGGTCACGATGTGATGGGCCTTGGTGAATCCAAGATTTCCGTTCGTGGCAACAGGAGCCCCATTCTCCAACGTCAGCAAGCTGTAGGTAGTAACGGGCTGCGTCTGTGCATGCAGACCATATCCGGCAGTCAGAGACAGCTCATCGGTCAGATTGTACTGCAAGCCAAGACGAGGGCCGACGGCAAAGGCATCGCCAAGAGTGTAATGCTGGGCATGGAGACCAACGGTGGAGCTCAGCTGATCGGTGAAGCGATGACGCAGCGACACATACGCCTGAGACAGCAGAGCCGTGCTATCGAACTGACGTCGGTCCTGCTCCCGTGGAGTTCCGATGAAGTTCCGCACCGAGATGTCATGATTCTGCACGTCCACCAGGAAGCCACTGATCAATGTTGTTGCCGAGGAGAATTTGTGACGTATCTGGCCCACAGTCGAGAATGTGACTGTGCTGGCGGCAACATCGGTGTTTCTCGAGGGAATGCGCGACACCCAGCTGAGCGTATCGATCGTGACACCTTCTCTTGTGCCGCTGGCACCGAGAGTCAGCGAGGCCGCAGTTGACTCTCCAAGAACCTGATCATAGCGCAGTCCGCTCCAGAACGTTCCGTAGTTCACGAGCAGATCCTGATTCGGATCTCCATAGAAGTTCTGCTTCGTCGTGTCAATATCCCTGGCAAAGAAGTCAATATTGCTGCGTCCGGCAGTGGCGAACCATGTCAGCTTGGCCTGATCACTCAGTGGCAGCACAATACGAGCGTTGATGTCTTCGTACTTCGGCACAGCGCCACCGGTGCCGGCATCGACACCGATGAGGCTGAACAGCGCGAGCGTTGAATACCGATAGTTCAAAACGAACGAGCCCCCTGCGCCGAGTGGACCCTCGATGCCGGCCTCGAGGCCGTTGAAGCCCATCATCGCCGTGTATTCCCACTTCTCGTTATTACCGTCACGCATGCGAAGATCGAAGGCACCCGAGATCGCATTGCCGTAATTGGCCGGAAACGCGCTCGTAAAGAAGTCACTCTTTCCGAGGACGTTGAAGTTGAGCATACTCACCGGGCCACCGGTGGTGCCCGTTGCACCGAAGTGGTTTGGATTGGGGATGTTCATCCCTTCCACTTGCCAAAGCATACCGGCCGGAGAGTTACCACGCACAACGATGTCGTTGCGTGAGTCATTTGCACCCACTACGCCGGCGAAGTTCGCCGCCATACGGGAGGGATCACCGAGCGCGCCGGCATATCGTTTCGTGTCTTCAACGTTGAATGCTCGGGCTGAGACAACAGCCATGTCCGAGTTCGTGATCATGACGTCTTCATCCCGACTCGACATGACGGTGACCTCATTTGCTGCGATGAATGTCTCGCTCATCACGATGTTCAAGACGGTTTCTTTTCCGGCCGAAACCAGCACGTTATCGATCCGTACCGGCTCGCGTCCTACACCCTGTGCCGTGATCACGTAGCGTCCGACAGGGAGCTTCTGTACCCTGAAACGTCCCTTCCCGTCAGTATACGCCCCACGCGTTATGGAGTCAGATCCGACCACCCTGACCGTGATACCCGGTAAGGGGGCTGATGTAACGTCATCGCTGACCGTGCCACGCACGGTCTGACGGAGCGTATCGGGCTGTGCAACAGCGTGCGACGTCATGAAACAGTACAGCATCGCAATCACGAGTGCCGCAGATATGGGGTTCAACTTCCCGAGTAGATTCATTAACGGTGGTCCAGTGGTTGATTGGCAATGAGTGTCTTCGTAGCGCAATCTCGCTTCTACTGCCCATCTACTGATTGACGTTTGTTAAGACGTCATTTTTCTTACCAAAGATCAACAACCGCCTCGTCCATGATCCGCTCTAGCGCCCCCCCCCCGGGAAGCATTCTACTGCTCGCTAGCAGGCCCTAGAAATTGTACCCGAAACGCAATGATCCGAGGATGAACGCTTGCTCGCCCACTTCTTTCGTGAGGGTTTTGTCCTCAAAGATCGGCCACGGGTTCGACTTGTAGATTACTCGCTCGACACCAAACTGAGGCATGATGTAGAACTTATCGTCGGCAAACTCAAACTTGTATCCGATGTAACCGGTTGCAGCCCAATCGAAGCTTTCGTAGGTCTTGCCAGTACTCACATGATTTTCCAGCACTCCGAGGCCGGTTGTTTGCGAGTACTCAACATGAAGCCCCTTCCACAGGTACTGCCGGTAGCCGGTCACAATGCTGTAGTCGGCGAATCGACCTTCAGTTTCACGATCGTTCGGGAACAAAACGTTAACTCCCACAAGAAGATCGCCGCGCAGATCTCCGTTCTGCCAGAGTGTCACGGACATTTGCGTACGAGTCAGCCCCGGAAAGAAGGGCCAGAGAATATCTGTCTCGACCGCGTAGGAACTTCTCACCGGTCCGGTTTGAGAAAGCGCAGGCATGGACAAGAGGGCGACCATACCGATGGCAAGCAATGACTTCATCATAGCAGTACTCCTTGTGTTAATGTGTTTCTTCAAAACTCGTTCTCAGAGCTTGGTACTGCATTGACCTACGTTAACAAAACCCCTTGCACATAAAGGGTGGTCGCAGAGAGAGCTGTGATCAGGGCTCATCGAGACAGTAAAGGATTCCTATACTGACGAGACCGACATTGCAGTGCCGAATGATTCTTCACGATCTGGATTATCAGCCCGGATTCTTCATCAAGAACGTTTTCTGTTTGACCATTGATGCAGAGCCCCATGCACCAAGACCACCTTTGACATTACTCTGCTGGTAATCGTAGGTGCTGCGTCGTCCACTTCCGACGAGGTCGATCCATTCGAGGAATGCTCGATCGGGCGCATAGATGCGTATCTCGTGCGGTCCGTACCATCGGAACACACCCCAGACCGTCTGTGTCGTTGTGAATCGCGTTACACCGAGCGTTGTACGTTCATTGGCAAGCAGTGTGCCTGACTGGTCAAAGAAGTCCGGATTCGGCCTGATGGTGCGGCTGTTTGCTTCTGACGTAGGCGGTTGCAGATACTGACCGTATCCAAGTGTATCAAGGCATGTTATACTGATGATGTAAAGATCTGTTCCCTGGACTCCGGTCCATGAGATAAGCAGTGAATCATCGACCGATACCAGCAATGAGTCAGGACTCGGATAACGCAGCCACGGGCGCGGAGGAGCAGTATACTCAAACGGGGCGGGGGTACGCGTGGAGGCGCTCAACTCCGCGCCACGGGCATTAACCGTAACACTGTAGACGACATTTGGCTTCACACGATAGGCGGTGTCGATTGCACGATATGTTCCACCGCGCGGGTCGGCAACGAACTCCATCGGAACATCAACACCATCAGCGCGGACAATGATCGTGGCATCTGGAATCGATGCACGCTCGAAGGAGAAGGTATCGGTCACCGGCAGTGTTCGCAGAATGCGGACATTCTCAAGGGGCTCTCCCACAATCAGAAGACCCTCGAGCAGGATCTCCTCCTTGTAATCGGTTGGAACCGGATCTTCGCAACCCGATGTGAACAGCAGCATCACCATCGCACAGATGGCAGTCATTGAATGGAACATCGTTTTCATCAGAATTTCAGCTCCATCGATATAGATGGCAGGATTGGAAGTAATCGAACATCACGCACTGTTGGGATACCCTCGGTTGTGAGGAACGAGCGGAACCAGATGTCTCTTCGCGAGTACACATTATAGATGTCGAGAAAGACTCTACATGGTAACCCTGCAAGGGTGGTATTGTAGTTGACGTTCAGGTTCAGCTGATGGGAGTTTGGAAGCCGAAGTCCCCATCGCTGTGAGGGGTTGACCATGACCACGCCGCCCTCCCAGCCCGGTGCGCGGCCTCCGAGGGTGGAGGTAGCGCCAGTGTATGACTGACCGGACTGAAACATGAACGATGACCCGATCTCCCACTGGTCTGACAGCCGGTACAATGCGGTGATCTTCAGATCATGAAGTCGATCGAACTTGGGACGGAACCAGTTGCCGCGGTTGACACTGTCGAACTGTGAGTTCACGACCCCAATTGCGTAGCCGATCCAACCCGTAAGGCGACCAGCTCTCTTCTGGACAAAGAACTCCGCTCCATAGGCAAAGCCGTTACCGACGTAAAAGATATCAGCAACCTGAACCTGACGTGCACCATCGGCGTCACGAAGTTCATTGATGTTAGCCAGGTTCTTGTAGTAGACATCAACATTCAGATCGTATCCATCGAAGGGCTTCGACTCCATGGAAAGAACATAATGATCGGCCCGTCCCGCGGGCACGGATTGGTCTGATGGCAGCCACGTATCAAAGAAGCTGAAGTCAGGGGCTGAGGCAAGGCGCAGATACTGGTGATAGATGCCCCAGGCTGCCTTCAGCGCAACATCGTCGTTGACCTGATAGCGCACGGCCAGCCGCGGGTCGAAGAGCAGCCGCTCACTGGAATTCCAGTAGCTAGCACGCATCCCTGCTTGCAGTGTCATTGCATCCGTCGGATTCCATGCCAGCTGTGTGAAGGTACTATGTGTGTTATCCCATAATGTCAGGCCGGTTGTATCACGAATGATGGTGTTATTCTGCGCTGACTGTTCGAACGACTGCAGGTAGCTAAAGTTGAAGATGTTACCCTCATACCCTCCCTTGACGCTGAACGTCTCGTCGGCGAACCATTCGAGCTCAATTTTGGCAGTATAGTCGATGATCGTGTTGTCAACGGTAAAGGCCCTACCTGCCGTGTTCCCATCGAAACCGTTGTCGTAGCGGTTTGCGCTCACCGTGACAACACTGAAGATCGTCGGATCAAAGATGTGCGACCATCGCGCCGATGTTGCCCTGTTACCGATGCGAACGCCAAAATCAAGCCCCGTTTGCGAGAACCCCAGATTATCCCGCGTCAGAAATCCGCTGATCGAGAGCTTATCATCCTCCCCAAGATTCTGCGTGATCTTGGCATTCAGGTCGTAAAAGTTGAAGGATGGGAACGGAACATCCGGATCTTCAGGAATCAGTCCGAGAATCAATTCGAGATACGTGCGACGTCCACCGATGAAGAATGAACCATTGCCGAGCGGCCCCTGAATGGATGCTCGAGAGGAGATCAGCCCGAGGCCCAGAAGGCCTTCGACATGATCACGATTGCCATCTTTCTGGGTAATGTTCAGAACTGCGCTCATGCGACCGCCGAATTCAGCTGGGAAGCCCCCTTTGATTAGATCGACATCCTTGATGGCATCGCTGTTAAATGCGGATATGAAACCGAACAGGTGTGTGGGATTATAGATCGTCATCCCATCGAGAAGGACAAGATTCTGATCTGGTGAGCCCCCTCGAATAAACAGTCCACTCGAGATCTGCGACGACGTCAGCACTCCAGGTAGCATCTGAAGCGCCCGGAAGATGTCCGCCTCACCGCCAATGCGCAGCTGACTGAGTTGTTCGATGGGAATATTGACGCGAGAGATCGATATCTGCCGCTTGTCTTCATCACGTTCTGCCGTAACGGTGAGCTCACGCCCACGAGTTGTATCGGGCATCAATGCAACACGCAGCTTTGCTCCACCGCCGCGAGGAACGTTCACCGATATCTCTTTGCGCAGGTATCCGACATAGGACACAACAACTGTCTGTTCACCGGCGGGAACGTTCGATATGGAAAAGTATCCGCTCTTGTTTGTGTAGGCACCTGCCTTCAGGCCCTTCACTGATATCGTGGCACCAATGAGTGGCTCCTTCGTTACCGATGCTTCGACAAACCCCGATATCGTTCCACGCGTTGGATCAGCTCTCCGGTCATTAGAGGCAGGGCCAGCCATAAGCACACATGCCGTCAGAGCGAAGATTAACATGTAGCGGACAGCGTTGCGCCCGCCAGTATTCAGCATGTGCATGAGTGATCGACAGTAGACGTGATGCTCTTGTGAATTGCGGGCGCAATTTGACACGAAGCATGGGTCTACATCATTGACCTAGGTCAATGCTCGCACTTCTTACCATACATCAATCAGCGATCTTGTGACTGCTCGTGCACCTAGCTTCTGGAAAGCTTGGCACGAATACGAGAGAGTGACTCGGGTGTTACGCCTAAGTATGACGCGACCATGTACTGCGGAACACGCTGAATAAGTCGGGGGAACGTCGCTACAAGTTTTTCATAGCGTTCCGTGGCTGAGTCAAAACGGAAAGAACGTACTTCCTCAACCACCGTTGCAATAACGCCCTCGGCGATCATACGTCCGAGACGTTCTCCGGTCTTCGACATGGAGTACAACTTCTGCAGATCGTCATATGTCAGAACATACAGCCGGCAGTCTTCGAGAGCTACAATGCTAAAGCTTGCCGGCTTCCTTTGGAGAAAACCGACGTATTCGGTCACAAAGCAGGGACTATCAAAGAACATCTGTGTATGGTCATCACCGTCGATGAGCTCGACGCCTCGCATCAGTCCATCGACCATCACACCTAATCGGTCGTTGAGGCCGCCCTGCGAAATGAACTCCTGCCCCTTGGCAACTTCGATATACCTAACGTGATCGACGATCGCCTGAAACGTCTCATCATCAACCGGCATGAAGGCGTCGTGCACGGCCCGAACGAGCGCATGATCTCTGGCAATTTGTTCGGCGGAAAGCATGGAGAAAGATACGAATGGGGCCCGTGAGTGTGATCGCGACCAATTCGTCATGTTTTCCTTTGGAATCCAGCTCGGCCTTGTGTTTTAGTCCTCTTCGTCTTGATCTTCGCAGTACCCCTAACACGAGGTTCTGCACCAAGATGGACACTAACACTAACCCTACAGCGCGCTCTCCCCTCATCCGCATGCTCCTCGGTGTACTCACCGGTGTCAGTGTCGGGGTCTTGATTGCGGCATTGGCAGACCAGGTCAATTGGTCTGCGCTGTCAGAAATGCCGCTGCTTCAGAAACTTGAAGCGGCGCGGGAGATCATGACGATATGGGATCTCCTTGCGCTACCCGCGCTAAGCATGCTTGTCCTTGGAATACACGAAGTCGGACATGTTCTGGCGGGAATGTCGCAGGGCATGCGTTTCCTGATGCTGATCGTTGGACCGTTCGGGTGGCATGCGTCGGCCTCCGGTACTCAATTCAACTGGAACACCCGCGTTGAATTCATGGGTGGCCTGGCGGCTACCGCGCCGACAAAGAAGGGAGATGCACTTCGTCGACAGTTGCTGGTGATGACCGCCGGTGGGCCGATCACGAGCCTTCTGCTTGCGGTGTGTGGGGTCGTACTGGCATCGCTGGCAGACGGACGCCTGACGGTGTACAGCATGTACACTGCTGTCCTGTCGTTCGGGATCTCGTTGGTCACTCTCATCCCAAATCGAACGGGTGGCTTCATGAGTGATGGTATGCAGATCATTGAACTACTGCGAGGAGGCAATGCTGCGCTTGAACGAATCGTGATCATGCAGATCTTCTCGCAGACGCTCAATGGCGTTCGGCCGCGCGATTGGGACTCTGCGGCGATCGATCAATTGTCGGCGCTCTATTCGGAGGACCCGAAGCGGTATGCCAGCGTCGCGTTGTATCTCCTTTCCCGGGCAATGGATCTCGATCATCAGGAAGAAGTTGCGCTCTACCGGTCGCAGCTGGAGAACGACATCGACCAATTCTCATCGGGGTTCAAACAGCCAGTCCATGTTGAGCTTGCTGTCTGTGCATGGTTAGCCGGAGATGCCGACGCTGTTCGCCGACATTTGGACAATGCCAAGGGTGGCATCGTTGAGGAGTCCCGAAGACTTCTCGCGCAGGCTGCTCTGGCCAAGCTCGAAGGGCGCGATCAAGACTGCGAACGTGACCGCCTGCTTGCTATCAAAGCGCTGCCAAAGTCTGCTGATGCAGGTGAAGCCAAGCTAACAGAGGATCAGCTGGCGATGCTGAAGTGAGGCGACAACATCACATCCGCGATACGTAGTCTGCATATCGACCACTATAGCTGATCCTTGAATTCATTCTTCGGATTTCGCGGGTACTGCTTTCTTACCACATGTCAAGGATGTTCTGATTCTGAACGATGAAGTTTGAGGCACGACACATTTCATCATCATCGATGTAGGATCATGAATATCGTCAGTGAACAGTTGCAAGCAGGAGTCCCGGCACCGAGGATCATCACATGAGTGTCCACAGCATCATAGGAGGCAACGGGACGATCGGTCAGGAGGCGGTGCGCCATCTCGCAGCCGCAGGCTGCCAGGTACGCATCATCGAGCGGAACCCCCGACCGGTCGCTGGTGTGGACGCCACCGCGGCCGCCGATGTCTTCGACCTGGATGGTCTTACGCGGTCGGTCGAAGGGTCCGAGGTGATATATCTCATCATCGGCCTGCCCTACGACGCGAAGACCTGGCTTGAAGGGTTTCCAAAGGCAGTCTCCAATGCTGTCGAGGCGGCTCGTCGGGTCGGGGCGCGGCTGGTCTATTTCGACAATGTCTACATGTACGGGCCGGTGCGGGGAGTGATGACGGAGGAAACTCCGGACAATCCCACCACACAGAAGGGCCTGGCCCGTGCCCGCGCCGCGCGTGTGCTGATGGACGCGGTCGAGAAGGGCACGATCCACGGCCTGATCGCCAGGAGTGCAGACTTCTACGGCAATTACCGCCCCTTCGATCAGATCAAGAACATCGCCGAACGGCTGGACAAAGGCCGCAAGGCGCAACTTTTGCTCAGCGCCGATAAGGTTCATTCCCTAACCTATATCCCGGACGCCGGACGTGCCGTCGCGGCACTTGGTCAGCGGGCCGATGCCTTCGACACCATCTGGCATATGCCTACCGACCCGAATGCCTTGACGGGCGCGCAACTGGTCGAACTGATCGGAGCGCTCCTGGGCAAGGATGCACGCCTAACTGTCCTTCCAAAGCTGCTGCTCCGGATGGTCGGACTTTTTGACGGCACCGTGCGCGGCCTACTTGAGATGTCGTACCAGTTCGAGCAGGACTACCGTTTCGACAGCTCGAAGATCGCCCGAGCCTACGGCCTCACCGCCACGCCGATGCGTCAGGGCCTTGCCGAGCACCTGACGTTTCTGGGTCATACGCTTGTGGCTGGTGGCGTGAACAACTCGGGGGTGAGCCGATGAAGCTCGCCATCTTCGGCGCCACCGGCCTAACGGGTGGACTCGTCCTCGCTAAAGCGCTTGAGCAAGGACATGAGGTTGTCGCGCTGGTTCGTGATCCGAGCCGCGTGTCTCTGAACCATCCGCAGCTCACTGTTCTTGGCGGCAGTCCCACCGCGCCGGAGGACGTCGAGCGTTGCATCAAGGGTGCCGACGTCGTCATCCATTGCCTTGGAATCGGCGGGAAGGGTGACGGCCGGACGACCACGCTCGTGTCGGACTCCGTGAAGGTCGTACTCTCCGCGATGGCCAAACACGGCGTGCAGCGCATCGTGTGCATGTCGAACGTCGGTGCCGGCGGCAGCGGGACGTGGTTCGCCAATCGGATCGTGCTTCCGCTCTTTGTCCGATGGCTTCTGCCCATCATCGAGGACAAGGACCGCATGGAGGAAGCACTCCGTGTGAGCTCCGTCGAGTGGGTGTCCGTACGCTTGCCCAACATCGTCGAAGGCCCGGAGAAGCCGCTACGGCTTAGCAGGGATGGCCGAGGCATCGGCCTGTCGGTCACTGCGGCTTCGACAGCTCGCTTTCTTCTTCAACAGGTCAGCTCGTCCGAGTGGGTCCGCTCGGCCCCGAGCATCAGTAACTGAGGTTCTAATATGTCCGTACTCATCCATACGATCATCCCTGCTGCGCGGTTGCACTTGATTGTCTTGGGCCTGACGTCAGCACTCATTGTGCTGACCGGCTGCTCAACGAGCCACTCCGTCACGGAGCTTCCGGACGGCATCACCGTTCATACGTTCCGACGCGACTACACGAACACCCACGTGGTCTCGCGCGGAGAGTCGTTCTTCATGGTTGACGCGGGTCTCGAAGCGAACGCTCCCGCACTTGCCGAAGATCTGCGCAGTGAAGGGTTCGATCCTGCGCAACTCAGGGCAATTGTCCTCACCCACGGGCACGCCGACCACGCCGGCGGAGCCGCATGGTTTCGACGTCAGTTCGGCACCCGGGTCATCGCCGGGGAGGCTGACGTGCCGATCCTCGCGGCCGGCGCGAACGACCATCTTTGCCCCACGAGCGACCGCGCCAGGGACCGTGTCACGGCGGACCAGGAGGCCCGCTTCACCCCGTTCGCACCCGACGTCAGCGTCGGCACCGAGGTGGCGCTTGAGGGACTCGTCGGGATCACAGGCACGCTAACGCCGATGCCCGGGCACACGCCGGGCTCCCTTGTCGTGACCGTCTCCGGAGCCGCGCTGGTGGGAGACCTCTTTCGCGGGGCCATCGTGGGCAGCTCCGCCGAAGTCCACTTCTACATGTGCGATCTCGAGGACAACCGCGGCGACGTGCGCGTCCTGCTCGAGCGGCTCGCACCCACGGCGACCCATTTCTTCACGGGGCATTTCGGCCCAGTCAGCCGAGACGCCGTCGAGGAACGTTTTGCACGCCCGTAAGGAGCTACTACTCATGAAGCAACACACAAAGAGAACAATAGCGATCGTAACCGGCGCCTCGTCCGGCATCGGCGAGGCTTTAGCGTCGGCAATGGCAGCGCAGGGCACGCACGTGGTGCTTGTAGCACGCTCGGTGGATCGGCTGACGGCCCTCGCGACGCGCATTGAGAACGCGGGAGGCACAGCGACGGTGATCCCGGTGGACCTCGCTGGTGAACAACGCGGGATTCGGCTTTTACGGGCCGTTTGAGACCGAGGCGTCGGCGCACCTGTCCGAGATGCTGCAAGTCAACGTTGTCGCGCTGACGGAGCTAACACGTCTGTTCGTACCATCCCTATTCAATGCCATCAGGCCTGTGGCTCTCGGCAGAAAGAACTGGCTCTTTGCCGGATCTCACGATGCGGCACAGAACATTGCCATGTACCGCTCGCTCTTGGGCACGTGCCAGCTCAACGGCATCAATCCCAATCACTGGCTACGATACGTGCTCACGCACATCAACTCCACGGTATCTGCCAGGTATCACACGCTCCTGCCTCACAACATCGAACCCGCACTGCTCACCACATAAGCAACATGTAGTTGCTCGGGGGGATACGGTCAGTGTATAATGAGGACCTTGTGGAAGGCGCTGCTCTTACCTACTTGCAGAACCAGTGCATATATTCCGGGCGTCAGGTTTGAGACATCCGCGTCAAATTCAGTGCGCTTGCTGCCTAGGCTGCGGCGGACATCTTCGCTGAAGTTTAGTACTTCTTCTCCCTTGATTGTGCACAAAATGAGTTTGGGAGCGGTACCGATGACTAGGTCCATGTTATTCAAGCGAATCCGCAAGGACGTTGCTGCCGGTGTTGGATAACACCATACTGTTGTTCTGCGTGATGCGTCTTCTTCTTGCTCAATGCCTGACGTAAGTGCATTGGATTCATATACACCGATAGTTGTGCCCACGTAGAGCCTGTTATCCCTGGCAACAACCACATCCTTTATTGTCATTGTATCAAGAGCGTCATTGCCCACCTGATGCCATGAGAGGCCACCATCCGTGCTTCGTTTAAGCCCTTCGTACATAGTAGCATAGAGCATTGCGCCTCTTTGATCTCGGCGCAAAACTCGTCCAGCCTTTGTAGGTGGGCCTGAAAGGTATTCCGAAAAAGACAGTTCGGCCGTATCGCCTGAAATCCGGAAGACTTGCGACATATGATCTTGTTCTTTACGCCCTGACGGCCGGTCTACACCATACGTCCGTTGTGTTGTTGAGGCGTAGACCACTCCTGCTCCATCACACGCCACGTGAAAGACGTGTGTGGGCTCAGGGAATCCTGAAAGACGTTGCCACGTTAGGCCTCGGTCACGCGAGCGTACAACGCCTCCAGGCTCTCTGCCGGTTTCTTCTTCTGCTGACATGATCACCGAGCCGGAGAGCCCCATATACCATTCACCGTTAGGACCCTCACAGAAAGAGGTAACCGTGGCAATATTCTCGGCCGAGTCTAGAGGAAGACCTAAAGAAGGTAACGCACGCCATGTAAGGCCTGTGTCAGCAGAAATCAAGAGCGAATCGGCCATCAGCAACACCTCGCCGCTACGAACCTGCCATGCAAAATGGATGCGCTTACGTGTGGTTGCGTGCAATGGCTGACCAGAATCAGTTTGGACAATGAATTTGCTTGGGAAAGCGACATCATTCACAACAAAATTTACGAGAATCGGTGACGATTGCCCTATTTCTGGTTGCAAATGATTTGATTCACTAATTGGTAAGTATGGATTATCAAGTGTGAACCCTGCGTAACACCATTTCACTTCATCGCCAATCTGTCGGAGAGCAAGAAAATGTGTTGAGTTCGAGCGACTTGTTCCGCCTACATTATATCGGATCTCCTCGTATTGCGCCCTGCCATGCAATTGGCCCTTACGACCAATCCATAGTTTTTGAGCTTCGAATGGCTGTATGTCTGCGTCTCTTGGTCGCGCTACACCATGAAAGCCAGCTATCTCGGAATCAAGAATAAACCATGTAACTCCATCATCTATGCTTTTGAACAACGAACTACCGGTACCAATGAGGTACACAGAATCCCCAAGCTGGAGTGGAATGCCTGCCGGAACATTCGAAACATGGTACAGTGGATCAGCCGAACCTTCAGGAAGAACGATGAAATGGTCACCTTTCTGAGGAATGATCGTTCCTTGACCAGATAATGTGGACATTTCTTTTTCAACATCATCAAATTCATCATCTGGCTGTGTCCGCCCACGGTAAATCCATGTTTCACCAGCATCTGTCGTTGAAACTATCTCCCCTGAACGATATCGGAATGTTGCTGAGAGATTGTTACCATCTCTGCGAACCTCATGCAATGTGGCAGGCACAATTGTTGTGTCGTGATTGACGAATCGCATTGTATCGATCACAATCCACGACGTACCGCGATCGATACTCCGGAATAAACGGAGACCCGACTCTGATGTCCACCGCTGTGAGAGAATGTTCGATTCTCCGAAATACCTATACCAAGCTGTTGTCGGTGGCACGGGCGCTCTATGCCATGTGCGACCTCCATCATCACTTTCAGTTGCACCGTTTGTGTCAAGTATGTATGCAGTCTGAGGTGACGAATAATCACAAGGGGGCAATCCTGTGAATTCATTCATTGCATTAAACTCCACATCTGATACGTTGAATCCAATCGTATCATGCCAAGACGAGCCGTAGTCGGTGGAAACAAAGAGACCAAGACCACCAAGTTCATTAGGCATCCCAAGGACTAAAAGGGCCTCCCGAGCTAGTAAGATTGGCTCGTAGTCTCCATGGAAGAATGCATCTCCGTTTACCATGACAGTATCCCAACTTCTACCCCTATCTGTGGTTGAAACGATCCATGTTAGCCCGGGAACGAGAACATCCTTGCTCTGGATATACATTTCGTTTATGCCTGCAACTTTTGGCTGGAGTGGTCCGTAGGTTGAGCGCTTAATCGGAATACTAACTCTGTCAAAATGTCCTGTTTTGTCTGAAAGCATCAACACGTTTGAAGATCCGAATCGACAAGACACAATTGATCTATTTGTACTAACAGACCAGGACTCAACCTTTGACTTACTTACATTGGGATTACTTCCGTAGAGCGCCCAAGGCATTTTTCTCCAGCCCTGTGATGGACTAGAAACAACCGTGGAAAGAATCAGGAATGAATACATGAAAAGCTTTTGGAGCATTGCTTTAGGCACTCGTGTTTGCAACCACTATTATGAGCAGCCAAGTGAGGCGGTTACATTCTCACATGGCAGCTTTTTTACACTTTTTCTAAGGACAGGTAGTGATCTTCCCCCTGTTTCATTGACAGTGAATGCGATCAGTTGATTGTGAAGATAGTTGTTCTTCGAATTCTACCGGTGTGAGATGTCCAATGCCTGAATGTAGGCGCTTTCGATTGTAGAACAGGTGGACCCAACGATAGACGACAGAGCGTGCGTGACGCAGATCATCGAACATCATTTCTGCTCTGATTTCAGTCTTCATACGAGCCCAGAACGACTCCATCGGTGCATTGTCATAGCAGTTGCCGACTCCGCTCATACTCTGTTCGATGTTGAGAATGGCAAGCTGACGCCTGAACGTCTCGGCATTGTACTGACTTCCACGATCTGAGTGAAAGATCAACGGTTGTTCAGGTAAAGCACCACCACGAACCTTGCAAGCCTGCTCCAGGGCAGCCAGCAGTGTCCGAGTCTGCATCGAGTGCGATACCACGCAGCCAAGTATCCTACGTGAGCATAGGTCCATTATAGCCACAGCATAGGCCTTTCCATTGCGGCATGGAAGCTCTGTGAAGTCACTTAGCCATACTCGATCGTTTGTTGTCACAGTGAATGATCGCTGTAGACGGTTTGGTGCAGGAGCAAGCGTCTTGGATGAATCCGTTGTTGGACGATAGCGCCTCTTCGCAGTTGCCCGCAGGCCCTCGCGGCGCATAATTCCGGCAACAGTCCTCTCGGTGACCACATCGCCAGCATTGCGCAGCACAAGCGTCACGCGTGGTGAGCCATAGCTTCCGTTGCTCTCGGCATATACTCGCTTGATCTGGCGTGTGCGCTCACGCATACGTAGCGTGCGCTCTGCTGGCTCACGTCGCTTCCATGCATGGTACCCTTGCCTGCTCACTTCTAATACCTTTGCCATGACCACAAGTGGCCATACCGCCCGGTGTTGATCAATAAATCGGTATCTCAGCTTGTCCGACTACTCTGAGGTTTCCTCTTGATGTCTACCGGAGGCTTCTATCCAGCTTCGCAACGTCTCGTATGCTACACCTACGTGTTCTGCCGCTCGGCTTACTGGCAACTTCTTGTCGATCACCAGTGCTACCGCTTCAGCTCGAAATGCGTCGTCATATCGACGACCACGGTTGTCATTTCCCATCGTTTCCTCCAACCCAAATATGTGATTGAAGATCGACTTACTGTCAACTAACTGGGGGGGAAGATCATACCGCTTCAGCTGAAATAGGACAACCAAGAGAAATCTCTAAGCAAATTGGTGAGTCACTCGGTTAAACAAGTTTGGTCGTAGTTGTTTGATGTGCATCTCCCTGCCAAAGAAGGCATCGGCAGGCGTGATGAACCCCACTGCGGAGTGATACCTACTGTTGCAGTAGAAGTCAACGATCTGATCGATATTGTCAACAAGATC
>Ga0315901_10000119_pt1 | contig 112481 bp, 94 predicted proteins | sample LakEriMetagenome_10_FD_203761 | JGI IMG/M metagenome (GOLD analysis project Ga0315901, IMG submission 203761) | Freshwater fungal communities from buoy surface, Lake Erie, Ohio, United States - Buoy 2 MA116 | ecosystem: Environmental > Aquatic > Freshwater > Lake | place: USA: Lake Erie, Ohio... | reverse complement strand
CATTAACAAAGCGCAATAGATTTTTTTGACGACTCTCTTGCAACTCTTTGTCTACGTTAAACCCGATGGTATTAGTCTGTATACGACGGGCAATGACTTTATCGATACCATCAAAAGCGCCTCCACAGATAAAAAGAATATTCTGCGTATTAATCTTGATGAGCTTCTGTTCGGGATGTTTACGGCCACCTTGTGGTGGAACTAATACATCGGTTCCTTCTAATAATTTAAGCATTCCCTGTTGCACACCTTCACCGCTCACATCACGGGTGATGGAGGGATTATCTCCTTTGCGCGCAATCTTATCGATTTCGTCGATATATACAATACCACGTTCTGCGGCAGACACATCGTAATTGCATACTTGTAGTAGGCGGGTTAGAATACTTTCTACGTCCTCGCCCACATAACCTGCTTCTGTGAAAACAGTCGCATCTACAATGGCAAAGGGTACATTGAGCAATCGGGCAATACTTTTGGCGAGCAGCGTCTTTCCAGTTCCCGTTTCACCCACCATCACAATATTGCTCTTTTCAATTTCGATTTCTGATTCTTTCGCCTCTGTATTTTTCTGTTGAAGACGCTTGTAATGATTGTAGACGGCAACTGATAAAACTTTTTTGGCTTCGTCTTGACCGATTACATATTCGTCCAAGAACTTTTTTATCTCGATCGGTTTTTTGACCGTTAACTTAAAAGAGGATTTTGCTTTTTCTTCTTTTGCTGTTAATTCTTGATCGATTATTTCTCGGGCGTGCTCTACACAGTTTTCACAAATATGCCCTTCTTGACCTGCAATCAGAATTTTTACTTCGTCCCGACTACGTCCACAAAAAGCACAATGCAGGGTGTTCTTTGCCATGGTTATATTTTTTCGACCAGTTTATCTGCGATGCCGTATTCAATGGCTTGTTTGGCATCCATCCAGTAATCACGGTCAAAATCTTTCATAATTTGTTCCACACTTTTCCCGCAGTTTTTGGCGAGTATACCTGCACCAATTTCTTTTACACGACGTGTTTGTTCGGCCTGAATCTCTAAATCTGTACTCACGCCTCTAATAAAACCACCCAGTGAAGGCTGATGGATCATCACTTCGCCATGCGGATAGATAAATCGCTTTCCTTTGACACCTCCACTGAGCAAAATGCTGCCCATGGATGCGGCGAGTCCCATACAAATAGTACTAACGGGGCTGCTGATGAGTTGCATGGTATCATAAATGACCATACCACTGGTTACCACACCCCCCGGACTATTGATATAAAATTTTATTTCTGTGCCTGGTTTGTCAGCTTCCAACAAAAGGAGTTTGCTTACTACGTCTTTGGCGCTTTTATCATCCACAACACCCCAGAGATATACGGCCCGTTTTTCAAAAAAGTAGCGCTCTAGTTTTTTGCTGAACATGCCAATATCTGACTTAGGTTGTTCTTCCTTTTCTTCTTCGTCTTCCATTTTCCAATTGCTGGAATAATAGGTTTCTCTCTTCATGGGATTAATCTTTCTTTTGTTTACGTGGATTGGTGACCAAAACTTCATCTACTAAGCCATATTCTTTGGCTTCGATGGCGGTCATCCAATTATCACGATCAAAATCTTTTTCAATTTGCTCAATGGATTTACCCGTGTGCGAATGCACTACTTCATATAACTCTTTTTTGAGTTTACGAATTTCCTTCACGGTGATTTCTATATCACTGGCTTGCCCGCCAATCGCACCGCTGGGTTGATGCATCATGATGCGGGAGTGCTTTAACGCGGCGCGTTTTCCTTTTGTACCAGCTCCGAGTAATACGCAGGCCATAGAAGCTGCTACGCCGATACAGATCGTGGCAATGTCAGGACTCACATATTGCATGGTATCATAAACACCTAATCCTGCATAAACGCTTCCGCCGGGACTATTGATGTACATATTGATATCGCGGGAACGATCAGCAGAATCAAGGAATAATAACTGTGCTGTTATAATATTGGCTACTTCGTCATTGATAGGGTAGCCCAGAAAGATAATGCGGTCCATCATCAATCGGCTATATACGTCCATCACGGCTACATTCAGTGAACGCTCCTCAATGATATTTGGCGTCATCCCTGTTACCAGGTGATTGGCATATTGATGGAGGGTATTACTGGAAATGCCCCGGTGCTTGACGGCATACTTCTCGAACTCGGATCGGGTGCTCATAGTATTGAATTTGAAATACGAACAGCAAATATCCGACCAAAAGGTGGGAACCCAAAATTATAGACAGGCTGTCAGGTTAGGGGACCGAAGAATCAATGATGATGAGAATCAATGATGATGGTGCTGATGCTCCTCTACCATTTTGGTAAAGGCCTCTGCCTCAATCTTCTTGTCGGTGGGTTTTAAAAGGGCCGCACCCCATTCGAATATTTTTTGAGTCTGGATACGATGATAAGCATCCTCAACAAATTTGCGATCCTTCATCATTCGCTCTGTGTAATCGTTAACCCAGGGCTGATCGTCGGCTAAACCGGCACCACCCATATAGCTGAACAGTTGATTCTTGGCAAATCCACGGATTTCCTCGGGGTCAACCTGGATATTGTTTTCGTTTACAATTTGTTCAGAAATCAGGGTCCACTTTAGTTGGTTGGTGAATTTTGGAAAATCCGCTTCAACTTCTTCGTCAGTCTTTGGGGTTTCGCCCTGTGTTTTGAGCCACTTTTTCAGGAAGCTTTCAGGGAAATCCATTTTTGCATTATCCAATAACTGATGATAGAGTTGATCGTGCAATTGGTTAGTTGCCTGGCCCGCCCAGTAGGCTTCAATTTCTTCTTTTATTTTACCACGAAATTCTTCAACGGTCTTCACTTCTTTACCAGGATAAAGCTGATTGAAGAATTCTTCATTCAGTTCTTTTTTCTCTAGTAGACCTACTTTGGTAAGACTGATATTGAAATATTTTTCAGCAGCCGCTGGATCTGTTTTATCAAGACCTAAATCACTAATGATCCACTCCCGCTCTTTTTCTTCAAAAGCTTCCTTTAAGGAGAGTGTGAGTTGATCACCCACTTTCTTCCCCATCCAGTTAGATCGTTTTTTCTCTGTGAAATACTTTACCAGTAGCGAGTTTTCTTTGGAAGCTCCTCCCTCAATAATATTTCCTTGGGCATCCGCTTCAACAAGATTTACATTGATTACGTTTTCCTCGCTTTCAACTGCCTCTTGATCCTTCATATTGCCATAGCGGTTCTGCAAACGTGTCACTTCATTATCAATCATCTCCTCAGTTACAGTAACCACATAACGGGTGGTCTTTGCTTTTGCTACGTCCGGTAATTTGAATTCAGGCTTAAGCCCAATTTCAAAATGAAAGTTGTAGTCAAGCGGATTATTTACATCTAATTGTTGTAAATCAGTTTCAAGTGGTAAGGGCTGTGCAAATATGTTCAGCTTCTCTGTTTGAAGCCAGCCGATCAACTCACGGTCTACAGTTTTTAGTACCTCGTCGGTAAATAGAGAGGGACCGTACATTTTTTTGATCAGCCCTGAGGGCACCATGCCCTTACGAAAACCAGGGATATTGGCTTTGCGGCCATAATCTTTAAGGGCTTTTTCGAAAGAGGGGAGGTAGTCGGCTTTGTCAAGTTTAACGGAGATCTTGTCGTGCAGTTTGCCGATGTTTGATCGGGAGATGGTTGCCATAGAACAATTTAAGCGGTACTAAGTCCGGATGGAGGGACTCGAACCCCCACACCTTGCGGCATCAGATCCTAAGTCTGACGTGTCTACCAATTTCACCACATCCGGGTACCCCTGGTTAAGGGGTTGCAAATGTAGTTCTTTTTTTTACTTTTCCTCGTATAAAATCCCAGATTGTTGAGTAAAAAATACGGGCGAACAGGGGGTTTTTTTCACAAAAACCGGTAAAAAACTTAGATTTGAAAGCCAAGGTGCCGTTTGTCCCAAAACCAATTGTCTATCGGACCCTTGCTCAAAACACTGCCGATGAGAAAAATTTTAACAGGGCTTTTGCTATTGTCTGTCATTTCAGCCATACATGCCCAGAATCCTGCTACCACATTTACAATTGCCAACCGAGTTATTCAGTTGCCTTGTGGTACCTCCTGTACACCCATTAGTGTGCAGGTGCCTCATATCAAACAAACCAGCAGTTACATAGTAACTACGCCTTCGTATGTGCCATTTGCATATACAACTCCTACGGGGAATGTGGTTAGCTCCATTTACATTGATGATACATGGAGTCAACCGATTGCACTTCCTTTTAGTTTTTGTTTTTACAATAATAGTTTTACTTCCTTGCTAATGGGTTCTAACTCTGCTCTCACTTTTGATATCAGTCGTGCAGGATTTGGAAGTGGATACTCGATTAGCAGTACCACGGGTGCTATCCCTAGTACTTTCTACGCGCCGAATATGATTTTTGGTCCCTACCATGATATTGATCCGGGTCTTTCTTCAGCGAACAAAAAAATTGAATGGCGCATTGAGGGCACTGCACCAAAGCGTCGCTTTATAGCTAGCTATAATGATATGCCTTATTTTGGATCTAGTTGTAACACGCAACGTGCTACACACCAGATGGTTTTGTATGAAGGAACAGGTATTGTGGAAGTGTATATCAAGGACAAACCATTCTGTACTTCTTGGAATGGCGGTAATACAATTTTGGGTATGCAAGACGGCACGCGAACACAAGCGGTGGCGGCACCTGGAAAAAATGCAACGCAATGGGGAAGCACTGGGATGAACGAGTGTTATCGGTTTTTACCCAGTGGCGGTACGCCTCGTTTTAAATCAGCTAAGTTATTTGTAAATGGAAACCAGGTTGCTACCGGTGACACTAGTTCTGCAACTACTCCGGGTGTACTGAATTTAAACTTCCAAAATATTTGTCCTACAGCAGATAGTACTGCTTATGTGGTACAAGTAACCTATGGAGATTGTAATAATCCTGCCAACGATGTAAACTTCACCGATACAGTATTTGTGAAAAAAGTAGGTCCGGGTGCGGCTGTTTCTAAAACCGATCCAAACTGTGCGCCTAATGGAACAATCACAGTAACCGCACAAGGCGGTACTGCTCCTTATCAATACAGCATTAATGGCGGTACCACTTGGCAGTCCTCTAATACTTTCACTGGTTTAGGAGGCGGTACCTATAACGTATTGGTGAAAGATGTCAATAACTGTACTTCTGGACCTCAGCCAGTAACATTGGCACTATCAAATAATCTAACACAGAGTATTGCAAAAACAGATGCAAACTGTACAACACCGGGTACTATCACTATTACGGCTACGGGTGGAGGAACTCCTCCCTATGAGTATAGCATCAACGGGGGTACTACTTGGCAGTCTTCAAATAGCTTTACTGGTTTGGCAGGAGGAAACTATAATGTAGTTACACGTAATCCTGTTACTACTTGTACTGCCACTACTTCCATCACCATCAACTTCACTAACACCTTAACGCTGGATCCCATTGCAGGAACTAGTATTTGTTTTGGAAACTCCTTTACTCCAACCGTTAATACCAATGCTACTAGTTTTAGTTGGACACCGACAACAGGTGTAAGTAATGCTGCCATTGCAACACCTGTATTTGCTCCCGCTTCCACCACTGCTTATACCTTGGAGGCTCGCTTAGGAACCTGTTCTACGCGTCAGAGCATGAATATTACTATTTTCCCAGGTGCTACTGCCAACGCAGGATCTGATGCAGTCATCATTGCTGGTGATGTGTACCCCATGCAGGCAACAGGTTCTGCAGGATCTTATCTATGGACACCATCCACCGGATTAAACAACCCTGCCATCTTAAATCCCTCTGCTACACCGGCCACTACAACTACCTATGCATTACGTGTAACAACCAATCAGGGTTGTATTGCTACCGATGATATGACAATTACCGTGGTGCCTTATTGTATCAAACCGATGAATGCCTTTACTCCCAATGGAGATGGCGTGAATGATCGCTGGTTAATTACCAATGGAAACTGTCTGATTAAGGCAAGGGCACAGGTCTTTAATCGCTATGGTGCTAAAGTGTTTGAAGATTTGAATTATAAAAACACCTGGGATGGAACTTATAGTGGTAAACCACTTCCTGATGGAACTTATTATTATGTGATCAGCTTCCAATTGATCAATAATAAAGTTGAATCCAGAACCGGTAACGTAACCATTCTTCGTTGATCAATTACAACTAATTCACATGAAAAAAATTCTTGCTATACTTCTGCTTGCCATTAGCAGTTCCGTTTGGAGCCAGCAGTTAATGACTTCTTCACTCTATGATTTGCAAGGCAACTTGCACAACCCGGCTGTGGCGGGCGTAACCAAACAAACAACGATGGGTGCTTCCTATCGGAGTATGTGGAGTGGAATTGCTGGAAGTCCCGTTACTGCTTTAGTGTATGGCTCTACTTTTTTAGAGAAAGCAAATATTGGGGTGGGCGCTTACTTATATAGTGATGTTACAGGACCAACTAGTCGCAGAGGAATTCAAACTTCCTACGCCTATCATATTCCTACCAATAACGGGGGTACTTTTTCTGTTGGACTGGAGGCTCGCTTTCAACAGTTCGCAATTGATAAAGCGATGTTGATTGATGCATTGGGAAATGATCCGGTGATGGGTGGTGCCGCTAATCGTTTTAAAGGGGATGCGGGTTTGGGACTCGCCTATACTACAAAAAAATGGCAACTGGGTATGTCGGTTAGTCAGCTGATCCAGTCTGCGTTAAATTTTTATTCAGGCAGTCTTTCTCGCACTGAGGAAGCTCGTTTGTATCGCCATTTTTATTTACATGGCTCTTATCAATGGAAAGTGGATGCCAATACTACGGTCACTCCAAACTTTCTGGTAATTTATCTGCCGAATGCGCCCACTGAATTACAAGCAGGTGCAAGGGTAGAGCATCGTGAAGTTTTTTGGTGGGGACTTTCCTTGCGCGCTCGTCAGAGTTGGATGTTATCAGCAGGGGTCAAAGTGCAGAAAAAATTAATGCTGGGATATTCTTTTGATATTTACTCTTCTCCATTGAGTGTTTTCGATAAGGGTCCCAACGCTCATGAAGTAGTACTCCGCTACCAGTTTTTGAAGTAAGTAAAGGAATAGATATACTCGATTTCCACTGGGTTTAAATTTGTAAATTCGTAACCCATGGAAGCCGTAGCTACTTTATCTAAGTATAACTTAAGTGGCGAGGAGGAGAAAAAACTCATCCTTAGGGAATATCGTTCCCTGCTCCGTCTTCTAAAATCCCGATTAAAGCCTGGCGATAAAAAGCTGCTTCGTATTGCGTTTGAAATGGCTGCTGATGCGCATGTTACCATGCGACGGAAAACGGGTGAACCTTACATCTTGCATCCCATTGCAGTTGCAAAAATTTGCGTGGAAGAAATTGGGTTGGGTGTTCGTTCTACTATCTGTGCGCTTTTACATGATACGGTTGAGGATACCGATATTACTTTGGATGACGTGAAGCGTGAGTTCGGAGAGGAAATAACTCGTATTGTAGACGGACTTACAAAAATTGATAATGTTATTGATGTTAATGCTTCTCAACAGGCAGAGAACTTCAAAAAAATACTTCTCACTTTAACGGACGATCCCCGTGTGATATTGATCAAACTTTCTGATCGATTGCATAATATGCGCACCTTGGATGTGATGAAGCGGGAGAAGCAATTAAAAATTGCATCGGAGACAATTTTTATTTATGCACCGCTAGCCCATCGAATGGGGTTGTATAATGTAAAAACAGAGCTGGAAGATTTATCCATGAAATACATGGAGCCTGATACCTATCGGGACATCGCAAGAAAGCTTGCAGAAACAAAAAAAGATCGTACTCGTTATATCAACGATTTTATTCGTCCTATTAAAGAAAAATTAGACCTAGCTGAAATCAAGGGGGAAATTTATGGTCGCCCCAAAAGCATCCACTCCATTTGGAATAAAATGAAAAAGAAAGGGGTGGACTTTGAAGAGGTCTATGACCTATTTGCCATTCGGGTTATTCTTGATTCATCCCCTGAAAAAGAAAAAGAGGAGTGTTGGAAAGTTTACTCTTTAATCACTGACGAATACAGTCCGTCGCCGGAGCGATTAAGAGATTGGCTAAGCAACCCCAAGTCCAATGGCTATGAGGCGCTTCATACTACCGTGATGGGTCCACAGGGAAAATGGGTAGAGGTGCAAATTCGTTCGCAACGGATGAATGAAATTGCGGAAAAAGGACTGGCCGCTCACTGGAAGTATAAGGAGGGTACTCAGGACGAAAGTCGATTTGATAAATGGTTCCAGCAAATTCGAGAAGTGATTTCCAATCAGGAAACAGATGGTATTGATTTCCTACATGATTTCAAGACCAGTTTTTTGGCGGAAGAAATTTATGTCTATACTCCAAAAGGCGATGTAAAAATGCTACCAGTTGGTTCTACTGCATTGGATTTTGCTTTTTCAATCCACAGTGCCATTGGTGTAAAAACAATTGGTGCAAAAGTCAACCACAAGCTGGTTCCTATCAGTCATAAATTACAAAGTGGCGATCAAGTAGAGATTATTACCAGTAACAAGCAAAAAGCTTCCGAGGATTGGTTGGGTTTTGTGGTGACTTCCAAAGCAAAAGGCCGTATACGTGATGCATTAAAAGAGGATAAAAGAAAAATTGCGGATGAAGGAAAGTATATGTTGCAACGAAAATTAGAAGGGATGGGCGCTTCCCTTTCGCAGCATAACCTAGATGAGTTGATGCAATGGTATAAAATTGGATCCAGCCTGGACTTGCTATACCAAATTGCAGTGAAGACGATTGATCTGAAAGATCTTCGTTCGTTCAAAGTTAGTGGCGATAAAATAGAAGCACCTAAGCCTGTAAAGCAACCCGTAGTTGCAGTGGACAAGCCTGATATTGTTCCGCATCATCTGCTTCCCAAAAAAGATGCGGAGCTGATTATTTTTGGAGAGCGCAGTGATAAAGTGGTTTATAATTTGGCTAATTGTTGCAAGCCAATTCCCGGAGACGACGTGTTTGGATTTGTGACTACCGGAAAAGGGTTGACTATTCATCGCACCAGTTGTCCGAATGCAGCTAAGTTGTTGGCTAGTTATGGTCACCGTGTAGTAAAAACAAAATGGGCTAAGAATAAAGAGATTTCATTCCTGACGGGTATTAAAATTGTTGGACTTGATGATGTGGGGGTTGTGAGTATGATCACTAATCTGATCAGTGGGGAACTGAAGATTAATATTGCTGCTCTGACCATTGAGGCAAAAGAGGGGCTGTTTATGGGTAATATTCGCTTATATGTTCATGATAAAGAGGAGCTTGAGCGGTTAGTCCAGGCCCTTTTAGGGTTGCCTGGTGTGGAATCGGTTGAGCGGTATGATATGGAAGATATCCCCTCTTAGTTTCCGGCATATTTCTTAACTTGAACAGCTAAAATTCAACTGCTCAAATCGCCTGCAATGATTCAAAATGCCAAGCGGGTTTTTGCTTTATTAGTACTAACCGGCACTTACTTTTTTTCTTCTGCTCAAAGTTTTACACTCAATTGCACACGTGATACTTTAGTGCCCAGTTGCCCTGCTAACTTTTGCTTCACGCTGAAAGGACGTCTGCCTGATATCCGCAAGCAAAGCAGTTCTTATACCATCAATCCCACAAGTACTACACCCGGTTGTTTTCCAGTTTATGTAGCGCCCAACGATCCGCAAGGGACTCCAACTAATTTAACAGTGGACGATACGTACACGCCGTTGGTTACAATTGGTTTCCCTTTTTCATTCTATGGAAGCACGTATACTACGCTTGCCGCCAGCACTAATGGATATTTGACTTTTGATGCATCCCGTGCGGGTATGTATGCTGCTTGGAGTATTCCAGCTGATTTGCCCAGTGGAAGTTATGACAGAGCCACTATCATGGGCCCCAACCATGATTTATATCCAACTACCAGCCAGCCTAATCAGCGTATACAATATCAAGTGTTTGGCACCGCGCCGCATCGGAGATGGATTCTGAGTTTTAATGAGGTTAGATTATTTTCTTGCACAAGCTTAACACAGAATACGCACCAAATTGTTTTGTATGAATCCCTGAATGTTATTGAGGTGTTGGTATTCAGTAAACAAACCTGTGCTACTTGGAATAGTGGACGTGCCATCGTTGGAATTCAGGACTGGGATCGCACGTCTGGTATGATGGCACCCGGTCGTACTGCTATGGGTCCATCCTGGGGGTCGTTAAACATGAATGAAAGTTGGCGTTTTGTACCCAACGCAGGACCTTCCTTGTTGAAGAGAGTGGAGTTGGTTGATAATGCCGGCGCCATTGTTGCAACGGTCTTACCAGCTGGTACCGTTGATTTAGGAAATGGTAATTTGGAAGTTTCATTTCCGAATATTTGTCCTCCAGCCGGCGCTATTACAAACTATGTTATTCGTTCCGTTTATGAAAAGTTTGATGATCCAACGGTAGAAATTTTTGGTACTGACACGGTGCGTGTTAATCGCGCTGCGGGACTTGCTGCTACGGCTACACCAAGCGCAGCTTCTTGTGGAAATGCAAATGGTGTAATAACCATCGGAGCTCCTTCGGGCGGTACCGCACCTTATCAATACTCCATTGACGGAACCAACTGGCAAAGCAGCAATGTGTTCAACAGTTTGGCGGCAGGTTCTTACACAGTAATTGTTAGGGATGCACCTGGTGTTTGTAATATCAGTATCCCTGTAACTGTTGCTTCTGCAGGACAACTTGCAGCAACGATTGGTGCTGCGCCTACAGCTTGCACCGGAGTTAATAATGGAAGTATAACTATTTCTGCGGCAGCGGGTGCCGGACCTCACACATTCAAATTGGATGCGAATCCTGCTGTACAAGGAACATTGCCATTTACCTTTAGCAATGTTACATCCGGTAATCACACCGTAATTGTTACTGATTTGGCTACGGGTTGTGCATCTGGACCACAAACCGTGAATGTAGCGGTAGGTGCCGGTGTCGCAGCATCCACCACAACGGCAGCCAGCTCTTGTCCCACAACTACCAACGGTAGTATCACAATTAATGCTACAACGGGTACTGCACCCTTTACATTTCAGCTGGATGGTGGAACTATTCAATCAGGTTCCAATCCCTTCACATTTAGCAATGTTGCACCAGGAAGTCACACTGTTATCATACGAGATAATTTGGGTTGTCAATTAACTAGAAACTTAGTTGTAGCAGCTGGTCCACCGCTTACAGCAAGTATCGCTGCAGCAGCAACAAGCTGTGCGGGTGCTCTGAATGGTACGCTTAGTGTTACCCCTTTAAGTGGTACAGCACCCTATGAGTTTTCAATAGACGGTGGTTCGTTTTTTACGGGAGCTGCTCCTTATACGTTTAATGGGCTTTCTGCTGGAAATCACTCTATATTAGTGCGGGATGCTTTGGGTTGTGTAAGTAATGCATCTGTCGTTGCAGTTTCACCAGGGCCTTCTCTCACGACTACGGCAACGTCTACGGCTGCATTGTGCAATGGCGGAAGTACAGGCACCCTTTCTGTTGTGACACCTACGGTGGGCACAGCACCCTATCAATATTCGTTGGACGGAATCTCTTGGCAAAACAGTAACCAATTTACTGGCGTTCCTGCGGGAACCCATACCATTCGTTTCCGGGAAAGTAATGGTTGTGTAGGTACTACTTCTGTTGTGGTAACGGAGCCTCCTCTTATTAGTGCAACTACCAACACAGTCCCTGTACTTTGTAATGGACAATCTAATGGGCAATTAAGTATTACAACCACTGGGGGCGTTCCGCCTTATCAATTTAGTGTGGATGGTATTAACTGGCAAGCTGCTACCTCATTTAACCTGACCGCTGGTAATTACACGCTCACTATAAAGGATGCTAACAATTGTACTCGCACTACACCGATAGTTATCACCGAACCTGCTGCGCTGGCTGCAACGGCTACGACCACCAATGCATCTTGTAACGGAGGTAACGATGGCAGTTTAACCATCACTGCGGCGGGTGGAAATGGAAGCTTCAGTTATTCCATTGATGGTGGAGTAAGTTGGCAAACTACAAATACCTATAACCTTGCTCCCGGCACTTATGCTGTTCAGGTAAAAGATGTGTTGAATTGTATCGCTACACAAACGGCTGTGGTGGGACTAACTAACGACCTAACATTTACTCCGCAAAGCGATGCTACTATTTGTGAAAGCAGATCAACTCAATTGACTGCTGTGTCCAATGGCTTACAATATGACTGGGCACCTGCCACCGGACTTAATGCAGTTAATATTTTTAACCCAATAGCTTCACCGATTAGTACCACACAATATGTAGTAACTATAACATTGGGCCGCTGTGTTGACCGGGATACTGTGGTGGTGCGCGTGAATCCGGCTCCTGTTCCAGATGCTGGTCCTGATCGTGTGATTTGTTATGGCCAGTCTGTAACGCTGCAGGGATCAGGTGGAACAGTTTATCAATGGGCTCCTGCTACTTATCTGAGTAATCCAGCACTACCTAATGCAGTTTCTACTCCTGATCGTGATATATTTTATGTACTGTCAGTTTTGTCTGATGCCAATGGATGCGCGGCCTTGGTTACTGATACAGTTCGGATAGCCGTTACACCACCCATTCAGGTTAAAACATTCCCAGCTGATACTATTGGATATCCGGGCGATCAGTTTCTACTACTTGCTGTACCCAACGATCCGGCTGTAACCTTTTACACCTGGACTCCAGCTGTTGGGCTGAGCAATGCGCTGGTTAAAGATCCCACGGTAACTATTGGTGCTATTGGTTCCGATGTTCGTTATAAAGTGGTAGCCTCTACTAATGAAGGTTGTAAAGGAGAAGCCTACGTAAATGTGCGCGTTTATAAGGGACCGGATATTTATGTCCCTTCTGGTTTTACCCCCAATGGAGATGGTAAGAACGATAAGTTTACGCCCTTCCCTGTAGGTATGAAAAGCTATAATTACTTCCGCATTTTCAACCGGTGGGGTCAGGTAGTATTCCAGACACGCAAACTAATGGATGGTTGGGATGGTACCATTGGCGGACAATTACAGCCTGAGGGAATTTATATCTGGATGATCGAAGGTCTTACCAAAGACGATCGCATTATTACCAAAAAAGGTTCTGTAATGCTGATTAAATAGGCCTATTTTCGCGACGCATATTTTTACAACATGGTCGATGTTATTTTGGGCCTCCAATGGGGCGATGAAGGAAAGGGTAAGATTGTAGATTTCTTCGCAAAAGACTATCAGGTAGTTGCTCGTTTTCAGGGCGGACCTAATGCAGGACATACCCTTTATGTCAATGACAAAAAATTAGTACTCCACCAAATTCCCTCTGGAATTTTCCATCCCGGCATTGTCAATTTAATTGGGAATGGAGTTGTGTTGGATCCCGTAACACTCAAACGCGAATGTGAAAGTGTAGCTGCTTTTGGAGTGGATGTAAAGAAAAATTTATTTATTGCCGATCGTACGCATATCATTATTCCCACACATCGCGCGCTGGATAAAGCTGCTGAATTATCAAAAGGAAATCAGAAAATAGGTTCAACCCTAAAAGGGATTGGTCCTGCGTACATGGATAAAACGGGGCGTAATGGATTACGGGTTGGTGATTTATTGGATAAGAATTTTACTACGCAATACATTAAGCTTCGTTTAAAGCATCAGCGTTTACTGGATAGTTTTGGATTCCAAGAGGACATCAGTGCTTGGGAAGAAGAATTTTTTGAAGCCATAGAATTTTTGCGTCAACTTAATATTGTAAATGGCGAATACTTTATCAACGAAAAAATAAAAGCAGGTAACAAAGTATTGGCAGAAGGTGCACAGGGAAGCATGTTGGATATCGACTTTGGAACTTTTCCATATGTTACTTCCTCCAACACCATTTCTGCCGGCGTTTGTAATGGACTGGGAATTGCTCCCCGTCAGATTGGCGAAGTGATTGGCGTAACTAAAGCTTATTGTACCCGTGTGGGTAGCGGACCTTTTCCTACTGAGTTAGAAGATGCTACCGGAGAAGAACTACGCCGAATTGGCAATGAATTTGGAGCTACCACGGGCAGACCACGCCGCTGTGGATGGATTGATTTGGTTGCACTCCGCTATGCCTGTATGATCAATGGGGTAACACAAATTGTGATGACCAAGGCCGACGTATTAGACTCCTTTGCAGAATTATTTGTTTGTACTGCTTATGAGGTCGAGGGCAAAAAAACAACAGAGATTCCTTATCAATTAGAACGAACAAAGCCTAATCCCTGCTGGGAGAAATTTCCCGGCTGGAGTGTAACAACCAGTGCCTGTAAAACCTACGCTTCCTTACCCGACGCTATGAAAACGTATGTAAATTTTATTAATACATACTTGGGCGTGGACGTAAAATATATCTCTAACGGACCAGGACGTGATCAATTAGTATCTGTTTCCAACTAAAAAAGAATTTAAAAATTTGGCGATTTAAAAACTTCGCCGAAATTTTACAATACTAATCCGATTCTGCTATGACTACAAAATCAGAAAAGGCAAAAAAGCTTGCTACTACCACTGGAAAAAATTCCGGCCCTTCTGCTGCTGCTGCAAAAGATTCCTCTAAACCCAAAAAGAGTCAACAGGATGATGAGGAAGAGGATGTAGAAGGGGATGATTGGGAAAAACAGGAAGAGGACAACTGGGATCCTGACTTTGATGAATTTGATTTGCCAAAGTCAAAAGGGAAAAAGGGTCCTGCTAAAAAAGGAGAGGAGGAAGATGATTTCAAACTTGAAGAGGATGAATTTGATGATGACCTCTTCAATGATAAGGAGCTAGACGAAGAAGACGATTTTTAATTTCCTCGTAGTAATAGTTGTAAGCTTTCCTCTAAAATATTTTTCTTGTTCTCTTCAAAGGCTTGCATACACGCTATCGATAGCCGTAATAAATAATTGCCTCGCATTGAGATTGTTTCGTCAAACGAAGGATTGTAACGTTTGAACTCCATCGGATCTACCCCTGTGTATTTTAAAATGGCTTCCTTTTTATAGCGTCCTTCTAAAAGAAGGGTAGTGGTGCCCTCCTGCGCTGCTGCGGACAAGGGTATTGCTAAACGCTCTGCTTGAGCTAAGGTTTCTTGTCGGGTTAATGTGGTTGCCCCTCCTTCGCCTTCGAAAACATAATGGGAAGCGATAAACTTTTTTACATGATTCATAGACTCTGCAGGAAGGTATTGTTGCAATCTCCAAAAGTCTCGGCTTCCGCTTAGTCGAATGGCTCTGTTAACAGCGCCTTCTCCTCCATTATAAGCTGCAATAACTAACAACCAATCTTGAAACTGTTTGTAAAGGTCATTTAAGTAACGAGCAGCGGCTTTGGTGCTTTTGACATAGTCCATTCGCTCGTCTAGCTGCGCAGTTATTTTCAGTCCGTACCTTTTTCCAGTGGCGGGCATGAACTGCCATGGCCCCACGGCACCTGCCCAAGAAATAGCGGTGGAACGTAAACCTGATTCAATCACAGCCAGGTATTTTAATTGGCCAGGTAATCCATTTTCTGCCAACACCTGATCCATCATATTAAAGTAGGGAAGTCCCCAGCCTTTCATTTTACGCAGGCCTGGGCCATAGCGTTGCATATAGCCCTCTACAAAACTGATGGCTTGTGGGTTGAGTCTGACGCCAGTGTTGGAGCTCCAGCTGGTACTGTCAAACAATTGATTAAAACCACGTGGACCTTTTTGTGCAAGGCTGGTTTTTGCAGAGAGCAATAACAGGAAAACCAGGGCGAACACTCGTCCTTGATTCACCAAGAGGGGCATAAAATTCAAAAGGAATTATTCCTTAACAGAGCGTGTTACGTCATTGGCGCTATCCTCAATTTCTTTCTTCACATTATTCTTTGCGTCATTGAACTCACGTACACCTTTGCCAAGCCCTTTCATCAGCTCAGGGATCTTACGACCTCCAAATAATAAAAGCACGATAACCAGGATAATGATGATTTCGTTGGTTCCGAGCATGCCTAGCAGAATGGGGTTCATCATAAACTAAAATTGTAATTGTAAAGATAAGACAGCCTTTAAATAACCGGCATAAAAAATCCCGTTCGTTGTAGAACGGGATTTGATTTAACAAGTTTGATTGAATTAAGCTCCTGCAGATTCTGCAACGGCCATTCTTTTCTCACGAATACGGGCGCTCTTACCACTACGCTTACGCTGATAGAATAGCTTGGCACGACGTACCTGACCCGTTTTATTTAACTCGATTGATTCAATATTGGGAGAGTAGAAGGGGAATACTCTTTCAACGCCAACCCCATCAGAAATCTTACGCACGGTAAAGCTGGCAGTGCTTCCGGTACCCTGCTTCTTGATCACATCACCTTTGAAGGACTGGATACGCTCCTTGTTACCCTCAATAATTTTATAATTGACAGTGATGTTGTCGCCGGGTTTGAAAGCCGGAAATTCCTTTTTTGCCGTTAGCTGCTCGTGTACAAAGGCAATGGCGTTCATGTGTAAAAGTTTTAAGGAGGGCAAAGGTAGTGAAAATCACCCTATCGGGCAACATTTACCGCTCTTTTTTCCCGGATAACCGTCACCTTGATTTGGCCAGGGAAGGTCATTTCTGTTTGGATTTTTTGGGCAATTTCAAAAGACAATCTGTCTGATTCCTGGTCGCTTACCTTCTCAGCCTCAACAATTACGCGTAATTCCCGACCTGCCTGGATTGCATAGGCTTTTTCAACACCGTTATAGGACATGGCCAGATTTTCCAGGTCTTTAATACGCTGAATGTATTGTTGCATGATCTCTCTTCTGGCACCCGGGCGGGCTCCAGAGATAGCATCACAGGCCTGAATAATCGGGGAGATCACATATTGCATTTCCATCTCGTCGTGGTGGGCGCCAATCGCGTTGACCACAGCGGGATTTTCACCATATTTTTCAGCCAATTTAGCACCTAGCAAGGCATGGCTCAATTCGCTTTCCTCATCAGGTACTTTTCCAATATCATGCAAAAGTCCAGCGCGTTTTGCCAGTTTGGGGTTAAGGCCCAATTCGGCGGCCATAGTGGCGCAAAGGTTTGCTGTTTCACGGCTGTGCATCAGCAAGTTTTGTCCATAGGACGAACGGAAGCGCATTCTTCCCACCATCCTGATCAGTTCTTTATGAAGTCCGTGAATGCCCAGTTCAATTACAGTTCGTTCACCGATTTCCATGACCTGCTCCTCTATTTGCTTACGTGTTTTCTCCACCACTTCTTCAATACGTGCGGGGTGGATACGTCCATCAGTGACCAATCGTTGTAAGCTCAGACGGGCTATTTCACGACGCAGAGGGTCAAAACTTGATAAGAGGATTGCTTCGGGAGTATCATCCACGATCAGATCCACGCCTGTGGCAGCTTCGATGGCCCGGATATTTCTTCCTTCTCTTCCGATGATCTGCCCCTTGATTTCGTCGCTTTCAAGGTTAAAAACAGTGATGGAGTTTTCGATGGCTTGTTCTGCTGCTGTTCGCTGAATGGTCTGGATAATAATTTTTCGAGCCTCTTTCTGTGCTTTTTGCTTTGCATCCTCTATGATTTCCTGCTGAAGCACCAAGGCCTTGGTTTGTGTTTCGTTACGCAGGCTTTCAATTAGCTGAGCTCTTGCATCATCTGCGGAGAGATTAGCTATTTTTTCTAACCGACGAATATGTTCTTCCTGGTGTTTTTCCAGTTCGGCTCTTTTGTTATTAACCTGATCGACCTGGCGGTTTAAGTTTTCCTTCAGCGTTTCATTCTCCTTGATTTGCTTATCAAGATTATTTTCTTTTTGGCTGATGGACTGCTCTTTCTGGCGAATGCGGTTTTCGGATTCGATTACTTTTTTGTTACGATCCAGTACTTCACGCTCGTGTGCGGATTTTAGCTGAACAAACTTTTCTTTGGCTTCTAATTCTTTTTCCTTCCGAACAGTTTCAGCCCTGAGTTCGGCTTCTTTTAAGATTGTTTGTGCTTGAATTTCAGCCTCTTCGACTTGTTTACGACTCCCCTTGGCAAAGAAGACTCGTCCTGCCAGGAGGCCAGCCCCTCCGGCGATTACGCCTATAAGGGCGTACAATATATTGGGATCCATTGAATTTTTGATTTAGTTGTTTCACAATGCTTGTTCCACAAATACGTGGTCTACAAAGGTATGAAAAGATGCGTATATTGGTCCCCATAATTTACCCCATGCGTACACTTCTATTGGCCTGTTTGGCCCTCCCGGTTTCCTTGTTAGCTCAGGATAATGCCAAGCCCCTGTCAATCAAGGGGAGCTTGACAAATGTTCAGCCTCAACCCGAGCTGGTATATCTCTATCACCGTTCTGGAGGAACCATGGTGACTGATAGCGCTAAAATTGTAGAGGGGGCTTATTCATTTGAGATCAAAATGGAGGAGCCTGAGTTATTACGGATGCGGGTAAAATATCCGGCCCCAAAAGATGGAACGGTAAAAGCTATTCCCATGGTTCAAAACAGGGATATGATTTCGGTGTTTACTGGACCTGGGCGTATTCGTATCAGCTCTACCGACTCGTTCAGTAATGTGGTGGTGAAGGGTTCAAAGCAGCAGGAGGCCTACCTTGCTATGCAGGAGGCCCAAAAGCCCTTTGATGAAAAGTTGAAAGTCCTGTACCAGGATTATTCAAAGGCTAACGCTGCAAAAGATATTGCAAAACGCGATCAAGTGGAAGCAAGCATTGATAGCCTCGACGAAGTGATGAAAGAGGCGGTAATGGGAGATCTCATTCGAAAAAATCCATCTTCTCCTGTAGCCTTTCTAGCGTTACAGCAATATGCAGGTTGGGACTTGAATCCTGACAAAATTGAACCCTTGTTTAATTCTTTACCGGAGGCAGTTCGTGCTTATCCTTCTGTAAAAAGTTTCAAGGAACAGTTGGAAACTGCAAAATTGACTGGTATTGGTCGTATGGCTCCTGAGTTTACACAGAACGATACCTTGGATCAGCCTGTTCAATTATCCTCCTTCAAAGGCCGTTACCTGTTGATTGATTTTTGGGCCAGCTGGTGTGGACCTTGTCGCCAAGAAAATCCTAATGTGGTAAAAGTGTTTAATCAATACAAGGACAAGAATTTTCATATACTCGGTATTTCCCTGGATCGTGCTGGACAAAAAGATAAATGGATGAAAGCAATCCATGATGATAATCTGACCTGGTCTCATGTCAGTGACTTAAAGTTCTGGGATAATGCTGTTTCCAAGCAATATGGTATCCGCGCTATACCGCAGAATTTGTTGTTGGATCCTTCTGGGAAAATTATCGCTAAAAATTTAAGAGGCGAAGCTTTGGCGAAAAAAATGGAAGAACTCCTGGGAGGAAAATAAGTAAGCGGTTATTGTTGTAATCCTGATTCAATCAGGCCTTCCAGTATTTCCAAGCCTTTACGGATGGTAGGGTCTTCTTGCTGAGTAGCCGGAGCGGTAGCACTCGTTTGTTGCGTGGCAAACCAGATCATGGTCATAGCCACATAATCCTGCATGTCTTTTCCAACATACACTGATTTCATCTCCATGATTTTATCATTGATTTGTTGGAGTGTATTTCTGACTGTAGCCTCATCCTTCGGCTCCACCTTTAAACGGTAAGTCCTGTCTCCAATTTGTGCTGATATGGGTATGAGTTCGGCCATTGACTTATTCTCCTAATTGAGCAATACAACGATCTATTTCACGAATATATTGATTGATCTTTTTCTCCATTTCTTTTCGGTCCTGCTGCTCCAGCGCCCCACTGTTCATTTTAAGTACGCCCATTTGTTCTTGCAACACAGTGATCTGAGACTGCAGTGTTTCTTTCTGTTGCATTTCATTGGAAAGTTGCTCGCGCAATCCTTGATTTTCTGCACGCAGATTTTGCTGGTGCTCCACCAACTGCTGCAGCTTGTTTTGTATTCTTTCTAAATCGTTTTGTAGCGTATTCATTTTCTGAGGTTGACACCCAGCTCTTTTTCCAGGTTAGTGAGAATTTTGTTCATCCATCCCTCAATTTCTTTATCGGTTAATGTTCTTTCCATGTTTTGGAAAGTAAAATTAACCGCCATTGATTTTTTATCGACTCCCAGCTTATCGCTTTCGAATATATCAAAGAGTTTGATATCCTGTAGGCTTTCGATTCGGATCTTTTGCACAGTGGATTGTATCTGTTCCCATGTTAAACTACGGGGTGCAATCAGTGCCAGGTCTCGTTGTACAGCTGGAAAACGTGGAATTTCGCGAATCACAGACCGCTGTTGATTGAATTGTAGTGCTAAATAATCCCAGTTGAGTTCAGCAAAGAATACAGGTTGTTTGATCCCCATTTTCTCCAGCCACTTTGGAGACACTTCGCCACCAAATCCTACCGTTTGTTTAGAATCAGACCAGGTGATTCCAAAACTCAGCGTTTCTGTATCCTCCATCTCTTGCGATGTGATCTTAAGTCCTAGTCCTTTTATCAATGCGTCCACGGCACCTTTGAGTGTGTAGAAGTCTGCTGCAGTGGCTGTTTGTTTCCAACTGCTTTCATTTTTTTGTCCGGTAATTACCAAACAGCAGCGCTCCAATTCTTGAAACTGATCCTTTTCCGAACGGTTATAGATTTTCCCAAATTCGAACAAACGAAGATTTAGATTTCGGTGGTTAAGGTTGTGCGCTACCACTTCCAATGCCGTTTCCAGCATGCCAGGACGTAAACAATTTAGCGTTGCACTAAGACTGTTGATCATGGTGACTAATCCTCCACTGTTATTGTAGTAAGCAGCATTGGTAATTGAATTAGTCATCATCTCCTGAAATCCCATTCCTGCAAGTTGGTTTGCAATTTTTTCTTTTACCGTTGCCTTCCATCCTTCCGGATCGATAGCAGGAGATAATTTGATCTGTGTGGGTATTTCAATATTGTCAAGACCGTCAATACGAATGATCTCCTCTACAATATCAGCCTGCAAACTGATATCTGTTTTATGTGTGGGTACGGCTACTTCAAAAGATTCCGCATCTTCTCTTCGCCATTCAAATTCGAGACTAGTTAAAATATTTTTTACAGCAGTGGCCGAGTATTGTTTGCCACTTAGTTTGTGTAGCATTGACCAGCGAACTACTACAGTTTTTTTAGGTTGAGGAGCAGGGTAGCAATCGATTAAAGCCCCCACAACGGTGCCTCCTGCAATTTCTTTGATTAACTGAACGGCTCTCTCCAGCACGCGAACCGTGGCTTCTATATCGGTTCCTTTTTCAAATCGGGTAGCCGCATCCGTACGCAGTCCGTGTCTGAACGAAGTTTTACGAATATTGATTCCATCAAAGAATGCACTTTCAATAAATAGGGAACGAGTTGATTCTTTAACACCACTCTGAAGCCCTCCAAAAACACCTGCTATACACATCCCTTCCTTTGCATTACAAATCATTAAATCTTCCTGATCCAATTTTCGGGAATTCCCATCCAGTGTAATGAAGGGGGTGCCTGTAGGCAAATTTTTTATAATCACCTGCTTCCCCTCAATTGCATCTAAATCAAATGCATGAAGTGGTTGTCCTGTTTCATGCTGGATATAATTGGTGATATCTACTATGTTGTTAATAGGACGAACCCCAATAGCTTTTAATCTTTTTTGCAACCAAGCGGGTGATGGTTCAACTTTTATACCCTCAATAGAAATTCCTGTGTAGCGAGGACAGGCTTTGGTGTTTTCAATAGTTACTTGTACCGGTCCTGATTTTCCAGCTTTATCCAATGGAGTAGTAGCTGGAAACAGTGGAGTGATATTTTTTTTCTCGTGATGGTTGATATACGCGCAAACATCACGGGCTACTCCCCAATGGCTCATGGCATCCATGCGATTGGGAGTCAGACCGATTTCGTAAATGATATCGTCGTATAAATTGAAATAATCAGGAGCGGGTGTGCCAGGCACTGCTGTAGTGTCCAACACTAAAATTCCTGCATGACTTTCACCCAAACCAATTTCATCTTCAGCGCAGATCATTCCTTGGCTTTCCTCTCCTCTAATCTTTGCTACACGCATGGTTAATGGTTCGCCATTGGTAGGATAGATGGTAGCACCTACGGGGGCCACCACAACTTTCTGTCCAGCCGCTACATTGGGTGCGCCACAAACAATGGAGAGGAATTGGTCATTACCTATATTAACTTTCGTGAGTGTTAGTTTATCCGCATTGGGATGTTTGGACGTACTGATTACTTCTCCAATAACCAAACCCCGAAGTCCGCCTTTTACTTCTTCGTATGACTGCATACTCTCTACTTCCAGTCCAATAGAAGTAAGCAATTGACTCAGCTTTTCAGGAGCTGGTTTTTCAGGGAGATAGTCACAAAGCCATTTGTAGGAGAGCGTCATCTTCGAACCGAAATTTACTGGTTGCGAAGATAATGGAAAGGGGCTTGTTTACATTCGGTAACACACGGCATTGATGTTCATGCCGGCACCCACGGAGGCAAATAATACAATATCCCCCTTTTGCAAGGAGTGCTCTGCCCAATGTCCTTTTTTTACCATATCAAAAAGCGTAGGGATGGTGGCTACCGAGCTATTCCCCAGTTTGTGGATGCTCATGGGCATAATATGTTCAGGGATTTCCTTGATTCCATAAAGTCGAAACAGCCTTTTGATGATTCCCTCATCCATTTTTTCATTGGCCTGGTGTATAAAAACTTTTTTGACAGCTGTGATGGGTAAACCAGCTTTGTCAAGGCAATCCTTCATGGCAGCAGGAACATGTTGCATGGCATACTCATATACTTTCCTGCCTTTCATCTTGATATAACGCACGCTGGGATCTGCATCGGGAAGATTACTTTTCCCAAGAAAAAGATAGTAGGCTTCATCGGTGCAATGACTTTGTACACTAGCTGCTAATATACCCGGGCCATCTTGTTCTTCAGGCCTAGATTCTAAAATAGCAGCACCTGCTCCATCGGAGAAGATCATGCTGTCCCTGTCAAAGTGATCCACCACCCGGCTTAGTGTTTCAGTTCCTATTACCAACGCTTTTTTAGCTACTCCTGCCTTGATAAAGGCATCTGCTTGAATTACACCTTGCAACCAACCCGGGCATCCAAATAAAATATCATAAGCTACACAGGATGGGTTTTGTATGCCCAATTCATGTTTTACCCGAGAAGCCAAGGCCGGGAGAATATCTGTTTGAATAGTGTCTTTGACTACGTTCCCAAAATTGTGTGCTACAATCAGCTGGTCCAATTCCTCAGGGTTTAGTCCGCTTTCTTCCAAGGCAAGTCGGGCAGCGGCTACCGCCATATCAGAGGCATTTACTTTTTCATCGGCGTATCGTCTTTCTTCGATTCCTGTGATCTCTTTGAATTTCTCTACAATTTCCTTTCCGTCTGCATCAATCTTTTTTTGATCTTCTGCATAAAAAGTTTGACCAATAAATTCCTGGTTTGTTTTTATAACCGGAGGAATATAACAACCGGTACCTGTAATAACCGTTTGATTTGCCATACTTGTAAATATAGCGCCCTTTTATAAGAACAGCCGTTAGTCCTAATCACTAGAAAATATCTTCTTACTTTTAGGGCTCAAATTCATTTTATGTCCAACCAACTGCTAAAGGGAAAGAAAGGAATCATTTTTGGTGCACTTGACGAACGCTCCATTGCTTGGAGAACCGCGCTTCGTTGTCAGGAAGAAGGAGCGCAACTTGTTTTAACCAATGCACCTGTTGCCCTTCGTATGGGTGAGATCAATAAGCTGGCTGAAGCCTGTGGTAATGCGCCTGTCATTGGGGCAGATGTTACCAATATGGACGATCTTAAAAATTTATTTGAGCAATCCATGCAGCATTTTGGCGGCAAGATTGATTTTGTGTTACACTCCATTGGAATGAGTTTGAATGTGCGAAAAGGCAAGCACTATACAGAAATGAATTACGAATGGAATGAAAAAACGCTTGATATTTCTGCTATGAGTTTACATAGAGTATTGCGCACTGCCTGGGATTTGGATGCCTTGAATGAATGGGGCAGTGTGGTGGCCTTAAGTTATATAGCAGCACAACGTGTTTTCCCCGACTATAATGAAATGGCAGATGCGAAAGCCCTGTTAGAGAGTGTAACACGCAGTTTCGGATATCACTATGGTGTCAAAAGAAAAGTAAGAGTGAATACGGTTTCTCAGTCTCCCACGCGTACAACGGCCGGAAGTGGTGTAAAAGGTTTTGATGGGTTTATGAATTATGCCGAAGCGATGAGCCCTCTTGGTAATGCAGGTTCGGATGATTGTGCCAATTACTGTATCACTTTGTTCAGTGATTTGACTCGTTTTGTAACCATGCAGAATTTATTCCACGATGGTGGATTCAGTTTTACGGGAGTTACACAAACGGTGATAGAGAAAATGGAAAAGTAATTCTCCGAATTGCTTAGTACTCGTCTTCGTTGAATAGGAAATCATCCTGAGTAGGATAATCAGGCCAAATGTCTTCGATGGTTTCGTAGACGTCACCTTCGTCCTCCAATTCTTGTAAATTTTCTACGACCTCGATCGGTGCACCAGATCGGATTGCGTAATCGATCAACTCATCTTTTGTAGCAGGCCAAGGGGCATCTTCCAAAAACGAGGCCAACTCAAGTGTCCAAAACATAGTCCGATTTTTGCGCAAATGTAATCGGATTAGGTTATTTTCCAAATAACCTTTCTACAAGATGCTGTTTTGAGGGGATTTTGATAGTTTCGGGACATAATTGTTACCCTTGTTAAAGGCTACCGGTATTTATAAGAAATATGGATCTGTGGAAGTGCTCCGCGGATTGGATTTAGAGCTCAGCAAGGGGCAGCTGGTTACCATTGTAGGACCTTCGGGCTGTGGGAAAAGTACCTTATTACATATTCTTGGAACACTGGACCAAGCGGATCAGGGAGTTGTTGAGCTGGAAGGTGTTAACCTGTCTATGCTAAACGGACGTAGACTGGCAAATTTCAGAAACCAAAAAATTGGTTTTGTTTTTCAGTTTCATCATCTCCTTCCTGAATTTACCGCATTGGAGAATGTGAGTATTCCTGGGTGGATTGCCGGACGAAAAAAGAGTGAGGTTAAAAAAGCTGCCGCTGATTTATTGGAAAAATTGGGATTAAAAGATAGGCTTACACACAAGCCAGGGGAATTATCAGGGGGAGAGCAACAACGGGTAGCCGTGGCAAGGGCCTTGATCAATCAGCCCTCAATTGTCCTGGCCGATGAACCCACCGGTAATTTGGATGGGGTGCATGCCAAGGAACTTCATGCGTTATTTCATGCCCTTAAAAAAGAGTTGGGTCAAACTTTTGTGGTTGTAACACACAATGAAGAACTAGCCGCACAGAGTGATCGCGTGCTGACAATGAGGGATGGAAAATTTGTGATTTAGCCGTTTATGCGGGGCTTCCAAGGTACTTCTGCAGCTCCCAATTGTTGACCAATATAGCGGGCCAACACAAATAAATAATCACTAAGTCGGTTCAGGTAGATGATCACCAACGGCTCTACTTGTATTCCTTCATACCCCATACGAACACAGCATCGCTCGGTTCTTCTGCAAATGCATCGTAAAACATGGAGATGCGAAACGGTAGGGTGGCCTGCAGGAAGAATAAAGCTTTTCATCTCTGGCAATTCAGCCGTCATTCGATCAATTTCTTTTTCAAGCAACAACACATCGTCTTGTCTAAGATCGGGAAGAGCAAGTCCGGGCTCTTTCTCTGGATCGCAGGCCAGACAGGATCCTACGGTAAACAATCGGTCCTGGATCTCTGCTAATATTTTTTTGGTGGGTTTGTCTTCAATCAAATCATGACAGACTCCCAGGTAGGAGTTTAATTCATCTACGGTTCCATAAGCTTCGATACGAAGATGAGATTTGGGAACCTTAGTACCTCCAATTAAGGAGGTTGTTCCGCTATCGCCCGTTTTGGTATAGATTCTAAATGCCATTACACAGTTTCGTTAGGGTTACAATAGTAGTGTAACAATAGCCTAGGCCGAAGGTTCGGTTGGTTCTAAAAAAAATCAAACAGGGATAGCTGACTTAGCAAAAAGTGGGTTGAGCTTGTCTGTTTCAATCACACCATCTCTTAGACGAACAATGCGGCGAGAATGGTTGGCAATATCTTCCTCGTGTGTTACCACTACAATGGTATTTCCGTTATGGTAGATTTCCTCAAATATTTCCATGATCTCACCGGATGTACGGCTGTCCAGATTACCGGTCGGTTCGTCTGCTAAAATAATCGATGGATCGTTCACCAAGGCTCGGGCAATAGCCACGCGCTGGCATTGTCCACCCGATAATTCATTGGGGCGGTGGTGACTACGGTCAGTTAACTTCACAAGCTCCAGCATCTGCATGGCTTTTTCGAGCCGCTCTTTCTTTTTCATTCCTGCATATACCAGCGGCAAGGCCACATTCTCTGCAGCAGTTAATCGTGGGAGCAAATTGAATTGCTGAAACACAAATCCTATTTCTTTATTTCTTACCTCGGCCAAGGCATCGTCGGCCATTTGACTTACATCGTTGTTGTTCAGGACATATTTCCCTGCAGTGGGGGTGTCCAAACAACCAATGATATTCATGAGGGTGCTTTTCCCGGAACCGGATGGTCCCATTAGTGCTACATATTCATTCTTAAAAATATCCAGTGACAGACCTTTCAATACAGGCAACTCGTGCTTGCCCATGAAGTAACTTTTTTTAATTTCTTCCAAGTGAATAATACTGGCTGCCATATGCTGTTTTTGAAGCGTAGGACAAAGATAACTGATCCCTTTTGCTATCTTCGCCCCCAATGGACAAGCAGAAGCAAATTGTGATGAGCGGTATTCGCCCCACAGGGTATTTGCACCTTGGAAATTATTTTGGGGCCCTTCGTAATTATGTAAAAATGCAGGAGGTTTATCCCTGCTTTTTTATGGTTGCGGATTTGCATTCACTGACAACGCATCCTGACACCGCGACCCTCAAGGAAAATGTCCACCGGGTTTTAGCGGAGAACATTGCCTGTGGCTTGAATCCTGATCAGGTTGCTCTTTACTGTCAGAGTCATGTTCCCGAAACGGCTGAACTTTATCTCTACCTGAATATGTTGGCCTATAAGGGCGAACTGGAAAAAACGGTTACTTTCAAAGACAAGGCGCGCCTTCACCCAGACAATGTGAATGCAGGATTGCTGACCTATCCAGTTTTGCAAACTGCAGATATTATTCTTCATAGGGCTTCATTAGTTCCTGTTGGAAAGGATCAGGAGCAGCACTTGGAGATGGCTAGGAATTTTGTGCAACGTTTCAATCACCGATATGGTGAGGTTTTCCCAGAGCCGCAGGCTTTCAACTTTGGCAGTGAGTTGGTGAAAGTACCCAGTCTGGATGGTACTGGTAAGATGAGTAAAAGCGAAAATAACCTGGCTACTCTTTATCTGGCCGATGATGATGATACCATTCGTAAAAAAGTAATGAAGGCCAAGACAGATGCGGGGCCCACAGCACCCAATACCCCCAAGCCTGATTACATTGAAAATATTTTTTTATTGATGGAATTAGTCAGTGAACCAGCCACTATTTCAGCGTTCGAGGAAGCTTACCGGGGTTGTACAATCCGCTATGGTGATCTGAAAAAACAGCTGGCTGAGGATATGATTCGGTTCATGGCGCCTATTCGAGAAAAGGCAGCTTTGTTACAAAAGGACACTAGTTATCTTGAAAAAGTAATGAAGCAGGGCGCAGAAAAGGCGCGTGCAAGCGCGGCTGCTACGATGTCCATAGTAAGAAAGTCCATGGGTCTCAACTATTATTGATTTTCCCTACTTTTAACCCCCACCTAAAAATTGGCTTCGGCCCTCGGCATGGCAAAGGCAAAGAAACCCAAACATATAGCAATAGCTGGTAATATTGGAGCGGGTAAAACCACGCTCACAGAGTTGCTCAGTAAACACTACAAATGGATTCCACATTTTGAAGATGTTGATCATAATCCTTACCTCATGGATTTTTACGAGGATATGCCTCGTTGGAGTTTTAATCTGCAAGTCTATTTTTTAAATAGCCGTCTTAAACAGCTGGTGGAAATTCAGCAGGGAACGGAAACTGTTATCCAGGATCGTACCATCTATGAAGATGCAAACATCTTTGCACCCAACTTGCATGAGATGGGTTTGATGAGCAAACGTGATTTTGATAATTATTATAATTTCTTTCAAACGCTCAAAACATTGGTACAGCCTCCTGATTTATTGATCTATTTGCAGGCTTCAGTGCCTACCTTGGTTGGGCAAATTCAAAAAAGAGGTCGTGATTACGAAGAGAACATACGACTTGATTATCTTAAAAAGCTGAATGAATACTATAACAAGTGGATTGCCAACTATAAGGAAGGTAAGCTGCTGGTGATTGATGTTGATAAGATCAAATTTGCTGAACGTGAGGAAGATTTGGGAGAGATTATCAGCAAAGTTGACGGGGCGCTTTACGGATTGTTCTAGTACAATCTTTTTCGGAACCCGCTATACATTTAATTTCTCTTATGAAATACCATCCGCTGAACTCAGCTTTGTTTACGCAAAATCGCCAACGATTTTCCAAGGCATTGCCCTCCCGTACGCTGGCTGTTTTTGTAAGTAATGATGCCTTTCCCTCCAATGGAGATGCCCTGCATGCTTTCAAACAGAATAGTGACTTGTACTGGCTTACCGGAATTGAACAAGAGGAAACCATGGTCATATTGTTTCCCGATAATCCAGATCCAAAATATCGTGAAGTATTGGTGTTGGTTCGTCCCAATGAACTTAAAGAAAAGTGGGATGGCCGACAATTACGTATAAAAGAAGCACAAGCCATTAGTGGTATTCAAACTATTGTATGGTTGGATAGTATCGATGCATTATTACAAACCTGGGTTCATTTAGCAGAGACCATTTGTTTGGATAGTAACGAGAATGACCGTAAGGCCAGCTTAATTCGGACACGGGAGTATCGTTTCATTGAGGAAATGAAGCAGCGTTATCCTTTACATCAGTATTGCAGGGCAGCAAAAATCATGCGTGAGTTGCGTGCCATCAAAACTCCATTGGAAGTGGAGGTGCTTGAGCAAGCCATTCATATTACGGAGCAAACATTTAGACGGCTGCTTGGCTTTGTGAAGCCTGGTGTGATGGAATATCAGATCGAAGCGGAAATCTGGCATTCATTTTTAAATCAACGAGCAACAGGGCCTGCTTACCATAGTATTATTGCAAGCGGCGATCGTGCGAGAACCCTGCATTACATTGCCAATAATCAGGAGTGTAAGGCTGGAGAATTATTGTTGATGGATTTTGGTGCAGAATATGGCGGCTATTGTGCAGACCTTACCCGAACAATACCTGTGAGCGGAAAGTTTACGCGTCGTCAAAAGAATGTTTACAATGCTTGCCTGCATTTACATAATTATGCAAAAAGTATTTTGAAGCCCGGGATTTCAATTGTGGCGTATACTGATAAAATTGGCGAGGAAGCCACCCAGCAGTTTTTAAAATTGGGGCTGCTCCGAAAATCTGATGTAAAGAATGAGGATCCGGAAAACAGAGCTTATCGCAAGTATCTCTACCATGGCATTTCTCATCATCTCGGTATTGATGTACATGACCTGGGTACACGAACAGAACCCATTAAAGCGGGCATGGTATTTACTATCGAACCGGGAATTTATATTGAGGAAGAACAAATGGGTATTCGAATTGAAAACAATGTTTGGATTACTAAGTCCGGTAATAAGGATCTGATGAAAAACATTCCAATTGAGGCCGAAGAAATTGAGGCCTTGATGAAAAAATAACTATGGTGAAGCAAATTCCTAATCTGTTCACCTTGTTGAACCTTGTATTTGGTTGTATGGCCTGCGTTGCTGCCTTACAGCCGGGTATTATTATGACCGCCGATAACAGCGGTCAACTCTATTATGACGTGCCGGAGCAAATTTGGCTGGCCTCTCTTTTTATACTGGCGGGCGCTGTTGTTGATTACTTTGATGGGTTATTAGCGCGCTTATTAAAAGCCAGCTCAGCAATGGGACGTGAATTAGATTCACTTTCTGACGTGGTTAGTTTTGGTGTAGCGCCCTCACTGATTCTCTATCAGTTTTTACGGCTCTCCTGGGCGCAAGGGGAGCAAGCCCTGGATCAATCGGTGTATTTGCTTTGGCCTGCATTTCTTTTACCCGCTGCTGCAGCCTGGCGTTTGGCAAGGTTCAATTTGAATCAGGCAACAAGCACGCAAAACTATTTTAAAGGATTACCTGTGCCGGCTGCCGGTCTTTTTGTGGCTTCTCTTCCGTTAGTCTACTGGCAGGTTAATGAAGCTTGGGTTTCTTCGCTGCTTCTCAACACATTTTTTCTATACGGGGTTATCCTGGTTTTATCAGGGTTGATGTTGTCACAGCTGCCAATTCTTGCTTTTAAATTCACTTCACTCTCCTGGAAAGAAAATAAGCTTCGCTTCGGAGTATTATTATTGTCTATTGTATTGCTATTGCTTTTGCAATGGTTGGCTATTCCGCTTATTATTATGGTCTATGTTCTCTTATCTTTGTTTTTCAAAAAGCTGTTTGCATGAGTTATATAGCAGAAATTAAAGTAATGCCCCATAAAGAACTGTTAGATCCACAGGGAAAAGCGGTGCTGGGTGGTTTATCAAACCTGGGATTAGCAGGGGTAGCAGACGTGCGAGTTGGAAAGAATATAACACTGCAAATTGATGCGGACTCTGCCGCCGCGGCTGAGGCCATTGCTCGCGAAGCTGCACAGCAATTATTGGCTAATCCAGTGATGGAGTATTTTGAAGTTCGCTGCGAAAAAGCCTGATTCAACTAAAACCTACGGCACGTGACGGTTATCGAGCATACTGATTCAAGTCCGGCCAATTTATCTCCCACTACAGCGCTGTATTTGGTTCCAACCCCCATTGGTAACTTAAGGGATATCACGCTTCGTGCGTTGGATGTGTTGCAGGAGGTTGATTTAATTCTAGCCGAGGACACACGTACCAGCGCTGTATTGTTACAGCATTATAATATTCAAAAACCGATCAGTCCCTATCACCAGCATAACGAACATAAAGTATTGCAGCATTTGGTGGATCAACTCAAAAACGGGAAACGGATGGCACTGATCACGGATGCCGGTACGCCTGGTATCTCTGATCCTGCTTTTTTATTAGTGCGTGCTTGTATTCAAGCTGGAGTCCAAGTGGAAACCTTGCCTGGCGCTACTGCTTTTGTACCTGCGTTGGTGAATAGTGGCATTCCTTCTACACGATTTTGCTTTGAAGGATTTCTTCCACTCAAGAAGGGTCGGCAAACCTTGTTAAAGACACTGGCTGAGGAAGAAAGAACCATTATACTGTATGAGTCACCTCAGCGATTGATCAAGACACTCGAAGAATGTTGTAATTATTTTGGAGAAGAACGATGGTGTAGTGTAAGTCGAGAGTTAACTAAGCGATTTGAAGAAAATTTTAGAGGAAGTTTGCGAGATTGTCTAAATCATTTTTCTGCTAAGACTATCAAAGGTGAATTGGTAATTGTTCTGGCTGGAAAATCCTAATTAATAAATCATTTACAATGATAAGACTACTTTGTACCCTAACATTTGTGATTTGCTCTCTGCTTACTGTTGCTCAAACTGGAGCCTGGCAGCAACGTGTAAACTACAAGATGGAAGTAGATATGGATGTAAGCACGAATCGGTTTGCCGGTACGCAGCGTTTAGATTATTGGAATAACTCACCAGATACACTCCGTCGGGTATTTTTTCATCTTTATTTCAATGCCTTTCGCCCTGGTAGTATGATGGACACACGCAGCAGGCGCCAGGGTACTATACAGGTTGGTCGTGGCGTGGATTGGGATGGACGAGTAAAAGACCGTATTGTTAATCTAAAGCCCGAGGAATATGGTGAGCAAACGGTAAAAGTGCTTAAGATGAATGGCAGGGTACAGCAACTGTTGATGCATGAAACAATTTTGGAAGTGGTCTTGGACAATCCAATTCTTCCTAAAAGTAAAGTAGTATTTGATTTAGAATTTGAGGGGCAGGTTCCCTTGCAAATACGCCGAAGTGGTCGGGATAATCCCAGCTCTAAAGTTCGTTACTCGATGAGTCAATGGTATCCAAAAATTTGTGCTTATGATGAGGATGGTTGGCATCCCACTCCTTATGTAGGAAGGGAGTTTTATGGAGTGTGGGGGAACTTTGATGTGAAAATTAGAATAGACAAACGTTATATATTGGGTGGTACAGGTTATTTGCAAAATCCACAGCAAATTGGTTACGGCTATGAGCAACCCGGACAAGTGGTGAACAGACCTACTGGTGAGAAATTAACCTGGCATTTTGTGGCACCTCAGGTGCACGACTTTATGTGGGCGGCCGATCCTGAATATATTCATCGAACATTAAAAATTCGTGATAGTATTCCTGCCACTAAATCTTCGCCTGCACTTCCTACCTTGACGCTCCATTTGTTGTATAAACCCACCAATGAAAAAGCGGAGAATTGGGAAAAAATATTAACAGATGCTGCCAGGGCCTTGCCATTTATCGAAAAGCATTTTGGCATTTATCCCTATAAACAATATTCATTCATACATGGTGGGGATGGTGGTATGGAATACCCCATGTCAACCTTATTAATTGGACCGGGTGCTTGGCTGCATGAATGGATGCACAATTGGTACCAAGGTCTGTTGGCTACCAATGAATCTTTATATCCTTGGATGGATGAAGGATTCACCACGTTTGCGGAAGATCGTATTAGCGCTTTTCTACAAAATGATTCATCCTTTGCACATGCAGGTTCTTACCGCGGATATGTGAGTTTGGCAAAGAGTGGTCGTGAGGAGCCACTCACTACACATGCGGATCACTATAATACCAACGCTGCATATGGTGCAGCTTCTTATTCTAAAGGTGCTGTATTCATGGAACAACTGGGGTATATCACTGGTGCTGCTGTAAGAGATCAGATCTTATTGGATTACTATGATAAATGGAAGTTCAAGCATCCTACTGTGCACGATTTGACGCGATTGGCTGAAAAAAGGAGTGGATTAAAATTGGATTGGTACAAAGAATATTGGGTCAACTCAATTAAAACTATCGACTATGCTATCGATAGTTTATGGGAAGAAAAGGGCTTCACCCAGGTTCGTCTAAAGCGAATTGGTCTTATGCCGATGCCAATTGACCTACAATTAACATTTGCAGATGGTTCAAAAGAGCTGCACTATATTCCACTTGATTTGCAGTATGGTCAAAAACCGATTGAGGATAATTCAATTTCTCGCATAGTGTATCCAGCTTGGAAGTGGACACATGGTACTTACACCATAACCACTACTCGTAAGCTGACTACACTGCAGGTAGTGGAAATTGATCCATCACAACGGTTGGCAGATTTGGACCGAAAAAACAACCAGTTAAAATTAAACTGGTCCCAACCAGGAACGATGTCTGTTCAATAGTTTAACGAGGAACGTAGAGTAAAAATTTTTCCTCAAAAAAAGGTAGCGGGAATAATTGTGTTAATGGCAATTGGCGTGGTTTTGTTCCACTGGCTTGAATTTCTGCAGCCAAATCACCTCCCTTTAAACAGAGCAATCCAGGCGCCAGCTCATTGCCGGTCACACGATGTCGGCTATTGATTAGCGGCTTGCTCCAGGTCCACAATTCCTTTAGGGGAGCCACGGCTCTGGATACAGCAAAGTCAAATTTTCTATTTTTGATTTCCTCAGCACGGGAATGTTGTGTGGTAAGATTATGTAAACCGATTGTTTTTGCAATCGCTTCTACCACTTTTAATTTTTTGGCAATACTATCGACCAAGTGAAACTCAACTTCTGGAAAAAAAATAGCAAGCGGTAATCCTGGAAAGCCACCGCCCGTTCCAATATCAACTACGGTACTTCCTTTTGCAAAATTTCCCACTGCAGCAATGCTGAGTGAATGCAAAACATGTCTTTCATAAAGCGCCTCAATATCCTTTCGAGAAATTACATTGATCTTTTCATTCCAATCAGAATACAAGGGTCCCAGTTGTTCAAATTGGCTAATCTGCGCGGCTGTAAATTCTGTAAAATATTGCTGAAGAATAGTCATGCCAGAAGAGGAGGAGTCAAGTACCTGCGTCATTTTAATTCCAGTTTTTTGCAGGCCTTCTCCAGAGAGCAGGGAAAAAGAGTAGATAGTAGAAGAACATCCACATATCTAAAAATATAAACCAGGGCCAGAGGTCTTTCTCATCTAGTTTTACCATTGCTTTATACAGCACAATAGCCTGTGGTACTAATTTCAGAGCAGCGACACCTACGACCCACTGCCAGTTGGAAAATGCAAGAGCCAGTCCCAATAATGGATAAAAAAGAAATTGAGAAATAAAGTATAGACCCAACAAGAATTTATGAAGGGGTTTATAATACTTGGCAGTTGTGTAATGTCTAGCCTTTTGATTCAACCAACTGCCCCAGGTGGTTTTTGGGATTGATCTTGTGATGGCTTCGCGGTCTATGACTACAGCTGTATTATGTTTGTTGGCGAGTTTGTTTATAAATAAGTCATCGTCTCCACTGGGAATGTGGTTGATCGAGGAGAATCCTTTGTTTCGTAAGAAAAGATCTTTTCGATAAGAAAGATTTCGGCCAACTCCCATGTAGGGAATACCGGCCAGTGCATAGGATAAATATTGGAGCGCCGTATGAAACGTTTCAAAGCGAATTAATTTATTCAGCAATCCTTTTCTTCGGTGATAACCCCCATATCCTAAGACTATTTCAGTCTCTTCTCCGTAGGCCTCTTGCATTTTTTGTATCCAATATTCACTTGAGGGTACACAATCGGCATCAGTGAGTAGTAGAATTTCATGGTTTGCTTCTCTGATCCCGATGGACAAGGGGTATTTTTTTCCGGCAATTAATTTGGCTTCTTGGGTCAGTTCAACAATTTGAAGATTTTTGAACGTTCGTTTTAATTCTTGTAAGATAAATTTAGAATCATCTACGGAGTTATCATTAATAACAACTACCTCTTTGCTGCTGGGGTATTGTTGCACCAGAACACCTGGGAGATTACGTGCTAAATTCTCATCCTCATCCCTGGCGCAGATTATCACTGAAACAGGTTGTTGGCGTTGGGTAGGCCTTTCTTTCTTTTTAAAAAAAGCAAGCCGACTAAAAAACCAAGTGTAGTAAAATAATTGAATGAGGGCTGCGGCCGAAAACGCGTAGAAAAGTAAATCTCTCCAGTCGATCATCAACATAGCGGCGAAGATAATAAGATACTTGTATCTTGCGCGAACTATGGCGGCCTTACAATTCACATTGGAAAAAACGGATTCGGCTTCTAATGCTCGTGCCGGGCTCATCAAAACCGACCATGGTACTATTGCTACTCCTATTTTTATGCCCGTAGGTACAGTGGGCAGTGTAAAAGCGGTTTCGCAACAGCAATTACGTGAAGCGGTGCAGGCCCAAATTATTTTGGGGAATACCTATCACCTTTATCTCCGACCAGGCACCGCTGTTTTGGAGGCAGCCGGTGGTTTACATCGTTTCATGGGATGGGACCGTCCCATCCTGACAGATAGTGGAGGCTATCAGGTTTTTTCCTTGTCGGGCACCCGAAAGATCAATGAAGAGGGAGTTACTTTTCAATCCCATATAGATGGAAGTCGGCATCTCTTTACCCCTGAGTCGGTAATGGATATCCAGCGAAGTATCGGCGCCGATATTATTATGGCCTTTGACGAATGTCCACCGGGCGACTGTGATTTTAACTATGCTAAAACTTCACTGGCGTTAACAAATCGATGGCTGGATCGTTGCATTAAACGATTTGAAGAAACTTCCTCCCGATACGGGTACACCCAAAACCTGTTTCCTATTGTGCAGGGTGCTTCATTTAAGGATCTGCGCAAAGAGTCTTGTGAATATATTATTGCAAAGGAAGCAGCCGGTCATGCCATTGGTGGACTTAGTGTGGGCGAACCTGAGGCGGTTTTGTATGATATCTGTGGTTGGTGCTGTGAGCACTTGCCTGCGCAAAAACCACGCTACCTGATGGGAGTAGGCACTCCCTGGAATATTCTGGAGTGTATTAGCCTGGGAGTGGATATGTTCGATTGTGTAATGCCTACCCGTAATGGAAGAAATGCTATGCTGTTTACAAAGGACGGGGTCGTGAATATTGATAACAAGAAATGGGAAACTGATTTTTCTCCACTAGATACCGGGATCGATTCACCGATTAGTGAATATTATAGCAGAGCATATCTTAGACATTTAATAAAATCGAAAGAATTTTTAGGATATACCATTGCCAGTATTCATAACCTGGCTTTTTATCGGTGGCTGGTCACTGAAGCAAGGAATCGGATTATTTCTGGAGACTTTGCTGCGTGGAAAAATGAAATGATGGTGAAACTCCAACAGCGTTGCTGATTACTTTACCTACTTTTGATTATGCAGCAGCTTGATCGCTATATTCTTAAAAAATTTCTGGTCACGTTTGTATTTTGTATGCTGCTATTTACTGCCGTGGCCGTAGCGGTAGACATCAGCGAAAAAACGGACGACTTTGTCCAATCTGGCTTGACATCCAAACAGCTTTTTGATCAGTATTATATTGGCTTTATACCTCATATCTGGAGTTTACTATTTCCCTTATTTGTTTTTATTGCAGTTATTTTTTTTACTTCTAAAATGGCTACACAGTCTGAGATCATAGCCATACTATCCAGCGGCACTAGTTATAATCGCTTTTTAAGGCCCTACTTTATAGGCGGAATCTTACTGGCTTTATTTTGGTGGGTAGGAAATAGATATTGGATTCCCAAAGCAAATGTGATTCGCGGACAGTTTCAAACTACATACCTGGATCGCAATGATCCTTCACGATATGTGGCCTACAGCAATTGTATTAATTGTTTTTACCTGCGGGTTGATACCAATGCATTTGTGGGTATCCGTGATTATGATACTGTAAGTAAAAGTGCAAGGGGTCTTTTTTTAGAACGAACAAAAAACGGTCAACTGGTTTATAATCTTCGTGCTGAAAATATGATGTGGGATACATTGACTAAAAAATGGAAATTATACCGGGTTACTGAACGATATCTCGATGTTGTGGGTGAGCGTGTTCAATTTTATGATACTTTTTTATTGCGACTAAATCTGAATCCTTCCGAACTGCGTCGGGATGAGTATCTCAAGGATAAACTATCAACGCCTGAGTTGGTTGACCATATTCGTAGAGAGGAGGTAAGAGGTACAGAAGGGCTTGATACCCTCAAGGTGGAACGATACAAGCGCACGTCCGGTGCTTTTAGTGTGGTATTGCTAACCTTGATTGGAGTGACCATTGCTAGCCGAAAAACAAGGGGGGGTAGTGGGATGCACTTGGCTTTGGGCATTATCATTGCTTCACTTTTTATTATGTCCGATCGGTTTTCTACCGTCTTTGCAGTAAAGGGAAACCTGCATCCGCTACTGGCGGCCTGGCTCCCCAACCTGGTTTTTTCGTTGGTTGCCCTTCGGCTTTATCGCACTACCCCAAAATAGTCAGAGTTTTCCTTTTTTATAACAGGGTTAAGTTTTGTCCGGCACTTGCCCTGGCCTAACTTTGCACATCATAATTTCACTCTTAAACATTGCAGCTATATGGGTATCATGAAGGATAGATTTTTAGAGAAGGCCACTTCTCTTTCTGCCGAGATTAAAGAAATACTTAAGGAACACGGTAATAAGGTAGTTGGCGAAGTGACACTTTCCCAAGTTTATCAAGGTATGCGTGGAATCACAGGACTTGTGACTGAAACTTCATTGCTAGACGCGCAAGAGGGGATTCGTTTTCGTGGTTATTCCATTCCTGAATTGCAGGCTAAATTACCCAAAGCACCTGGGGGCAGCGAGCCCTTGCCAGAAGGGCTATTTTATTTAATGATGATTGGTGAATTGCCGACAGAGGAGGAAGTTAATCATGTGACCAACGTATTGCAGCGACGTAGTCATGTTCCATCCCACGTATTTGAAGCAATTGATGCATTGCCCCTCAATACACATCCGATGACCATGTTTGTGATTGGTGTGATGGCGCTTCAAACAGAGAGTTATTTTCAGAAAAGATATGCTGAGGGAATAAATAAAAAGGATTACTGGCTGCCAGTATTTGATGATAGCATTGTTCTTCTTTCTCGCTTGCCACGAATTGCCGCTTACATCTACCGCCGGAAATATAAAAACGGAGATCATATACAGCCCAATGGTTTATTGGATTGGGCAGGCAATTTTGCCCACATGCTGGGATATGAGGATGAGAGTTTTAAAGAATTGATGCGTTTGTACATGACCATTCATGCTGATCACGAGGGTGGAAATGTATCTGCGCATACTACACACTTAGTTGGTTCTGCATTGAGTGATCCTTACTTAGCCTATGCAGCCGGAATGAATGGATTAGCAGGTCCCCTGCATGGGCTGGCTAATCAGGAAGTGATTAAGTGGATTTTTGAAATGCAAAACGAGCTGAACACAGATGCTCCAACCAAAGATCAAATAGTCGAGTATGTAAAAAGTACACTCAGCTCCGGCAAAGTGGTACCGGGATATGGGCATGCTGTTTTACGCAAAACAGATCCTCGTTTTACAGCACAAATGGAATTTGGAAAAAAGCATATGCCCGATGATAAATTGGTGAACACAGTATGGAATATTTATGAAGTAGTACCACCCATTTTACAACAGCTTGGTAAAATCAAAAACCCTTGGCCCAATGTAGATGCACATAGTGGTGCGCTATTGGTGCATTATGGCATGGTGGAGTATGAATTCTATACAGTTTTATTTGCAGTGAGCCGCGCACTTGGAGTGCTTGCCAGTTTATGTTGGGATCGTGCACTGGGTCTTTCCATCGAGCGTCCAAAATCTGTTACTACTGATACAGTCAAAAAGTGGCTGGATGGTAAGGAGCAGATCTGGGGCGAATAAGGATTATCGGTATATTTGCCGCCCTCGGGGAATTAGCTCAGTTGGCTAGAGCGCTTGCATGGCATGCAAGAGGTCACCGGTTCGACTCCGGTATTCTCCACCAACATCTTTCACGCTATTTATGAGCGTACTCAAGCAACTAGCCGAATATTTATACCTGCGAAAAAAGGATCCTTCACGACCTAAATCAGCGTGGATTGGTTATATGCACGGCATCAACCGGATCAGTATTCTTATTTTTCTACTTTGTCTGGTTATCCTGGCTATCAAACTCATTTTCTAGCTAATGCATGAATAGATATAGCAGCTTTCTTAGAAGCTGGCTCCTCTTGTTGCAAGAGCGTGCGTAATGTTGCATAGCCTTCCATAATAGTGTTCCGGGCAACAGAAGGGGTAAGAATTTTCTGTAACGCGGCAGTGAGTGTAGGAACCGTTAGTTTATATTGTATCAACTCTTCAACTAGTGGCCGGTCCAATATTAGATTTACCAATGAGATGTACTTAATCTTTACTACACGTTTACCAATTTCGTAGGATATAGCTGACCCCTTGTAACAAACTACTTGTGGTATTTGTAGTAAAGCAGTTTCCAACGTGGCAGTACCAGAGGTAACCAATGCTGCTTGTGACTGCCGCAACAAATCATATGTTTTGCCAGTGACGAACAATACGTTAGGATACTGTTCTTGCCATATTTTATAAAATGTGTCGGGAAGCCCAGGCGCTTTTGCTACTACAAATTGGTAGTTTGTAAACTGTTTACTAACGCCCAGCATGATGGGTAGTTTTTTACTAATCTCTTGTTTTCTGCTGCCGGGCAATAAGGCTACAATTGGCTGTGTAGCTGGAATTGGAGTAGGGGGTTGTTGTTGGGCCTGATCAATAGCTTCGAGCAATGGATGCCCCACGTATTCTATTTCCCAATTCCAACGATTTAGAAAATAGTCTTTTTCAAAAGGTAAAATGGCCATCAAATGATCGATACAGGTCTTCATTTTTTTTACACGTCCTTCTTTCCAAGCCCAGACCTGTGGCGAAATATAGTAAGCAATTTTATAGCCATTTTTCTTAGCCCAAGGAGCAATGGTTAAATTAAAACCTGGATAATCGATCAGCACTAGCACATCGGGATTGAATGCTTGAATATCTTTTTTACAGAATCGGATATTGCGTAGAATAGCAGGAAGGTTTTTTATAACTTCTACAAAGCCCATAAATGCTAACTGGCTGTAGTGCTTAACAAGAGTGGCACCTGCTTGCTGCATTTGTTCGCCCCCCCAAGCCTGAATACTTGCAGTTGAATCAAGTTCCCGGATGGCCTTTACTAATTTTCCTCCATGCAGATCACCTGAGGCTTCTCCGGCTATGATGTAGTAACGCATGAGATTAATTAAACAACTTTAGCAAAAGAATGCCAATACCATATAGTACGGTAACGATAAAAATACCTTTTGCAGTTTGATCACGCTGCGTATTCACATAAAAGGTAAATAGAATGGCATTGACCAGTAAACTGAGTGAACCAATTGAGGTTAGTAATCGATTTTCATGAATAAAGGAATCTAAAAATTCCAACAATGTGAAAGAGGGGTACAAATAGTAATAAAGAAAAATAAGTCCTACCAGGGGTCCGCCCAGTCCTAATGCAAGTCCTAGTTTTAAATTGTCTTTTGTAAAAATCATTTTTCCCATTTGGACTTTAATTGTTTAAGATAAACGGTATGGGTTAAATCATATTGTACAGGCACCACACTTACAAAGTTGTTAGCCAACGCCCATACATCAGTGTCTTTGCCTTTGTCAAAATTCTGGAATTCGCCCGTCAACCAATAGTATTGACGACCATGCGGGTCGTTCCGCTGCACATAGTTCTCCTCGTATTTAGCATAAGCTTGTCTGCAGAGTTTTATTCCTTTCAATAATTCAAGGGCCTTTGCAGGAATATTGACGTTGAGTACTGTATGTTTACCCAGTTTTGTTTTTAGCATCAACTCAACAACTTGTCTTGCGTAATGACGCGCACCAGAAAAGTCGGCCTCAATGCTATAATCTAATAGTGAGAATCCAGCGGAGGGAATATCTTCGATAGCTGCCTCAACGGCTGCAGACATAGTGCCTGAGTAAATTACATTGATGCTATGATTGGCCCCATGGTTGATGCCGCTCAAACAGAGATCTGGTTTGCGATGAAGGACTTTGTCAACAGCCAATTTCACACAGTCAACGGGTGTGCCTGAGCAAGAATAGGATTCTATACCTTCAAAATGATGTGTTTTATGTAAGCGAAGTGGTTCTCCAATTGTAATGGCATGCCCCATCCCCGATTGGGGTTTATCGGGGGCTACCACCACTATTTTTCCAATGTCTCTGACTGACTCCACTAGGTTACGAATTCCGGGGGCAGAGATACCATCATCATTGGTGATCAGGATGATAGGTTTCTCTTTACCTATTACTTTGGGTGCTTGATTTTTGGACCGTGGTTTCGATTTTTTTGTATTCATAACCCTGTAAAACTCCCCTTTTTTTAGGCGCAGACCAAGATGGAGGCTAAAAAATTTGGAAAATCTAAAAATATTAGTATTTTGCAACTAAATAAATTAGAGTCCCATGTCCTTCTCCAATCAAAATCTGAAATATCTCCGCAAACAGCGGGGCTGGACGCAAGAAGAATTTGCCACTAAACTTAACATCAAAAGATCCTTATTGGGAGCTTATGAAGAGGAAAGAGCGGAACCCCGTTATGAGGTGTTGGAGGCAGTTTGTGATTTATTCAAGTTGACGATGGATGAGTTGCTTCGAAAAGATCTGAGCGATCAGAAGGGTAATTATCTATCTCAACGCAGAGCCATGAAAATGGTATCAGGTCCTGCTGAGATCCCATTTGTCCCCGTTAAGGCAGCAGCAGGTTACTTGGCAGGATATGCTGATCCTGAGTTCATCGATGAATTAAATACGTTCACCCTTCCTATGTTAACAGGAAGTAATTATCGTGCTTTTGAAATTATTGGAGACTCCATGTTACCCACACCCAGTGGATCAGTGATTGTTGGAGAAAAAGTGAGTGACCTTGAGGAAGTAAAAAATGATACGCCCTGTATTGTAGTTTCCCGTAACGAAGGAATAGTATACAAACGAGTTCAGAAAAATGGAAAGCAGAAGGATAAGCTTACGCTAGTAAGTGATAATCCGGTCTTTCATCCCTACACCGTCAGTACGGAGGAAGTGATTGAAATGTGGCAGGCACAAGTAGTTATTTCTAAAGCAAATTCACAGCATCGTTGGGATATGAACCAGTTGGCGAATGTGGTTTCGGACTTGCAGCAACAGGTATCAAGTCTGCAGAAAAAAATGAATTAGGAGCCAATTGTAAATCAGGGAATCAGTTTGAGAATCCCGTCTTGCCACTTCAGAAAATAAAGTTTTTTATTTTCGAAGTAGTGTAGCTGTTTTTCCTTGCCAAAAACAGGTTGTATTTGAAGTTCCCTGAATAACTCAAATTCTCTGGAAGCCAGTTGCGTTGCGATATTGTCTTTATACTTGAGTAGGAGATTCGCATATTTCCAAACCGATTCATAGCCGCGTAGTGCCATATCACTTGGACGAGCATATAGTGTGGTAGAGAAAAAACGCTGCACTTGTTGACTTACGGAATCGGTCCGAGAATTATAGTAGGGAGTACAGTATGTAATATCTAAGCCTCGGTATTCAAGTTTCGAAAAATCTTTAATGTCGCCCCAAGTGGGCAGCCCAACTAAGCTTGTCTTGTAACGCTGTTTATTTAGCATTGCAAGTTGTGAGGCCAAGCGTTTTCCAAAATTTTCATCTAAGGTCCCCGCAATACAAATAGTGGGTTTGATGGTATCCAACTTGGCACTGATTTGATTCACAGAGAAACTATCTGGTAAATCAACGTAGGTCCATTTAGGATTTTTATTAGTCAGGTTATTTTCTTCCCAATAACTGCGTATCCGATCCTCCAATGCTCCTTTTTTACGAAAGACCACTACCTGTTGTTTGGCGTATTTACTATGAGTATAATCGGCCAAGGAAATACATTGTGTACGGAGTGTAGAATTAAGCAAGACTAGAAACGGATTCTCGATAATACCTGCGTCGTTGGGAAGGTTAACGTTTATGACAGGGATATTTTTCTTTAATCCATAGGTTGCAATGATGCGAAGTTCAGCAGCGTTACAGTGGGTCAGGATAATATCGAGCGGCGATTGATCTAGTTTTTCCAATTGGGTTTGTATGCTATGATTGGCGGCACGTGTGTCTATTACTACCAATTGGACAGGCATTTTATTTTTGTTCAGTGAATCGAGTGCAAGCATCGCTCCCTCATAAAATTCCAGTCCAGGTAATAAGTACTTGGGAAAAGATTTAGGGGCGAACTTGATATTATTTTTTTGGTCAAATGCCGAGTCCAGCAACAATGGCAATAATAACCCAATGCGAACTGGATTTTTTGGTGCATTTTTTTGTGCAGTTAGCACTTGTGTAAACAGAATGCTTGTGAGAAGAAGCATCCAAAAGATGCGAATACCTTTCATAGTCAAGGAGTAAATTATTCCCACTCAATAGTTGCCGGTGGCTTACTGCTAATATCGTAAACAACTCGGTTGATTCCTTTGACGTGATTTATAATCTCGTTGGAAACATGGGCTAAAAATTCGTGAGGAAGGTGAGCCCAATCTGCAGTCATCCCATCTACGCTGGTAACTGCTCTTAGAGCAACCGTGTATTCGTAGGTGCGTTCATCACCCATCACGCCTACACTTTTAACGGGAAGTAAGATCACGCCGGCCTGCCAAACCGCATCATACAATCCTTTGTCTCTTAATGCTTGTATAAATACTTGGTCGGCCGCTTGCAGCAAGTGTACACGTTCTGCAGTTACCTCACCTAATATTCGAATAGCCAGTCCAGGACCGGGGAAGGGATGACGATTTATCATTGCAGGGGGGATTCCCAACTCTAATCCAATCTTTCTTACTTCATCCTTAAATAAAAGACGGAGTGGTTCCACTAGTTCAAGATGCAGATGTTCAGGAAGTCCTCCAACATTATGATGGGATTTGATGGTCACCGAAGGGCCGTGTACCGAAACACTTTCAATCACATCGGGATAAATAGTACCCTGTCCCAGTAATTCAATATTTTTTAGTTGTGCAGCTTCTTCTTGAAATACATCAATAAAGAGAGCGCCAATTGCTTTTCTTTTTGCTTCGGGATCTGTTTTACCTGCCAGGTTTTTATAAAATCGTTCGCTGGCATCAATCCCTTTAACCGGTAATCCGATTTCTTGATATGTATCTAAGACGGCTTTGAATTCGTCTTTGCGTAATACCCCATTGTCAACAAAGATTCCTGTTAATTGATCACCAATAGCTCGGTGTATCAAGGTGGCGGCTACTGTTGAATCCACACCGCCGCTAAGTGCCATAATCACACGTCGTTTACCTATTTGTTTACGCAATGCGTCAACAGTGTCCGTGATAAAATGTGCAGGGGTCCAATCTTGTTTACAACCACATATCTCCACTAAGAAATTTTTCAAAAATATCTTTCCTTGTGAGGAATGATAAACTTCAGGATGAAATTGCACACCATATAATGGATGGCCGCTGTCGATTTTTTTAAACGCAGCAACAGGAATGCTATCTGTGTCGGCCAGCAGTTCGTAGCCGGTTGGAAGTGTTTTAATGGAGTCACTATGACTCATCCAAACCTGCGATTGCAAATCCATGCCATTAAAAATGCGATCTTCTTTTTTTCTTTGTAGCTGTGCACGTCCGTACTCGCGTTTATTGCTTTTGGCAACCAAGCCTCCGAAGCTTTTGGCAGTAAGCTGAGCTCCATAGCAAATACCCAGTACGGGTGCGTGTGCATTCAATTTCGCAATATCAACTTCCGGAGCCTTTTCATCGTTGACAGATGCTGGTGAGCCTGAAAGGATGATGCCTTTAAGATGGGGCTCAAAACTTACGGCATGATGATAGGGGATTATCTCGCAGTAAACATTTGCCTCGCGTACAGCTCGTGCAATTAACTGCGTATACTGTGATCCAAAATCCAGGATCAGAATTTTTTCGGTCATTTCAGAGCGAAGGTAACAAAAAAAAGTCCGGTCATTAAGACCGGACTATAGGAGTAAATTGAATCGACGGATCAACCGTCAATGATTTAGAAGTCTCCGTTGTTGAAGCTGTCGCGATTGTAATCGCCACCACCACGGTTACCGCGATAGCCACCGCCACCGCCGCCGCCGAAGCTGCGCTTCTTGAAGCCACCACCGCCACCACTGCCTTCAGGCTTGGGACGGCTTTCGTTCACAACCACGTTACGGCCATCCACCGCTGTTCCGTTAAGAGCAGCGATAGCAGCTTGTGCTTGATCATCATTTGGCATTTCCACGAAACCGAAGCCTTTGCTACGTCCAGTGAATTTGTCGTTGATAATTTTTGCTGTGGTTACTTCACCATGGGCTGAAAAAAGGTTGAGCAGATCCTGGTCTTTTAGGTTCCAGCTCAGATTTCCTACGTAAATGTTCATCTTGTTAGGTTTTAAGAAATAAAGAGTGTCAACAGTAAACAGTACCTAAAGAACATTCTACGTATTCGTATCGTTCCGGACTTGTGAAACTGAAAGAGCACCAATAACAGGGCAAAGTAACGTTTTTTTTGGTTCCCCCCCACCACTTTGTGTGGTTAATCCAATTAACTTCTTACAATTTATTGATTTGCATCAAGTTAGGGGAATAAAAAAAGTCCTCCGAAGAGGACTTTGCAGTTGATTTTGGAAAAAATCTTTATTCGGCGATCACCTCAAAGCTGACCTCGGCTGACTTACCATTACCGAAGTCGATCACAGCTTTGTAGCTTCCCAGCTCCTTTACTTCTTCAGCAATAGAGATTTTTTTACGGTCAATCTCGTATCCTTTTTGCTCACGAATGGCACGGCTGATTTGAAGACTGGTAACGCTTCCGAAGATCTTACCGCTGGTACCAGACTTGGCGCCCAAACGGATAGGCCCTTCATTAAGTTTAGCAATTACACTGTTGATCTCGGCCAGCATTTGCGCTTCTTTCTTTTGGAATTGCTTCAAACGCTCTTCCAATTGCTTTTGGTTGCTTGGGCTGTTTTCTACGGCCATTTTCTGGGGGATCAAAAAGTTACGGGCATAGCCGTTTTTAACTTTCACCACCTCGTTAGTGGCACCCAGATTATCTACATCCTTGATTAAAATGACTTCCATTTTTTTTCTTTTGTTCACCTGCCCAGTGCTATTGCACTGTCTTCCTCACTAAAGAGGAGTTAGGGTGAGGTTATTTTAAAAGATCAGTTACATACGGTAGAAGTGCCATTTGACGGGCCTTCTTAACGGCATCGGAAACTTTACGCTGAAATTTCAGGCTGTTTCCTGAGAGACGGCGGGGCAATAATTTACCCTGCTCATTGAGGAATTTTTTGAGAAACTCCACATCCTTATAGTCTACATAGCGGATGCCATACTTCTTGAAACGGCAAAACTTCTTGACACGCTTGTCGGTTTTGATGGCCGTCAGGTATTTGATTTCGTTCTTTGCCATGAGATTAGGCCTCCATTGCTTTTTGTTGATTGGATTTTACGCCACTTCTCTTACGGGCATTGTACTCGACGGCGTATTTGTCGAGTTTCGTGCACAAATGACGAAGCACTGTCTCGTCACGCAACAACTGAATTTTCAATTTTTCATTGAAGTCAGGAGCTGCACTGTAATCAAGGACCCAATAAAGACCAGTAGTCTTTTTTTGAATGGGGTAGGCTAGGGATTTCAGTCCCCAAGCGTTCTCCGCAACAACGGCGCCACCAGCGTCGGTGACCATCTTAGCAATCTTTTTTTGCTGGGATTTGAACTCGTCGTCGCTCAGAACAGGGGTGAAAATCACCATCAGTTCATAGTTGTTCATGTACCAATTTTTGTTTCCAGTATAGATCTGGAAAAGGTTAACAATTCGGTTTATCCCATTGGACAATCCTACCGAGGCAGGAAAGAATCTGCGAATCCAGATTTGGGGGCGGCAAAGATAGGGGAAATCTGCCTATTGTACAAGTGTTATCAAATAGAGATGACTGCAGTCCGACTACTTTTCTAACTCTTTGACTATCAGCAGGTAGGTTGGGAAGTGGTCGCTATAGCCACCTCTATAACTGTTTCCATCCCAAGTACGCATGGGGTATCCTTTGTAACGACCGTTGTTTTCAACCAAGAACTCTTTATTGAAAACATGGGGTTGATAGAGGAAAAACCCGCTTTGGTCTTTATTTAACCATTGTTTTGAAACAATAATTTGGTCAAAAAGCCCCCAGGCATCTTGATAAGCAAGGGTCCCAATACCATTTCTGAATAAATCCAGCCAGGGGTTGAATAAGGCGCCTTGTTGATCAAGTTGGTCCTTGTCAACGGCTTTTAAAACTTTTTCAACACTCTTGTTTGTGGGATCATCATTAAGGTCCCCCATGACAACAATCTTTGCGTTGGGCTCTTTCAAAAGAATGCTGTCAATATGTTTTCGGCATACCGCGGCAGCGGCAATTCGTCCCGGCTCACTTCTTTTTTCGCCACCACTTCTGCTTGGCCAGTGGTTCACATACAAGTGGATTAATTCTCCATTTAATTTTCCTTTCACCCAAAGAATGTCTCTTGTATAGTAGGCATCTTTTGATCCGGTTGGAAGTGATACAAATAATTTATCGCTGGCAATTACTGAAAAATAGGTTGGATTGTAGAGGAGCCCCACGTCAACACCGCGGGCATCCTTTGAGTCATAATGCACAAATTGATAATTCCTTTTTTTAAGCTGTGTCTCTTTTATTAGGTCATTGAGCACGGTGTCATTTTCAATTTCTGCAACACCAAGTATGGCTGGGCCATCCGGGGTATAGGCGGTGCCCATTTGTGCAATAACAGAAGCGAGCTTTGTAAGCTTGTCTCGGTAAATGGCTGTATTATAATTTCTAATGCCACTGGGTAGAAATTCTTCATCGTTGATCAGCGTGTTATCAATGGTGTCAAAGAGATTTTCCAGGTTATAAAATCCTATGATCGCTGATTTGTATTGTTTTTTTTGAGCTTGGCTTGTAACAAATAAAAAAAACAGCGGCAGTAGAAGTAGGTATTTTTTCATAATTATTTCAGACAGGGCCCTAAAACTACAACTTCCTTTCGCTGCAGGGCGCCTATTTGTTGCTTAAAATGTGTTTAACTTTTAATATACTGTTTATATCTAGCCAATAACTTCGCCTCACCTATAAACTATACTGCATGCGTATTGTTGCGTTGTTTACAATTCTTCTCTGTTTTCAGCATATCTCATTTGCGCAGGTTGACTCTACGGCTAGAAAGGATACCGCGATTTTGGATGAGGTAAAAGATGCTCTGCTGGATAACATCCCTACCATTACCCTTGATGAAGGGGATATGGGGGATGCAGGCGGACAGAATGTTTCTTCCTTGTTGACAGCAGGGCGGGATCCTTTTTTCTCTGCAGCTTCTTTCAACTTTAGTGCCGTTCGTTTTAGAATTCGAGGATACGAAAATGATCACTTTAGTACTTTTTTGAATGGGATCCCCATGGATAATTTGGATAATGGATTTACTCCATTTGGTTTATGGGGCGGGTTGAATGATGTGATGCGTAACCGTGATATTTCCTGGGGTTTGCGAACAAGCACTTTCACATTCGGAGATATTGGCGGTAATACGAATATTGATGCACGTGCCAGTAAGCAGCGTGCACAAACACAGTTCAGTTATGCTGCCTCCAACCGTAATTATAATAATCGAGTAATGCTCACGCATTCTACGGGCCTTAGTAAAAAAGGCTGGGCGTTCACCGTTAGTGGAAGCCGACGCTGGGCTAATGAGGGATATGTGCCCGGTACATATTATGATGGTTGGGCTTTTTTTGCAGGCGTAGATAAAAAGATTAATCGCCGCCATCTGGTTTCGCTTACCCTTTTTGATGCACCGACTGAAAATGGTAGGCAGGGTGCCTCCGTTCAGGAGATGATTGATTTAGCAGGGACTCCTTATTATAATCCAAACTGGGGTTATCAAAATGGTAAGAAGCGCAATGTGAGTGTGGGTAGAACACATCAGCCCGTTGCTATATTCAATCATGAGTTTACCATCAGAAATAATACCAGTTTAACTACTGCACTGAGTGTCTCTACGGGAGATCGTGCTGTGACTGGATTTGACTGGTACAATGCAGCGGATCCGAGGCCTGATTATTATCGCTATTTACCCAGTTATGCAGGCGTATGGGCTAATTCTCCCGATTGGGCACAGGCTGACCGTCTCTCAGCGCTTATGCGGTCCGACGTCAATCTCCGACAAATAAATTGGCAACGCTTATATGATGTAAATCGTTCAAGCTATACAACTGTAAAAGACGCAAATGGTATTGTGGGTAATGATATAAGTGGAAATCGTTCCCGGTATATTGTAGAGAATCGTATTGTCAACACCACCCGTTTTAATTTCAATAGTGTACTGAATTCAAGGATTGGTAATCATCTCGATCTGACTGTTGGATTATCGTACCAAACTCAGCAAAATCATTATTACAAAAAAGTTGAAGACTTGCTGGGAGGTGATTTTTATTTGAACCTAAACCAATTTGCTGAGCGTGATTTTGGAGTAGGCAGTGGTGTCAATCAGTTTGACGTGGATCGTCCCAACCGAATCTTGCAGGTTGGAGATCGATTTGGGTATGATTATAATTTGAATATTTCTCGAGCAGCTTCATGGGCGCAAGGAGTGTTTAAGTTTAACAAGCTTGATTTCTTTTTAGCGGGTAATATCTATGCCACTTCCTTCCATCGCGAGGGAAATGTTCGTAATGGAATTTTCCCCAATGAGTCACTTGGAAAAGGTGCCGTTAATAATTTTTTGGATTATGCCGCCAAGGCCGGAGTGACCTACAAGCTAAATGGTCGGAATTACCTATTTGTAAATGGTGCGTATCTGACTCGTGCTCCTTATTTTGAAAATGTATACATCTCTCCGCGTACTCGTAATGCACAACAATCAGATTTACAAAGCGAGGAGATCTTATCTGGAGAGGCAGCCTATGTGCTCAATGCTCCAAAAGTAAAAGCAAGAATTGGGGGCTATTACACACAGTTCAGGAAAGGGATGGATATCATGGTATTCTATCACGACTTCTATCAAAATTTTGTGAATTATGCCATTCGCGGTATTGACCGGTTGCATTTTGGAGGGGAGTTTGGAGTAGAAGTAAAACTTTCTCCCACATTGACCGTCAATGCCGCCGCGGCCATTGGAAGATATTATTTTGATAGCCGTCAGCAAGCCATCGTAACGGTGGATAATAGCGCGGCCGTTATTGGCAGAGATATCATTTACATGGAGGATTTCAAAGTGCCCTCTACACCAATGGAGGCTTATAGTGTCTCGTTGAATTACCGTTCCCCTAAGTTTTGGTTTGTTAGTTTAACAGGCAGCTATTTTGATCAATCTTATTTAAGTATGAACCCGCTTCGGCGTACCTGGGAGGCACTCCAATATTTAACACCCGGTACAGCTGACTATAAATCTGTTTTTGATCAAACAAAATTTGATGCGCAGTATACGATAGATTTTTTTGGTGGCTATTCATGGAAATTACCCAAGGCTTATGAAGTAAACGATAAGTCAACCTTCTTGGTATTTAATGTTGGGATCAATAACCTCTTGAATAATAAAAAAATTATCACAGGTGGTTTTGAGCAACTGCGTTACGACCAACAGTTAATTGCGGCCGATCCTGTGCAGGTTGGAAAGTTTCCTCCTCGTTTGTTCTATGCCTATGGGTTAAACTTTTTTGCTAGTGCTACACTTCGTTTTTAATATTTGAATTAACGTTTATCTATGTCAATCCGATTAAAAATCTCATTGCTCCCGGTTAGCTTATTCTTTTTTGCAACTACCTTACTTTCTTGTGATAAGCAACCGGTTGGCCCAACGGGACCTGATCCTATTGTGCCTAGTCCTGCCAGTGAACTGATGAAGATCTCAGATTTTCGTACTCTTTATACTGGGACAGGAACTGTGCTGGTGCCAGCGGGTACTAAAAAGATCAGAGGAGTGGTTGTTTCCAATAGCGCTAATGAAGCTGCAGGAAATTTTAGAATCCAAGACGAAAGTGGCGGTGGAATTTATCTCTACACTGTTGTGGGATCCCCCGTGTATCCCTTAGGATCCGTGTTGGAAATTGATGCGGCAGGCGTTGGGCAACTTCTTCTTTATAATGGTGACCTTGAGTTGAAAAGTGTACCCATGGATAAAATTGTGACTGTTCCGCTTACGCTTACAATTACACCCAGGGTATCAACTTGCGCAGAGGTTGTTACCAATCGCAACAACTGGGCTTCTACACTGGTTCGTATCAATAATCTAACGAGCATTACACAATCATCTACCAATGCAACTGGAACTACTTACGCTGTTACGGATGCAACTGGAAGTTTAACTGTTTTTGTTAGAGCGGCTGCTGGGATTTCTGTTAATACGACTAGCCGGTCTATCACTGGATATGTTTCAATTTATAAAACTGCAACACAGGATGCTACGCAAATTGGTATTCGAACTGCTGCAGATATACAATAAATTCTCCCCCATGTTTAAAATGAAGTATTCAATTTCCACTGTAGTACTGGCTGGATTATTAGTTGTTGGTGTGGCGGCCTGTAAAAAAAACTACGACCAACCTGCGCCCTCTGGTGATCCTGGTGTAGTGGCTACTATTAGTATCAAAGATTTAAAAACACGTTACACGGCAGGAGCTGCAGTGTCTATTCAAGATGATCAGGTAATAGAGGGCATAGTGGTATGTGACGACCGGAGTGGGAATTATTATCAGCAAATTGCAATCCAAGACCCAACTGGAGGAATTTTATTGCGTTTGGGCAGCGCAAATCTTTACAATACTTATCCAGTTGGAAGAAAATTGTTTGTCAAAGTGAAGGGGCTTTATCTGGGACAGTATAATGGCACTTTGCAGCTGGGAGGAGGTATTGACTCGGCCTACCTAAATCAAGGTGGAGTTACTTTATTAGCGTATAACTTATTTGACCAGCATATCATCAAAGGTGCCCTCAATCAATCGATCACTCCGCTGGAAGTTTCTGCTTCACAACTCACGACCACATTGCAAGACCGTTATATTAGTACGTTGATTCGGCTTACTGACATGGAGTTTGCAAGTGCGGATACAGCTAAAGCGTATGCAGATGCAGGACAATCTGGCAATCGAATTGTCCAGGGGTGTTCTGCGCCTACCGTTAATCGAATTACACTACGCACTAGCAATTACTCAAATTTTGCTGATGTGAAAGTGCCCGCAGGAAATGGTTCTATAATTGGGGTGTATTCCTATTTTGGTTCTACGCGACAATTGACTATTCGAGACACCGCAGATGTGCGTTTTAACGCATCACGATGCGGAACGGGCCCAACAGCTTTACTGCCTATTGCTGAACTCCGTTCACTTTACACGGGCGCAAGTACGTTCGCTCCTACTAATAAACGCATCACAGGTGTTGTAATCAGCGATCGCACTACCAATAATTTAAATTCTCAAAATATTTATATCCAACAGGGCAATGGCTTGGCTGGTATTTGTGTTCGTTTTTCTGCTTCTCATTCTTTTGATTTGGGTGATTCAATTGACATCAATGTAACGGGACAAGAACTCTCTGAGTTTAATGGACTCTTGCAGCTTAATAATGTTCCCCTTGGTTATGCAACTCGTGTGTCTACCGGCAAAGTAATTGCTCCACGCACGACAACATTTGCTGCGATCCAAACAAATTTTAGAGCTTGGGAATCTACCTTGGTTCGAATCGTAAATATCACTTCCTTAGTAGGTGGTACCTCTGGGCGTTGGGGAGGTAGTGTGACTATGACGGATGCTACGGGAACACTTATCGCGTTTACTTCAACAACCGCTTCTTTTGCGAATAATAGTTTTCCTGGCACTGCGGATTCATTCGTAGGCTATTTGACGCCATTTAATACTGTAAAACAAATATCCATTCGTGGTTTATCAGATGTAGTGGCTGGAGCGGGTCCACCTCCTGGATCCAGTGGTTTACCTTTGACTAGTTCGCCGTACACTCAAAATTTTGATGGGATTGCAACTGGTTTGCCACAAGGGATTTCAGTAAAAATTGGAGCCACGGCAACTACTGCTGGAACAGGGGATATGCCATTTTATCCGGCAACCGGTTTGGGTAGTCCCACTGCTTGGAATCAAACCAGTGCTGGATTGAAAAATTTTGCATCCTTTACCGGAATGACTGCAACGAGTGACGCTGCTGTACAAGGCGCGCATACTAATCGAGCGTTGGGAATCCGTCAGACCAGCGCCGCTGGTTATGATCCCGGTGCTGCTTATGTGCTCCTGTTGGATAACACCACTGCAAAGACAAATTTTCAACTTAGCTTTTTGTTGCAGTCACTAGATGCTACACCTGGAGGTCGAACTGCGGCCTGGCGTGTAGAATATGGCCTTGGTGACAATCCAACAACATTTACCGCGGTGACCACGAATCCCGCAACGCTTACTACTAATTTGGGTACGTTTGCCAGTACACCTGTTACGGTAAGTTTTGGTACGGCCTTAAATAATTTAAATCAGAAAGTTTGGATTCGAATAGTTACACTTTCAGCAACTACTGGCAGTGGTAATCGTCCCTCTTCTGCAATCGATGATGTTCAATTGACTTGGAATTAAAAAATCATAGTATGAAAAAATTACTCGTTGCCCTCTTTGTATTAACTTCTTTATTTTCCTTTGGCCAATCGACCACCGTAGTAATTAGTCAGGTGTATGGTGGGGGTGGTGCTACTTCAGGGTCCCCTACCTATAAGTATGATTACGTTGAGCTTCATAACGTAAGTGCAGCAGCGCAATCCTTGGATGGATTCTCCATCCAGTATGGTTCCAGTTCTGGAAATTTTGGAGGTTCTGCCTCGCAGATTTATGCTTTTCCTGCAGGTACCAGCATTCCGGCTGGCGGATATTTATTAATTCAATGTGGATCCTTAGGTACAGTGGGGGCAGATTTTCCTGTTACGCCAGATCTTTCAACTCCAACTACTGCCATGTCGCTAAGTGCAAGCTCAGGAAAAGTTGCCTTGGTAAATGGCGCAACAGGACTTGGATGTGGTGCTACTGCAACTCCGTGTGGCTTGCCAGCAACTGGTATCATTGACTTAGTTTCATACGGAGCTTCTAATAATGGAGAGGGTAATACAACCGTAAATAATGGGACTGCTTTGGTTAATACGCAAGGTGCGGTTCGCAAGACTAATGGTTGTACAGATACGGATAATAATAACAGTGATTTTGATGTAGTAACAGCTCCAGTTCCACGAAAGAGCACTTCTCCAGTGGCACTATGCACCAGTGCATCACCTGCATTGACAATGGCAACTTACACTGCATTCTCGAACACTGTAGTGGGGTTGACTAGCTCCTCACAATCTGCAAATCTCTCTGGTGCTAACCTAACTGGAGCACCCGGCTCTATAACCGTTACCTCCACCTCTACTGATTTTGAAGTGTCTTCTAATAATTCAACTTGGGGTGCTAGCGCAACGATTTCTTATAGTGCAGCCACGCTTTCTGCAACTCCTGTCTATGTTCGATTTAAACCGCAATCGGTAGGGGCAAGATCGGGTAATCTGAATTTTTCAGGGGGTGGTGCAACAGCAACTGCTGCGCTGTCCGGAACGGGCGTTGCTATTTCCGCGCCAGTAGCCACAGCAGCTACTTCAATTACTGGAACAGGATTTACAGCTAATTGGAATGCAGTAACGGGTGCAGCTGGTTATTTTCTGGATGTCTATTCGCAATCAACAGGACAAGTAACTAGCACTATAGCGGGTTGGAATTTTACAACAGCTGCTGCCACTGCACAAACTGCTGATGCAGGAAATGCAAATAATATTTCAATTCAAACATTAACACCACAAGGATTTACGGGGAATACGGTTTCCTGGCCGGGTGGTCCTACTGGTTCAACCGGAGCAAATCCCAATTCTGTCTCTACGAACGGATGGGATAATGGCGCAGACACTAAGTATTGGCAAGCAGATGTGAATACAACGGGTGCCACTTCTATTACAGTTTCTTCTATGCAAGGGTCATCGAGTACTGGCCCCAAAGATTTCAAATTACAATTTAAAGTGGGATCCAGTGGTACATGGACGGATGTAACGGGGGGAACAGTGGCATTAACTACAGCTGTAGCTGCAGGTAATGCAACCACATGGGGTGCTCTTACGGATGTAGCATTGCCTGCTGATGCAGCTAACAAACCACTGGTTTCAGTTCGTTGGTTACAAACCAGCAATAACAGCGTTGGTGGGGCAACGGTTGGATCTGGGGGTACCAGCCGAATCTCTGCAGTATATGTAAAAGGAAGTACTACCGGAACTGTAAATAATTACATTCTTCAAAATCAAAATGTTGGTAATGTAACCACTTACGGAGTAACTGGATTAACCGGTGGAACAACTTACTATTATGTGGTGCGAGCTGTAGCAGGGGGTGTTTCCTCTGCCAATTCTAATGAGATAACTGTAACAACTAGTTCTAATACACCTGGAGTATCCACCAGTGCTCTAACTGCTTTTGGAAATGTATGTATCAATACTACTGCGGGTCCGAATTCATTCACTATCACAGGAACTAACCTAAACACAGGTAATTTGGCAGTAGCCGCTTTAAATGGCTACACCTATGCTACTACTTCCAACGGAACTTACACGAGCACATTATCTATTCCAGTTACGGGTAGCTCACTTTCGCAGGAGGTATTTGTGAAGTTCAATCCAACTGCTATTCAATCTTATAATGGGAATATAGCGCTGACTGGTGCCGGTTTAGGAGCTGCTGTAAATGTTGCAGCTGCTGGATCAGGAGTAAATACATTAGCTACTACTACAACCGGGGCTGCAAGTGGTGTTACGCAAACTGCGGCAACGCTGGCAGGAGCCATTACCGCTAATGGTTGCGGTACTGTGTCAGCATATGGCATTGAGTACAGTACTACTAATAATTTCACAAGCGGTACACAAGTAGCTGGTTCAAATCTATCTGGAGGAAACTTCACTGTCAATCTCAGTGGATTGACGGCGGGCACTACTTATTACTATAAGAGTTATGCAACAACTGGAGCAGGTACAGCCTATGGCGCTCAACAAAGTTTTACAACCGTTTCGTTGAATCCCTCCTTATCGGTTAGCTCATTAAGTAGTTTTGGTGCAGTATGTATCAGTACAACTGCAGGTCCAGGATCCTTTACAATTACGGGAAGTAATTTGTCAACTGCGGCGGTTACCGTAGCTGCCCTTGATGGGTATAGTTATGCTACTACTGCTAATGGTACATACACTGCTACACTTTCATTAAGCCAAACTGGAGGTAGTTATTCACAACAAATATTTGTTCGCTTTACACCAACGGCTGTTCAAACTTACAATGGAAACATTGCTGTTGCGGGAGGCGGTGTTACAACTGCAGTTACTGTTGCTGCTAGCGGCAGTGGAATCAATACTGCTCCTTCTGTAAATACAGGTACTAGTAGTGGAATTACTAGTAATGCTGCAACACTAGCTGGTTCAATTACTGCCACAGGATGTGGTACCGTGTCTGCCTATGGTATTGAGTATAGCACAACCAATGGATTTACTAACGGAACAGGTACACGAGTTGCCTCCTCTAATTTAGCTAGTGGTAACTACTCCTCTACACTGAGTGGATTGACAGCAGCTACTACTTATTATTATAAGGCATATGCTACAAATAGCGGTGGTACTACTTACGGAAATCAACAGTCCTTTACTACATCAGCGCCTCCGCCTGCGCAGCTAACCGTCTCTGCGCTTACTGCATTTGGTAATGTCTGCGTGGGTGCGGTTGGAGGTCCTAATTCATTTACTATTACGGGAACTAACCTTACCAATGCATTGATCACAGTGGGTCCGTTAGCGGGATTCACATTCAGTCAGACATCAACTGGTTCTTACAATGATGTTATCGGGCTATTGCAAACAGGAGGTACACAGGCCTTGACTGTATATGTACGTTTTGTTCCTACTGCTGTGCAGTCTTATACAGGATCTATTCCTGTTAGTGGGGGTGGGGCTACTGCTACGGGTGTGGCCGCTTCCGGTTCGGGAGTAAATACACCGCCCAGTGTTACTACAGGGGTTGCATCAGCTGTGACAACCAGTGCTGCCACATTGGCCAGCTCATTTGGTAGTGGAGGATGTACTACCCCTTCTGGTTATGGCATTGAATACAGCACTATTAATGGGTTTGCAAATGGAACAGGAACACGCGTGGCTGCTACGGGAAACACCAGTGGTAATTTTGCAGTTACTCTTTCCAGTTTGCAACAAGGAACCACGTATTACTTCAAAGGCTATGTTACAACAGCCGGTGCAATTAGCTATGGAGCACAACAATCTTTTACAACCCTTCGAATCGGGGATGGGTTTAGAATATTCCCCAGCCCAGCAGAGCGTGGAGCGGTGCTTCGAGTAACGCAATCTCCTCTAACTGCGGGTAATTATACATTGTTGCTATATAACCACCAAGGGCAATGTGTATGGCAAAAGCAACTCAATGTGCAAGGTAATTTTATCAATGAATCAATTACTTTACCAGTTAATCTCGCATTCGGAATTTACCGCGCAGTATTAGCCAATGAAAGTATCCAGGTTGGTGTTCAGCAAGTAGTGATTCAATAAAGACCTACGCAAATAAATTAAAAGACTCGGTTGCTCAGGCAGCTGAGTCTTTTTTTATACGGGGATGTTTTTTCGAATATCCATCACGCGCATTTGGAGTGTGCGTTGGTTGTTAAAGTCGTTTTCGTCAAGGGTGAAAGCAATGTCAACTGATTGTTGTTTTTCGAGCAAGGTGAATTTCTTTGCTAAGCCAAAGCCAATTCCATTAAAGGTGTGTTGACCATCCGTGACAGAGAAGCGTATGTGTTCGTCCTTTACAATTTTTGAATACCCGGTATTCCAAACCCCACGAAGTAAAAAAACGGGGCGTAAATTATCCGGACCAAATGGCTCCATTTGCCCAATCAGTTTGTAGAGATTCCAGTTCAAAGCAGTCATTTCAATTTCTAAGTCAATTTCAATCACTGGAATTTTTTGTTCTGGTAGGAGAGTGTTGCTTACCACTTTTTCAAACGCGGCTGCAAAGGCGTGCACATTTTTTTCTTCTAGCGTCATTCCAGCTGCTGCAAAATGACCACCATAGCCCAACAAATATTCTTTACAGGCGTGAATGGCTTCGTATAAGTTAAAACCTACTACACTGCGGGCGCTTCCAGCGACTATATCTCCCGATTTTGTGAGTACTACTGTAGGTCGATAGTATTGCTCAGTGAGTCTGGATGCTACTATGCCCACTACTCCTTTGTGCCAATGCGGTTGATAAACGACGGTAGCGTTCTTGCTGTGAATTTCTTTATCTGATTCGAGCATGTCCAAAGCCTCTTTGGTAATGGCTCGATCTGCTTCACGCCTGTCGGTGTTGTCACTGTGTAATTGTGATGCAAAATGCAATGCCGATGATTTATCATTTGCAATGAACAGCTCTACTGCTTTTCCTGCCTCATCCATTCTTCCTGCTGCATTGACGCGGGGGGCAATGATGAATACCAGTTTTTGGATATCCAGGTCTTGTTTTAAATTACTTAACTCACAAAGCGCAGCAATACCGGGATTTGGATTTCTATTGGCTTTTAGTAAACCATGAAAGGCCAGGATTCTGTTTTCTCCTGTCATGGGAACGATATCTGCTGCAATGGCTGTGGCTAACAAATCAAGTTGCTCGAGTGCCCTGTTATCAGTGATTTGTAATTTCTCCTGTAAGGCACACATTAATTTGAAACCAACACCACAGCCACATAATTCTTTATAAGGATAAGGGCAGTCTGGTTGTTTGGCATTTAGTATAGCAACTGCTGCAGGTAGCTCTGGGTCGGGAAGGTGATGATCACAAATAATAAAATCGATACCTAACTCCTTTGCATACTTAACTAGTTCAACCGATTTTATCCCGCAATCCAATGATATGATCAGACTAAAACCATTTTCAGCGGCAAAATCGATACCTGCTTTGCTAATTCCATATCCCTCTTTGTAACGATGCGGAATGTAGTAATTAAGGTTAGGATGAACGGAGCGAAGAAAAAGGTAGAAGCTGGCTACTGCAGTAGTTCCATCCACATCATAGTCTCCGTAGATTAAAATTTTCTCTTGTTGTGTAATAGCTTTCTCAATCCTGCTTACCGCTTTATCCATGTCCTTAAAAAGCCAAGGACTATGTAAATCTTCCAATCGTGGGCGAAAATAGGAGCGCGCTTCTTCAAATGCTTCGATACCTCTTTGAACAAGTAGGGTAGGCAACGCCGGATGTACTTGTAGCGCTTTTTGTAATGCGTTGACCTTTGCCGGATCAACTGATTTTGTGGCCCATCTTTTTTCCAAAACCTCAGTATTTTCTATCTGTTACAAACCTGACCATATCTTCTAACCCCTTTCTTATTGGGTTGTCGGGAAAGTGATGAAGTTCTTGAATGGCTTCTTCCTTAAATGCATTCATCTTTTGAATGGAGTAGTCGATTCCTCCCGCTTTTATGACTTCATCAATAACCCAGCTCAACTGGTCTTTATTTTCTTTTTCGTTTTTGACAATATAAATGATCCTTTTCCTCGTTGCGCGATCAACCTTGTTGAGTGTGTAGATGAGGGGTAAGGTTAATTTACTCTCTTTGATATCATTCCCTGTTGGTTTACCAATATCTTCACTCGTATAGTCGAAGAGGTCGTCTTTAATTTGAAATGCCATTCCAGTAAGCTCTCCAAATTTTCGAAGTCTGTTTGTGAATTCTTCATTTTGACTTGTTGCCCAAGCGCCTGCGGCACAAGCGGATGCTAATAAAGAAGCTGTTTTGTTGCGGATGATCTCGTAGTAAACATCCTCTTGTAGATTCAGGTTGCGTGCTTTTTCCAATTGTAAGAGTTCGCCCTCGCTGATTTTTTTCACGGCCTCCGAGAGAATGTGCAATAATTTATAATCCTGATGGTCCAATGTTAGTAATAACCCTTTTGCCAGCAAGTAGTCTCCTATTAGTACACTTGCTTTGGTTTTCCATAGCGCATAGGTTGAAAAAAATCCCCTGCGCTCGCTAGAGTCATCAACTACATCGTCATGTACCAGTGTTGCGGTGTGTAGTATTTCTACTAAAGAGGCTGCTCGGTAAGCGGAATCATTGATGGATCCGCAAAGTTTTGCGGAGAGTAATACAAAAAGAGGTCTTAGTTGTTTGCCTTTACGCTTGACGATATAGCGCATGATTCGATCAAGCAAAGGGGCCTGACTTTGTACAGCCTCCCTAAACTTTGACTCAAAAATTTCTAATTCTTCCCGTACCAGGTGGGTGGGTAAGTTCATGCAGGTGGCAAAAATAAGTGGTTAATGGGTGGCAAAAATATTTAGCAAAAGGTTATTAAACTTTTGTTAAGTGATTGAAAAATAATGGGAAATGAAGGAGTTACGCGGAAGAAAAATTTTGAATATTCACATTTTTAGCCTAACTTTGTGAATAATTTTCGTTTAATTTAAATCTTAACCCCTCATTATGAGAAGTAGTGCATACGTACTGGCCGTTCTTTTGAGCCTGTCGGCATCTGTTGGTTTTTCTCAAAAAGTAGGTAGCTCCTACGATTTGAGAGATTCTTCATTAATTCCTTCCAAAAGAATGCCTCAACACACAGAGTTCCTCAACGGAACTTACAATTATCCTGCAAAACCACGTAGTCAGTGGGAAGTAGGTGTTAAAGCTGGTTTATTTCAAATCAGTGGTGATGTTCCTGCCCAGTTCCTGTCTCCTGGATTTGGCTTCCATGTGCGTAAATCACTTGGTTACACCATTTCTGCCAGAGTTGAATATATGTACGGTATCGGTAGGGGATATAGCTACCGCGAATTCAGAAACTTTGCAAGAAATACTGCCTGGGGTGAAAGTATAGCTAGCCCTGCGCAACGTTATTCTGCTCCCCGCGCTCTGCAGATTACTACACCAGCGGGTACCACTGTAACCTATGTATCTTCTAAGGATGGCAGTGCTACAACCCCACTGGAAAAAATATTTTACAACTATAAAGCTAAAGTGCAAGATTTTACCGTACAAGCTTTGTTGACTATCAACAATATTCAATTTCATAAGACCAATAGCTCACTTACTACATACGCTATCGCGGGTGGTGGTGCTGCTATTTATGAAACTCGTGTGAATGCACTGAATGGTGATGTGAAATATAATTTCAACACACTCACACAGCCAGCTTATAAAGACCGTCAGGATTTCTTAAAGAATTTGAAGAACAACATTCTGGATGGAAGTTTTGAAACTCCTGCTGAAAGTCATGGTTCTACTCGTCCGCAATTGGGCGACAAAACTATGAGACCTGTTGGAACATTTGGTTTTGGAGTAGCTTTTAAGTTGAATGACCGCATTAATCTAGCGATTGAAGATCGTTGGACCATTACGCGCGACGATTTATTGGATGGTCAGCGTTGGCAGGAATTTGCTTGGGGTGATGCTTCTTTGACTCCGGATTTTGATACCTATAACTACATGACAGTTGGATTAAACATCAACTTGGGTAAAAATGCAGTTCAGCCTTTATACTGGTTAAATCCATTGGATTACCCCTATGCTGAGTTGCGCAATCCTCGTTTGATGAACATACCTAAGCCTGTCTTATTGGATACTGATGGCGATGGTGTTACTGATCAATTTGATCGTGAGCAAACCCCTGCCGGTTGTCCAGTAGACACACATGGTGTAAGTCTCGATACTGATGGTGATGGTGTTCCTGATTGTAAGGATAAAGAATTGATTACTCCAACTCGTTGCCAGCCTGTAGATGTTGATGGTGTTGGTAATTGTAAATGTCCTGATGATTGCAAGGTAGCTGTTGCACCACCTCCTACTTGCGAACAAAAATTAGGAGCGCTTCCTAGTGTTGCGTTCAAAGCGGGTTCTAATAAGCTCGCAGATGATGCTAAAGCTGTATTAGCTGCTGTAGCTTCCCGTGTTCGTAATAATCCTGGTTGTAATGTTGTTGTTGTTGGATATTGTGCTGCTGATAAGCGTGAGCAGCAAATGAGCTGGGATCGCGTAAATGCTATCATTACTTATATGGTAGATAAGGAAGGAATTAGTCAGGATCGTTTTATTTTCAACTACGGTCAACAAGGTGGCGATTGCAACACGGTAGATTTACGTGCTGCAGTTGATGGTGAGACTGGTCCAAATCGTGTGGATCCTCCTCATCCAAATCTTCGTAAGAACTAATACTTCTTTCTAAAGAAATTACAGAGAACCCCGGAATACCCGGGGTTCTTTATTTAGTCCATCCCTTTACTGTTGACAATCACAGCTTTAGGCTATTCTTAACGGACTATAATTGGTAGTTCATCTTTTTTGTGTAAGTTTTGTCTCTTCATCGTAATTTCGCTGCCCCATGTCCATTCTCTTGCGATTCAGTGTGTTGTCAATGATTTTTCTCTCGGTTGGACTCTTGTCTGGTTGCGGGAAAAGCATGAGTAAGCTTTTGAAGAATCCAGATGCGGCCTACAAATTGAGAATGGCCGAACAGTTCTTTGCCAAAAAATCTTATACCAGGGCTCAGCAGGTATATGAGGATATCATGCCTTTCTATAAAACAAGTAAGGAGTTTGAAGATATCTATTACAAATACGCATATTGTGCATACAATCTTTACGATTATATGAATGCTGAAAATCTTTTTAAAAGTTATTTAGAGATTTTCCCAACCAGCACTCGTGCAGAAGAAATCGATTATATGCGTGCGTATTGCTTTTTCAAACAATCGCCCAAGGCAGCGCTTGATCAGACTAATACAGTCAAGGCCATGGGGATGATGCAAACCTTTATTAATACCCATCCTGGTTCTCCAAAAAACAAAGAGGCTTCAGCAATCATCGATGAATGTAGAGCCAAGCTTGAGTCCAAAGAATTCATGAGTGCACAGCTTTATTTTGATCTAGGTCAATTTAGAGCCGCCGGGGTAGCATTTAGTTCACTATTGAATGCATTTCCAGAATCTGAGCGAGCTGATGAATATAAGTTGATGGTTATCCGCTCATACTTTCAGTATGCAGAGATGAGTATCGAGGAAAAACGCGTTGAACGCTTTGAGCAGGTTGTAAACGAGTGCTACGAATTCACTGATCGATACCCAGAAAGTAAGTTGCGAAAAGATGTTGATGCTATTTTAAACAATTCACAGAATAATATAAAAACACTCAAAAATGAGCAAGTTAAGACGTCATCTTAGTGCAGGAATTGCCAGTAATGTTGAAACGCGTAATCTTCAGGATTTGCGGGCTAAAACGGGTAATTTATATGAGTCTATTTCCATCGTTGCAAAACGTGCTGGACAGATCAATATTTCACTGAAAGAAGAATTGCATACCAAATTGGAAGAATTTGCTTCTCACACGGATAGTTTGGAGGAAATCCATGAAAACAAGGAGCAAATTGAAATTTCTCGTGCTTACGAGCGTATGCCAAATCCTGCTCTTTTAGCCACGCAGGAATTCATGGACGACAAGATTTATTTCCGTAAACAAGAGGATGAACTGTTCAGCTAATTTTTGCTGACATGAAACGCACGGCCCTCTATCTATTCCTTTGCTTACTTCCTGCTTGGGCAGGTAGCCAGGAAATTCAAGCTCGTGTAGATATATTGACCAACAAGATTAGTTCACAAATTGATCGTAGGGTTTTTCAAACTCTGCAAAGTGGACTTACGAATTTTATCAATACTCGAAAATGGACCACTGATCCGTTTCAGCCGGCTGAGCGCATTCAATGCAGTTTTTTGTTGACGCTATCCCAGGATCTGGGTAACAATACCTACCGGGGCAGCCTTACTATACAAGCCGCCCGACCAGCTTACAACACAACCTATGTTAGCCCGCTGCTGAATTTTCAAGACGATAATCTGATTTTTAAATATGTCGAGTTTCAGCCCGTTGAGTTCAATGAGAATCGTGTACAGGGTAATGATCCCCTGGTAGCTAATTTGACCGCCACTTTAGCCTACTATATAAATATCATACTTGGCTTAGATTACACTTCCTTTAGTCTTCGGAGTGGAGATATTTATTTTCAGAAAGCCTGGAATATTGTGAACAATGCTCCTGATGCAAAAGATATTTCGGGTTGGAAATCTTTTGATGGTCTTCGAAACCGTTATTGGTTAGCTGAAAATTTAAATAATAATCGCTTTACTTTATTTCATGATGCCTTGTATGCTTATTATAGAACGGGTATTGATGTTTTGTTTGAGAACGAAGAAGCAGCACGCAATGGAATGCTGAATGCGCTCAGTTACCTTAACACGGTCAACACGGAAAATCTGAATTCTATGATTGTTCCTGTTTTCTTTCAGGGGAAGGGCAATGAATTACTAAAGATCTTCAGTAAAGGAAATGGGGAGCAAAAAGCTAGAGCCAAGGAATTGCTTTCCAAACTCGATATTACCAATTTACCACTTTATCGTACATTATGAGAAGCCACTTGGCTGCCATGATTATTTTAGTGGCCACTTGCGGCTGTCAAAGCCGACAAGCTATTCCCTCCGATATACTCAGTGCCGACAAAATGGAGGAGGTGCTTTTCGATATGCTTCGAAGTGGCCACATGGTCAATAATTTTATTCTTAGTAAGGATTCAAGTATTAATAAAGAGCAGGTCCAAATTGAGTGGCTAAACAAAGTCCTGACTTTCCATGCGGTATCTGAGCAGCAGTTCAAAAAAAGTTTTTCATATTATCAACAGCATCCTGAATTAATGGCAAAGGTGATGGACTCCATATCAAAAAAGGAGGAAGATCCACTGATCAAAATCAGGAAGCCGGGTAAGGCGCTTCTTCCTGAGTAAGTCCCTAATTTCGTTCTTATAATTACGTTATGAATAAAGTTGTTACCGGTCCTGATGAGGCCATTCACGACATAAAAGATGGAGATACCATTTTGCTGGGAGGTTTTGGACTATGTGGCATTCCAGAGAATTGTATTGCTTCCCTAGTGAAAAAAGGCGTTAAAGAGTTGACCTGTATATCCAATAATGCAGGAGTGGATGATTTTGGAATCGGCTTGTTGCTACAGCGCAAGCAAGTGCGTAAGATGATTTCCTCCTACGTGGGTGAGAATGCTGAGTTTGAGCGCCAAATGTTAAGTGGAGAATTATTGGTGGATCTAATTCCTCAAGGAACACTCGCCACTCGATGCCTGGCTGCTGGGTATGGGATGCCTGCTATCTATACACCGGCTGGAGTTGGTACAGAGGTGGCAGTAGGAAAGGAGGTCCGAAACTTTAATGGCAAGGATTATTTGATGGAATATGCATTTGATGCAGACTTTGCAATTGTAAAGGCTTGGAAAGGGGATACGATGGGTAATTTAATTTTTCATGCAACAGCAAGAAACTTTAATCCACTGATGGCGATGGCTGGAAAAACTACAATTGCAGAAGTGGAGGAGTTAGTACCTGCCGGAAGTTTGGATCCAGATGCCGTACATACGCCAGGTATTTATGTACATCGAATTTTTGAGGGAAAGAATTATGAAAAACGTATTGAGCAGCGAACTATTAGTCATGCTTGATTAACAATATTTATATGCCATTATCAAAAGAACAAATTGCTCAACGTATTGCCCGTGAGTTAAAGCATGGATACTATGTAAATCTGGGTATTGGAATTCCTACCCTGGTCGCAAATTATATTCCTTCAGGTGTAGATGTAGTGCTTCAAAGTGAAAACGGTCTGTTGGGAATGGGGCCTTTTCCCACAGCTGATCAAGTTGATGCTGATTTGATTAATGCTGGCAAGCAAACTATCACAACGGTTAAGGGGTCAGTTTTTTTTGACTCGGCTGTCAGCTTTGGAATGATTAGGGCTGGGAAGGTTAATCTAACGGTGTTAGGGGCCATGGAGGTGAGTGACCAGGGCGATATTGCAAATTGGAAAATACCCGGGAAAATGGTCAAGGGAATGGGTGGTGCAATGGACTTAGTTGCGAGTGCTCGCAACATTATCGTAGCCATGATGCATACCAATCCCAAGGGCGAATCCAAATTGCTTCCTCGCTGCGATCTTCCCCTTACTGGTGTGCGATGCGTCAAAAAAGTAGTAACTGACCTGGCGGTATTAGAAATTACACCAGATGGTTTTCTTTTATGCGAGCGTGCTCCAGGAATATCCGTTGAGGAAATTCAAGCCAAGACAGCAGGCAGGCTGGTAGTGCCAGCACATGTGCCAGAGATTGTATTCTAAAGTGAAACAATCCCATTTCGAATAGCTACCATCGCCAGTCCTACACGACTCTTTACATCCAGTTTGATAAATAATTGATCCCGGATTGAATCTACTGTCCTTGGGTTTAATTTCATTCGTTTTGCTACTTCCTTATAAGTCATATCAGAGCAGGCTAATTGCAAAAAGAAGACCTCCTCATCATTTAAGAGTGATTTCTGTAACCGTTTTGTTCCTGCCTCTTTGCTATTGACCATATTGACTAGCTTGGTGGTTGTATGATTGGAGAAATACTGACCCTCAGTGGCAATAGTCATGATTGCCGCGCGTAAGTCAGATGGACTAGCTGACTTATGTAAAATACCTTTTACGCCAAGCTGAAGCAATTGGATCAGTGTCAGCTCAGAATCGTACATGGTAAGCATCAAAACTTTGATAGAAGGTCGGTTTTTCTTCAACCATTGAGCAGTCTCCATTCCATTCATTTCTTTCATGTTCAAATCTAGTAGCACCAGATCCGGCTCAGGATTTGTTTCCAACGCATGGATTAGCTCTTTGCCATGGCTACATTGGTCTACTACTTTGAAGTTTTCAAATTCATTAATACGCGCGGCTAATGCATTGCGCAGCATAACGTGGTCGTCAACAAGGATAATTCGTATCATAGATTGGTTTTTAAGCAGGGAATTTGAAGAGTAAGGCAACTGCCTAGGTTGGGGGTGCTTTCTATTTTTAATTTTCCGTGAAGGGAGGCTGCTCTAAAATTCATATTACGAAGGCCTGCCGATGTAAAGTGATCTGTTGTTTGATCAAAACCTTTACCGTTATCCATAACCTTAATATTTAATTCCTGTTCTAAAAAATTCAACTCTACCTCCACCTTACTGGCTTTAGCATGCTTTAATACATTATTTAAGGCCTCTTGAATAATTCTGTAAATAATTAGTTCCATTTCATCACACAGGTATTGCTGTTTCCCTTTTATCGAAAGCGAAGTTTGGATGCCACATGCATTACGTAATCTTTCTAATTGTTTCTCAAGTGCGGCGCGTAACCCTATCGATAGGATTAGTTCACCATTGAGAGAACGTGACAGTTGGTGTATTTCATGCAGTGTTTCTTCTAGTAGCTCAATCGTATCACTTATTTTTAACTCTGGATTATCTTTATCAATTCGCTGAAGATTTAAGATTGAGAGTAAGATTGTCTGGCAGGCATTATCATGTAATTCCGAGGAAATTTGCTGATAGGATTCCTCTTGAATTGCAATCTGCCAACTGGGCCAAATTCTTTTTTTGTTTTTACTACGTGTTTTCATGCGATAAAACTAAAATTCAATTTGCCAAATTTTAAATTTTAGGCATCCGTATTTTTACTGAAAACTCCCAGTATTTTCCGCAATTTTATGAGGTATAAATTGTGATTAACTTTTACTTAATTGTCTAAACCATTCTTTAAGTAATTTGTTTTCAATGTATAATGCAAGCAATTTCTATTTTTTGGTTTAGAAGGGATTTGCGAATTGAGGATAATAGAGGTTTTCACGAGGCGCTACGTAGCGGATCCAACGTGCAGCCAATTTTTATCTTCGATACCAATATTTTAAACGACTTAGAGGAAAATTCGGATCGTAGAGTTGAGTTTATTCACCAGGCTGTCTATAAGATTCATACTCAACTACAACAAGTAGGTGCTGGCCTTGATGTTAGAATGGGTGAACCCGTAAAAATATTTTCTGACCTTCTCAAGGAGTATCCGATAAATAGTGTTTTTGCTAATCATGATTATGAACCTTACGCATTGCAACGGGATGCTGCTGTCAAAACATTATTAGAAAGTCAAGGAGTTGTATTTCATACATTCAAGGATCAGGTCTTATTAGAGAAACAAGAGGTTGTTAAGGACGATGGGAAGCCTTATACTGTATTCACTCCCTATTCTCGCCGATGGAAAGCAACGCTTCAAAAAGAACATTTACATTCTTATCCCTCCGAAAAGTTGCTTCAGGCTTGCGCTTCTTATCAGGGGGCTGATTTCCCAACACTTGCTGCAATTGGTTTTTCGTCATTGGGTATTGCTTTTCCTTCCTCGGTTTGGCAAACTGATACAATCAAGCAGTATAAAGAAAGAAGAGACTTGCCCGCAATCAAGGGTACCACACAACTTGGGGTGCATCTTCGTTTTGGAACAATCAGTGTTCGTTCATTGGCTCGAGAAGCGGGTTCGCTTAATGAAACCTTTCTCAATGAATTAATTTGGCGTGATTTTTATCATATGATCTTGTGGCATTTTCCACATGTAGTTGGAAACTCATTTAAGCCTGCCTATGATGCAATTCAATGGCGAAATAACGCACATGAATTTCAAGCCTGGTGTGAGGGAATGACGGGTTATCCTATCGTGGATGCCGGAATGCGGGAATTGAATTCTACGGGTTATATGCATAATCGGGTTCGTATGATTGTGGCTTCTTTCCTGACCAAGCATTTATTGATAGACTGGCGATGGGGTGAAGCTTATTTTGCAAAAAAATTGCTTGATTTTGATCTGGCTGCTAATAATGGTGGTTGGCAATGGGCTGCTGGCTCAGGTTGTGATGCGGCCCCCTATTTCCGTGTATTTAATCCCTATTTACAAACACAAAAGTTTGATCCTGACTTACACTATATCCGTCGCTGGGTGCCAGAATTTGAGGAGTTGACATATGCTCGTCCTATCGTGGAACACGATTATGCTCGCAAGCGTTGTTTGGAAGTATATGCAAAAGCACTAAAGCCCGCTTGATATTTTCCCTAAACAAAAAGAGGAAACTGATTTTCTGTAGGAACTTGATCTTGTAGTTGTAAATATTTTTCGAAAAGAACCTGTATGGCCTGTCGCCCTTCTGCTCCTAAAGAGCGACTGTATTCATTCACATACAACATAATGTGCTTTCGCATGATATCTTCTTCCATCTCTTGCGCATGCATTTGAACAAAAGGGGAGAGTTGTGGATAATTTGTCCAGGAGTATGCAAGGCTATTGCGAATCCATTCTTCCAACTGTTTTTTTAAGGGCTGTTCAAATGAACGTTTTATAGCAATTCCTCCAAGTGGTGTTGGAACTTTGTAATGTTCTTCCCAAAAATTTCCAAGATCCATAATTTTAGATAACCCCTTTTTTTCATAGGTAAATCTGTTCTCATGAATCAGCACACCCAATAGCTGACTGTTTTGTAGTAATGCCTCCTCGATTGCGGAGAAAACAATAAATTCTTTTTGTGTAGCATTGGGAAATGCTAGTGAAAAAAGTAAATGAGCTGTTGTATTACTACCTGGTAGTAATACTTTACGGTGGTTTATATCAGGAACAGTTACTGAACTATTTTCTTTTGTTACCAGTAGAGGACCAACTCCTTTTCCAAGCGCACTACCTGAATCAAGTAATTGGTAGTGATTGCGGGCGCTAAAGAGTGCCGGAAAACTTAGTTTAGTGATATCTAATTTGCCCTCTATTGCCCATTGGTTTAATGTTTCAACATCTTCGAGGATTGGTTCAAATTGAATATCTCCGGTGTCTATCTTGCCATGCACCAGTGCATCAAAAATAAATGTGTCATTTGGGCAGGGTGAAAAACCAATCCGCAGTTTCATAATACTTGTAATAAATTCAATAAGGATTGGTTTAGTGACTGGATGGCCGCTGGCATGTTCCAATTTTTCTTATTTCGCTCTGCTATATAATTACTGGTGCTACGAAGTTGAATAAAGGGAATTCCTTCCTGGAGGGCAACATAATGTAGGGCTGCTCCTTCCATGGATTCAATGAGCGGATTAAATTGTTTTTTATAAAAGCGAACTTTTTGAGGTTGTGTGGTAATTTCATTAACAGAAATACCTGTCACTTTAGGAAGCCTAAGTTTTTTCAGTATTGAGTGGGGGTTTACCAGCCAACCTTTTTGGTAGGGGGGCTGGTTGGCTGGAACCAAGTCAAGATCAAAAAGTGTTTTCAAAGCATTTAACTCAACGACACTTTGATCAGCGATGGCCTCTTTCTTTATAATAAATACACGGCCTAATTTCATCGTTTTATCAAAACATCCTCCTACACCGGCTTGTATGATCAGATCAGGTCGTTTTAGCTGAATCTGTTTTTGTAAGGAATAGGAGGTGGCCAACAGGCCGATACCGGTAATTAGTACATCCAATTGAATGGAATTGGAGATCGGTATGTTTCCTTCTTTAAGTTTTTCTAAAAGGGGTCGAATCTCGATCGGTGTAGCGGCAATGACCAGACAATTCATGCTGTAAAATTAGCTGAATAAGGCTAACTTTACCATTCATCCTTCCTGCGCCCAATGCTGTCGGGAAGAAAAAAGTAAAGCATGGTTTACTTGACTAGGATTGAACATTTTAATGCGGCTCATCGTTTGTTTAATCCCAATTGGACACCGGAGAAGAACGAAGCGACCTTTGGTAAGTGTGCAAACAAGAATTGGCACGGTCATAATTTTGAGCTTTTTGTGACTATCAAGGGTAAGCCAGATCCCGATACCGGCTTTATTTTTGATGCTAAGAAGTTATCGGTAATAATTCGAGAGCGTGTTGTTGATAAACTAGATCATCGTAATCTGAATTTGGATGTTGATTTCATGAAAGACAAGTTGTGCTCGATTGAAAATCTAGTGGTGGGTATTTGGAAAGAGTTAGAGCCGGCTTTACCTGAACAAGTAAAGTTGCATTATATCAAGTTGGTGGAGACCCCTCGTATTTACGTTGAATATTATGGCGAATAAAGTTGCTGTATATCGAAAAGAACATTTTAATGCCGCGCATCGCTTGGCTAATCCGTCTTGGACTGATGCTGAAAATGCACGCGTGTTTGGCAAGTGTGCATTGCCTCATTATCATGGCCATAACTATGAATTGATAGTTAAGGTGACTGGCATTCCAGATCCTACAACGGGTTATGTAATTGATATGAAAGTATTAAGTGATCTTATTCAGCGTGAGATTGTGGAACGCTTTGATCATCGTAATCTCAATTTGGATACGGTAGAGTTTGCTAATCTCAATCCTACAGCGGAACATATTGCTATTGTTATTCATGACTTATTGCGACCGCACTTGGACAAGTCATTGGACTTGCAGGTTCGTCTCTATGAAACACCCCGGAACTTTGTAGATTATCCCGCTTAATTTATATCCTATGGCCTATAAAAAAACTGAGCAGTACGACGAGAAAGCCACCTTGGCACTCACAAAAAATTATAAAGAGGCTATTGCCTTATTGGGAGAGGATCCCGAGCGGGAGGGGATATTGAAAACGCCTGAGCGTGTGGCCAAGGCAATGCAGTATTTAACACAGGGCTATCATCTGGATGCACATGCTATTCTAAATTCCGCAAAATTTCACGAAGATGTGAGTGAGATGATTGTTGTGAAAGATATTGAAGTGTACAGTATGTGTGAGCATCATATGCTTCCCTTCTTTGGAAAGGCGCATGTGGCCTATATCCCCAATGGCTGGATTACTGGATTAAGTAAAGTGGCTCGTGTAGTGGATGTGTTTGCCAGACGTATGCAAGTGCAAGAGCGATTGACCATTCAAATTAAGGACGCTATCAAAGACACCCTCAATCCATTGGGTGTGGCCGTGGTGATAGAAGCACGGCATTTATGTATGATGATGCGCGGCGTTCAGAAACAAAATTCTGTTACCACTACTTCCGCTTTTGATGGAGAGTTTCACAAAAACTCTACACGTAGCGAGTTCATGCGTTTGATTGGTACAAGATTAAGCTGACCTACCCATTTATATTTATGAAACATGCTTATGTATTTCCCGGCCAGGGATCGCAATTTCCAGGAATGGGAAAAGCAATTGTTGAGCAATCGGAAGCTGCCAAAAAGTTGGTAGAACAAGCCAATACTCAGCTTGGTTTTGATTTGGCCTCAATTATGTTTTCGGGGACTGAGGAAGAGCTCCGTCGTACTGATGTAACACAGCCAGCTATTTTTTTACATTCTATGTTAGCGTATTCCACATTGAATAATCCCCAACCTTCTATGGTTGCTGGACATTCGTTAGGAGAATTTTCAGCTTTAGTGGCGGCTGGTGTACTTTCTTTTGCAGATGGTCTTCGTTTGGTGGCAGCGCGTGCTAACGCCATGCAAAAAGCATGTGAGTTAGAGCCGGGCACTATGGCGGCTGTATTAGGGTTGGAGGACCAAAAAGTTGAATCAGTTTGTGCTGGTATTGCTGAAATTGTTGTTCCTGCTAATTATAATTGTCCTGGGCAATTAGTGATCAGTGGTTCTGTAACGGGGATAGAGAAGGCTTGTGTTGCTTTGAAGGAAGCAGGAGCTAAACGGGCGCTGGTTTTGCCTGTTGGGGGTGCCTTTCATTCTCCCTTGATGAAGGCAGCTGAGGAAGAATTACAAGGGGCTATTCAATCTATTACATTCAACGCTCCTTCATGTCCTGTATATCAAAATGTAGTGGCGATGCCTGTAACCGATCCTGCTACAATCAAGCAAAACTTAATCAATCAGTTGACGGGTCCTGTTAAATGGACTCAAAGTGTGCAAGCTATGTTAGCGGATGGCGCTACAGAATTTACTGAGGTGGGTCCTGGTAAAGTATTACAGGGGCTGATCCAAAAAATTCAGAAAGAGGTGTTGGTAAATGGTGTTTCTTAAGGATTGATCTTAGGGAGCAACCTTTATTTCAATGGCACCATTGATCCATTCAGGATCCAGTGTTGCATTATATTTTTTATAGAAACCAATGGCAGGCTCATTCCACTCCAAGACCTGCCATACTACACGAACTAATTTTCTTTCTTTTGCTTCTTCTAAAATTCTCTCGAATAATTGAGCGCCAATTCCTTTTCCTCTCATTTTTTCGGTGACTAAAATATCTTCCAGATATAAGCATTGTCCTTTCCAGGTTGAATACCGGATATAGTATAAGGCAAAGCCGTGAATTACTTTCTCTTCTTCTGCAACAAAGGCCCACCAAACAGGTTGTGTTCCAAATCCACTTTCCGTAAAATGCTGTAGTGATACAGTAACCTCTTGTGGGGCTTTTTCATAGACAGCTAGTTCTTGAATCAATTCCAACAAACGTGGACAGTCAGCAGCCGTTGCACGACGAATGGTAATCGACATATTGGATTTATTGTAAGGCTTGTTCAAGATCAGCAATAATATCGTCTACTGTTTCAATTCCTACGTGCATTCTAATTAATCCCTCTGTGATACCATATTTTTCTTTTTCTTCTTTGGGTACACTAAAATGAGTCATCGATGCAGGATGGGATAGAAGGGTGTCACAGGTTCCCAATGAAACAGCACGGGTACATAGATTTAATTTGTTCATAAAATTGATTCCCCCTTGCAATCCTCCTTTCACTTCAAAGGAAAGTAAAGCGCCGGCGTGTCGCATTTGTTTAGCAGCTACTGCAAAATCAGGATGTTGGGGAAGACCTGTATAATTTACTTTCGCCACGTTCTTATGATCTGACAGAAATTTTGCTACACGCTCTCCGTTGGTACAATGACGATCCATCCTTACCTCCAGCGTTTTCATCCCTTGTACTAATAAAAAGGCATCAAACGCATTGGAGTTAGCGCCTGTAGTTTTATGAAATTTAAAAATAGGGCCTCGCATTCTTTCAATATCTACTCCCACTAATGCTCCGCCTATGGCAGTTCCATGCCCATTTAGAAATTTTGTTGTCGAGTGAACAATAAAATCAGCACCTAGTGCAAAGGGTTGTTGCAAGTAAGGGGTTGCAAACGTGTTATCACAAGCAACCATGCAATTGTATTTTTTTGCCAATGCACTTAGGGCAGCAATATCTACACATTGGATGGTGGGGTTAGCAGGAGTTTCCAGATAAACCATTTTGATTTGCTTATCTGCTCGTAAAGCTTCTTCTGCTTTTTCCAAGTCTCTCAGATCTACAATAGTGGCACTCACTCCAAAGCGGGGTAGAATGCGGTGCACGAGTTCGTCCGTACCACCATACAATGAAAAATGAGAAAGTATCTTATCTCCTTGACTGAGTGTACTCATCATCAGTGTAGTGATGGCAGCCATTCCAGAAGAATGAAGTATGGCGGTTGCTTCTTTTCCAGTGCCAAAGGTCTCCAGCGCTGCAATTTTTTGCTCCGCTTCCGTGATGGTAGGATTTCCCCAACGTCCATAGATGTAACCTTCTTCTTGGCCGGTAAATCGACGCATTCCTTGCTCAGCAGAGTCAAAAATATAAGTACTGCTGGCATATAGAGGAGTCAGATGTGCAAAGGATGGATCTTTTTTATGACCTCCATGTACTGCAACAGAGCCCCATCCGGATAGTTTTTGATTTTTCATAGACAAGCGTTGATTAACAAGTTACGTTATTTAGTATCGTAGGCCCACTTTACCCAAATAGCACCCCAGGTAAATCCTCCTCCAAATGCGGCAAGGATAATATTGTCACCTTTTTTTAGTTGTTTCTCCCACTCCCATAAGCAGAGCGGAATGGTAGCGGCTGTGGTATTGCCAAATCGTTCAATATTGATCATCACTTTTTCAGTCCCCAGCCCCATACGATTTGCTGTCGCATCAATGATGCGCAGATTAGCTTGATGGGGCACCAACCAGGAAATATCTTCTGCTTTCAAGTTGTTCTTCTCCATGAGTTCGGCACTTACATCGGCCATTCCTTTCACTGCAAATTTGAAAACCGCTTGTCCTTCCTGGTAGGCATAGTGCTCACGATTTGCAACTGTTTCCGCGCTGGCAGGTTTTAGTGATCCACCTGCTTTCATATGAAGATACTGGCTGCCACTTCCATCGGTTCGTAGGATGGAATCCATTACTCCAATAATTTCTGTTGTGGGTTCCAATAAAACTGCTCCTGCACCATCACCAAAAATGATACAAGTTGCACGATCTGTATAATCAACAATAGCACTCATTTTATCAGCTCCGCAGACAACTACTTTTTTATGACGACCACTTTCTATTAATGCCGCACCCTGTGCTAAAGCAAATAAAAATCCAGAGCAAGCAGCGGACAAATCATAGCCCCATGCGTTAGTTGCGCCCAGTTTATGACAAACTAAATTGGCTGTGGAAGGGAAAACCATATCCGGGGTTACTGTTCCTACAATCAAACAGTCGATTTCTGTAGGATCAATACCTCTTTTTTTACAAAGCTCTTGAACGGCTGGCACGATCATATCCGAGGTAGCCTTTCCGGGTTCTTTAAGAATCCTTCGCTCATTGATGCCGGTGCGAGTACGAATCCATTCGTCATTGGTCTCGACCAATTTTTCTAGGTCCTGATTGGTTAATTTGTCGGGTGGAACATAGCCCCCAACAGCGGTAATTGCCGCATGGATTTTTGTGCTCATTCTGCAGGGTTAAAAAGTGGCCAAAATTAAGGTAAACCCCGAGTCGCTCCTTAACTTGCGTTATGATCAGTTTCCTGCGAGGCCACTTTATTGAAAAAACTCCCACCCACGTTTGGATCGATGTTAATGGGGTTGGATATGAGGTTCATATCAGCTTGAACACCTATTCAAAAATTCAACAAAAAGAAGAGGGGCTTCTTTATACTATTTTACTAATTCGGGAGGATGCGCATTTGTTATACGGATTTGGCGATCTCTCAGAAAGAGATCTATTTCAACAACTTATAAGTGTTTCCGGGGTAGGTGCCAGCACGGCTCGGGTGATGCTTTCTTACTTAAAGCCGGAGGAATTGATTCAAGCCATTGTACAAGGTAATGTCAAGGGATTGGAATCCATCAAGGGGATAGGCAAAAAAACTGCTGAAAGGTTGGTGCTGGAACTCAAGGATAAGTTGTCAAAAATTGCCCCCGTTTCAAATAATTCACCCCTGATACACAATAGTTTGCAACAGGATGCGTTAAATGCATTGACCGCATTGGGCATCCCTAAACAGGCTGCTTCAATGGCGATCGAAAAAACGCTAAAAGCGAATCCCGAGATGGGCGTGGAAGATCTGGTAAAAATGGCTCTTCGCTCCCTCTGAATCGCCCAAACTAACCTGACGAGAAAGATTGAATCGCGTTGTTGCAAATATGGGACGGCAATTCTTGCCGATGGTCCTTTCCTTGATGTCATTTTCCGCTAGCGGAGCAGGATCCTTTTATTCTCAACCCGATACTATACGATTCCCTATTTCAGATCGATATGGAAATTACTATTCTACTCGTCGCACTCATTCCTTCGATTTACGCGACACTGGATTTATTCGTAGAAGGGTTGAGTACGATCCACGTACTCGTCAGTATACCGTAAGTGAGCGGGTGGGGAATCGTGACTATCGATCCCCTGCTACTTTTTCAATGAATGAATTCCTTCGTTTACAAGCAAGGCAGGATGAGAATGAATATTTCCGAAGAAGGGCTTCGATGTTGACCGCCATGAATCGTAAGTCAAAGGGACCTCAATTCCGAGTGAATAATGATTGGTTCAACCGAATCATGGGAGTAGGTCCTGATGGAAAAGTTCGAATTGAAGTGAAGCCTGCCGGGTATGTAGATTTTTTAGCAGGGTATCAAGGACAAAATATCAAGAATCCTACGTTGCCCGAACGTGCCAGAAGAAACGGTGGATTTGATTTTAATATGAACTCCCAATTGCAGATGGATGCGCAAATTGGAGAAAAACTAAAGCTGCCAATCAACTATAACACATTAGCCAATTTCAATTTTGATAATCAATTGAAGCTGGACTTCAAAGGGAAGGATGATGATATTGTAAAGCAATTTGAAGCTGGTAATACCAGTTTTGCCTCAAAAGGTACTTTGATACCCGGTGCTCAATCACTTTTTGGAGTAAAGACGCAATTACAATTTGGAAAACTATTTGTGACTACTGTTTTGGCTAACCAACGTTCGCAGCGACAGACAATGGGCGTGCAAGGCGGTACCACAGCACAGCGGTTTAGTTTAAAGGCGGATGAGTACGACGAGAATCGACACTTTTTAATGGCGCAGTATTTCCGTTCCAACTACAATACGGCCATGAAGAAATTACCAGTAGTTAATTCAAAGGTTCAAATTTTGAGAATGGAAGTGTGGGTAACCAATCGAAATGGTACCACTACAGATACCCGTGATGTAATCGCTTTTATGGATTTGGGTGAACGAAGTCCATATAGTTCCATTCTCTCAGCAAGTGGAAATGAACTTCCTCGAAATGACGCGAATAACTTATACGGTTTACTGACAGGAAACCCCACTTATCGCAACTCCTCACAAGCACAAAGTGCACTCACTAATTTAGGGCTGACTCCAGTGCAGGATTTTGAAAAAACATTTGCCCGAAAATTACAACCTACTGAGTATTACTTTAATCCACAGATTGGATTTGTGTCACTGAATCAACCGCTCCAACCCGATGAAGTGCTGGGTGTAGCCTTCCAATATACCTATAACGGCAGAGTGTATCAGGTGGGTGAATTTTCACAAGATGTACCTCCTGATACTACGGGGAATGCGCAACGTGTGCTTTTCTTGAAATTATTGAAAGCTACATCTCAACGTACGCAACTGCCTATATGGGATTTGATGATGAAGAATGTTTACTCCGTGGGATTTGGTCAATTGGAGCGACAGGATTTTATGTTGGATCTATTGTATGAGGAACCAAGTTTGGGGGAGAAGCGATATTTACCGCCCACAGATGTGGTAGACCCCTACAAGGGTATGCCCATCATCTCTCAGGTAAATTTGGATCGGCTGAATAATCAGAATGATCCGCAACCCGACGGAATTTTTGACTTTATTGAAGGATTCACAGTCATCTCTTCACAAAGCCGAATTATTTTTCCTGTGCTTGAACCTTTTGGACACGATCTGGATTATCTGTACAGAGATCAAGCCACGAGAAATAAATATTTGTATTACCCTTTGTATGATACCATCAAGGCCATTGCACAGACCTATGCAAATCTGAATCGGTTTAAAATATTTGGTAGGTCACGCTCTGCAGGATTTGGTGCAGGTGCAAATAGCCCTGGAGGAATGCCTGGGCAGGGCGGTACAAGTGAGTATCAGTTGGGTTACAATATACCAAGGGGATCTGTAACTGTTACAGCGGGTGGGCAGCAGCTGATTGAAAATGTTGATTACGAAATCAATTATGATTTAGGAACCTTGCGTGTAGTCAATCAGGCCATTATTAACTCAGGTGTTCCGGTTAACATCAATTACGAAAACAACCAGGCATTTGGATTTCAGCAACGAAATTTTCTGGGTGTCCGTTTGGATTATTTAGCTAGTAAACGCTTATCATTGGGAGGTACAATTGTAAGACTGGGAGAGCGTCCTTTCTTTATCAAACAATCTTATGGTGAGGATCCGATTAGAAATACCATGTATGGTTTGGACCTTGATTATCGGAATGATCTTCCTCGATTAACAAAATTATTGGACCGTCTACCTTTTTATTCAACCAAAGCTGTCTCTAGCATAACTACTTATGCTGAAGCAGCCGTGTTGCAACCGGGACATGCTAAACAAATTAATGGTACTAATTACGACGGCTCTCGCCAAAATACAGGGCAAGTGTATGTAGATGATTTTGAAGGAGCACGTGCTGCTATTGATTTACGTTTTCCTTTACTCAGTTGGACCTTAGCTTCTGTGCCGCAGGGAAATGGATTGTTTCCAGAGTCCTCCCTTAGTAACGATCTACGTAGTGGTCGTAACCGAGGAAAGTTGGCCTGGTATAATATCGAACCTGTTTTGCAGGAAAGACGAAATGCCAATAATCCAATTGATGATTTAAACGAACTTTCAGATCCACGAGTAAGACAAGTACTACAACGTGAAATATTCCCGCGACGTAGCACTCAATTTGGTGAGGGGTTGTTAACCACATTCGATATGGCCTTTTATCCGAAAGATAAAGGTCCTTATAATTACGAGACTGATCCAAACCGAATGGATGCAAATGGGCGATTGAGAAATCCTCGTAATGCTTGGGGTGGGTTGATGCGTAATATCGACCAAACTGATTTTGAAACAGGAAATATTGAGTTCATTGAGTTTTGGTTACAGGATCCTTATTTGAATAATTCCACCAACCCATTTGGTGGGCAACTTTATTTTAATCTGGGTAATATTTCAGAGGATGTATTGAGAGATGGTAAACGTCAATACGAAAATGGTCTGGCTACTCCTACTAATAATGCAAGGGAAGATAGCTCAACAGTTTGGGGTAAGGTGCCCTCCATTCCCCTACAGGTAACTAACGCATTCAGTAATACAGCCGCAGATCGCCAATATCAGGATGTTGGTTTTGATGGTTTAACAGATGAAGAGGAGCAATTTAAATTCAATGACTATTTGGCGTTATTACGAACCAATTTTGGAAGTAGTTCTCTGGTGTATCAACGTGCGTTGCTGGATCCATCGGGAGATAATTTTAAACCCTACCGCGATCAGCAATTTGATCAAGAGAACGCAGGGATACTCCGCCGCTATAAGAATATCAATAATCCGCATGGTAATTCTCCAATTGCAGGGAATAACACACAATTTGTCACAGCCTTCACTCAATATCCTGATGCGGAAGAGTTGAATCGAGATAATACCATGAATGAGTCCGAGGAGTATTTTCAATATCGTGTGGATATTCTTCCTAACATGGGAGTCGGAACTAATTTTATAACCGATATCCGAACCCCTACGGTAACGCTGGCCAATGGACAAACCCGATCCGAGCGTTGGTATTTATTCCGAATACCTGTGGAGCAGTTTCAACAGAAAGTGGGGAATATTCCAGATTTCAAATCCATTCGTTTTATAAGAATGTTCATGACTGGGTTTCAAGATTCAGTTGTACTTCGTTTTGGAAAACTTGAATTAATCAGGAATCAATGGAGACGATTCCGTAATCAGGTTGATACTACAGGTAATTATACCAACTTGCCCATCCCTGACTATGCAACGGTTAATATTCTTTCTGTGAATGTGGAGGAGAACGATCAGCGTCAACCGATCGTTTATCGCATCCCGCCGGGGATAGAGCGTCAGCAACAGCTGAGTAACAATAATGTGCCGTTGTTGATGAATGAACAGTCGCTGAGTATGCAAGTTTGCGGCTTACCGCAGCTTGAAGCTCGTGGCGTGTTCAAGACTATGAACATGGATATGCGGCAATATGGCAAACTTGAGATGTTTATTCACGCGGAATCTGTAGTTGGTGCTGAGCCAATTCGTCCTGGAGATATCAATGCTGTGATTCGAATCGGTAATGATTTCAATGGGAATTACTACGAAGTTAAAATTCCCTTGAAGCGAACAGAATTTGGTGAACGCGATAGTGCTCGTATATGGCCATTGGAAAATAATCTGGATCTCTCGCTCCAGGATCTGATGGAACTGAAGATTCGAAGAAATAGAGCAGGTATACCGCCATCCCGTTATTATAGGGAGGTATTGCCGAATGGTAGGAGTTACGCTATCATGGGTAATCCTAATCTTGGTGAAGTGAGAGGAATATTATTAGGGGTAGAGAACGCATTGCAAGAAGCGCTTTGTGCTGAAGTGTGGTTTAATGAACTTCGTCTGCAACAACTTGATGAAAAAGGGGGCTGGGCTGCTTTGGCAAGAACAGATATTAAGCTTGCTGATTTAGGTACACTATCCTTATCTGGTTCGGCGCGATCACGAGGCTTCGGGACATTGGAGCAGCGGGTAAATGAACGAAGTAGAGAGGATTTATATATGGCTGATGCATCTCTTACGCTGGAGGCGGGAAAATTACTTCCCAAACAGTGGGGGATACAAATTCCTTTGTATGCAAGTATTAGTCAGCGTAGCAGTACACCCGAATATGATCCTTATGATCTTGACATCGATTTGAAGCAAAAAATTAGAGAGGCCGCCTCGGATAAAAGAGACTCAATCCGAAACGATGCACAAGATGTGACTACAATTAAAACGGTAAATCTTACTAATGTAAAAAAGATGAGGCCTGATGGTAAGAAAGTGTTACCATGGGATGTTAGTAATCTTGATTTTTCATATTCCTATATACAAACACTTTCGCATAATCCGTTAATTGAGCAAGATGAGTTGCGAAGAACGCGCGGGGTAATTGGGTATACCTATGCCCCCATTTCAAAGTCAGTAGAACCCTTCAAGCGGTTTATTCGTTCTAATTCCAAGTGGTTGTCTTTGATTCGGGATTTTAATTTTAATTATGCTCCTTCGCAGGTATCGGTACGAGCCGATGTGTTCCGTCAATTTGGAGCTACACGTCCTCGCAATGTAGGAGGCGGGCCTTATAAAATTCCGGAGACTTATAATAAGTATTTCACCTTTGACAGGTATTATGTGATGCAATGGAATTTGACCCGCTCACTCGCCATGGATTTTTCTGCCACGAACAACGCGCGTATTGATGAGCCCCCAGGCCGAATCGATAATAACATTAAAAAAGATTCTATTCGTTCTAATTTTTTCCGTGGGGGACGAACGATCAATTATCAGCAGGACTTTACACTCAATTACAATGTGCCGACAAATAAAATTCCATTATTGGACTGGACTTCTTTGCGGGCTGGATATAATTCAAAATATAATTGGCTGGCCGCTTCATTATTAGCGAGAGAATTAGGCAATAAGCTTTCTAATACACAGACTCGTACGCTCAATGGGGAACTCAAATGGGAAGATCTGTATAATAAGAACAAAACGATTCGTGCTTTACAGAACGGCATGGGCGCTTCGCGTACGGCTGCAACAACACGTCGTAATATCGCGGCTGAATCCAAAAAGGATAAAGTACGCCCGCGCACAACAAGAAACAGGGGGAACGCCGATCAACGAACTCCCGCACCTGATGCATTTGGACAACGTTCCAGATCTAATTCTGATACTACTCGTGATAACACCTATGTGGATGGGCGGCAAAAGGAGAAAGATGTAGCTGCGCCATCAGCCTTTGCTCCAACCACCTTGCGTTATCGCTATGATACCATTCGTGCAAAAGATGGTACTATCAGCAAGATTAAAAAACGTAAAATCAAAAAAATAAAAGAACCTACCATCAAATTACCAAAGGGACCTCGTGAGATTGGAGGGTTTGCTGGTGTGGCTTTGAATTTTGCCACCGCTTTGAAGCGTACAGCAATTCAGTATACGGAAGATTTCGGTACCACTTTGCCTGGCTATATGGATAGTACTCAATTAATGGGACTTAATCTAAGAAGTACACAGCCTGGCTTCGGTTATCTTTTCGGATACCAACCAGACACCAACTGGATTAATCGTTTTGGACAAAAGGGTTTATTATCAAGAGATTCACTGGTAAGTGCTATGATTCAACAGCGGTATAACCAACGACTTTCAATCACCGCGCAGGTTAGTCCTTTTAAGGATTTCAATATTGATCTGAGTCTTGACAAAACATTTGATAAACAATATAGCGAGTTGTATAAGGATACTACAGGTATAGCTGGTCTTGCTCGTTTAAACCCCTATGCCTTGGGCAGTTTTAGTATCAGCTATATTTCGTATCAAACCTTATTTACTTCTTTTGATCCCAATGTGGTTTCCTCAACATTTAAGCAGTTTGAATCGAACAGAAAAACATTATCAAACAAATTGGGTACAGTCAATCCTTATCAGGCAGGTGGTCTTGATCCTGATGGGTATTACAAGGGATACGGTCGTTATGCTCAGGATGTAGTTATTCCATCCTTTATCGCCGCATACACAAATAAAGATCCTGCCTCCATTAAATTATTCGACAATACTAATCCCAATATTCGTCACAATCCATTCCGTGCGCTGGTTCCAAAACCAAACTGGACCTTGACCTATAATGGGCTCTCTCGTTTACCGGGGCTTGATAAAATATTTACCAATTTTTCTATCCGTCATGGGTATAAGAGTACCTTCTCAATGAATAGTTTTAATACGGCTTTATTATTTACGGATCCGTTACGCGTGGGTTATCCCTCTTTCCGTGATACACTTACGGGGAATTTTATTCCCTATTTCTTGATACCCAATATTACCATTCAAGAGGCATTTGAGCCATTGATCGAAGTGGATATGACTTTTACCAACCAGCTGCAAACGCGATTTGAAATACGTAAGAGCAGACAGTTGAGTCTTAGTTTAATTGATTACCAGTTGGCAGAGAATAGATCTACTGAGGTGACGTTCGGATTGAACTGGCGTAAAAAGGGAATGCCTTTGATCAAGAATATTAGGATTGGCAAAAACGGAATGAAGTTAGATAACGATGTAACCTTGCGTGTTGATTTTAGTTTACGTGATGATGCTACCGCTAATTCAAAATTGGATCAGGGAACTGCCTTTGGTACAGGAGGTCAGCGGGTCATTCGTTTTGCTCCTTCTATTGATTATGTGTTGAATAATAAAGTCAGCATGAAACTTTACTTTGAGCAAAACAGAAATATTCCTAAGATCAGTAGTGCGTTCCCTATTACTAACACAAGGGCTGGACTGCAAGTCCGAGTTTCATTAGCGCAATAATATCTGATTCTATTTTCGCTGAATATAAACCGAGTCCGCTTGTTGCAGACAAGTAAGCGTTAAGTCGTTGATACAAACATGAGCGGGCAGCGTTGTCGTATAATAGATCACTTCTGCAACATCTTCTGGCGTCAACGGTTTCATCCCATTATAAACGCTGGCTGCAGTTTCCTGATCGCCCTTGAAACGTACCAGTGAAAATTCAGTCTCCGCAGCACCTGGATTAATGGCAGTTACTTTAATACCATGCCTTAATAGATCGATCCGCATAGACTGGTTTAGTGCATCCACAGCATATTTTGTAGCACAATAGGCATTTCCCTTCTCATAAACCACTCTCCCTGCCGTAGAACCTATATTAATGATATGTCCTTTTTTACGATTTGCCATTCCTTTTGAAACCGCCTGTGATACATAGAGGAATCCCTTGATATTGGTATCAATCATTTCATTCCAATCATCCAGCTTTGCCTCTTCAAAATAATCTCTACCTGCTGCAAGCCCGGCATTATTGATTAGTATCTCAATTTGCTGCCAGTTTTCAGGTAGTCTGTGAATACCGGTTGTGATGGCGTCCTGATTACGCACATCAATGGGTAATAGAAAAGATTCTGTACCAAAGGAATCCTTTAGCTCATCAGCTAGCTTCTCAAGTCTGTCTTTTCTTCTTCCATTTAAAATTAGCCGATGACCTTTTTCAGCAAAAAGTGTTGCACAAGATCTTCCAAAGCCAGAAGTTGCTCCTGTAATTAAAACAATTGATGACATACTGTAAAGGTAGGATAAGAAGCTACTTGTTTACCGAATGAGGGTAATCAAGCCTTTTGCAAAATAAGGCTGGTCTAAATAATCAACAGCACTGACGGTCCATACAAAAACATGTGTTCCTTGTAGCTGCCCGTTAACTTTTCCATCCCATGAGGCTCCCTCTTGTTTAGTTTCATACACCAGTTGGCCCCAGCGATTGAAAATTCGAAAATATTTTAACTCTTTGATGCCTGCCATAATGGGGCGGATTACATCATTTTTACCATCACTATTGGGTGTAAATGCTGTAGGAACAAAAACACTGGGCGCTGTTTGAAAAACGCGTACAATCAGGTAAGCTGTATCTGCGCAATTGGCTAAGTCACGTGTAATCATTTGATATCTGATCTGATTGGTACCGGTTGTATAGCGGGCGATGGGATTTGGAATATTGATGGAAGACAAACCTGTTCCGGGGCTCCAGGTATATGTTAATCCACCGCTAGCGCTCAACTGAAGTGGTTGTCCCACTACTACGGAGGTGTCTCTTCCTGCAAAAGCAACTACTTCAGGTAGTACCGTTATTACTACTGTATCTAATCCAGGTTTTGGGCATCCTCGTGTATCAAATACTGCGAGTATGTATTGTTGCGTAACAGGGGGACGAGCCACAGGAGACAAACTCGAAGGGTTATTTAAATATTGTGAGGGCCGCCAAACAAAACTACTTCCATTGCTGATGCCTCGAAGTTGCGCAGTACTATTAAAGCATATGATGGTATCAGGGGAAACCCGGGCAATCGGGTAAGGTACTGTTCGAACTACAATTTGTTTGGTTTCATTGCAACTTCCAATCACTCCTGTAACTTGATAAGTGGTGGTAGTATTTGTCACAGCTAGGGGAGACTGAATGGTAGCATTATCCAAATTACCCGCTGGGGTCCAATTGTATTGTAGTCCATTGGAAGCGATACGAAGTCGAATGGTATCCCCTTGGCAAATGGTAGTATCACTCATCGGATTTATAAATACACCCGTAGTTACATTCACTTTAACTGAATCTTGATTTACACATCCACTATTTTCAAGATTTACGTAATACCAGGTTGTGCTCATCGGAAATACCGTAGGGCTTGATGTATTACTATTCAACATGGAAGCAGTGGGACTCCAACTAAAATTTCCAATTCCATTTGCGTTCAACCGAACAGAATCGTATTGGCAAATCAGCGTGTCTGTGAAGCCCATAGTAATGAGCGGTTTATCCAGAATATTAATTGTTTGCTGTATGGTATCCCTACATCCTTTGCTAGATTGAACTATTAATGTTACAGTAGCCGGACCTGGACCTGGGTAATTGTATTGGGGATTGCGAATTCGTGAAGTGTCAGCCAACGTTGAGTTATCGCCAAAGTTCCAATGCCAGTAATCTAATGTTCCGTATGTTACGCGAGTAGTATCGGTGAACTGATAAGGTGTTAACACGCAAATACCGTTTGTAGTAAAACCTGGATAAAACCCTGGCCATACTCGTACAACTGTGGTGGAACTATCAGAACAGATGCCTTGCAGTGTTACTCTCAGCTTAACATTATAATCGCCAGGTGCAGAAAATATATGAGATGTAGAGGCAAGTGTAGATGTATTATTAGCACCGCTAGCCGGATCGCCAAAGTCCCAGAGATAATCTGCATTAGCAGGATTCCCAGCTGCATCATTTTGAAAACTGACATTTAAATCATCACAAAATGAGGGGCGTGGGTTTAGCTGTGCACGCAGTGGGCTACAATCACTGACCTCAAGGTGTAATTCTTTACGCGTGGTGGCTATTAGCGTCCCGTTTCTATATTCATTCACACAAACACAGATTACATATTGGCCTACCATAGTAGGAGCTATTCCGCTGATTAAACCTGTAACGGGGTTGATGGTAACGCCACTTCCCAATGGAGTTCCACCACTGAATAAGGGCGCATAGGGTACGGTATTATAGGGAGGGTTAGATGCTACATCAGGAGCTGGTGCTGATTGACTCCCTCCTTCATACGCTTCGCAAAATTGGTAACTGAGTGAGTCGCTGTTGGGGTCAGTAGCTGAAAAGTTTAATTGGAAATAACTGTTTTGACAAACCACAGCGGTGTCATTTACCAGAAATTGCGGACTACTATTAGTTTGCGCATTCTGTCCTGTACTAGTGCCAGGAATTTTTATGGAGAATGTATTTCCTACTGCACCGCTGTTTACTAGATTATTTATGCCAGCAATTCGACAACAGCGTTGGTAGGAAACAATATAGCCTTCAGGTAGGGCAGGTAATTCTACAGAGGCAAGGTCATAAATTACAATGGTGTATTTGCATCCTACTTCATTACCAGTAATGCAAGGTTCATCATATGTTTTACTTAACGTGTATTGGTTGGTGATAGCTACACTTTCGTTGCGCACAAACTGATTGGTTGCAGCATTGAAAAAAGAAAAGTTAATCGGATTTGATAATTGTCCACTGCTAGGGTTACAAATCATATAGACAGTAAGCGTAACTCGATAGCGTAAATTAGTGCCGCTTCCCGCACCCAGATACTGGTACGTGAAAAAACCTCCTTTAATGTGGGCAGCAAAAAGGGGTGGACACAAAAGTAGTGTCAGCAAAAAAACAAGCAGGGACTTTTTCATCAAGCAAGGTAAAATTACGAACAGGAATGGAATCAATCATCTTCCAAATTGGAATCTGCTCCACAACGATTTTACCAAGATGATTATTGTAAACAAACAAAAGAGTTGAAAGAGCCAATCTCCATACTTGACGTAAATTGTTAATTTGTTCTGACTAGGAGCTATTTCAGCTTTTAGTATTCCTCTTTTGTCATACCCAAGAGTGGAAATAAGAATTCCTCTTGGATCGATAAAAGCACTTATTCCTGTGTTGGCACTCCTTGCCACCCAACTTCTTGTCTCGATCGCTCTCAGTCTTGCGTATAACAAATGCTGTCGATGGCCGGGCGTATTTTTCCACCATCCATCATTTGTTACAATTGTTAACAGATTAGCTCCTTTTTTAATATACTGGCGCATAAAATCACCGTATATACTTTCATAACAAATTGCAGGTGCTAACTTAAATCCATTTTTTTCCTCCAATATTAGTCGTTCATCTTGCTTGGCATAGCCTGCAGTTACACCACCAAACTTTTCAAACCAAGTATCAAGGAATCGAAGAAACCAGGGTAGTGTTTCAACACCCGGCACGAGCCTTGATTTATGATAGGTGGCATGCACACCTTTGCTGTCTAATAGTAATGCTCCATTGTAAGCTTCAAAATGAGTATTAGTTCCAGGTATAAGGCGACTAAACCGGGTAGGCGCTTGCAATAAGTTATAACTTTCAATCCCAGTAAAAATAGAAACACGCGGTCTGGACTTCAAATAATTGAATACAGTATCGAGGTTTTTTTCCGCCTGCAGTGCCGACTCGTTGTAACCGTAGCGGCTGTAAAGCGCTGTTTCTGGCCAAAGTACTAATGCCGTATTATCTTCTGTAGCTTTTGCAGATAACTCAAGTAAGTTGTACAACTGTTCTTGTTCTGTTCCAACCGCAACCTTTTTGTAGGGATCTATATTAGGTTGAACTATTACTACGCCCTGTTTGTTTTTGTTTATATTTTCTTGTTGCGGGAAAAAAAGGAATGAAATAAGTAGAGGGCTCAATAGTGTAATTGCACTATAGAGTAAGGTCTGAATTCTGTTTCCATCTTTGTTAAGAACTGCTTTGAGATAGGAGAATAGAAGAAGGTTGGTGAGTAGTATCCAAAGCGAGCCACCCGCCACTCCGGTTTCAGCATACCACTGTACCCACTCAGTTTGTTTTGCAAAAACATTTCCAAGTGTTAGCCAGGGCCAGCTTAATCCCCAATCCTGTAAGTGTATATATTCAAAGCACAGCCAAAAGGCAATTAACGAAAGTCCGCTAAACCACTTTGATTTTTTTTGTTGTAGCCGATGAAAACCCAACCAGGGAATGCACATTAGTAGACTGTTAGCAAGCCATGCTGCAACAGCTCCGGGAGCCGTGGCATTCCATATCCACCAGGTAGTACCAATATTCCAGATTAATAAACTCAGGTAGCAGAAAAAGAAAAACCGTTTTGCTGATTTTATTTCCTCCGCGAGATATAATAAAGGTATCCAGGCAAAAAATATGAGAAATGTATAGGAGCTATCTGGCCAGGCAAGCCATGCCAATACGCCGGTGGCAACGGATAAAAGCAGGGGACGATAGTTCATGAAACCTGGTTCAGCAGTAAAGCTATTTACTTTCTGCTGTAATTTGGTGCTTCCTTGGTAATGTCAATGTCGTGGGCATGACTCTCATGCATTCCGGCATTGGTGATTTTTATAAAGGTTGCTTTTTGTAGTGCAGCAATATTTTTGGCACCACAATAACCCATTCCGGCACGCAGACCTCCGGTGTATTGGTAGACAACTTCTTTAAGATAGCCTTTGTAAGCAACTCGACCTTCAATACCCTCGGGTACAAACTTTTTTATATCCTGCTCTGCATCCTGAAAATAGCGATCGCTGCTACCAGTTGCCATAGCACCCAATGAACCCATTCCACGGTAGGTTTTGAATTTTCTTCCCTCGTATATGATGGTTTCGCCAGGACTTTCTTCAGTGCCAGCAAATACACTTCCCATCATCACACAATTAGCGCCAGCTGCCAGAGCTTTTACCATGTCACCGGTGTATCGGATTCCTCCATCGGCAATGACTGGAACATTTTTCTGTTTTAATGCATGGGCAGCTTCCATAATTGCCGTTAACTGCGGCACACCGGTACCAGCAACAATACGGGTGGTACAAATCGAACCAGGACCAATTCCAACTTTTACTGCATCAGCACCTGCCTCTGCTAATGCTTTTGCACCGGCAGCGGTACCTACGTTACCTGCAATAACCTGCAGTCCTTTGTACTGCTTTTTTACTTGTTTAAGTGCATCGATAACGCCTTTGCTATGTCCATGCGCGCTGTCCATAGCTATTACATCCACTCCAACTTGATAAAGTGCAGCTACTCGGTCCATAAAATCCTTTGTAATACCTACACCAGCCCCAACCAATAGCCTTCCAAAATTGTCTTTAACAGCGTTAGGATTACTTTTTAATTTTAATATGTCACTATAGGTAAAAAGTCCAACTAATTTTCCTTGCTTATCAATGATAGGGAGTTTCTCTACTTTGGTTTTTTTAAACAGCTGCTCTGCTTTTTTGAGATCTGTTCCGGCAGGTGCAGTGTAGAGGTCTTTAGAAGTCATCACCTCACTTACTTTTCGTTTGAGATCTACCTCAAATCGTAAGTCTCTATTAGTAAGTATTCCAACTAGTTTGCCCGCTTGATCAACAATCGGAATACCACCGATTTTGTTTTCTTGCATCATTCGAAGCGCTTGTCCAATGGTTGAATCAGCGCGTAAGGTTAGCGGATCAATAATCATTCCACTTTCACTTCTCTTTACCTTTCTCACTTGCTCTGCCTGTCTTTCAATACTCATGTTTTTATGAAGTATTCCAAGACCTCCCTCTCTTGCTAATGCAATGGCCAGGGATGCTTCAGTTACTGTATCCATGGCGGCAGATAGTAAGGGAACATGTAAGGTTATGGTGCGGGTTAGTTGGCTACGTATATCTACCTCTCGGGGTAGAATCTCGCTGTAACCGGGCATAAGAAGAACATCATCGAAGGTGAGTCCTTCGCCAAAGAATCGATCAGTAAAAGCGGGGGAAGATTTTTTTGTTGCCATGTGCAAAGATAGGCCACCCTTGCTATTTTGACAAAATCAAAAATCAGCCTATTTTATAAGGGTAACGGTTCCTTTTTTGAATACAGGCTGTCCTGTATCTCTATGAGTGTAAGATAATACCCAAACATAGACGCCTGTTGCTTGCAATTGTCCATTGATTCTTCCATCCCATTTTTCCATCCAGTTTCGGCTTTCAAATACTAGTTGCCCCCACCTATTAAATACGCGGAAATGGTAGTTGATGGCTTTCAAAGCATTATGTGGCCTAAACTGATCATTCAAACCATCGTTGTTTGGTGTGAACGCAGTGGGAACTTCAATTAAACAGTGGTTCAAAGCTTTAATAATACGTTCTGCGCTATCACTGCAACGCATGAGTTGATTTCGGGTAATCAGTTTAACTCGATAGGTTCTTTCCAGATTCAAGTTTGGAAATTGATAGGGGGGCGGATCTTTTTGTGTGCTGCTAGCCAACACATCGTATTGCCATTGCCAGCTATCAATCATCCCGGTGCTTGTGTTGGTGATTTGTAATTTGTCCTCAGGACAAAGAATGCTGTCCAGTACCGTAAACGCAGCTTTGACTTGGTTATTGATGGTTAAGTCTAACCGTGTTGAATCAATACAAATTCCATTGCTAACGGCCAGTGAAATTACATTGGTTGAGCTGGAAGGGAATTCTATGGTGTGTGATGCTGTAGACACGCGAACCCCATTAAAAAGCCAATTCCAATTGTTTACACCATTCCCTCCCGGATGCGTAAACTGATATATATTTCGCTGACAACCCAATGTAGCCGCATAATTGAATTGTGCATTTACGGTATCTGCTACTAAAAAGGGAACTGTTTGTACAGGGGTGGCAAGGCCGCATTCATCCACAAGTACAGTAGTGTCGGTACCTGCTCTTAATTGAAGTTGATAAGTGCCACCTTTTTGTATCCGTTGGGTAAATTTAATGGTAACAAAATCTGTTTTCCCATTTATGCAATTTCCTCCTGCTGACTGTACACTAACTGCAGCGGGTCCTGAAACTAGAAAATCAGTTCCGGAAGGATCAATGCTTGCGCATAGAATTCTTTTGGGAAAATAGAGTTTGATTGAATCAGGCGCACATCCCAAACGTCCCACGCTGTCGGCAAATATGGGTTGCGGAACAAAGTAGGTGAAGTTCAATTTGTCTCCGGGAGGGATGTCTCTACCACAAATATCTAGCAAGCTGTTTGCATCCGTACCGTTATTAATAACTAACTCATAATTACCATTAGGAAGTGCTGTTGCCAAATTGATGGTGATCTCATCAAAATCAAATGAAGTGCTACAAGAATCTGGCTGTGCGCTTATCACAGTTGTTGCGGCGGGAAGAATGCTAAACTCACTTCCTGTTAGTGTTATGCTGTTACACCGAACTTTTTTATTCAATTTCAAGCGCAGTACTTTTCCATCGCAGTCTGCTTTTACGGTATTCATTTTGGGAAGCAAAGGATCTGTGATGACGGCTGTACCACCACTGAATGATAAGGTATATCCACTCTGCGTGTTGGTGTAATGGCTAATTAAAAGAATATACTCATGATCAATCAGCAAATTAGGCATTCTTGCAAAAGTGGGTGCATTGGCAGAGGGGTCTGATGCACATTGAATAAAGTTTACCCCTGTAGCGGAGGCGCCTGTAGGTCCGTAAGTGCCAGCCCAATTACCGGTAACAATTATGTTGCGGTTTGTAAATATTTCATCCGGGTTTCTTCCAGTAATATCATAGAGTTGCCAGTCATAATCCTCGTTGGCTGCCAAGGGAGTGATAGTAAATCCCAATGTTCCAGATTGGTAGCAGGTAAATCGGTAAAAGAAGGGATTCCTATTTTCATAGTTTGCGCCGTCTCCTGAACAACCCGGAACAAACAGGCTGTTGGTAGAGCAAAGGGGAACACTGTTTTGTGTAAAAACCGTGGTTCCGCAAACTGGAAATGCAGTGGAAGGAGTCTGGCCTAGGGTTGTGCAGGGCTGTGCGAATAGTTCATGCAGCAAAACGGTGAATAGTATAACCGTAATGAATGCAGGTTTTTTCATAGTCAGAGCCGTTCAGATCAACTGATACTTGTTGCCAGGCAAAGATACGAGGTGGTCTGCTAACGAAAGGTTTAACAATATTGTTGCTAATTGAGCAGGAGGCATACCTGTAGATGCTAAAATTGAGTCAATATGTTTTATTTCCCCATCCTTTAAGTGGGCAATTACATTTCTCTCTTCCTCAGTTAAGTGAGTGTAAGATTTTTTTGAACTAGCCGATTGGGGCTGCATTTCTGAATTCCAGTTCATCCAGTATAATAAATCAGTGGCAGAAGTTATTAATTGGGCCTTTTGAGTTTTTAGCAGTTCCAGACATCCGCCACTTTTTTCATCATAGATTCGTCCTGGCAATGCAAAGACAGAACGTCCGTAGTTAAAGGCAAGGTTTGCAGTGATTAAACTGCCACCTTTCACAGCACTTTCAATTACCAAGGTTGCGTCAGCAAGACCCGCTACAATTCGGTTTCTACGCGGAAATAAAAAACGATCAGGAGCCTCTCCATGTCTGCATTCAGAAAGCAAACTTCCTCCTTGATCAATGATGTCTTTGGCAAGTCTTCTGTTAATTGGCGGATAAATTCTATCGAGCCCATGCGCTAGTACAGCGAGTGTTGGCAACTGATTTCTAAGCGCTTCCTGATGTGCAATAGTATCGATACCAGCTGCAAGCCCACTTATGATTACTAAATCTCGATGTTGTTGAAATGCTGATAAAAGCTCCTCTGTAAATCGCTTTCCAACCTGTGAATTATTACGTGTGCCAACAATGGCCAGAATTTTTTCAGGATTTAAATTAAGTTCACCTCGTGCATAAAGTAATAAAGGGGCATCTGCACACTCCCTTAAACGAAAAGGGTATGTTGGGTCTGTAATGAAGAAAGTTTTAATATTTTTTTCTTCTATAAATCTTAGCTCTTTTTTTACACGGTCCCAATCTTTGAAATCAGCAATTGCTTGAATACAGCTAGGACGAACGTTTGGCGTTTCAAGTAATTCTCTTGTTGGGGTATTAAAAATTTCCGCTGGATTATAACGTTCAAGGAGGGGCCGAAGGCTTGCAATTCCAAATCCACTCAAAAGGGTGAGGGCAATCTGATAATTAAGTTGGGAGCACACCATGGTTTTCCCAAGTATAATTGCTAGGAACGATTTATGCTAGAGGCCAACTATTTTCATTTCGGTACGTCGATTTAATGCGCGTCCCATCTCTGTAGCATTATCTGCTAAAGGATTGGTTAATCCAAAACCTTTATAAGTCAGTCGTTTTGCGTCTATTTTTTTCGAAGCTAAATAATCAACTACTGCTTTAGCCCTGCTCTCGCTCAATAGTAAATTTGCATCTGCTTTTCCAATGTTGTCAGTATGCCCACTAATTTCAATTGAGATAGTTGGATTCTCGGAGAGAAGTACAACTAGTTTGTCTAACTCAACAAGCGAGGCTGGCGTTAATTCATAGCGATTAGTTTCAAAGAAAATATTTTTTAGAACCACACTGGCATTTCTTTCAATGGGTTGGAGTTCTATGTTTTTTACAACGGCAGAATCAACGACCCCATTTTTCAAAAAGTATTGATCTGAGTTAAAGAGAAATCCTTTTTGATTTACGGTAAATGCATAATCTCTTCCAGTGGGTAAGGTCAGAAGATAATTTCCAAGTGAATCCGTTTTAACTCTGGATATTACTTGTCTGGTTTGTAAATCGGTAAGCTCCAGGGTAGCGGAAATGCCAGTGCCTGTTTTTTTGTCAGTCACTTTACCAGTCACCCATCTTGTTTCATAGGGCCTTATTGATGGATTTAGTTCAAAGCTGTATAGATCTAATCCACCATAGCTGTCTTTTCTTTCACTGGCATAATAAGCCGTTTTCCCATCCGCGGTAATAAAGAGTGTTCCCTCTCGGTCAATTGTATTGATCGGGTATCCTAAATTTTTAGGGGCACTCCATTTTCCTTCCGCCACTTTTCGCACCATAAACAAATCGTCATCTCCATATCCTGGCCAGTAAGAGGAGGTGAAGTAGAGTGTTTGATTATCTGCATGGATAAATGGGCATTGTTCGTCTGCCGCACTATTTATTCCAGGACCTAAATTTTCCGGATCGCTCCATTGGCCATTATCTTGTAATCGGCTAACATATAAATCACTTCCTCCCAGCCCTCCAGGTTTCCGGCTTGCAAAGTAAAGTTCTCTTTTATCAGGCGATAAGCAAGGTTGTGATTCCCACTGATCTGAATTAATACGGTTTCCCAGATTTTTAGCAGCAGACCATCCTTCTTTATTTTTATAGGATATATATAAGTCGCATCCTCCATAACTGTCAGGTCTGTAACATCCTGTAAAAACAAGCCAGTTGCCATCTTGTGAGATCATCATAGCACCTTCACTCTGTGGTGTATTCAAGGATCCTTTTAGTGGCTGCGCATTTTCCCAAGGACTAGTTTTTTGTCGGCTCGAACCGTAAAAATCTTCATTATAGGTGTCGACTCGTCTAGTGAAAAAAAGTTGCGTTCCGTCAATGGTTTGTGAGGGCAGGTATTCAGACATTTTTGAATTAACAGTAGCTCCCAGATTTTTTGGTGCAAATCCAACTGTGTTCTTTTCACTTTGTTGCTCTTTCTCCTGTTGCACAGCAAACGTGTAGGATCTTTTTCGGGTTAATGCCAACTCAAGTTGAAGGCCGGTTGGTTTTACTTGATCTATGTATTTGTCAGTTATTTCTAATGCTTTTATAAAGTCTCCGGTTCCTGCTAAACCAGATGCGTAGGATAACCAATGTGGTTTAAAATAATTCAGATCTATAAACTGTGCACGTTTAAAACAAGTAACACTATAGGGATAATTTTTGAGCTCCAACTGCAATCGCCCTAATGCTATCCAGGCATCAGCATAGTTTTCATCGGCGCTGGTTGCTTCTTGCAATAGTGTCACCGCCTCTTTGGTTTGATTTTCACTGGCTTTTTGAAAAGCTTTCTCATACAGTTGTAGTGCTTTTCGACTTACTTTATCGGGATTATAAGCTTGTGCAGCTACAAGCACTGGAAATAACACCACCACGATATACAATACTATAATTCTGGAGGTCATGGTATGTTTAGGTATTTATGCACTTGCAGACTTAATTCCCACTGTGGGTTTTCTTTTATGTAGTCAAGAAGTAAAGGCGTAATTTTCTCTCGCTTGCTCCATTCTGGTTGTAAGTAAAGCTTGCAAGCCGTATTCACTTTTTTTGCGTGCGCCTCAGCCCATTCTAAATCACTTTTGTGATAAATAACAACTTTTAATTCGTGGGAAACTGCAAGTACCGATTCAAGGGGAGCTTTGAATTTTTTTGGAGAAAGGCAAATCCAATCCCAATTGCCAGATAGTGGATGTGCCCCAGAAGTCTCCAGATGTGTGGCCAATCCTTGCTCTTTTAACTGATTGGTCAACATGTCCAGTTTATGCATCAGTGGTTCGCCCCCGGTAATGACAACTAATTGGGCAGGAGTTTTTTTTACGGCCGCAACAATATCCGTTGGGAGATATTGAGGGTGTTTGGATGCGTCCCAGCTTTCTTTCACATCGCACCATACACAACCAACATCACAACCTCCCAGTCGTATAAAATAGGCAGCCTTACCCTGGTGAAAACCTTCTCCCTGCAGGGTATAGAAATGTTCCATCAGTGGGAGTTTGCTTATGGTTGTTGTGCCTTGCATAGAATTATAACGTGTAAGCAAACTAATTAGTGCCTTTGCTGGCAGGCTTGAAATGTGTTCTTGAGGAGTGCAGCAATAGTCATGGGTCCAACTCCTCCAGGCACAGGAGTTATCCAACTGCAAAGTGGTGCCACAGATTCAAAATGAACATCGCCTAATAAACGAAATCCGGATTTTTTTGTGTTATCGTTCACTCTAGTGATTCCAACATCAATCACCACCGCCCCCTTTTTAATCATGTTGGCTTGTAAAAATTCAGGCTTTCCCAGTGCCGCCACAATAATATCTGCCTGTTTGCAATGTGTTTCCAGCTCTTTTGTTCTGGAGTGACAAAGCGTAACTGTACAATTGCCTTGTGGTGTATTACCACTCAGTAGTATACTCATGGGCCTCCCCACAATATTGCTTCTTCCTATAACAACGGCATTCTTGCCAGTTGTTTCAATTTGGTAATGCTCCAGCAGTAGCATAATGCCATAGGGAGTTGCCGGTATAAAACCCGATTGCCCCTGTACCATTTTACCCAAATTCACAGGATGAAATCCATCCACATCTTTTGCGGGGTCGATTGCTTTGATTACTTCTTCCTCAGCAATATGAGCAGGGAGGGGAAGCTGTACTAAAATTCCATCAATAGCTGAGTTCTTATTGAGTTCTGTAATCTTCTCAAGTAGTTGCGTCGCTGTGATGGATGTATCAAAGCGTAATAGAGTAGAAATAAAACCTGTTTCCTCGCAGGCTTTAACTTTGGCAGCAACGTAGGTGGCACTAGCTCCATTGTCGCCAATTAAAATTGCAGCCAGGTGTGGCACTTTTTTCCCTTCTGCTTTTAGTTTTTCAACGGCTATTTTCAGTTTCTCTTTAACAGCTTGAGCAGCTAGTTTTCCATCCAAAATTTTCATGCTGCGAAATTAGCATCAATTTGTAGGATTATTCGAATGAAAAACCAATTCTTTCCCTTGCTTCTCCGGTTGCCACCGATTAGACTTTAGGGATGGACGTTAGGGTTAAATTGTGGGGGCGGCTAATCTCTTGTTTACTGTTTTTGCAGGGGTCAGTAGTATACGCACAATTGGGGACCCCTTCTCCTTTTCAAATTATTCAGCCAATAGATTTAGATACAGTTTTTCAAGCGGATCCTGGTGGTGCGGTACTATATCCTGGGTTACCCATTTCAAAAAGCGCTGTTACTCAATTATCCTATCACCGATTGATGGATTTGCGTAATTGGCAGCGACTATCATTCACGGCAAAAAGACAATTTCAGGCCACATCAAGTGTTTTGCAATTGACAGCGGAGAAACTCCCTGCCGCTGTTTCTTCCTCACAATTAACTATTCAGTTTTCAAGATTTTTACAGCATAACTATGCTGTCGGCTTGCAGTTAGGCATCTTAAGAAAGTCTTATCAGCTCTATCATCCTTCCTTAACACCTTTTGCACAAGTAGGTTGTTGGACTAAATTTTCACCTACTTTTTTTCATGCAATTTCTTTGGGGTTTTCAATGCGTGAGGTTGCGACAGGGTGGAAGCAGACTCCCTATATTCTGTTGGCCCGCAGTATTACATCAGTCCAGGTTGGTCGGGTAGCAACTTTTCAACTCCAACTGGAGAAAGCAAGTCAGTATTCGCTTTTCTGGCAGGCCGGAGTTAGTATTATTGGCAGTAAATCAATTTCATTTCGATTCTTATATAGTTCTGCACCACAGTGGTGGGTCATTCATTTTTTATTTCCGGTCAGAAAAATTTTAGTAAACCTATCCTTGGGATTTCAGCCATTGCTCGGTACAATTTCTGGCTTCACCACCACTTGGTCAAAGTAAAACAAAATACATGCGGCTTACAGCTTATCTATATAGCTTATTCTTGCTTTGTCATGGGTGTACTATTTTATCGGCTAAAGCACAGTCTGTTATTTCAAGTCCAAACCTGCTGCACACTTGGCTTGAAACTGAGGGGCTTAATTGGGAGGATGAGGTGGATTCATCATTCATTTCAAATCACCTCAGTGGTAAATTAGATCTTAACAGGGTAGACCCAAGACAGTTAGACTCCATTGGGGTTTTGACATCATTTCAGATCGAGAGTTTTTGCCAGTATCGTAAATCCTTTGGAATTTTTGTTGATCTCTATGAACTGCAAGCTATTCCTGGTTGGGATATCGGAACGCTAAGACGTGTAGCAAAGTGGTTCACCTTGATTCCACTTGAGTGGTATGAACAACCTCTATTTGGCAAGAGGTCGTATCAGTCTACACTTTCACTTCGTTGGCGATTGTCTGATCAGCAAGAACAGAATAATACTAGATCTGCCTCTTCTTGGTTGGGAGACAGGCATTCCTTGCAAGTCTTGTATCGTTATAATTCTCAGCAAATAAAAATTGGTATAACAGCGGAGAAAGATCCTGGTGAATATTGGATTACGCGTAACACTAAAATTCTTACTGATTTTGTAAGTGCGTATGTTTCTATTATAGGCAAGGGTGTGATGCGACAAATAACTATTGGTGATTTCACTGTAAACATGGCGCAGGGGCTTATTCAATGGCAGTCTATGAATTTCAGAAAAACGCCTGTACTACCTATGTTAAAGAAAAGCAAACCCGTTTTTCAACCGCATCGTAGTGTAAATGAATTCAACTTTCACCGTGGGATTGCTATTGAGCTGGTTCAAAAAAATCATTCATTCTCATTATTTACATCATGGCGAGGACTATCTGCAAATTTTGGATTTTCGTCTATAGCAGATCTTGCTGGTATTACATCTTTTCATACATCTGGCTATCATCGAACTGAAACCGAAATTGCCAAAAAAAATAATGCAACACAGTTTGCTTGTGGAGGACGATACGCATTTAGAAAAGGAGTGTTTTCTGCGGGTTTAAATTTTATATCGTACCAGTATAGCGCACCACTAATAACTACTAATCGATCTTATGATCAATTTGGAATTATGGGTCGAAAATGGATTAATGCAAGTGTTGATTTTAGTTTTACCTATAGAAACTGGCATCTTTTCTTAGAACAAGCTACTGACAAGAAAGGTTCTTTAGCTGGAATTACTGGATTGTTATATAGTGTAAGTAAACAAATAGATATTGGTTGCTTAGGAAGGGTTTATTCAAGGGCTTATCAAAGTTTGTATTCAAATGCAATAGCAGAGGGAAGCCAGCCTTCCAATGAAGAGGGAGTTTTTTGGGCTATAAACATCAGGCTAAGTCCAACTTTGCAATTTCAACTATTTGCAGACTATTTTCACTTTCCCTGGCTTCGTTATTTAATTGATCAACCATCAAGAGGACTAGAGCGTTTTTTTCAATTCAATTATCAACCAGACAAGGACCACCTATTTTACTTGAGAATTCGAGAAGAACAAAAGTTGCAGACCATTTCTGATATCATTTCATCGGGCCCATTAAGCCCTGCGGCACCATATAATCGGATCCAATTAAGGTTGCACTTCGAGAAAGAGGTATCAAAAAACATAAAAATGACTTTCCGGTTAGAAACTACCCGAGTTGTTGAGCTTTCTGCTGAATCCTTAAATAAAAAGAGGGGTTATTTAAGCTATGTTCAGTTTAACCGCAAGACCAATCCTGGGAACAATCTGGTTTTACTAAGGTTTTTGATTTTTGATACAGATAGCTATCAATCAAGGGTTTATGCTTTTACGCCTGCAGGTGGGGGTACATTCACGCTGGGGCAGTATCAAAAAAGAGGATATGATTTACTGCTATCAATTGAAAATCATTCAATTAGGGTTGTTACGGCAAGGGTTAACTTTCAATATACTACTACTCGAAGTCCAGCGCTTAAAAACCAGCTAGTATCCCTTCAGATTGCATTGAAATTCCATGAATTAGCCTCCTCAAAAATTTATAGGCCAATTTAACTAATTGTTAAAAAAAATGTTAACTTGCCGCAGCAACTATCGACGCCAAGGTGTCTCAGTTGTTATTCTTTTGAACCAAAAACTAGTCAGTTCGCGCTGACTTTTAGCGTAGTTAAAAATTAAAAATTAACGTCAACATGAGAAAATTCGCATCACTGTTCACCATGTTAATGCTAACTGTAGCATTTGCATTTGGTCAGGCTCGTACGATCACAGGTACAGTAGTGGATGAGAATGGGGTTGCCATACCCGGCGCCTCCGTCCAATTGAAAGGAGCCCGCACTGGGGTTGCTGCTGACAACACAGGGACATTCCGTATCCAAGCCAAGGCTGGAGATGTATTGTTAGTGTCAGGAGCCGGTTTAGAACCCACAGAATTTACTGTAGGATCAGAAAACTCAGTTCGCATACAGGCTAAGCGCGTTGTAGCTGCTGGTAGTGAAGTTGTGGTAACCAGTGGTTACGGTATTCGTAAGAGTCTTCGCAACATTTCAACCAACGCACAGGTTGTAACATCTGAGCAGTTGAATACCATTCGTCAAACCAATCTGAATAATGCCCTTGCGGGTAAAGTTTCTGGTATCCAGGTTAGAAGTCAGTCTTCTGCTAAACTTGGAAGTACTGGTAGCATCCGTCTTCGTGGTGAGTCAGGTTTTGGCGGTGGACAAGGTATCCTCTACGTAGTGGATGGAACTATTCTTCCCAATCCTAATGATATCAACTTGGATGACATCGAAGACGTTACAGTTCTTCAAGGTCCTGCTGCTGCTGCCATCTTTGGTCCTCAGGGAGCGGGTGGAGCAATTGTAATGACTTTGAAAAGAGCGAAAAAAGGTCAAAAGGGAATTGGAGTTGACGTGAACCTGGGTGTTCAAAATGATAAAGTTTATATCCTACCTAATTACCAGAATTCTTACGCAGGTGGTGGTGTAGGTGATTTAATGAAGTATACTTGGCAGCCTGGCCAACCAGAGTCTTGGAAGCGTCTTGATGGCAAATACTACCATGACTATGCGGATGATGCTAGCTGGGGTCCTCGCATGGTGGGTCAGGAATACATTCCTTGGTATTCTTGGTATGACGGTCACCGTTATTCTGGAACAACTGCTAAATTATTGCCTCAGCCTAATAATGCTCGTGATTACTATAATACGGGTGTTATGCTGAACAATTCTGTAAGCATTTCAAAAGCCACAGACAATACGAATATCCGTATGTCTTTTGGTAACATAGATCAAAAGGGTATGATTCCTCAATCTTCTTTGAAGAAGAATACTTTCAGTACAATTGCAACAGTTGAGGTAACTGACCGTTTGACTGCCTCACTCAACTTTAACTATATCACTCAAATTGTTCGTGGACAATTTGATGACGCGTATTCAAACCAAACTACTGGTTCTTTCAACCAATGGTTCCATCGTAATCTGGACATGGATATCATGAAAGAGCTAAAAGATGTTCGTACGCCAAGCGGATTAATGGCTAGCTGGAATCACCTGAACCCATCTGCTTACAATCCATCTAACACGCGTCCTTTTTATGCCGGTAACTACTGGTACAATTTCTATACCTTCTTTGATCACGTGAAGCCTGTTACACAGACTGATCGTTACTATGGCGATATCTCACTTTCTTACAAGATCAGCGAGAGCCTCCGCATCAAGGGTACTTACCGCAAACAACAAAATAACATCTGGAGTGAGCAAACAATCTCTTCTGATCTTCAGCAGAGTGCTACACAGTCTGGATATATAGCTTCTTATAGCACTTCCACCTCCAACTCTAACAGAACTAATATGGAGTTGTTGATCACCTACAACAAAAAGATTGGTGAATTCAACATCGGAGCAACTGGAGGTACAGATATCCTTCGCCAGTTGATCAAGGGTAATTCAGCAAACACGGTTAACGGTTTGAACGTGCCCAATCTTTTCACTATTGGCAACTCTAAAGACCAGCCAAGCGTTGGTAACTCACGCAGTGACTACCGTTACAGTGCTATCTACGCAACTGGTAACGTTACTTGGAGAAACTATTTGACAGCTGACTTTACTTTACGTCAAGACTGGATGTCTGATTTGCCTCCTGCAAAATCTTACATCGTGTCTAAGTCTGCTGGTATGTCCTTCATCTTTAGTGAGCTCCTTAAATGGCAGCCGCTTAGCTTCGGTAAACTCCGTGCCACAATTGGTGAAATTCCAACGGGTATCGGCACTTATGTATATCCAGGTTTTGCCTACGGAGTGGGTTCAGTTCAATGGAATGGAAACTTCTTGATGGGTACTCCTGATCAATTAGTAGATCCTAATATCCGTGGATCTGTTACACGTCAGCGTGAAATTGGTATTGATCTACGATTCTTGAAAAATCGTATTGGTGCTTCAGTTACTTATTGGACTGGAGATGACAAAGACTTTCCAACTTCAATACCTATCAATGGTACTAGCGGATATACTAGTTTACGTACTAATGCTGGTTTGATCACCAAGCGTGGATATAACATCCAAGCTATGGGACGCCCAGTTTGGGGTAAGAACCTAAAGTGGGAGATCAATGCTACTTGGGGTATCCTAGCTGAAAATAAGGTTGTAACAATTTCCGATGATGGAAAAGATGACACTCGTATCGCTATTGAAGGTCTTTGGGGAAGTACCGGTCCTTACATGGTACACCAAGAAGGTCGTAACTGGGGTCAGATCTATGGTAATGGTATCAAGCGTATCAATGGTCAACCAGTATTGGATGCCAATGGAGCCTATGTTAACGATCCTAACGTTTTCTTCGGAAGTGCGCTGCCTAAGCATACAGGTGGATTCCAAACACAAGTAGAATACAAAGGGTTCATCTTAAACGCAAACGCAGATTGGGGGATTGGTGGTAAATTCTTCTCACTTTCTAATATGTGGGGATCTTTCTCTGGTTTGACTGCCCGTACTGCTGTTTTGAATGACAAGGGTAATCCAATTCGTGACCTTGTTTCCAACGGTGGTGGTATGCATGTATTTGGAGTGGATGCAAACGGAAACAAAGTTGATAAATATGTTGAGGCACAGGATTATTTCCATAACCTCTACTATAGTAAAACTTTTGATCCTTATGTATATGATTTAACCTTTGTAAAACTTCGTGAGGTTTCTCTGGGCTACACATTGCCAATCAAGAAGTGGGGTGTTAACTGGGCACAGCGTGCTGTACTCTCAATCGTTGCTCGTAATCCCCTCTTGATCTATGCGAAGACAAATGATTTTGATCCCTCTGAGATCTCCAATATCAGTGGTGAGGCTGGAAACATGCCTGGAACCAGAGGTCTAGGTGCTAACCTCAAAATCAGCTTCTAATAAATCATGTTAAGATTAACAATAAAAGAAATGACTATGAGAAACTTCAGCATACAAAAATTACTGGTACTTCCTCTCGCATTGGGAATGTTGCTTACCAGTTGTAAGAGATACTCTTCAGACTTTGGCGATACAAACCTTAACCCTGCTGCAACCACTACACCAATCCTCTCTGCTTTGTTGACAAACGTAGAAGCTGGATTAGGCGGATATGGTGCACAGACTCGTGGCGGTTTATACTGTCAGTATTTTTCTGAAACACAGTATACGGACGTATCACTCTATTCAATCCCTCAAGTAAGCTTTGAGGGTGAATATTCTGGCTCATTAAATGATCTTCAGAATATCATTAATACAAACACTAGCAACAATATGACGCAGGTTGCTCGTATCCTAAAGGCGTACATCTTCAGCACCATCACTGATCGTTGGGGAGATGTTCCTTACTCTCAAGCATTAAAAGGAGATAAGACTCCTGGCTTTGATAAGCAAGAAGATATTTACCGTGGTTGCATGCGTGAGTTGACGCAGGCTGTTGCTGCCTTTAACTCTAGTTCTGCCGTTACTGGTGATATCATGTACGGTGGTGATGTTGCTAAATGGAAAAAGTTTGCAAACACGCTTCGTATGCGTCTTGCAATCCAGGTTAGCAAGCGTTTCCCAACTACAAGTGGTTGGGCTGCTGGTGAGTTCCGTGCTGCTTTAGCTGATGCAGGTGGAAGTATCACTGCAAATGCTGATAATTTTGAGGTGAAATATCCTGGCGGAAATTTCCAATCTCCTTGGTTTGCGCTTTATTTCACACGTAGTGACTACGGTGAAAGTGCTCCCATGGTTACCCTAATGAATTCATTGGGAGACGGCCGCCAGGCTGCTTTTGGTTCATCTTCAGTTGGTGTTCCCTATGGCCGCGTTCGTGGTTTTGTTGATCCCTGGAGTCAAGCTAATCCAACTTGGGCTAGAATTCTTTCTTCTGCATATCGGCAGTCCAATAGTTCTGTGGTACTAGTTTCTGCCGCTGAGACACATTTTTTACGTGCGGAAGCTGCTGATCGTGGCTGGACAACTGAAAATATGAATGCCTTATATCAGGCAGGTATTGCAGTTTCTTTTTCACAGTGGGGATTACCTCAGCCAGACGCTGCCTATTATACACAAAGTGGTGTTGCTTTAGCTAGCGCTGCTGGAACAGCTGCTAATATTGGTAGAATAGCAACTCAGCAATACATTGCTGCATATCCTGATGGATTACGCGGATGGAATGTGTGGAGAAGAACAGGTTTCCCTGCCCTAACTCCTGCGCCCGATGCTGTTAACACCTCTCGTCAAATTCCAAGACGTTATACTTATGGTACAACTTCTTATGCAACTAACACAGCTGCTGTAACAGCTGCTGCCGCTGCAATTGGAGGTGACAACCAGGATACAAAAGTTTGGTGGGATCAGTAATCTTAACTACAAAAAGAAACAACTATGAATATGAAATCATCAATACTCGTTCTCCTTACCCTTGCTATGGGATTCACTGCTTGTATTAAAAAGGAAGTGACACCCCTGAAAGATGAAGGTTCAACCTTTGTAAAGGTTCTAGGAGGAAGCAGCCCTGCTGTTGTTAAAAGTAATCCTATTGACTTCGTGAGTACTTCTCAGACTATCACAGTATGCGACGTTCGAAAGGATGCTGCCAATAGTGGTGACTTGAACAAGTCCACGACTGTTACCATCAAGGATGACACAGCTGCCGTTCGTGCCGCTAATCCTAATTATCTTCAACTTCCATCTAATTTTTATACACTGGTTGGAAATGGTGTTACTAAGTCTGGGGGTATGGGCGGTAACTACACTGTCTCCTTCAATGCAGGTGAATTTGTGAAGGAAATCCGTATTACTATTCCTAATGCACAGGTGTTAAATCCTAGTCGCCTTTATGGACTTGGTTTTACCATTACTGGGGTTTCTGCTGACAGTAAAATTTCTTTTGAAAAATCAATTGTTGTAGAAATTGGCGCTAAAAATCCATGGGATGGTGTTTACCTGATGACTGGAACATTTGCAGATGCTATCAATACTACTGCTTGGAGTTATATCGGTGATCAGCAGTATTCTTTAATTACGATCAGTGCTTCTAAGTGTATTGTTCGTAATGATGATCTCAATGGTGGTATCCCAGGCTATATTTTCAGCAACGCGGGAGCAGGAACTTATTTTGGTTCTTATGGTCTTGTAATTGGGTTTGATGCTGCTACTAACAAAATCAGTGAATTCTATAATTACTATGGAGATCCAAGCTTGCCTGCAACAGCGGGTGGTAACCCTGCCGCTGGAACTGGTGCCCCGCTCTACGCTGCTTCAAACGGGCGTCGTGCAGTATTAGATCCTTCTGGTGTTAACGCAGTGCAGAGCAACAAGGATATTGTAGTAAAGCACTGGATGCTTCAGCCTTCTGTTGTGCCTAGCGGTCCTAGAAGTATGTTCAACGAGCGTTGGAAATACTTAGGCCCACGTTAATCCCTAACAAACTTATTTTACAAGAGGGTCCTATTTGGGACCCTCTTTTTTTATCTTTGAAAAAACTAGAAAATGAGTAATCCTGAGTCAGCCCCCAATCAACTGAACATTGAAATTTCTGAAGAGATTGCTGAGGGAGAATATGCAAACCTGGCTATTATTACACACTCACATGCAGAATTTGTGGTTGATTTTGTGAATGTGATGCCTGGCACTCCAAAGAGTCGTGTTAAATCAAGAATCATTTTAACGCCGCAACATGCCAAGCGGTTGATGCGTGCCATAACAGAGAATATCCAGAAGTACGAGTCGATTAATGGGGCCATTAAGGACCTGGAAGAAGTGCAATTGCCATTGAATTTTGGCGGACCAACCGCACAAGCCTGATTTGCTTACATAAATCCCTCATCGGCAAAGCTGTAATAACCTTGATCGCTAACTATAATGTGATCAAGCATGGTTATATCCAATAATAGCGCTGCTTCTTTTAATTTTTGAGTCAACAGCTCGTCAGCTCGGCTGGGTCTTAAATTACCAGAGGGGTGATTGTGGCACACAATAATGCTCACTGCATTTTGTTGCAATGCTTTTTTTAAGATAATCCGTGGGTCTGCCACAGTTCCCGTGATGCCTCCTTCACTTACAATTTCGAAGTGATTGATACGGTTAGCTCTATTGAGGAATAGCACTGCAAATACCTCGTGTCTTAAATCTTGCAAGCGTACTTGTAAATAGCGCGCAATATCTGCGCTGCAGGTGACCTGTTTTTTATCAAGTGGCAATGAAGCATGCCTCCTTCTTCCCAATTCAAGCGCAGCGCAAATTAAAGCTGCTTTTGCCTTACCGATGCCTTTCAATCCTGAGATTTCTAATGGGGTCAATCTGCCTAATTCATGGAGATTTTGTTTAGCTAACTCCATTAATTCCACGCCCAGCTCCACCGCACTTTTTTCTCGGTTACCTGATTGTAACAATAACCCTATCAATTCGGTTGTGCTTAATTGACCAACACCCATCCTGAAAAGTTTTTCTCGGGGTCGATCTTCAGCGGACCATTCCCGTATTGTTTTTTTTGGGACCATCATCCAAGTATAAAGGGCTGCGGTAGGAGTGACAAGACTGTGAATAGGTTTTTTTGGAGGGTATAACATATGTCTTGCCTGATTGATATCTTCGTGCCACATCTATTTGATATCTCTGCTATGCAACATGCCAAAATCTTTTCCGGAACCGGCTCACAGCAGCTGGCGGAACAAATCTGTAAGCAATTTGGGGCTCATTTGGGGAAGGTCAATATTCAGCGTTTTAGTGACGGTGAAATATGTCCTGTATTCCTTGAAAGCGTCAGGGGTGACTATGTTTTTATAGTGCAAAGCACCTATGCTCCCTCAGACAACATTATGGAGCTGCTACTCATGATTGATGCGGCTAAAAGGGCCTCTGCCTATAAAGTAATTGCTGTTTTGCCGTACTATGGATATGCCCGCCAGGACCGAAAAGACAAGCCCCGGGTGGCTATTGGTAGTAAATTGATAGCCAATATGTTAGTGGCGGCTGGTGCCGATAGGGTAATTACCATGGATCTACATGCGCCCCAGATTCAAGGGTATTTTGATATCCCAGTGGACCATCTGGATAGCCATGCTGTTTTCATCCCTTATATCGAAAAACTGAAGCTGGAAAACCTTACCTTTGCGGCCCCCGACGTGGGATCGGCCAACCGAATTAGGCAAATTGCCAGCTATTTCAATGCAGAGATGGTTATTTGCGACAAACATCGCAAAAGGGCCAACGAAATAGCCAGCATGGTGGTAATTGGAGACGTGGTTGGTAAGGATGTGATCATTATTGATGACATCTGTGATACCGGAGGAACCCTAGCAAAAAGTGCAGGGTTATTGAAAGAAAAGGGGGCTCGTTCAGTTCGTGCGTTGATCACACATCCTGTGCTCAGCGGCAAGGCCTACGAGAATATTGAAAACAGCGTGCTGGAAGAACTGGTGGTATGTGATACCATTCCGGTTAAACAGCAGGGGAGTAAAATTAAAGTGTTGAGCGTGGCTGATTTGTTTGCAGTAGCCATACGCAATGCTTTTGAGAACAAGAGTATAACCAGCCTCTTTGTGTACTCTCAGCTGAAAGGAAATTGAACCAATAAAACAAAATAGACATGAACACGATTACAATCGAAGGACAACTGAGGACCGCATTTGGCAAAGGAGCCACCCGCCAACTACGCTCTCAGGAAATGGTGCCCGGTGTAATTTATGGGGGTGCGCAGGAGATCAATTTTGCTGCTCCTGCCGCGGCTTTCAAAAAACTGGTGTACACGCCCAACTTCCAATTTTGTGAAGTGAAACTAGAGGGTAAAACTTATCGTACTATCCTTAAGGATTTGCAATTCGATAAGGTGAATGACGAACTGATTCACGTTGATTTGCTGGAGCTGGTTGAGGACAAGAAAGTTATTGCCAATATTCCACTCAAATTCGTTGGTACTTCCAAGGGGGTGAAAGATGGCGGTAAGCTGATTACCAAAATGAAGTCACTCAAAGTGAAAACGTTTCCAAAGCATCTTCGCGAGCAAATTGAAGTGAGCATCGATAATCTAGACTTGAATGGTAATATTCGGGTAGAGGATGTAAAAATTGCTGAGTACGAGATTTTGAACTCCCCTCGTATACCAATTGCTTCTGTAGTGCTTACTCGTCAGCTAAAACAAGAAGAAGCAGCTGCGCCCGCGGCAACTGCCGCTGCTGCTCCAGCTCCTGCTGCTGCAAAAAAATAAAAAGCTGCTTAGCGATAATATCTCTAAAACCCGCGTCTTCCGATGCGGGTTTTTTGTTGGGGAAGGCCGATCTTTGAATCCTTCTTGTCTATGAAGTATCTAATTGTAGGTTTGGGGAACGTTGGGGACGAATACGCGCATACCCGGCATAATATTGGGTTTGATGTGGTGGCTTCTTTTATACAAAAACATCAAGGGCAGTTCTCCGTGGGTCGTTTGGCTTACCATGCCGAGATAAAATGGAAAGGAAAAGTATTTATTTGTATCTGTCCTACCACATATATGAACTTAAGTGGGAAGGCAGTAAAATATTGGATGGAGAAAGAAAAAATTGAGCGGTCTAATTTATTGGTTATTGTAGATGACCTTGCCACACCGCTCGATAAGATCCGAATCAAGCCTGGAGGCAGTGATGCAGGTCACAATGGTCTTAGAAGTATCCAAGAAAGCATTGGCACAACAGACTATCCCAAATTACGTTTTGGTATTGGAAGTGATTTTCCAAAAGGAAAACAAGCGGACTTCGTTTTAAGCAAATGGAAAAAGGAAGAAGAACCACTGGTCCAAAAAAAGATTACTGCTGCTGTGGAAGCTATTGAGGTTTTTGCCAATCAGGGAATAGCGATCACCATGAATCAATATAATAATCTCTCTTTCGCTTAATACACCTACCCCTATCATGAAAATAATTTGTATTGGAAGAAATTATGTAGCACATGCAAAAGAGCTGGGAAATGAAGTCCCTACGGAACCTGTAATTTTTCTAAAACCATCCACAGCGGTTCTTCCACTCCCCGGACCTTTTGTGATTCCTTCTTTTTCCAGTGATTTACATTACGAATGTGAAATTGTTTTGCGCATTTCCAAAAAAGCATCTTGTATTGATGAAGTGGAAGCAGCCTTAGCTTACGATGCCATGACGGTAGGTATTGATTTCACAGCTCGAGATGTGCAGCAACGGTTAAAAGACAAAGGACTTCCCTGGGAGAAAGCAAAAGCATTTGATCAATCTGCTATTGTTGGAGAATGGCGTTCTGCAAATGAGTATAAAAACAAAAAGGACATTCATTTCTGCCTTTATAAAAATAAAGAGCTGGTCCAACAGGGTCATACTGCAGCTATGATCAACTCATTTGAGGCAATTATTTCACATGTATCACTTTATTTTACGCTGGAGCCAGGCGATTTAATTTTTACAGGAACACCTGCCGGTGTCGGACCTGTAGAGCCAGGCGATCAGTTGGAAGGTTTTTTAGAAGATGATTCTTTATTTGATATCTTGATTAATTAGTGCTAAAATTTTAAATGCAAGATCTCGATTTACTCCGCCGTGCGTTTGTCCTGATGTGTCAGGTTAAAGCCATGTCATCCACTTATGAGAATAATCGATCTGTCTGTTCTTATGTTCATTCTACTTCAAGGGGACATGAGGCCATTCAATTGGCTGCTGCATTTCAGTTGCAAGTACAAGATTTTGTTAGTCCTTATTATCGTGACGAGAGTTTGTTGTTGGGTCTTGGATTTTCTCCTTATGAATTAATGCTTCAATTATTGGCAAAAGCGGAAGATCCTTTTTCTGGCGGACGGGAGTATTACAGTCATCCAAGTTATAATGGAAAAGGAAAGCCAGTAATTATTCATCAGTCGAGTGCAACAGGCATGCAGGCAATTCCCACGACAGGTATTGCACATGGTATTCGTTATTGGGAAGAATGGATACGCGTTCAAAAGGAAAAAGGCGCTGATGCTGAGAAGGATCTGCCTGCATTTATGAAAGCATCACAAGCACCCGTTGTGATCTGTTCACTCGGGGATGCCAGTGTAACAGAGGGAGAAGTGAGCGAGGCTATGCAGGTGGCGGTTTTAAAAAAATTACCAATTATCTTTTTGGTGCAGGATAATAATTGGGGGATCAGTGTAACAGCAAGCGAGGCCAGAGCGATGAATGCATTTGAGTTTGCTGCTGGTTTTAAGGGATTGAATCGGGTGCAGGTGGATGGTAGTGATTTCGAGGCTTCGTATTCGGTATTAGAAGAAGTGGTAGGGCAAGTTCGAAAGAACAGACAACCCTATTTAATTCATGCGCAAGTTCCTTTGTTAGGCCATCATACGAGTGGGGTGCGTAAGGAGTTCTATCGAACAGACGAGGACTGGCAAAAACACCAGACACATGATCCCTTTCTAAAACTTCGTAAAAGATTAGTTGCCATACTGGGTTCCGATCAAGAGGTCTTAACAATGGAGCAAGACGCAATTGCATTTATTGAAAAAGAGTTTGATCGTGCCAATGCTGCACCCGAACCAGATCCTTCTTCCGTATCGGATCATGTCTATGCACCCACACCTTTATTAGAAGAGAAAGGAAAACGTGATGCAGGACAGGGACAAAAAATTCCGATGGTGGATGCTGCCTTATTCGCCATTCGCGAGATCATGGAAGCGCATCCTGAAGCCATTCTATATGGGCAGGATGTAGGAAGAAGATTAGGCGGAGTGTTTAGAGAAGCGGCAACGCTTGCAGAGCAATTTGGTGATCATCGCGTATTCAACACAGCCATACAAGAAGCTTATATAGTTGGCTCAACAGCTGGAATGGCGGCTGCGGGGTTACGACCAATTGTTGAAGTTCAATTTGCTGACTACATATATCCTGGTTTTAATCAGTTGGTCACAGAGCTCTCCAAGAGCTGCTATTTATCAATGGGAAAGTTTCCCATTCCCATGATCCTGCGTGTTCCTACCGGGGCTTATGGAGGAGGAGGGCCTTATCATAGCGGTTCTGTAGAATCCACCTTACTCACAGTAAAAGGAATCAAAGTTGTTTATCCGTCTAATGCTGCGGATATGAAGGGATTGATGAAGGCAGCATTTTTGGATCCAAATCCTGTTGTGATGATGGAACATAAAGGACTTTACTGGAGTAAGGTGCCTGGTACAGATGCTGCTAAAACACAAGAGCCCGATGCAGATTATTGTATTCCACTTGGTAAAGCCTCAATTGTTCAAGAATCAGATATGGCGCAATTGGAACAAGGGGCTACAGTGGTCATTATCACCTATGGTATGGGAGTGCATTGGGCTTTGGCGGCGTCAAAACAGTTCTCGGGGCAGATTGAGATTGTTGACCTACGCACTTTATATCCTTTGGATGAGGACTTAGTTTATTCCCGCGTTAAGCAACATGGAAAAGTTTTGGTGTTGACGGAAGAACAACAGCGTAACTCCTTTGCGGAGGCGCTGGCTGGAAGAATTGCCACGCATTGTTTTCAATCGCTGGATGCTCCGGTACAAGTGATGGGGGCGTTGGATTTACCGGCTGTACCGATGAATATAAAATTGGAACAAGCCATGCTACCCAACTCTCAGAAAGTAGCAGAAAGACTCAGTCAGTTACTTAATTCTTAATCAAGCATTCTTTAGGTCCGTTCGAATCTGTAATTCCTTCAGCTGAATTTCATCAATAGTTGCGGGTGCATCAAGCATTACATCTCTTCCTGCATTGTTTTTCGGGAAGGCAATAAAATCACGAATACTTTCACTACCCCCTAATAATGCACAAAGGCGATCAAAGCCAAAGGCGATGCCTCCATGGGGTGGCG